>Ga0306920_100010546_pt1 | contig 12400 bp, 12 predicted proteins | sample flu12Cox44000170_FD_204666 | JGI IMG/M metagenome (GOLD analysis project Ga0306920, IMG submission 204666) | Lab enrichment of tropical soil microbial communities from Luquillo Experimental Forest, Puerto Rico - flux4day.12C.oxic.44.000.170 (v2)... | ecosystem: Environmental > Terrestrial >...
ACCCTGCCCGCGGGCGTGCAATACGCCTGGCCGCACGTGTCGCGGCGATACCTGTACGTCGCGACCAGCAGCAGCGCCTCGGGATACGGACCGGCGGGCAAAGTACGACATCGATGTCGGAGACAAGACCATGTTCTGGATGGGCATGGTGCAGCTGTGACGGGCGGCCCGTGGTGAGGAGGAACCCTCCACGGCGCGATGGGCGTGCGCGGCGTGCCGCGGCCCGAGGCGGACATCGCCCGCCGCGTGCGCGAGGTCGTGGGCCGCGACGCCATCATCGCCGGCACCTTCGATCCGCATGGCAACGAGGACGCCGAGTTCCTGCGTCAGGCCGACTTCGCGTTCTGCGCGAAATGCTTCCCGCACTACGACAGCCGCCTGCAGGGCGAGCGCGCCGCGCGCATGCTGATCCGCGCCATCCGCGGCGACTACTCCCCCGTCTCGGCCACGGTGAAGGTGACTGGATGACGCGAGCGTGAAGGAGCTGACCATGTTGATCGTCGACGCGCAGATTCATCTCTGGAATGCGGGCAACCCCACCAGCCCGTGGCACCGGCAGATCCCCGCCTATCTCAAAGACGATGCCCTGAAGGAAATGGACGCCGGCGGGGTCGATGCCGCCATCCTCACGCCGCACACGCCGTGGGATCCGAACGCGAACGAGCTCTGCATGGAGGCCGTGCGCGCGCATCCCGACCGGTTCGCGATCCTCGGCAACTTCGCCCTCGACCAGCCGGAGAGCCGCGCGCTGGTCGACACGTGGAAGCAGCGCCCGGGAATGCTCGGATGCCGCTTCACCTTCATCGGGCCGCAACAGGAGAAGTGGCCGACGGACGGCACCGTCGACTGGCTGTGGCCTGCGGCAGAGCGGGCCGGCCTGCCGATCGCGATGATGGCGGCGAACTTTCTGCCCAAGGTCGGCGAAATCGCCCGGCGGCACCCGAACCTCAAGCTGATCCTGGATCACCTCGGTCGCCCGAGGGGGGATGCGAGCCCGAGTGAGCGGTGGGCGAATCTGCCGGAGGTGCTCGCGCTCGCGAAGTATCCCAATGTTGCGATGAAGGCGACGGGTGCGCCGAGCTACTCCGATCAGCCCTACCCGTTTCGCGACATCCACGACAATCTGCACCGCCTCTACGACGCCTTCGGCCCCGCGCGCTGGTTCTGGGGCACCGACATCACGCGCATGCCGTGCGCGTGGCGCCCGTGCGTCACGCTGTTCACCGAAGAGCTGCCCTGGCTGAAGGGCCGCGACCTCGAGCTGGTCATGGGCCGGGCGGTCTGTGACTGGCTTGGATGGAAACGATAGGAGAGACACCTTGAGACCCAACAAGCTGCGCCAGCTCCTGAAGGACAACAAGCCGACCTTGTCCACCCATATTCACACCACGTGGCCGTCCGTCGTGGAAGCGATCGGGCACACGGGGCTCTACGACTACGTCGAGTTCGTCGGAGAGTACGGCCCGTTCGACCTCCATGACCTCGACAACCTCGCTCGGGCCGGGGACATCTACAACATGTCGATGCAGCTCAAGGTCGACCAGGAGCCGCGGGGCTTCCTCGCTCAACGAGCCATCGGCTCGGGCTTCCACAGCATCCTGTTCGCCGACTGTCGCTCCGCCGCCGACGTGCAGGAGTGCGTGCGCATCGTGCGCGCTGAGACTCCGGAAGACGGAGGAACCTACGGCGTCGCCACCCGTCGGTTCACCTACATGGGCTATGGCGGCGGCAAGCAATACGTTCAGGCGCTGCGCGACATCGTCGTGGCGATCATGATCGAGAAGCCGGGCACGGTCGACACGCTCGAGGACGTTCTGGCCGTCAAAGGAGTCGACATGGTGCAGTGGGGCGGCTCCGACTACTCGATGGGCATCGGGCGGGCCGGCGAGCGCTACTCCCCGGAGCTACGCGTGGTGGAGCGCCGCGTCTTCGAAACGGCCATCAAGATGGGCGTGCCGCCCCGCGCCGAGATCGCTACCGCGGATCAGGCGAAGTACTTCCTCGACATGGGCGTCCGGCATTTCTCCGTCGGCACGGACATCACCGTCCTGCACCAGTGGTGGAAGTCCCAGGGTGAGGACATGCGCAAGGCGCTCGGCGGCAGCTGATTTTCGGCGCTGTGCCGTCCGCCCAGGCGGTCTTGAGCGTGAGCACGACGCGACCGTCGCCGAGGGTCGCAGCCGGTCCTGCGCCACCGCCGCACGGCAGTGGGAGGCGAGCGGGCGCGTGCCCAGCTCCTCAGCTCCGGTCAGCGCCTTCCCGTACCGCGCTCGGCCTCCGGTAAACCGGGTGGCCGGCGAGGGCAACGACGTCATCGAGGAGCGCCGCCCATAGACTTCGTAGCCGCGCTCACCCCACGTGCGGGTCAGCGTCGCGGCGCGGTCGGCGCAGGCTGGCAGTGCCCCCGGCGCCATGAAGGAACACGGGAGTCCAAGCCGTGTAGAGCTCGGCGACAATGTTGTACATCCGCAGCGGTCCACTTCATTGCCGCGCTAGCGGATTGGGAATCGGCTCACCAACCTTGGTGAGCGTGTTGCGATCGGTGTGGTGGAAGGGCTCCGACTTGCCCCGGACCTCCAAGAGGGTGTCCTCGTCGTAGGACCATGTGCCGTCGCCATTGATCGTCACGCTGATGCGGTACTCGACCGTCTTGAACGCGTACTCGAGAAACGGATTCGAACAGATTCCGTTCGTCGCTGCCCCTCGTGTCGCCACGAGCTCGAAAGCCGTCGCATCCTTCGGCGCTCGACCAAACGCCATGGCGATCTGTCCACGGGGAATCGCGAGTGTCTGGATCAAGGTTCCGGTTGCCGGCTCCCACAGCCAGTAGCCGACCTGGTCGTGGTACGTCTCGATCTCCCCCGGCTTCACGATATGGGTGTGATAACGCAATCCATAGAAGAGTTGCGGCCCGTTGGTCTGTGGATCAATCGGGTGCAATTCGATCCGCTCGACGAATGCGCTTTTCTCCGGCCCCTCCGCCTTCGGATTGACGTCGAGGCTCCGGCTGCCCTCCCAGACTCCCGCCATTCTGGTCAGTGGGCCGAGGTTCCTCAGCGTCTGAACGTCGACATCGGACGGCTCGGTGTAGATGTCCTCGGGATAATCACCCACGGTCGTCTCCCCTCTCTCGCCCATTCACGTCAGGATTCGCCGGCTCGCCGTCAACATACTTCTTTCTGACCCACGGAAGGTAGCTCAAGTCCCCGCTTCAAGTAACGAAGGCGCCACGACCGCACCGCGTCACCTGGCGTCCGACGCCCGGCATTTGGCGTCCCGGGCGTGGGTCCAATAGGATCGGCTACGATACAGTCTCGTTGTTGTCTCCCGCCTGACCACGCTTGAAATCGTCGTGCCGACAATCCATCGATTTCGACACGCCGGGACAACATGGGCACCGAAACCGAATAGCCGATGGAGAAACTCGTGCTGTCGATGGAGCTCCAGAGAGGTGACCGCATCGCGGACGAGACGGGCGAGTGGGAAATCATCAGTCGACCCTACGTGTCAGCGGGTGGCAAGTTCGTGAGTGCTCACATTCGAAAGATCGGTCATCGCGAGGCCGCTGCCTTGCGAACCTGGGAAGCCCACGAGCAGGTCAGTGTGCGGAGGGAACCTAACCGATCCTGCTACTGACCAAGATGCGGCGTCGCGTGCCCGGTAGTCGCAGACATTGAGGGACATACCGGCGACATAGGCGCGTCCCGTGAACACCGGGAATGCAGCCAGTCGCTCAGCACGTGCTCCGTGTGGGTCTCACGGCCCGGCATCTTGAAGCGCAGATGGACGGGATGAACCATGAACTGCACTGCGCACATCACACGGTCGGCACGGTTCCGCCGTCGATCACGTATTCGGCGCCAGTGATCGACGCGGCGCGCGGAGACGACAGGAAGGCGATGAGGTCCGCCACTTCCCGCGGCTTCGCGGGGCGTCCGATCGGGATGCCACCAAGCGAGTTCATGACGATCTTTCGGCCGCCTTCATAGTCCGTCGCGTTCCGGCGCGCGATCTCCGTCACCAGGCCTACGGCGGCGTCGGTTTCGACCCAACCCGGTGCAACGCGGATGACGCGCACGCCTTTCGGGCTCACCTCCTTTGACAGGGCTTTGCTGTAGTTCGACAGCGCGGCTTTCGCGGCCGCATAGGCCATCGTCGCCTCGGGCAGCGGCAGGCGGCCCTGGATCGACGAGACATGGATGATGACGCCGGAGCCTTGCGCGATCATCGACGACAGGAGCGCACGATCGATCCGCACAGCAGCCATCAGGTTCTGGTCGAGCGCCCTCCGCCACTCGCTGTCGTCCAGGACGGCGAAACCACCCGCCGGGGCCGAGGATCCGCCAACGACGTGCACGATGACGTCGACGCCGCCGAGACGGTCGCGAACGGCGTCCACGACCGCCGTGCATCCCTCCACCGTCGATAGGTCGGCAGCGATGAAGAGATCCGCGTTCCGAAGTTGACGCGGCGCTCTTGCCGTAGTCAGAACGGTCGCGCCGGCTTCTCGCAGCGCGGCCACCACCGCCTCGCCGATGCCTCTGCTGCCGCCCGTCACGAGCGCTCTCTTGCCTTCGAGTTCCAGAGTCATGGTGGTTCCTCATGGATCAGGATGGCGATACTCTTACCGGATGGCAAGAACGCACGAAAAAGTAAGGTACTCACCGAAAGGTAAGCGGTACACGCCCGTCACGGCAGCGCAAGACGCCGAGCAGGCGTTGAAGTTCATCGATGGGCGCTGGAAGCTCCTGATCCTCTTCCATCTCTTCGGCGGTAAGGTGCTGCGTTTCTCCGCGCTCGAAAAAGCGATTCCGGCGATTTCGCAGAAGATGCTGATCCAGCAGCTCCGGCGGATGGAAAAAGACGGCATGGTGCGCCGGATCGTCCACCCTCAGGTGCCGCCGAGGGTCGAATACGGCCTGACTGACTGGGGTCAGGCTCTCTGCCCGGCCCTGGATGCCCTGCTCCAGTGGGTGGCGCGGCGCGACGACGTCACTGTGTGATGAAACCGGGGTCGCTGCGCACCGGAAAGTCCCATGGTGAGGACGTGCGCAAGGCGCTCGGCAGCAGCTGATCTGCGGCGCTGATCAGAGCGCGCCGTCGGCCTTCAACGCGGCCACGGCCTCTGCGCTCAGACCGAGCCAATCGCTCAGCACCTGCGCCGTGTGCTCTCCCAGCACGGGAGACGACGTGACGCGTGTCGGTCGACCATCGACGCGCACGGGCCAGCCCGGCATCTTGAACGGCCGATGCACGGGATGAACCATGGTCTGCATGATCCCACGCTGCTCGAACGTGACGTCCTTGTTGAGCTCGTCGGTGTCCAGCACCGCGCCCGCGGGAATACCGGCCTCGCCCAGAAGCTTCATGGCGACGAGCTTGTTGTTCTTCCTGGTCCACGCCGAGATGACTTCATCCACCTCGGGCTCCCGCGCGACGCGGTCGCCGGGGGTGAGATAGCGCGGGTCGCCGATCAGGTCTTCCCGTTCGATCAGCTTCAGCAGGCGATCCCAGTGCTCGGGGTTGGCGCGGCTGGTCGTGATGTAGACGTAGTCGTTCGGCCCGCCGGGTGCGCAGGGAAAAAGGCCCATCGGCGCGTTGCTGACGCCCGGCACCTTGCTCCCGCCGCGTTCCGCGGCCCTGCCCGTCAAGCCCTGGGTCGCGAAGTTGATCCGCATGTAGTGCAGAATCGCGTCCTGCATGGCCACCTGGAGTCGATGCCCCTCACCCGTCGCGCGGCGCTTGTACAGCGCCGAGATGATGGTGATGGCCATCAGCATGCCGGTGCCGGTGTCTCCGAGGGAGATCCCGGGTCTCGTCGGCGGGCCGTTCTTGTCTCCGGTGACGCTGAACGTGCCGCCGCACGCCTGGGCGATCATGTCGAAGGCGAGGTTCTGCTCGAACGGGCTGCCCTCACCGAATCCCTTGACCTGGGCGTAGATGATGCCGGGGTTGATGGCCTTCACGACGTCGTAGGACAGACCCAGCCGCTCGATGGCGCCGGGAGCGAAGTTCTCGATCATCACGTCGGCGTGACGAATCATGTCCTTGACCAGCGCCAGCCCCGCGGGGGACTTCAGGTTGACGGTGATCGACTTCTTGTTGGCGTTGAACGCATGGAAGTAATACGGATCGGTGTCCGGCTGTCCAGGGCGCAAACGCCGGCCGGGGTCGCCCATCTTGGGATTCTCGATCTTGACGACCTCGGCGCCCATCCAGGCGAGAGCCTCCGTGCACGACGGACCGGCCTCGAACTGGGTGAGATCGACGACCTTCACGCCTTGCAGGAAGTTGAAGTCCGAGAGATTGGGGGACATGAAGCGCTCCTTGGATGAGTTGGCGCCAGCTCGTTGACACGGATCTCCGGCACCCGAGTATGCCGCATCACGGGGAGCGAAGGCCATCTGTTCGGCCGAGGCGATTCGTATAAACTAGCGCGCGTGTCGTTTCTCGCTTCGCGCACCCGATCGGCGCCGGAAGGCGTCGGCAAGCCTGTCCGGCGGCGGGAAGATCCGCGCCTGGTCGCCGGCGCCGGGTGTTACACGGACGACGTCAGCCTTCCGGGCCAGGCGTACGCGTCGATGGTCCGCTCGCCACACGCACATGCGCGCGTCGTGCGCATCGATACAGCGCCCGCGCTGGCGACCCCGGGTGTGCTCGCCGTGCTGACGGGCGCGGATCTCGTCGCGGACGGGCTCAAGGCGATCTCGCATCGGCCGGTGCCGACCAACCCACACGAAGTCCCGCTCAAGAGTCCCGATGGCTCGCGGTTCTTCGTCTCCGAGCCCTTGCCCCTGCCCGTCGATCGCGCCCGCTTCGTCGGCGAGCCCGTCGCGATGGTCGTCGCCGAGACCGCGCTCGCTGCGCGCGACGGCGCCGAGCGGGTCACCGTGCAGTGGGAGGCGCTGCCGGCGGTCGTCGCGTCGACGGACGCGATCGCGGCCGGCGCAGTCGCTGTCTGGGATGGGTGCGCGTCGAACGTCGCCGTCGAGACGGAGGCCGGGGATGCCGCCGCGGCGGCCGCCGCATTCGCGCGCGCCGCGCACGTCGTCACGCTCGATACCCGCATCAACCGCGTGACCGGCGTGCCGATGGAGCCGCGCGCCGCAGTCGGCGACTTCGACGCCTCCACGGGACGCTACACGGTCTACGCGGGATCAGGCGGCTCGTGGCGGATTCGCGGCGACATCGCTGCCGCCCTCGGCGTACCGGCGGAGTCCGTCCGCGTCATCGCGCGTGAAGTCGGCGGCAGCTATGGCACCCGGAATCCCTGCTATCCGGAGTACCCGCTGGTCGCGTGGGCGGCCAGGTGCATGCGTCGACCGGTCAAGTGGACGGGCGATCGTCGCGAGTCGCTGATCAGCGACTGCCACGCCCGTGATCTCCTCGTCCACGCGGAGCTGGCGCTCGACGCGGACGGGACGTTCCTCGCGTACCGCGCGTTCAACACGAGCAACGTCGGGGCACACACCCTCTCGTTCGTCCCGCTCGCCAAAGGGATCGGGATCTCGACCAGCGTGTATCACGTGCCCGCCGCGTCGCTGCGCGGCCGCGCCGTGCTGAGCAACACGGCGCCGACATTTCCCTATCGCGCGGCCGGCCGCCCGGAAATCATGTACGTCATCGAACGGCTCATCGATCTCGCCGCGCGACGCCATGGCTTCGATCGGATCGCGCTGCGGCGGAAGAACCTGGTCCCGTCGAGCGCGATGCCGTATCGCAATCCCGTCGGTCTCGTCTACGACAGCGGCGACTATGCCGCCGCCCTGGATCGCCTGGTCGAGCTGTCTGACTGGAAGGGGTTCGAGTCCCGGCGCGCCGAGACGCGCCGGCGCGGACGGTATCGCGGCATCGGCTTCGCGCACTACATCGAGCTGAACACCGGCGATCCGCGCGAGCGCGCCGAGATCACCGTGCAGCCGGAAGGCCGAATCGATGTGGTTCTCGGCACGCAGTCCACCGGCCAGGGACACGAAACGAGCTTTCCTCAGCTGATCGTGGAGTGGTTCGGCGTCGAGCATGGGAGCGTGATGCTCATCACCGGTGACACGGATCTGATGCCGGTCGGCGGCGGCACGGCGTCCGGTCGGTCGATGCGCCTTGGCGCCGTCGTCATGGCGAAAGCCTCGGATCAAGTCGTCGAGAAGGGCCGGCGCATCGCTGCCTCGCTCCTCGAGGCCGCGGAGCCGGACATCGAGTTCGCACAACGCAAGTTCACGGTCAGAGGCACCGACCGCTCAGTCGATCTGTTCGAGGCCGCCGCGGCCGCCGTTCGTGCCGGCGAGCCGCTTGCGGGCGCGTGCACCGAGGTCATGCCGGTGCCGTCGTATCCGTACGGCTGCGCGGTGTGCGAAGTGGAAGTCGATCCCGACACCGGCTTCGTCGAAGTCGTGCGCCACACCACGGTCGACGACGTCGGACGCGCGGTGAATCCGCTGATCTTGCACGGCCAGGCGCACGGCGGCATCGCTGCCGGCATCGGCCAGGCGCTGTGGGAGCTCTGCGCGTACGACGAGACGACCGGTCAGCTCGCCGCCGCGACGTTGATGGACTACGCGCTACCGCGCGCGGATGCACTGCCATCGTTCGTGACCGAGCTCAGCGAAGTGCCCTCGACGTCGAACCCGCTCGGGTTGCGCGGCGGAGGCGAAGGGGGCACGACGCCGGCGCTCGGCGCGGTCGTCAACGCGGTCGTCGACGCGCTCGCCGAATTCGGCGTCGAGCACCTCGACATGCCCGTCACGCCGGAGCGCGTCTGGCGCGCGATCCACGGAGCAGCACGATGAGCCCGCCAGTCTTCGCCGGATGGCTATTCCCGAAGATCACAAGCAGCCCGCTCGCAACGGCCCTGCTTCTTTTGTTTCTCGTCGTGCCTTGCAGCTCCGAAGCTCAGTCGTCGGGGAAGTTCGCTCTGGTCGGCGTCCTGTACCCGGGAGGCCAACCGCTCGGACCCGTGGAGGCCTTCCGCGATGGTTTACGTGAGCGCGGTTATGTGGAAGGCCGGAATCTTAAACTCGAATGGCGCTTCGCCGAAGGGCACGATGAGCGACTTCCCCGACTCGCCCGTGAACTCGTCAATCTGAAGGTCGACGCGATCTTCGCCATCAATACGCAAGCGGCTCAGGCGGCCAAGGGTACCAGTCAAACCATTCCCATCGTCGTCGCACGGGTCGCAGATCCGGTCCGGACCGGTCTTGTTGCCAGCCTTGCCCGTCCGGGTGGCAACGTCACGGGCTTGACCTCCATAACCGACGAGCTGGCCGGCAAGCGAGTACAGCTGCTGAGGGAGGCCCTGCCCAAAGCCCAGCGTGTGGCTGTCGTCTGGAATTCGGGTAATCCCGGTCTCGCTATCACGTTGCAGGAGACGGAAGCGGCCAGCCTGCAATTCGGGCTGAAAGTCCAAGCGCTACCCGTGCGGAGTGCCAACGATCTGCCGAAGGTATTCGAGGCCATCACCAAGGGCCACGCGGATGTCGTCGTCGTGCTCGATGACGTTCTCATCACCTCGCATAAACAGCAAATCATGGGGTGGGCGACGAAGAGTCACCTGCCCGTGGTCTCTATTTACCGAGAATTCGCAGAAGCCGGCGCGCTCCTTGCGTATGGACCGAGTATTCGGGACATGTATCGTCGGGCAGCCTACTTTGTCGACAAGATCCTCAAGGGCACCAAGCCTGGCGAGCTGCCCGTCGAGCAGCCAACCCAATTCGAGCTGGTGATCAATCTCAAGGCCGTCAAGACGCTCGGGTTGACTATCCCGCAATCCCTTGTGGCGAGGGCCGACGAGATCGTGCAGTGACCGGAGTCACGGACGAGCGCAACATCACGGTATTCTAGGGGAACCCTGGCATGAGTCTCGCGGGAGCCAAGACCCAGTCCTCGCGCGAGGGCCGCATTCCGGTGCTCGATATCGGCGCGTATCTCGCCGGCGAGGCGGGAGCGGCAGCGCCGCTGGCGCGTGCCATCGCCCGCACCTGCGAAGACACCGGGTTTCTCGTCGTCGCCAATCACGGCGTGCCGCAGCATCTGGTCGACGACACCTTCGCGGTGGCCCAGCGATTCTTCGCGCGTCCCGAGGGGGACAAGCTCGCGCACAAGGTCGGCAAGTACAACATCGGCTACCTGCCGTTCGGCGGGCAGGTCGTGCGCCATTCGCCGATCAACAAGAACACCAAGCCGAATTTCAGCGAGAGCTTCTACATCACCCGCGATCGCGCCCCCGACCACCCCGACATCGTCAACGAGAAGCCGCTGGTCGGGTTGAACCGCTGGCCCGAGGACATGCCCGAGTTCCGCGCCGCGACGACCGCGTATTACCGGGTGATGGAGGCGATGACGACGCGGCTGGTGCCCTTGTTCGCGCTGGCGCTCGACCTGCCGGCCGACTATTTCTCAGCGGCCTTCGCCGAGCCGAACTGCACGATTCGTCTGATCCACTACCCGGCGCACCCGTCGCCCGAGGACAACGAGTTCGGCTTCGCGCCGCATACCGACAACAACTTCATCACGTTCCTGGCGCAGTCGACGCTCCCGGGCCTCGAAGTGCGCACTGCGGAGGGCGACTGGATCAGGCCGCCGGCGGTGCCGGGCACGTTCGTCGTCAATACTGGCGCGATGCTGGCGCGCTACTCGAACGATCGCTTCCGGGCGACGCCTCACCGCGTCATCAATCGCAACGATCGCTCGCGCTACGCGTGCCCGTTCTTCCTCGGACCGAACCATGATGTCGTCGTCGAACCGGTCCCAAGCTGCGTCGGCCCCGACAACCCGCCGAAATATGAGCCGACCACCTACGGCGCCTTTACCCAGCGCCTGCTGACGCTTAACTTCGCCCACCGCCAAGCCGGCGGGAGCGGCGAGTACGCGGGGTAAGGCCGAACTCGCGGCGCACGTGGGCCACACGGTGGCGGGAGGCCGCGACGGCCCTGGCGCCCCTAGCCGGACTCAGAGCTCTCAGCCGGCTGCCGCTGTGAGCTCGGTCTCGACCGCCAAGATGGGCTCCCCTTTGATGGCAACCGAGGGGCGGCCGTCTACCCCCACAGGCACGTCCCCCACGAGCGTTATCCGGTAGAGCTGGCGATCGAAGTCCGAATCGAAGATGTCGGTCGGCGCCAGGTGCGACGTCGCCCGGTTGTCCCACATCGCGATGTCGCCTGCCTCCCATTTGAACCGCACCGTGTACTCCGGGCGCACGACATGCTCCCAGAGCAGATCGAGCATCACCTCGCTCTCGCGGGCAGTGAGGCCGACGATCGTCTTCAGGAACGACGGACTGACGAACAGGACGCGCTCTCCCGTCTCGGGATGCACGCGCACGATCGGATGCTCGGTCTCCATCTCCCGGCGGCGGACGCTCTCGTCGTAGGCCTGGCTCTTGGCGGTACCGGTGGGCGCCTGGAACCGATGGACGCCGCGCAGCCCGTCAACGATGCCACGCATCGTTTCCGAGAGACCCTGGTAGGCCACCGCCAGATTGGTCCAGAACGTGTCGCCGCCGTAGGGTGGAATGGTCACGCCGCGCAGGATGGAAGCCTTGGGAGGGTTCAACGCGGCGGTGATGTCCGTATGCCATCCGGTCCACGGTCGCTGCGGGCGCGAGCCACGATTGGTCTGAGCCGTGCGGAACTTGGCGACCGAGTAGATCTCGGGAAAATCCTCGATATGGCCGAACACGGCGTGGCCGATGGTCGGCTCGCCCATCTGTCGCGCAAAGGCGACGTGGCCCCGGTGATCGAGGTGCTGGCCCCGGAAGAAGACGACCTTCCAGCGCAGGAAAGCGTCGTTGATTGCTTTCCGCGTCGCCATGTCGAGCGGCCGACCGAGATCGACGCCCGAGATCTCGGCACCGATGTGCAGCGCGAGAGGCTTCACCTCGATCGTACGCGTCAGGTCAGCCATGGTCGCCTCCTCGGCGATATGTCATGAGGACTGGGCGGCACGCTTCAACAACGCAGCAGCTTCCTTGGCCACCGCCGTGCCCTCGAAGAAGCGCGGGTTCTGCGTGCCCCACAGCCGCACGGCGTTGCCGAACACGAAATCGTGGAAATCGTTCTCGGTGATGAGCCCATCCTCGACCAGCTCGAACGCCTCCGGCAGCGGGTCGCGCATGTCGACGACGTCGAAGTGCCCGATGTCGGAGCTGTAGATCGCGTTGATCCGGGCGCCCAGCGGCATCGCCTTGCCGAAGGCCACCGCGTTCATCCGGTCGTCGGCCTCGCAGCCGAAGTAGTACGGCGTGGCGTAGAGGTCGATCCAGTCCTGCTTCTGGGTGATGTTGCAGTGGATGTAGTCGTCGGGCGGCATCCCGCCGGTGAGGAAGTCCTCTTCGAGAGGCCAGCCGTCGCGGCGGTCGAGCTCGGCGGCGATTTCGGCATAGCCGTATTTCCCGACCAGCCTGCGC
>Ga0306920_100010547_pt1 | contig 12399 bp, 14 predicted proteins | sample flu12Cox44000170_FD_204666 | JGI IMG/M metagenome (GOLD analysis project Ga0306920, IMG submission 204666) | Lab enrichment of tropical soil microbial communities from Luquillo Experimental Forest, Puerto Rico - flux4day.12C.oxic.44.000.170 (v2)... | ecosystem: Environmental > Terrestrial >...
CAGTGATTCGGAACCTTCCACTCGAGTTCCATGGCCGGCAGTTCGGCCGCCGCGATGTTGAGCTTTAGGCTCTCGCCGGTAGAAACAACGTAGTCGCTTTTCGGCAGCTTCTTCGCGAGCGCCGAAATGTACACTCGAGCGTACGCGCCAGCCTCGAAGGTCCTCCGATCCCATGTCGGGGTCGTCGCCCAGGAGTACCGTTCCTTCCAGTTCTGGGATCCCGGCCGCGGAATTGTTGTCTTGTTCCAGGGATGGTGCGGAGAGAGTGGATTGCCTAGCGGGTCCGTCTTGAACGGATAATCCTCCCACGCCTCATAGTACGAATGTTCGACGAACTCTTCGAGACCGACATTGATGTCGGTGAGCCGTGTGGTGACCAGCTTGCCGTCAACCAGAACCCCGGGCGTGGACCAGCGTTTTTCACCCCATGTGTTGCAGTTGACGTACGTACCGTCGTAGTAGTCCTCGTGATCCCACTGGCCAAAGTCGATCATCGTAGCCGGCAAGTGTCCGCATTCCTGGTAACGTGAATCGCATTCATAGAAGAAATCGTACACATCATCCCAAATGCCGACGCATTTTTTGGCGTAGTCAAAAAATTGTTGCACGCGAAGATAAAACTCGTTGAACGTCGTCGTGGTGAGCGTGGTCGTCACACCACCTGGGATGATGGTTTCGGGATGCGGATACTTGCCGCCGAGCAGCACGTACGCCTCGCGCGCTACTCGCGTCATTTTCAGCGCTTCAAGATACAGCTTGCCCGTGAGCGGATTGAGATCGGTCATGATTGCGCCGATCGTCTTGTACCCGTGCAAGTCCGCGTATTTGGCGGGCGTGGACTCCGCCCTCGTCCAAATCTCAGGGTTCGTTTGCTTGACCAGCGATTCCGAGAAGTCCGGGCCCGCCAACACGAATAAGTGCAGCGGGTTATCATAAAGATACTCACAGCTCAGCAGCATGTTGCGCACGAGGATGCCCATCGGGGGTGGCTTGATGCCGAGCGCCATTTCGAGCGCAAGCGCTGACGTCGTGGCGTGCACGCCGCCGCAGACCCCACAGGCTCGCGAGGAAATGAATGCGGCATCGCGTGGATCACGTCCGCGCAGAATCACTTCGTAGCCGCGAAATAGAGTCGCCATCGAGTTCGTCTCGACAACACGGCGCTCATTAAGATCGACCGTGGAGTGGAAGGCGAGCGCGCCTGCAACGCGCGTAACGGGGTCGAAGTCGACGTCCGCCAGTTGACCATTTCGCCGTGCAACGTCTCGAAGCCGCTCCTCCCGCTCTTCCGGAGTGCGCACCTGATAATCGTAGGGATTCGCGACGCCGGCCTTGAGATGAGCCTTGCCTTCGGCGTCGAACTCGATCGGAAGGTTTTCAAAACACATTGCAGCGTTCTCCGTCCGGGGCCGGCACGCTCGTCATATCGAGCTGGCTACCTTCACGATATCACTCAAGTTCTTATTTGTGCCGAGCAGCGGCGCGACCAGCGCGCCCAAGCCAGCGTTTACGGTCTCGACCTTGCTATTCAAGTCTCGCGTATCATCGCGCACCTTGACGAGTCCGCTGGCGAGCTTGTCGAGATGATCTGCACTCCGCTTGAGCGCAACAAAGATGCCGACCAGATGATAGGCGACAATAACAACGATCGCGAGCGCCAGCACCAATGAGATGATTGCCAGAACTTCGATCAAACTATCCTCCCTTTGCAGCGCGGGTGGCAAGGAGGGACGCCACTGCGCCCGTCTTAGTCTCGATCCCTTGCGCTATCGACTTCATCCCAACGGCCACCCCAATTGTTTGGTCGAGTGCGGGGACCGCACCGGTGTGGTCAGCGATTTTCGCACCGGCCTCCAGCATATCGGCAAGATTGCGCTCGATGGCATGCGCAGCTGCGAGCGCGCGTCGCAAATAGGTCACGGCAACCGGAACGACCACAAACGCGACCACGACCAGCGTCGCGATCCATATTGTGAAATCGAGTGAGGTCATCGCCTGCTGCCCTGCGCCTTTAGGGCAGAATGTAGCGAGTCGAGTGTCGCATCGACCTGCGTCAGCCCGCCAGCGATTTGCTGCAGGCCAGCATTGATTTTTGGAGCAGCAGCTGGCAGGTGCGAAGTCTCGCGTTCAATGGCCCGCAAGCCCAACCGCAGCTTGGCCAGCAGCGAGTCTCCGGCGCCACCGATCGCGTCAAGAGCGCTGACAATGTGGGTCAAGGCCCAGACAACAACGCCGAGGAGGAACAAGACCGCAAACACTGTTGCTATGATGGGCCAAGTGAACACGTTTGATTCCCTCGGATCATCGCTGTGAAACGAGACAAGCGGGGCAGCCGGGACACGATCTTGCGTGCTGTTCGAGCGCCGAGGCACTAGCTGCGATTCGCGCAGCGCTTGCGAGGATCTGCTGCACGCAGTCATTCGTCCTATAGAGGTTGGCAATGTGAATTGTGTTGTTCGCCACCCGCTGGCCCCGCACCCAGATCAGCGAGACCGTCCTTTCGATCTTGCCAGCGGTATCGATAATGATCCGGAGGAGCGCGTAGACAACAGCGCTAACAACAATGACGACCGCAATCGCGATCCACCAGCTCAGCATCGGATCGCTTCCGTCGAAATAGTGCGTCATGATCAGCCTTCTGCGCAGGCGATCTTGCGTTCGCCATGAGCACCCGAAAGAGTCCGGACAATTGTAGCGGCATTGCTGTCGATCGCCCGGGCACCCTCGAGGATCTGCATGGCTACCTTATTGGTGTCACGCAATGCCCAAACGGACCGTGTGTTGGCGTCGATCTGTTCGACAACATCCGCGGCCACGCGAGCCGTCCGTAGGATACGCAGGGCCTGATAGATGATGCCGATCAGCAACAATGCGACAACGACCACGACGGCTCCACCTGCGATGAACCCAAGCATCCAATACGGCATCTTGCCTCTCCCGGTCGCTCGCGCGATTTGGTTACTCGGCCGCGACCTGGACTGAGCTCGTCGATCTGTTCTTGACGTAGCGATGGGCAGACGCCTGCAGGGCTTTCTGCCGCGCCGAACCAGGAGCGAACCGCGTCCCCCCTCGCTTCAGCCGCTCGTAAAAGAAAGCGACTGCATTCTCCGCGGGGGAGTATTTGCCGGAGACGTGCGCCCAGCCGCTGGGAACCTCACCGCTTTGCTGCCATTTGTGCGTCAGGTTTCGGCTTCTCTGAGTGAACTGACGCAAATACGAGATGAACGACCCGGTGCCGCGGCTGAAAGCCATGGATAGGAACCCCCCGGGCGGGCGCTTGTAGAAGGGTGCGAACGCGTCAGGGAATCCAGGCATGGTGCAGCCAATGCAGATGCCGCCCGTGTTCATACAGCCGCCATTGTGGCCGAGTGCACCCCGCGCGACCATGTTGCACTGCACGACTGGACCCCAACAACCGAGGTCCACAAGGCACTTATCCTGCCCGTACTCGTTGGCAAACTTGCCCTCTTCGTAGTAGCCGGCCCGTACGCAACCGCGGTGCACCGTCGATTTGAACATCCACGCGGGGCGGCCAAGCTCGTCGAACTCGGGCAACGGGCCGACCCCGGCAAGGAACATGAGCACTGCCGTGATGGTCTCAGTGATGTTGTCGCCGACCGGCGCGCAGCCCGGAATATTGATCGGCGGCAGACCGAGCGCGCTCAAATAGTCCTTGCCAAGCAGATCCATGACCGACATCGAATTGGTGACATTGCCGGCAGCGGCCGGAATCCCGCCCCACGTCGCACAGGTACCCACCGCAATGACAGCGGCCGCTCCGGGGGCGAGCTCCTTCAACCATCGAGCGGTCGGGATTGGCTGAGGGCTGCCGTCCTCGCGCTCCTCGACCCCCATTGCGGACCAGTAGCCGCCAAAAGCGCCAGCAATCGACTCGTCCGGCACGGAGCCCTCGTAAAGCACCACGTAGGGCGCCCCGAGCTTGCCCGCCTTTGCCAGGTGATGGGCCTTCATGAACTCTTTTCCTGCGGTTACCGAAAGGACCGGATGGTGCAGGATCACCTTGGGGAGGCCGGGAATTGCCGCGGTGAGGAGCTGTTCTACGCTGGGATTCTGCGCTCCAACAGCCGCAATCGAACAACCGTCACAACTCATGCCGGCGAGCCAGAAGGCATGGACGTCGGTGATCGGCCCGCTGTCCAACGTAAACCGCGGCAGGTATCGCGGTGCACTTTCGACGGCCGCGGGATTGGGTGATTCTGCCATTGCAGCTCTCCTGCCAAACAGGACAGCACCAGTGTGCACCTTCCCCCAAGGGCAAGGTCAACTATCGCCCGATGGCCTTTATTCTGGGTGCTGTCTGCGGAACCGAAGGTCTGGCCGGCGTGCAGTCGCAGGTTCGCATCAGTGCAGCGCAGATACAGTCTGGGGCGGTGCTGGGGCGCTCGGAGAGGAGCGCGTGGTATCGCGCATTGAGATCTTCATACCGGCCCTGCAGAACCGAGATCTGCAGCGCGTGCTCCTGAATCTGCTGGTCGAGAACACCGAGCAGTTTCTGGCGGAGCGGCCGTCCATCAGCAACGAGAAGGGTCCTGATCGTATCCAGTGTCAGTCCGAGCGAACGGAGCCCGATGATCAGCCGCGCCCTACGGACAGCTTCAGCAGAGTACGTCCGATAGCTACTTCTCGTACGCTCTGCCGGGGGAACAAGTCCAATGCTCTCATAGTGGCGCAACGTCTTAGACGTAACGCCCAATAGTTTTGCGAGTTCACCTATCAGCATGGGCGACGAAAAAGCGGGCAATACCCCGCCTGAATTTGTTCAGACCGTCGCTCTCTCGCCGGCGTCGGGCCTCGGCAGCCGCACCGAAAAGCGTACGATTTCTTCCGCGATATCACGGATCGCCTTCACACTCGGCGCGTCGGGAGCGAAGTCGTAGGGAGCCTTGCCCTCCCGCTCCGCCTCCACAAGCGCCTCGTCATGGGGGACCACTCCAATGATATCCATCTCGTGTTGTGCGCAATACGCTTCAATCGCCCGGCGATCCTGATCGGTCCGAACCTTGTTCGCGACGACTTTGATGAATGGAATCGTCAGTTCCGAGGCAAGCTCATGCGTTCGCGAGGCGGCTTCCAACGAACGGTAGTAGGGTTCCGCCACGATCAGCATCATGTCGACATGCCGCGCGGTGCCACGCTTGAGATGCTCAAGACCCGCCTCCATGTCTGTGATCGTATGCTCGCCGAAATTCGTCAACTCCGCAATCAGCCCGCGGACTGCACGATGCGAGCCGCACATGCAACCCGTTCCGGCCGATCCATGGGCGGGCTTTCCCATGACAATCAGATCGACATTGCAGGCGGCCTTTGCAGCGTACCGGCTGATGATCTCCTCTCTGGGAACAGCTGGCTTGAGAATCGTCACGCCGTCCTTTTCACCGGCGCTCTGCATGATGGCCGCCGGGATGTAGACAATCCCGTCCGCTGCGGCGGGGCTCATTCCAAGAGTCAAAGCCAGGTTGGGATTGGGATCGCCATCGATGGCTAATATTTTGTGGCCTTCATCGGCGAAGACACGCGCCAGGGTGCCGGCCACCGTCGTCTTGCCGGACCCTCCTTTGCCCACGATTGCAATCTTCATTGTCGGTGCCTTTCACGCCCTGTCACGGGCCGATCGATCATATGCTTGGTCCGACGACGCGTACCGTAACAGTCACGGGCGCGACATCGTCCAACCCCTCGTAGGCAATGAGCTTGTACTCACCCGGGATCATTGGCGCGGTGATCGCAACGGAAAAATCGCCATTTGCGTCGATCGCTGCCTCGGCAGCATTCACCTTCGTACCTTCCCAAACCAATATGATGGGTCGCGCGCCTCCTTCGAAGCCATAGCCGTAACCGCGCACATGGATGACATGTCCTGGTTTCGTCGCCTCGATGGGCGCCAGCTGACCGCACGCACCCGCCATGGTCGAAAACGACGCCGCAACCGCCAGCCCGAGAATGAATGAAAGAGCTCGAAGCACATTGGCCTCCTTGATGGTTGCAGTCTGGCTCAGGGGTTGAAGTCGGAATCCTTGAACCGACCCTCGAGCACGTATTGCATGTCGCGGAGCATGCCCTTGTTGCCTTCCATACAGCCCTTGGGATCGAAGCACATGAGGTAGCCGCGAATCGTACCCGAGCCGGCGAGCTTCGCATAGCGTCCCGTTCCACCCGGAATGACGAAAGTTCCAGAGAACGTCGTTTCCTCTGGCGTGCGACGCATCGAAGTCGCCGTAAATTCGATATCGATACGGTCCCGTTCACTATCTGGACGCCCGTCATTGGTCGGGCCGGGCGTGAGCTTGCAGACCGTCAGCGCAATTGAACCCGTCATCCGGCCGGCCTTCACATTGAATTTGAACGGGTGCGACCGCGTAGACGCCGGGGAACGACTGCCGGGAATCAAGCCATTGTAGGTCGGGAGATTCGACGAAATGTTGTTCATGGGCGCGTTGCCCGCGCAGGGAATCGCCCGATAAGCGAATTCTCCGTCCGATTTGCCGTCCCAAGGAGCGACCTGGGCATTGTTCGGCCAATCCGGCGTATGCACCATCGCGGCAAGACCAAACGTGCCTTCTACCCCCTGCGCCGACGCTCCGGTCGTTGCGATGGCTGCTGCAATTACAAGTGCCGATGCGGAGCTATTGGAAATCCGCCGAGCTCGCTGCTTCACCAGTACTTCTCCAGGCATCGAACTGACGTTGTTCACGTATCTAAGCGTGAAGGGAAGACCCGAAAAGGGCAAACCGCCGGCCTAGCGTCATCCGCTCGACATAACCTACCTTATTTACCCCCACGGCACATGCTGGAGGTCGAAAATGCCCGCATTAACCGTGCCGCTTTGGCTGGCCCTCGCTGGCGCACTTCTTCAGTTCGTTTCCTTGGGAACCGATTTCTACTTGTGGGAAGGGACACGGCAAACCGCCTGGTTTGGCGTGCCGCACACGTCTGAGCTTATTGTGCTTTCGGCCCTTGTCGCTGGCGGATTGGTGGGACTGATCGCAGCCAATAGGAGCCCGCTTTCCGGCCGAAATGGAGGTCTAACCATTGGTGTCGTCGGGCTGCTCGCAACCTTGCAGTTGATTTACCGGATGATCGCCCCGCCATTCGGCGGGCGAGTACCCGAACATGCTGCCATCATCGGCGATTCCTGTTTGTATTACTGTTTGCCTTGGGAGGCCGCCTCGGCAGACCTTCTTCCCGGAATATGGATGGCGCTTGCAGGCAGTCTGATGGTCACCCTCGGCGGATTCGCCCACGCGCTTACCCCCCTGAATCAGCATCCACCAGCTCGCTCATGGCGAGCGCAGGTGCAGCCCCACATGAATATTTGGCTGGGGCTAGCGGCCTTGGGTGCCATCGGGCAATTTGGGTTCGGCTATACCTTCTTCACATTCTATCGAACGATCCGGCAGGACGGGACTACGACCTGGAGCGGCTGGTTGCCTACCCCTCACACCGGCAGCGTTGTGCTTGCCGTGACCGTACTAGTTGTGGGACTCGTCTGGAGCGTGTCGCGGGGCCGGGCCCCTCTGGCGGCCGCGCCCGTTGGCGCCGTTATAGCGATCTTGGGGTTCGTCTCGACCGCGCGCATTGCCTATCGAATAATTCAGCCGCCATTCGGGGGCAATCAGGTGGTGCAGATTGGACCGGCGGCGTATCTGGCGCTTGCTTGTGCCGTCCTGATCGTGATCGCAGGTTTCGTGCAAGCCACAGTGAATCGGAACAGGATAAACACGTTGGGGCCGCGCAGGGGACCTTAAAGCGCCGATCTCTCCCATACTCTTTAGGTCACGTCGCCAAAAGACTTTCGCCGGCCAACTCCGGGCTGCTCACGCCGGCGGCAGTCGTTCCTGCGGTGGCCGATTTTCCCCACCGCCTAAAGATCCAATGAGCTGCCACGCCGAGCAGTAACGTGGCGAGCATCAGTACCCTGGCTTCGCTCGCGTCGGGCGCTCCCAAGAACTCCACCGGACTGACACCTGCAACTCCCACTGGAACACTGCAGATGAGGGTTTGCCGGAACATCCACGCCATAGACATGGTAGGCCTCGCAGTTGCGCAAATGAAAGGATAATCCAAAGAACTGAGGACCGCAAGGATGCACGCGAGCAGGCGAAGGTCAGCAAAAGCGGCGGGGCGATGCTTGAGGCAGCCGAGTAAGGGTTATACTATAGGCCAGATCGGAGGAGCACCATGAAACTAGCTCTGATCTTGGCGGCCTTGCTGGCGACCGTCGGCGTCGTCTATGCGACCTGCATATTCTGCTAAGAGTCTTGGCAGAACAGGAAAGCCCGGCTTCCGAGCCAGGTTTTTTTTGCCTTATTCAAACTGAGACACTCCTTGAAATTAAATAACGAGCGACCGCTTTCGTCGGTAGCGGCACAGCAGCTGGCATCGTTGGGCGGGTGCGGATCGTCAACGCAACTTCGAGCCCACTCGATGCAGGGTGCCATCTGAATCTACAAAACCGAACTCCCGCATTCCGTACTCAGTATCGTGCGTCTCGCCGAGACGACCCTCAACTCCGCAACTGGCCCATTCCGCTCGGACGGCATCGGCATCCGAAACGTAAAGATAAACGACTGCCCCAGTACGCTTGGGGTCGTGCTCCTCCCACTCGCTCAGGTGAAACTGATACCGCTCCCCGCTGGGCATATCCGTACCCGGTATCGTGTCCGTAAGCCCGCACGTCGAAGCCGAGTTGACGGTATCGCTCCAGGGCCGCCTGCAAGTCGCGCACGGGCACCACGGGTGCAACGTTCTCGAACACAATTGGTGTCGGCATGCGGGTTATCTCCTCGATATTCGAACGAGCGTGTTTATTGACCCAAAATCAAACTGAGATTTTGCTCTTCAAAACCGATAGCGCGACGCTCTCCTTCTGCGGGCAAGAACAAAAGGCCTCCTGCGGCGCCGGCCCCAACAGGCCGGTCCTCATTTGAACTTTGCCTGTACTGTGCTGCCGGTCGGAGTCGTGATCTGCACCGCACCCTTTGGTTCGGCGGGGAGATCGACTGACGCTGTGCCCTTGAGCTGGTTCTCGCCCGCCGGCACGAGCGTAATTCGCTCAGCCTTTCCGTTGACCACAAAGATAGCCGTTCCCTTGAAGCCGCTACTGCTAACGGTCTTGTCCGAGTGGTCCTTCAGGTAAACCTGAAGCACCGTTCCTTGCGGCAGGATCTCCACGTGAAAGCTCCCGGCATCTTCCTGCGGGCCGCCGTTCTGCCCTATCTTAGGGCCGTGTGCAGAAGCGCCGATCGGGACAAGGGCTAGCGCCGTGGTAATCACAAGGGCTCTTCGGTTCACCGGTTTTCTCCTTTCGTCGTTGGTATTTTCAGAATGTTTCGGCAGGGATCGGAGCTGCAGGCGCGGTGCTAATTTCTGACGGTCCAGGTCTGCTGACCAGACGTTCCAGCGATTTCTGCCCAAATCGGAGAAACAGAACCGGTGTCAGCAAGCTGTCGAGCAAGGTCGCGCTGATCAAGCCTCCAAAGATCGTGACTGCTACCGGGTGCAAGATTTCCTTGCCCGGCGTCGCCGCATCGATAAGGAGGAGCAATAAGGCGAGGCCGGCCGAGAGTGCTGTCATCAGTACCGGGGTCAATCGTTCGAGGCTGCCCCGGATAACCAACGCGCGGCCGAACTGCAGCCGCTCATGGAGCGCCAGGTTGATGTAATGGCTCAGCTTGAGGATGCCGTTGCGAGTTGCGATACCGGTGAGGGTGATGAAGCCGACCATGCTCGCGACCGAGAGCGGCTGACCGGCAATCCACAACGCCAAGACGCTGCCGATCAGCGCAAGCGGCACGCTCCCCATGATGATCAACGTAAAAATGACAGATCGGTATCGACTGAACAGGATTGTGAAGATCACTGCCAAAGACAGGATCGAAAGCGCAGCTATGGTACGGCTTGCCTCCTCCTGCGCCTGAAACGTCCCTTCCAGGCGAGTGAAATACCCCTCCGGCAGTGGGCTGGCGGCAACCTGGCGGCGGATGGCCGCCACGATTTGAGCCATGTCGGTCCTGCCATCGGTGTTGGCGAAGACCACCAACCTTCGGCGGGAATTCTCGCGCAGGATTTGATTGGGGCCATCAGTCTCGCGAATGTCCGCAACTTGCCGCGCCGGAATCCATCCGACCGGCGTTTCGATCAGGAGATCGCCCAGTCGCTGCGTGGTGCGCAAATGATTAGGCAGCCGCATGGTAACGTCGAAGCGGCGGTAGCCGTCCACGACGCGCGAGACTACGCGCCCGTTAGACAGCCGACTGAGCTGGTCGACAACAGCGGCGGGCTGCACGCCGTAAAGTGCCGCTCTGGTATAGTCGACACGGATTTCAAGCTGGGGAATCTTGACCTGCTTCTCCACTTGCAGATCAACAACGACCGGAATTGTCGCAAGCTTCTGTCGCAAATTCTCGCCCGTCGTGAGTAGCGCATCGAGATCATCGCCGAAAATCTTGAGCGCAATAGAGGCGCGAACGCCCGAAAGTATGTGATCGAGGCGATGCGAGATCGGTTGTCCGACGTTGATCGACATTGGCAGGACGGCAAGGTAGGAACGAATATCCGCAACAATCTCGGCCTTGGCTCGCGATGATGGGTTGAGATCGACATCGATCTCGGAGGAGTGAACACCCTCGGCATGCTCGTCGAGCTCCGCACGGCCCGTTCGCCGCCCCACCGACTTTACCTCCGGAACCTGCATGATCAGCTGCTCGGCAATGAGGCCTACGCGATTGGATTCGACAAGTGAGATGCCCGGACTAAAGACGGCATTGATCGTGAATGACCCCTCGTTGAAAAGCGGCAGGAATGCGCGGGGCAGCATGAAGGCAGCCGCCGCGGCAACGAGCACCGCAGCGCTCGTGCCAAGCATCACACCGCGCGAATGCTCGAAGGACCAGCCAAGAAGCGCAGCGTTGGCTCGTTTGAGCAGGCGAACCAATCCGCTTTCATGGCTGCCAAGCCGCTTCAGGCCGGGCAGCAAGTAGTACGCCATCACCGGGGTCAACGTTATCGAGACCACCAGGCTGGCCAGGATGGAAATGATATAGGCCTGTCCCAGCGGCGCGAATAGCCGGCCCTCGATCCCCGACAACGCGAACAGCGGCACAAATACGAGCACGATAATCATGGTTGCGTAGACGATCCCAGATCGCACCTCCTGTGAGGCCGCTACGACCACGTCGAAGGCGGACTTGGGATTTCCCGCTGCTCGGTTCTCTCGCAATCGACGGAAAATATTTTCAACATCTACGACGGCATCATCGACCAGCTCACCGATTGCGATCGCGATGCCTCCCAGCGTCATAGTGTTAATGGACAGGCCGACCAGATGAAAGATGATGGCGGTCGTCAGAACAGAGACCGGTATTGCGGTGAGCGAGATTGCGGTCGTTCGCCAGTTCACAAGAAAGGCAAACAGCACGGCAGCGACTACCACCACCGCCTCGATCAATACCGTTTGAACGTTGCGGATCGATGTCTCGATGAAGTTCGCCTGTCGGAAAAGAACCTGGTCAGCCCTGATGCCATTCGGCAGACTGGGCGTGATCTCCTGCAATGCCTGCTCGATCTCACGCGTAAGGACAACGGTATCCACGTTGGGCTGCTTCTCGACCGAGATGATGACGGCAGGCTTGCCCAGATAGCCTGCATCCCCACGCTTGACCTTGGGAGCAAACTCGACCTCGGCGACCTGGCGCAGATAGATTGGCGCGTTGCCTGATGTCGCAATCACGAGATTCCTGAGATCGTCCAGGCTCGTGGTGCGTCCAATGTTGCGGATCAGGTACTCGCGTGCATATTGATCCGTGTAACCGCCGCCCGTATTTACCCCGAACTGCGTCAGTGCGCGCTGCAGCTGGTCGTAGCTGACGTTCAATGCCCGCAGCGCGGCCGGACTGGGTGACACCCGGTATTGTCGGACCTCCCCTCCGATCGGAATCACCTGTGCGACGCCGGGGATGGAAAGCAACCGCGGCCGCAGCACGAAATCGGCGGTCTCGCGCAGCTCCATCGCGGAAGCACGGTCGCTCGTCACCGCAACCAGCAGAATCTGGCCCATGATCGAGCTGATCGGACCCATGATCGAAGTGCTGTTGGCGGGAAGCTGATCCCGCACAAGGGCCAGGCGCTCCGCGATCAGCTGCCGATTGCGATAGATGTCGGTTCCCCATTCGAACTCCACATAGACGATGGACAAGCCGACGCCTGAGACCGAGCGCACCCGGATCACGCCAGGCACGCCATTCATCTGCGTTTCGATCGGGAAGGTCACGAGCTGCTCGACCTCGGGCGGGGCATAGCCCTCCGCTTCCGTCATGATGGTGACAGTCGGCCGGTTGAGATCGGGAAAGACGTCGACCGGCAGCTTGCTCAGGCTGAAAG
>Ga0306920_100010549_pt1 | contig 12398 bp, 8 predicted proteins | sample flu12Cox44000170_FD_204666 | JGI IMG/M metagenome (GOLD analysis project Ga0306920, IMG submission 204666) | Lab enrichment of tropical soil microbial communities from Luquillo Experimental Forest, Puerto Rico - flux4day.12C.oxic.44.000.170 (v2)... | ecosystem: Environmental > Terrestrial >...
CCGGCGGACTGCTTCTTCAATGGGCGCTCGGGTACAACTTCAGCGTTGCAGTCTGGGTGGGATACATTGCCCTCTTTGGTATCGCTGTGGAGACCGGAGTGGTCATGGTCGTCTACCTGCACGAAGCTCTTGAGCATCGGCTCGCGCAAGGTACGCCATTGACCGCAGCAGATGTTGAGCAGGCCGCCATCGATGGTGCTGTCCAACGGTTACGTCCCAAATTGATGACAGTGACAGCGGTCATCCTCAGCCTTGCTCCCATACTTTGGGAATCAGGTATAGGCTCTGACGTGATGAAACCGATCGCTACACCTATCGTGGGCGGAATGATCACCTCAACCATACATGTGCTGATCCTTGTTCCTGTGTTCTTTTTGCTGATCAAGAGGCGAGCCCTGCGGCGAGGTACGGTTACGCACTGAGTTGCTATATCCCAAACCGAGAGTGACGAGACAGCCTTTGAGCAAGCTTGGTCTTCCCCCTTTATTCTGGCCTCTGTGGACTGCGAGTGTAGGGTCACGCCTTTGTCGACGTGACCCAGGGTTGTTCTGCATAACCTCCGGCCTTGCGCCTTCGCGCAGCATATGCTGGAATGCGTGGTCGGGAAGCTCAGAAAATCTTTATTGCGCGAATCGGCCGAGTCCGAATCCCTGCAAAAGCTGTTTGCGAACATTCCCAGGCAAATGGGATTTCGGGTGTGTACGTACGACGTCCGCAATCGACGTGCCGACGCTTGCGTTTACAGGGGTTGCCAGAAAGGCGTGGGTCTCGCCCACATGCGGCCCGCTGAGCACCGTCGCCATTCCTGCGATTTGTCCGCGATCATTGATCTGGTTAGCCATGGTTGCGTAGAGGTTGGAACCTGAGGGAAAATTCGGATATAGAAGCTGAACGTGATCATTTGCGGGTCGGCGATCACTACGTCCGAGTCCTCACCATCAAAGAAGCAATCAGCGAGACGAAACCGCTCGTATTGAGCAACTGTTGGAGGCCTCCAACCGCGCCTTTGTGTGTACGTCGTTCCGGAAAATGATGTGGGGAGCATCACCAGTGCTGTAAACAGCCGACATTCTCCAGCAGCAGGGATTCGAGCGATGGTTACCCAGGGTACCTGCGAGAAACCCACAATGACCGCTAACGCCACCGCCAGGGCCGACCCGGCTATGCCTGTATCAGAGCCGCCGCAAGTCTGGGTGTATTCGATATTGTCAGTGTCGGACCCACCGATCTCAAACAGCCTACATATACTCCGGCGTCGTCCACCGCCGTTACGGCGAAACGCGATCTCGTTATATGTTCCCTGGCAACGGCTGCAGGTTCGCTGGCTCATTGCGATGATCAGGTTAATCCCCGCCTCCGCAATGCGGCCTCAATCTTGGGGGGGTGCCAGTCGACTCACCAAGGCCACGATGATCGGAATTGCCGCTAATACGTGGCAAACAATAGCAGACAGCGACATTATCTTTGGACCGGTTGTTGTCTGTTTGCTAAGGAGTCATGCCATGAAAACCCACTGTCATGCCATGACAACCACCACAGTATCGCTGAAAAGGAAATAGACAGGACATGCGTACATCCGGCGAGGCCATACCCTCTGTATCGAAGGCGCGCTTGAAATGGGACGGGCACGACCGAATCAGGCCGCACGAAGCACTACCAGCGTCATATCATCATGCTGAGGAGCGCCCTCGGCGAACGCCTGGGCGGCGGCCAGGATTCGTCTCATCGCGAGCAGAGCTGATTGGCCATGACACGTTTTAGCGAGGTCGATCAATCTCTCTTCGCCCCATTCTTCATGGCGAACGTTCATCGACTCTGAAACCCCGTCTGTAAAGAGCACGACTAGGTCCCCGGATTCGTGAAAAAATGCGCCTCGCTGATACTGTTGTGGCAGCAGCCCCATCACAGGACCGCCGGTTTCCAGGCGCAGCACGTCGTACACGCCTCCGCAATTTCGCACAACCACGGGCGGGTTATGACCCGCGTTGACGTAGGTCAAGCAGCGTGTCTTCGGATCGTACTCGGCGTAAAACAGTGTCGCGTAGCGATTCGCCGCCGATGCCTGGCGAACGAGGCCGTTGACTCGCCCCATTAGGTCCGCCGGGTCTCGGACGACCGAAGCTAAAGCACGCAGCGATGCTTCGAGGCATGCCATCATAAGCGCGGCGCCCACGCCCTTCCCTGATACGTCGCCAATCGCAATCCCGAGCTTGTCGTCGGGAAGTTCAAGGAAATCGTAATAATCTCCTCCCACCTCTCGTGCTGGCCAGCATTGTCCGCAGTAGTCTAGGCCCGGCGCCGGTGGAAGCTGCTGAGGAAATAGATGCTCCTGTACCTCCCGCGCGATCTCCAGCTCGCGGTTCAATCGCTCGCGCTGCGCCGTCTCCCTTCCGATCGCCGTCGTCAAACGGGCAACCTCCTCCGCCAACGCGGTCTGGGCAGCCGATTCCGTCTTGACACCGTCTAGAGCCGCGGCGATCGCACGTTTTGCGAACTCATCAGTTTCGTTCTCGTGCCAAGCGATGAGATAGGGGGTCAGACGCTCCTTGTCCCGGTTGTTCCGCAATGCGCTGGCAATGATGTGCCGCAACCGGCCATCACCAGGAGAAGAGACGTGGCCGAGAAACTGTTCGAGAGCCGAACCGCCGGAATCGAAAAGCCGGAGAAAGGCCTTCCGAGCCTCGCGCGGGTCCTCTACGGCGAGGCGCCGAAGTGTGTCGTGCAGAAGCTCAGCCGGCTGCATACCGCCTCGAACGTAGTTCGAAGGCTTCTCTTCCCCCTTCGAGCAGGTCGATGATCTGTTCGCGGCATTCGTCGACTGAGCCGCTCTTCTCAATGGCTCCAATCCGGCCATCCGAGGTCATTACCAGCACTAGTTCTGCTTCCGCCAGCACGGGGATATTCGCATTATGCGTGATGAAGATCATCTGGCGGCGCTTCTTCATGCGCTGGACTGCATTCACGACAGTCTCAAAAATGAAATGATTGTCGAGGTTGTCCTCCGGCTGATCGATTATCAGAGGGTTGTCTCTCCTCGCTAGAAGTATCGGCAGGAGCGCCGTGCACTTCTGTCCGCGGGAAAGGTCAGACGCATCCTTAAAGTGCGGTCGTCCCGCGGTTGCGACATTTAACTCGATGGCAATCCGGTCTTCGATTGCGGTGATCTCCAGACTCAACGGATCCACGCTATCGCGAAAAGCATCCAGAATTTTCACGGAGCGCTCTTTTCCGAAATGCGTCAGCTGCTCGAAGGAGTCGAGGTCATTCGACTGAAGGAGCTGCGCGAGCTGCTCCGGCCGTAGCTGCATCAGCGTTGCGAGAATTTCATTTTGGTTGCGGACCCGTGCTCCCTTGAGGCCCTCCATTAGCATCTGCTGGTATGACAGATGGTCCGCGTTTCGCATCACGCGAATGCGGACTCGCTGGCCAGCTTCGTGCTGAAGCTCCGAGGCAACCTCGTCCCGCAGGTTTGAAACACTATCGCGCATCAGAATGTAATCCGCCTTCAGAGACTTTCGCCGCTCGAATAACGCATTCGACTCCGCATTAAGCTCCACCCGTTGCTGCTCCAATGCTTCGAGTTTGGCGACCTGCTGCTCAAGCGATGCACGCACGCGAGCCTGCTCGCTTGCGGCTTGGTTTAGAGTGGTCAGCTTGGCCAAATCGCCGGCGTGACTCGTCTGGATCTCCGAGAGGCTTTGGCGGGCTTGCGCCAATGCCTCCTGTGCCTCGCGGATCCTTATTTTGATGGCGGAAAGGTGCTTCTCGACCGGCGCCTTTGACGCCGCAAGCAGTTTGTCATAGTGGCGCAGGGTATCCGCATTCGCGGACTGCTCCTCAGCGAGGCGCGCTGCGAATACTTTCTGCGCCTCCGTTCGAAGCCGCTCGAGAGTCTCTTCAAACATTTTCAGATCCCGATCGGCGGAGTCTAATTTGGCGATCTCGCGCTGATCCAACTGCTGCTGGCGGGACTGTCGGACGAAATCCTCCGCGGACTCGCGATCAGATGGCGCAAGTGCTCTCAGCCGGGCCCGCACGTCCCCGAGTTCCTCAATCTGCTCTGTCAGGTCGTCGATCGTTCTCCGCGCTGTTCGAATACGATCCGCATTCGTCTCAAGCGTACGTGTGCTCTCGGACAGTGATAGATGGATGCTTCGCATCTGCTCGCTGCGCAGTTCGTCCAGCAGATTCCGTCGTCTATCGCCGAGGGCTTCGTCCGCGATCGCTTCGATCTCGATGCTGCTATACGCGTCCAGAGGCAGAAACGTGCCTCGATCTAGATCAACCGTATTGATCGCTCTGCCGTCGGATGTTAGAAGCACAGGGGTCTGCTTGAGCCCCCTCTTGATCGTGTAGCGGTTCGAGCCATCGGCGAAAGCCGTGATCGTCACAAGGGCCCCGCCCGCGAGGTTTGCCTGAATCAGGTCGGCGCAGTGCTTCGGGGCAGCCGAGGTGCCGCAGAGCGCAAACCGAATGGCCTCGACAAGCGTGGATTTTCCACTTCCGCGTGCGCCAATGATGCAGGTCAGACCCTGGGGAATGGTGACGCTCAGGCCGGGCAAGAATCCGCCGCTGATTTCGATCTTCTCAATGACCCACATATGTTAAGCATCTGGCGGCTTGAGTTAGGCGGCACCCCACCGCATGGCTCACTGATTCGAAGCGGGGTCGACAGCATTTCTACTGTACACCAAAGCCCCCGTTGGTTTCGGTCCAGAGCGGCGGCGGTTACGCCTTAGAAGCGCGAACGGCTGCCAAGTTCGGATGACAAGAATTCGCTTTTGCTGCCTCTTCTCAATCCTGCAGCTCGGCAACAACGCTTTAACGATAGGGCCCTTGTAGATCACGCATCCTACGTTCGATGGCGGTTCCGATCGGTACTGACAATGTGTCGACATCAATAGACCCATGTCGCGGAGAGGGCAATCGTCGACGGCGATTCTCCGGAAATCGATTTTTGTCGTGAGGTGCACTCCCGCCGCGAAACCAGAAGTTAGTCGGAAAAACGGGCCTGTGGGAAGTTGACCGGAAAACAGCGGCGGCGTCCGCGGCACTTGCGGGGCTTGTTCGGATTCTTGACTACCTATATAAGGTCGATAGTTCGCCGATTTCCTGGGCGGAGAGCCAAATCGCGTACTCTCCGCTACCGCTCGGCGCGCAGACCTGTACTGAACTCTTCGCGTCCAGAGAAAATTGGCGGATTTACGTTCTAGTACATCGGGTGCATGCTTCTCTGCTAATGATCTGGCTCAAAAACTAGAAGAAAAGCCCAAGAAACAAGCAGACAATGCCACTTTAATTTTTACTTACACCATAATAATGACCTGCTGCCGGGCAGGAAGTCATTCGAATTCTCTGTACAGGTCATTCTCCAGCAATAACTTACATCTCTTGACGCAGTTAGCGGCGTGGATTCGCTCTTTCTTGCACGTCAAGCATCCTCGAGTCAGTGCGTGATGCAGAACTGTCTTTAGGAGGCAGGCGTCCGACGACTTGCCACCGAGACCGACTTCCCAACCCTTAGGGGAAAGGTCCAAGCCCGAAACGCCGTTATCCACGCACCTGACCACTCGTAAACAACGGGACACCAAGCATTCTGTAATCGCCCGGTCGTAAGAGATTCAAAAGAACGCGCCAGGGCGTTATACCAGCAATTCAAGTTCACGGTTATTGCCGGATTTGCGCCCAACTCGGATTGGGCACTCCCTGGCCGACAGGTCGAACACGCGATCGCCAGGATTGCTGCGAGCCTAGCAGCGACGGCGTTGCGTACTACAATGCTGCTTGTATTGTGCTACAAGAATCGGCAGACGGAGGCAATAATGAAGCGTGCCGCCCGAGTGGGTTCCTCGCCACGAAAGACACGGGCAGGCGTATATGCGTCCAAGCTACGCGACGTCATGGTCATCGCCGAGCAGGAAGGCTTGTTGCGGGGAGGACGAACCCAGGTGTTCAGAGGGAGAATGCCTGAGGCCCTAGTGGCGAGGGCGAGGAAGCGCACTGGGATCAATTCTGACACGGACCTCATTGAACTGGCGCTCGCGAACATAGCCGTTGAAGACGATTATGCAGACTGGCTGCTCTCCCGCCGCGGCGCCCTAAGTCGCGAGGCCGACCTTGACTTCTGAATTTCAGGCCACTCTCAGACGACTCAAACCCGAAAAGCGTCGAGCACAGCTCAAGCCGCAAGCCGAATCAGACCTCGAGTTCATCGAGAGCACCAGCAGTAAGCCCCGAAAGCTGCTCTACGACACCACTGTTTACATCGACATCCTGCAGAACCGATTTCCGCAAAGCGGCGACCTGATGCTCCGCGCAGCCGAGGCTTGGATCGAGTAGACCGCTCGCCGCCGCCAGTTCTGCGTCGGTCACGGGCGAATGCGTGTCGAGAGATACAACGCGGGAAGAACAACTGGTTCTCGCAGACTTCATCAGAATGGACCACTTTGATCGTCACCTTCGCCGCACGAACGCCTCGAATGCCGCACGGAGAAATGCGCTTGTGACCGCTATCCCCAAGGAGTTTGGCGGAAGAGCCGAAATTTGCGGGGCGAGTGCCGGGCTTCATCTTTTTGTCTGGATCAAGCGGAGGCATGGCGGAAGGATCACGGACGTGCACGGCAAGGCGGAAGGCCGGCGTTGGGCTGTACACCGTCGATCCCTTCTGCATAAGGCCTCTGTGGCGTACGGGTGTTGTTCTTGGGTATGCCCCTCTGCGGGAACGCGATATTCGGGAAGGAATTCGCTGCCTGGCAGCTGCGCTCAAATAGACCTTAAAGTCCGACTCGCAACAAGGCAGGGTCGTCTCATTCATGTGGACCAGTTCTCGTGGCAAGCACCGACATCGACACATCGACGTGAGCGCGAGAGTACAACTTAGGAGATATTTGATCAAAGCTGGATCAGCGTAAAAGATCAGGCTGACAGTCGGACAGTCTGCCGACGCCGCACGGGATTGCCTCGGTGAAGGTCATGCGGATTCCGTGATCAGGTCGCAAGATCACCATGGGGCGCGCTTCGACAGTCTGGCCTGGAACCAGGCAGAAATCGTACTTTCTGAGCAGAACACTCAGAATCATGAGCATCTGCAGCATGGCGTAGTTGCCACCGATACATCCCCGAGGTCCCGCTCCGAAGGGCAAATGGGCGAAGGGCGTGTGAAGCTTCTCCTTCGCTTTGGAGAAGCGTTCCTGGTCGAAAGTCTCAGGGTTCTCCCAGTACAGCGGCGAATGGTGCGCACCGTAAATGAACACAACCACCGTCGATCCCCGGGGTATATCGAGGTCGCCTGAGCGGTCATCTGCGAGGGCCATTCGGTCCACCATCCAAAACGGCGGATAAAGGCGCAGCGCCTCCATTATGACCTGAGTCGTAAACTCGAACTTCGGAACGTCCGAGTAACTTAGAGGCTTTTCGCGCAACACTGAATCGAACTCCTGCCGTATCTTGTCGACAGAATCCGGACGGGAACTCAGCAGGTAGAGAAGCCACGATAAAGCGTTCGACGACGTTTCATGGCCGGCGACCAGCAGTTGCATGCTCTCGCTGAGGACCAACTCATCGCTCATGCCATGGCCGTCGCTATAGCGAGCATCCATCAGGATCTGGAGTAGATCATGCCCGGGGACTTCCTTGCGCCGCCGTTGGATGTAGTCGAGCAGAATGCCGAACGCGCGGTTTCGCATTTCCCAGTGCCTGCGCAGTTCGCCCGAAACGGCAAACCAGGGATTTAGATAGGGCTGAATAGTTTGCCGAACCATGAATTCCTGGACGGTCGAAATGGCCAGGCTGATGAGGTCGATGTCTTCCTCTTTCAATCGAGTGCCAAACAGGGATCTGGCTACCATCGCGAAGGTAATCTTCATCATGAAAGGGTAGATATCGACCGGGCCGATACGGGCTTGTCGATCGAAGTCCCGCAGCGAGTCTGCCAGGGAGTCCTGCATGATGGAGGAAAGAACCTCGAGCTGCTTTCGTTCAAAACCCGTCTGGATGAGGCGCCGTTGCGTGCGCCAGGCTTCTCCCTCAGTGGTGAGAAGACCCTTGCCAAGGAAATGGCCCATCCGCTTTTTCTGGATTTCGGACTTGTGGTAGTTCTCCGAATTCGTTTTTAGCACATGCTGAATGACGATTGGATCGATTGTGACAATGGCCTCCTTGAAGCCCCCAAAATAAAACCGGAAGGTGTCGCCATGGAGCTCGATGTACTTGGTGAGAACCCGTACAGGGTTGTGGGCCATTGCGCGCGAATCCAAGAAGGATTGGGATCGGGAGACCGTGGGTACGCTTGGCGGCAAGGGTCACACCTCGCTATCCAGAACCAAATGGATAACTGCCGAAAATCCCGCGTGGTCTAGATCAATGGATCGGCTGGTCATCTTTGTGATTTACGTACTCCAAAATTGATCTTCGCTACCCAAGCGCTTCAAGAGTTGCAGATGATGTTTGATCGCCCGGCTCATAGTGGGATGTTGCCGATAGGGAATGCCGTACTCCACGGCGGTTTCCTTCACAATCCGGGTGAGCGAAGCGTAATGAGTGTGACACACAAACGGGCACAAATGATGAACGATATGGTGATTGAGTCCACCCGCAAGCCAACCGACCACCGGGTTTGTCGTCGCGTAATCAGCCGTTGTCGCGAAGATGTGGTAGATCCCATTGTCAAATTCGTTGCGGCTCAAGGGGAAGTAAGTGCTGTCGACACAGTGCGTTGTCTGGAATACGAGGGCCACGCTCAAACCGATGATCAAATGGGCGAGCAAGAAAGACAAGCCGACCAGCAGAGGCGATTTCTCCAGCACCACGACTGGCAAGATCAGCATGTAGGAGAGGTAGAAGGCTTTCCCGGCAAAGAGGATGACATATTCCCGCAACGGATGCGTCGTGTTTTTCAGATAATCGTGGGAGGGAAAGAAGAAGCACTCAAAGTCTCTCAGAAACACATAGTCGAGGGAAAACACCGCGTAAAGGAACAGCGCATATATGTGCTGGAACCGCTGAAGGGCTACCCGGGGTTCGTGGGGCGTAAAGCGTAAGATGCCCCGTCCGGTGAGCGCGTCGTCCTCCCCATGAAGATTTATGCAGGAGTGGTGGCCTCGATGATGGAGGATACGCCACATGTAGGAGCTGATTCCGCAGACATCGAAAACATAGTTTAGGGATTTGTTCACAGACGACTTCGACGAGATGGCGTTGTGGTTGCTGTCGTGCGCGACGTTCAGCAAAAGGAACGTCTGTGCGACGGCGTTTAAGAGATAGAGGCTGACAAACCTCCATGAATCCGGCTCTAAGGCGTAAAGAGCAATCCAGCTACCGGCCAGCACTGCCAACCCAATCGCGATTTTGACCCACATGGCACGGTCAGCTTTGGGAGAAATATTTCCGTCAGAAAAGAAATCGTCGAGGCGGCGGCGCAAGACCTTCGGGAACGAAGAGGCACGCGCGCGGTCGACCTCGGAGGGTCGCAGCGCTGCCTCCGATGGTACAAGATCATCAATCTCCGGGTTCAGATGAATAAGCGCCTCGTGTCCAACGTTACCGGCACAATCGCTGTCACGACAACGAATCCCCGGCCGGCTTTCCGAAAACCGATTAGGCCAATGGGGGTTTTGTCAGCCTCTGAGCCGAGCGTTTGCAATTAGCGTCAGCAACGAATGCTAGCTCGAAAACTTAAGGAAGATCAAGAGAATTTCAGGTCAGAGAATTTCAGGTCACGCGGACCCGCCCTGTAACGGCGCATGGACTCGCCCGTGACCGAGGAGGAATTTATTTCCAGCTTCTTTAAATCTCTGTTACCATCGACCGCTTAGCGATATGGAACGAAGACGCTTGAGCCGGGCGATCCGAATTTCTCATCGACACAGGAGGTTAGCGCATGGCGGTGCTACCGCCATGAGTCCCGATCCGATCTATGATCGCTTCGATTTTAGACAAGCTGGATAGCTTAGGAAATCAGCACCCGGACAGGCTCCTTTATTCGTACATTGATGTGAACGGGAAACCGATTGGAGGCTACTCCTATGAGTCGTTTCTCCACCGAACGAAGGTGATCGCCGGACACTTGCGCAAGCAGCACGGTTTCAAGTCACAGGACCGTCTTCTGCTGGCGTACCCGCCCGGGCTTGAAATGATCTGCGCGTTTTTTGGCTGTGTACGTGCAGGATTGATTCCTGTGCCCGTCTATCCCCCCAGTTCTCGCGACTTCCAAAGTGCCCTCTACAAAATGGTCCACATCGCGAAGGACTGCCAGGCGGCTGGCACACTGACGAGCAAAGGCTACCTCGAATCCCTGAGGACCAATCTAGCCAGAAGCGGAGTCTGCTCCTCCGGAGTGGATGTTGACTACATTTCCGGTCTTCGTTGGGTTGTAACGGAAGATTTCGTCGATGCTATTACGGACGAAACATTCAACGGTGCTTCGAAGGTTCTGTTTCTCCAATACACATCGGGGTCGACTCGCGATCCCAAAGGCGTGATCGTCACGCACGAAAACATCCTGCATAACTGTCCGCTCGTGATCGACCATGACGTGCCTGTTGTCGTATCGTGGCTGCCGCAGTATCACGATATGGGGCTGATTGGATGCTACCTTTATCCGGCGCTTAAGAGCGGCACGACCTATGGCTTCGCCCCCAGCGATTTTATTCAGCGCCCGTCTTTGTGGTTTGATGCGATCAAGACTTATGGGGCGAGCGCCTCAGCAGCGCCGAACTTCGCCTACGACTATTGCCTGCGCGCTGGGCGGATTTCGAAGGAGAGTTTGGAGAATTGCGATCTTAGCTCGCTCAGGCAACTGCTGGTTGCCGCCGAACCGGTCAAACCGGATACTTACACACGGTTTCTGCAAACATTTCAGCGCCGGGGACTTAAATCGGAAAGCTTTTTTGTCGCATACGGGCTGGCAGAGAACACTCTGGCGGTTTCGCTCGGCGGCCGTAACATCGTTTCCATCAACAAGAAGTCGGTTGCACTGGGCAAAGCCCGCATGACCAAGGAGGTTTCCGAAATCGGCGCGGCTACTCAGATCGTCAGTTGCGGAACTCCTCTGCCCGGTCTCACGGTAAAGATCGTGGATCCTGAGAAACACGTGGCTCTCGAACCCGGCCGAATCGGCGAGATTTGGATCGCGGGAGGGAGTAAGTGCCCGGGTTTTTGGAACAATCCGGAACTGACGCTGAGGCTGTTTCACGCCCGGCTGGTGGACGATAGCCCCTGTGATGATGGCTACCTCCGTACGGGCGATATGGGCTTCTTCCACGACGGCGAACTCTTCGTGTGTGGCCGTATCAAGGACATGATTATTCTCCGCGGGCAGAACTACTACCCGCAGGATATCGAGGCAGTGGTGGAGAAGTCGTCCGGCCTGATCCGGACGAATTGTGTTGCTGCGTTCCAGATTAACGAAGACAGCGAGCCGGCGCTGGCGATCGTTGCCGAGGTGAAAAATCCAAAAACGCTTCCCGATGCCCTGAAGATTGCAGCCGCCGTCCGGAATTACCTCAACGTGGAAGTGGCGCTGATTTCTTTCATCGCACCCCGGGCGATACCTAGAACCAGTTCAGGCAAGATCATGCGCCACAAAACCAAGCACATGTGGCTGCAGGGTCAATTTACTGTTCTCTCGGAGTTTTCTAGGAAAAAGGAAGCTGAATCCTTCGCCTCGGGTTCCTCGCGTCAGTCGACCTTCGACATGTTGAAAGCCCGTTACAACTTGGCGGGCACGGAGACGTACAACCTCGTCGAAGCCGGGCTGGATTCCATGGACCTAGTCGTGTTCATGCACGAGATCAAGGAACTCCTAAAGAATAAGGACGCCGACATGCTGGCGAGGCAGGTGGATATCGGCCTGATTCAGCGTGTGAGCGTAGCCGAGTTGTTTCGGCTGGCTGAACAGTTAGAGCATGCTCCGGAAGGGGCACTGGTTCCCCTGCGGCAATATTTGGCGGCTTTCCGTGACGAGCAGCGCGCAGCGGAACAGCGGATGATGAGCCATGACAGGAAGCTTATCTTCGAGTTTCCGGCGCGGGCGGCAATGCCCAAAACGCCGATCCTAACCAATGTTCTGCTAACCGGCGGCACTGGTTTCATCGGACCGTTCCTTATGAAAAGCCTGCTGGAACAAACGCGCGCGAACATCCACGTTCTCGTCCGGTCATCTGACGAGCACCAGGGCAAACAGAGACTGAGAGCGGCGATGGAATCGATGGGGCCTTGCCCGGCGAGACTGATGCAGATGTTCGAGACCCGCGTGATTCCGGTTTGCGGGGATCTTGGCCACAAGGATCTTGGACTGACGCCAGAGGTCTGGGATGGCCTCGCGAATGAAATCGATACGGTGTTTCATAACGGGGCAACCGTAAATTACTTGCTCAACTACGACCTGATGCGCGATGCGA
>Ga0306920_100010550_pt1 | contig 12398 bp, 14 predicted proteins | sample flu12Cox44000170_FD_204666 | JGI IMG/M metagenome (GOLD analysis project Ga0306920, IMG submission 204666) | Lab enrichment of tropical soil microbial communities from Luquillo Experimental Forest, Puerto Rico - flux4day.12C.oxic.44.000.170 (v2)... | ecosystem: Environmental > Terrestrial >...
ATTCGCCTACGGAACGCGCCGAGCTGCAAACGGCCGACATCGCCCGGCGGCTTATGCGAGGCGGTGAGCTTCATCAGGACACAACAGCCTGACGTTGGACAAAGTGCTGCCGCGTGGCGGCTCCAGCTTGTCGCAGTGAGGGCTTGTGACTGCTTTGGGTTTTAGCGACCCGGCCGATGCGCCACCCGCGGTCGCGGCATGTCCGCTTGCCCCCAAAAGCGGACATCACAGCGCACCTCTCCGAAAGTCCGCTTTGTGCCAATAGCGACCGAACGCAGCGCAGCAAAAAATCGCTACTCAATCACCTCGTCGGCCGCGGCCTGCAGCGTCAGCGGCACTGTCAGGCCGAGCACCTTGGCGGTTTTGAGGTTGATCACCAGTTCGAAGGTGGTCGGCTGCAGCACGGGGAGCTCCGACGGTTTGGCTCCCTTGAGAATTCGCCCGGCATAGACGCCCGCCTGTCGATAGGCGTCGGTGAAGCTTGCCGAATAGCTGATGAGACCGCCAGCTGCGGGGTAGTCGCGGATGTCGTAGATGGTCGGAATGGCATGGCGCGCGGCCAGTGCGATGAGAGTTCGACTTTCGCTGCTGAAGAATGGGCTTCCGCAGAGCACGAGCCCGCCGGCGCCGGCCTCGATAATTCTTGTGAAGGCACGATCGAATTCGCGTTCATTCGTGGCCTTCACCGCCACGATTTTCCGCTCGATGGTGCGACCCGCCTCCTCCAATTCACGCAATTCGTCGGCTGATGAAGAAAAATTCGGATCGATCAGTACCGCAACGACGCGAGCCCGGGGCACTAACTCAAGCAGCATCTCCAGGCGCTTTGCGCTAAGCCGGTTGGCGAAGAACGTCACGCCCGTCAGGTTGCCGCCCGGCCGATTGAGGCTGGTGACGAGGCCTCGTCTCACCGGATCGTCACCGATCACGAACACGATTGGACTGGTCGTAGTGGCGCTCCGGGCCGCCTCCACCGCTGGGCCATTGCTGACGATCACCGCCACTTGGCGACGGACCAGATCGGCCGCCAGGGCCGGCAGCCGATTGAGCTGATTGTCGGCCCAGCGTTGCTCGACGACCACGTTCTGACCTTCCACGAACCCCGTCTCGTTGAGGCCTTGGCGGAACGCCGGCACGAGACTCGCGAACGGCTCAGCCGGTGTGCTGCGGAAAAATCCGATCACCGGCATCGCCGGTTGCTGCGCCTGCGCGCTGAGCGGCCATGTTGCCGCCGCGCCGCCGAGCAGGGTAATGAACTCGCGTCGTCTCAGGGCCGGCATGGTCTCTCCCCACCCAGTGCAGCCGGTTTCCTCAGCCTAGCACGGCGGGACCGGCCGGTCCTTGGGGCAACCCTGAATCGTTCTCAATTGGGGGGACGCCGACAGGCGCTCGGCCGCAGCGGTCGGTCGCAGGTTCATTCTTTCTTTGTCGCGCTTCTTGTCTGCGATCTTCACGGCAGCTCGGAGATGAGCTTATGCCATTCTGGCTCTGACCAGGCTCTCGCAGTGCTGGTGCGAACATTTCCCAATGCGCCGGTCGCGAGCGCGAACTTGGCGACGTTATCTCCGCTTGCAGATTCGACTACAAGGAGCAGATCGTGTTCGCCGGACGTTAGATAAGCCTGTTTGATCTCGACTCCCAGTTTCTTGGCGAGTTCCTTTGCGGCTTGGCTCCGCTTAGGAGCGTCCTTGACCGCGTGGATTCCCTGTTCGGTCCAGTTCAGCGTCAAAATGAACGTCGGCATGTGATCCTCCACTGGTTCACGAAAGTGGTCTGTGCGTGCAACAGCAGCGCGAGCTTACCATGCCTGTCCTTCCGGATCGCGTTCCGCAAGATTCATCAACACACCGATCCGCCGCATCCGTTCGCCCTGCTGCGCGCGCGCCGCGAGCGGCCAAGCGGCTACCGCACCGCCGACGAGCGTGATGAAGTCACGCCGTTTCACTTGCCCGATGCCTCCCGTGCTTCCCACCGAAAGGATAGCACACCTCGGTACCGCAGGAGACCGCTGCACTGCGGGATTTTGATCCGCCCGATGTCCGCTTTGGGTCAGAAGCGGCGAGAACCATCGGCGCGGGTTCGCAGCCCACGTCCGCTTTACCCCAAAAGCAGACAAACAGCAGATCGTCTCGGTATGTCGGCTTTGTGCCAAAAGCGGTCATTCCTCCAGATGCGTTCGGCCGTCCACAATTGCACTCTTTCATCAACTGGCTCAATTCATCTGGCAAGCCTGAGAGTCGAACGCCAGAGCTGGCCGGGCAGGCGTGTCCAGTAGTCGAGCGACAGCGGTCCGCGCCGCAGGCACGGATTACGCGCAATAGGATCGTTCTTGTCGATGCCGCGTAGGACCGGATCTTCCATCTCGCCGTCAGTGAACTCCTGCGCCGCGCCGATCAGTTTCTCGGCGCAAACGCCCTCGCGCAGGGCGTCGTCGCGCATAAGCGTTGCCCAAGTGACATCCCAGATGCGCGCGGTGTGGTCCATAGACGCGGTCACTACACGCTTGCTATCGCCACTGAACGCCGCGGTATAGACGATGATGTTATGACCTTTCAGAACGGCGATCTCCTTGCCACTTTCCGCATCCCAGATCCGGGCCTTACCGTCCCAAGAAGCGGTCGCCACCCGCTTGCCGTCGGCGCTGAACGCCGCGCTGGATACGAGATGACCTTTCATGACGGCTATTTCCTTCCTGCTCTCCGCATTCCAGATACGCACGTTGTCGAAAACAGCCGCTGTCACTACCAGCTTGCCGTCGGCACTGAACGCCGCGCTACGCACTTCGCGGTCATGGCCTTTCAAGGCGCCGATCTCCGTGCCGTTCTCCGCATCCCAGATGCGCGCGGTCTTGTCGGAAGACGCGGTTACTACCCGCTTGCCGTCGGCGCTGAACGCCGCTCTATGCACCTTGGCGGTATGACCTTCGAGGACCGCGAGCTCCGCGCCGCCCCCCGCATCCCAGATGCGCGCGGTCTTGTCCTCAGACGAGGTCACCACTCGCTTGCCGTCGCCGCTGAACGCCGCGCTATTCACGGAATCGGTATGGCCTTTGAGGACGGCGATCTCGTTGCCGCTGTCCGCATCCCAGATGCGCGCGGTCTTGTCTTTAGAGGCCGTCACCACCCGTTTATCATCGGCGCTGAACGCTGCGCCAAGCATGTCGTCATGACCTTTCAAGACGGCCATCTCCGTGCCGCCCCCCGCATCCCAGACGCGCGCGGTGCTGTCGTCAGACGCGGTCACCACCCGCTTGCCGTCGGCGCTGAACGTCGCGCTATGCAGCTTGTCGGTATGACCTTTCAGGACGGCGATCTGCTTGCCTTCCCACGGAAGACCCAAGATGTCCCCGATGTCCCCGCTCTTGCCTCTCTTCGGAGCCAAGCGCGCCAACAAGCGCGCGACCTCGTTGCCGCTCTCCACATCCCAGATGCGCGCGGTGCTGTCGGCAGACGCCGTCACCACCCGCTTGCCATCGCCGCTGAACACCGCGGTGAACACGGACCCGGTATGGCCTTTTAGGACAAGGACCGCGTTGCCGCTCTCCGCATCCCAGATGCGCGCGGTGAGGTCATATGACGCCGTCATCACCAGCTTGCCATCGCCGCTGAACACTGCGCTAGATACGGGGCCCGCATGGCCCTTCAGGACAGTGATCTCCTTGCCGGTCTTCGTATCCCAGATACGCGCGATGCTGTCTCTAGACGCGGTCACTACCCGCTTGCCGTCGGCGCTGAACGTCGCGTTATTCAGGGCGCTATCATGATTTTTGAGGACGGCGATCTCCCTGCCGCTCTTCGCATCCCAGATGCGCGCGGTCGCGTCCTCAGACGCCGTCACCACCAGCTTGCCATCGCCGCTGATTGCCGCGCTATCCATGCCGTCGGTATGGCCTTTGAGGACGGCGATCTCGTTGCCGCTTTCCGCATCCCAGATGCGCGCGGTCCTGTCAGACATTGTCACCAAGCGCTTGTCGTCGGCGCTGAACGCCGCGCTAAAGATGGCGCCGTCATGACCTTTCAGGACGGCGATCTCCGTGCCGCCCCCCGCATCCCAGATACGCGCGGTGCTGTCTCTAGACGCCGTCGCCACCCGCTTGCCATCGCCGCTGAATGCTGCACTAAGCACGTTGTCAGTATGGCCTTTGAGGACGGCGATCTCCCTGCCGCTCTCCGCATCCCAGATGCGCGCGGTGTTGTCGTCAGACGCCGTCACCACCAGCTTGCCATCACCGCTGAACGCCGCGGTTTTGACCGGCTTCGAGTGCCCATTAAGCTGGCGGTGCAACCGCGTGGAGAGCGCCCCGCCCGCCAGCTTGCCTTCTAGTTCGGTGGAGAACGGAGTTATCCAAGGGAGGTCACCGCGGGCTGGATAGACCTGGAGCGCGTAACGCATGGCACGATCGAACTGCTCATCATTCAATGCGTCCGTGGCACGGGCTGTGAAGACGTTGAGTTCGCGCCGGGCCACGTCATAGTCCTTCCACAACACATAGCCGAACCAAAGCAAGACCAGTGACGCGACCGCCCAGAGCAGCCGCGCACTGCGTCTCAATTGTGCGCGCTCCCTGCCAAGCCGCGAGGTCTCGGCCTCATCGCTGGTCCTGACGAAGGTACGCTGGGCATCGGTGATCTCGGGCGCCGCCGCCTTGCGGGCAGCCATCCATGCTTTTGCTGCGTCGAGGTCGTCGCCGCGCAAAAGCAGCGATTCCGGGCGCCCGCGTGCGTCCCATCGCCTCGCGAGGTCCCCGAGCCGGGTGTGCTCGCGAATCCAATCAAGGTCCACCCGCAATGCCTCGGCGAGCTGCGACAGCGGCCGCGCAAATCCCGTCCCGCTGTCGAAGGACACGAATTGCAACCGCCTAAGTTTTTCGGGGATGTCGTGATCGGGAACCGACTTGAAGATAACCGGCAAGAGCCTCTTTGACAGTTCTAGTGTGCGGTCCACCTCCCACGTGCACTGCTCAGACTTGATCGCTTCCGGCGAGATGACAAATACGACCGTGTCGGATTGCGCAATCAAACCGCCGAGGCGCGCTTCCCAGTCCTCGCCAGCCGCGATGTCGTGGCGGTCTAGGAACGGCGCGAAGCCTGCAACCTCGAGTCCCGCCATCAGTTCGTCGGCGAACGCGGCAGAATCCCTCCGCGAATAGGAGATGAAAACCTTGAGCTTCTCCCCTGCGCCAGGATCGGCCATGGCTAAGACGAGACCTCAATCAAAGTCGCCATGCAGAATAGCACACGGAACAGCTGCGCAACGGCCGACTTGATTGGCACGTCGTCCGCACTGGGTCATAAGCCGAAAGGCTCAAAACGAGCACATCACGTCCGCTTTACCCCCGAAAGCGGACATAGCGAGCGCGCCAGGCAGGTCACCCCTAGATTAACTTTTGCCAACGGTGAACTACCTCACGCCTCTCAACCGATCCCTGAAATAATTTTGCTGGGCGTGGGTGGAGAGAGCCACCCATCTATCTTGGAAATAACGAATAAAAGGAGAGATGCGATGGCCGCGAACAAGTTCGTGCTAAAGGGTCCAGGCGTCGAAGTAGACTACACGGTCGGCGCAAGCGCAGCTATTCCCGCACTGGTGTACACAGCCGGGGCTTTCCAGAAGAAGTTCAAGCCCAACGAAGTCCTATCCGAAGACACCGGTCTTGGACGAATGGTGTCGGTCGCTCTGATCCTCACCATCGACACAGGCGGTGAGCGCTTTGGCTTCTTTCTACCGTTCATCGACGTGGCCCGTGGCCAGACAGCGCATTTCCACACGGTCGGCATTTATGAAACCTTCAGCGGTCCGAATTCCGTCCCGCACCGGCCTTCGACATGGCGCTGCATCGAAATGACCGGCACAGCGCAGAGCGTGATCGTGCCCCTGTAACAGTAACGCCAGCAACACCCCGGGCGGGATTTAAGTCCCTCTATGTCCGCTTTGGGTCAAAAGCGGAAAAGCTCAGAATGAGCAAATGGTGTCCGCTTTGCCCCCGAAAGCGGACATCGCGAGCTCTCGATATGTCCGTTGAGTGCCAGGAACGGACATCGCTCCACTTCCGTGCCACCAGCAAATTGTTTAGCTTTGACTAAGAGTTCCCTGCGCCACAGTGGGCCACTAGAAATGCAACTTGCACGCCGTCAATTTCTGCATCTGGCAGGAGCTGCCGCTGTCCTTCCCGTGTCGCACATGGCAAGGGCGCAGACGTTTCCTATGCGGCCAATCACGATAGTCGTGCCATTTGCTGCAGGCGGCCCTACAGACACGATCGGACGAGTCGTGGCCGAGGGCATGCGTGCACCACTTGGTCACCCCGTCATCATCGAGAACGTGACAGGTGCTGCAGGTAGCATTGGGGTTGGCCGGGTTGTCCGCGCAGCTGCCGATGGTTACACGATCAGTATTGGGCAGTGGGGTAGCCACGTCACCAACGGAGCAATTTACGCGCTACCATACGACTTGCTCAACGATCTCGCGCCGTTGTGCTGGATAGCAACGGGTACGCCGCTTATCGTTTCCAGGAACACGCTGCCGGCAAAGAACTTGAGGGAATTGATTGCTTGGCTCAGGGCCAACCCCGAGAAGGCAACACAAGGAACCGCTGGCGCTGGAAGTCCTCAACATATCGCGGGCATTTATTTCCAGAAAGAAACAGCCACTCGCTTTCAGTTTGTGCCCTATCGCGGTGTCGCGCCCGCAATGCAGGATATGTTGGCAGGGCAGCTTGACTTCATGATCGACCAGGCGACGAACTCTCTGCCGCAGGTAAGTGCTGGCAAAATCAGAGCCTATGCTGTTACGGGTAAGACCCGCTTGGCAGCAGCACCTGACATTCCGACGGTGGACGAGGCGGGACTGCCGGGATTTTATGTTTCGATCTGGCAAGGGCTTTGGGTACCCAAACGAACGCCGCAGGAAATTGTCGCCAAACTCAATGCCGCCGTTGTTGCTGCTTTGGCCAGTCCGGGGGTTCGTCAGCGGTTCGCCGAAATCGTCCAGGAGATTCCACCCCGCGAGCAGCAGACGCCGGAGGCGCTCGGCGCGCTGCAGAAGGCTGAGATCGAGAAATGGTGGCCAATCATTAAGGCCGCGGGTATCAAGCCGGAATAACTCTTGAAGGTTCAGCGCTCCCAACGGGATATTCCCACGATATCGGTTCCGCGAATCGCGAGATCCCTTAGCTGGCCCATTTGGTTAAAAGACGAGGTAACGGTATGAGGCGATTTGCCGTACTGTTGTCCCTGAGGCCGTGAATGCGGCCAAAGAACCTGCTGATAATCATGTCGGATCAGCATAGCCGTACGTTGATGGGCTGCTACGGACACGCGCTCGTAAAAACCCCGAATCTAGATCGGCTTGCGGCACGAGGCACGCGCTTCGCGAGGTGCTGGACGCCGTCGCCTGTCTGCATTCCAGCTCGCGCCTCGTTTGCTACAGGCAAATACATTCATCAGATTGGGTTCTGGGACAATGCTGATCCCTATGATGGTTCTGTCACGAGTTGGCATCATCGACTTCGAGGAGCGGGACATCACGTGGTCTCGATCGGAAAGCTACACTTTCGCTCAGATGAGGACGATTGCGGATTCTCGGAGTCAATCATTCCGATGCAAGTCATCGAAGGCAAAGGCGACCTACTGGGCTTGATTAGAGACGATCTTCCAGTTCGAGGCGCCGCTTACAAGATGGCCCGCATGGCAGGACCGGGAGAATCGCCATACACCCAATATGATCGCGATATCGCAGTTCGCGCGCAGGTCTGGCTGAGAGAAAGGGCGCCGAGCCACACGGATAAGCCCTGGGTGCTCTTTGTGTCTTTCGTTTCGCCGCACTACCCGCTGACAGCGCCACCAGAGCACTTCTATCACTACTTCGACGACCCAAATCTCGCGATGCCGCTGTTCTATGAACGAAGCGAGCGTCCCGATCACCCGTTCATCCGCGATTACGCGAAGTCCTTCAACTTCGATGACTATTTCGAGTCGCCGACCGATATTCGCCGCGCCGTTGCCGGCTACTACGGTCTCTGCAGCTTCATGGATGAGCAGGTCGGCAAGGTATTTGACGCGCTCTCTTCATCAGGGCTCGCCGAAAGCACCCGTGTCATTTATACAAGCGACCACGGAGACGCCGTGGGCAAACGCGGGCTCTGGGGAAAGTCGACGCTCTACGAGGAAACCTGCGGAGTCCCTCTAATTGCAGCCGGCGAAGGCTTTCCGGAAGGGGGCGTAATCGACACGCCCGCCAATCTAGTTGACGTTTATCCGTTCGTTTTCGAATGCGTTGGTCAGCCGACCCAACGGCATGTCGAGCCGGACCACCCAGGTATCTCGATCGGACGGCTTGCTCAAGGCGAGCGGCCAAATCGCACGGTGCTAAGCGAGTATCATGGGATGGGCTCCACGACGGGCGCTTTTGCCATCCGTAACGGTGCATTCAAATACGTCCATTACGTGAAGTATCCTCCACAGCTCTTCAATCTCCAAGCAGACCCGGATGAAACATCGGACCTTGCGGCAGATGCCGGTTACGCCGCTGTGCTTAGCGAATGCGAGCGGAAGCTGCGGGCCCTGCTCTCTCCAGAAGATGTGGATGCGCGCGCGAAGAAACGACAGGCGGAGCAGCTGGAACGATATGGCGGACGTGAGGCGGTAATTGCGCGTGGTGATCTCGGCTTTTCGCCCCCGCCGGGCGGCCGTGCCGAATTCCATTGATGTGCGATGGACCGTGAATGCGGAAATTCGGCTCGGCCAGCTCAGCTTGCCCTTACCGTCCGACCTGTCTCCCCTCTCAGGAATGGATAGATGGAGTCCCGCTTGGATGTCCGCTTTGGGTCATTCGCGTCGGCGGCGATCAGAGTGGGCGCCAGCATATGTCCGCTTTGCGCGGAAAGCGGACAAATTAGGGGATCGTGTCTACCAGCCACTCGATCCGGAGAACGAAACGTTCGGGCGCTCGTACGTCCAAGGATCGTGAGTGAGACGAGGTCGCGCCCGGCGCTGGGCCGGCTTCTGCTCGCGGCCCGTTTGAGCGGCATAAGCATCCATCACCGACTTGCGTTGGGCGGGCTTGGCGGATGTGGCGCCGGCGTCCGGTGCCGCGGTGTCAGGCGCCGCCGGCTCAACCGCGGCCTGCTCGACATTGACCACGCCACGCGGCCAGCTGAAATCGTCGGCGCGTCCGTTCGGCGCCACGGCCGCTTCACCCGCGCTCAGCCCAACGGTCGCCGCCGGACTTTCGCCGGGTCCTCCTAGCAGCCCCTGTTCGGAACCGACATTCGAGCCTGTAAGGGGTACCACCGGACCGGCCATAGGCCGGACCGATCCACCGGCTTTGCCTTTCCTGCCCGCGTGCTCTGGCTCGACGGCTACTGGCAGCGCCACCGGAACTCTTTGAGTGTTAAGGCTGCGCTCGATTTCGCGCTCGACGTAAAGGGCAAGCTTGCGGGCGCCGAACTTGGTGAAATAGACACCATCGCTCGTACGTAATCGGCGAGTCTGTCCCAGATGATCCGGTCCTTGTGGCGAGAACTTCCCCTCCTCATCGACAAAGCCGTCCCAAATATCGACATAGGCAATTCCTCCCTTCTCAGCCTGGCTGCGGTAAATTTCGTTAAGATAAGACGAGTCAGCACTGGCGTCTGTGCCGCGCTGGGAGGGTAGACCGACCCAGATGACCGGAACCCCGCCGCTTTTCAATGCCGCGATGGTGGCGTCGACGCGCTTGATGTACGCGTGCTCCCACTTTTCCGACTGGAACTCCCACGGTCCGTAGGCCGCCTCGCGCGCTTGTGCTGGCGTCAGGTGGGGATGCTGTTGCTCGACCGGCTGCCGCTCCAAGTCCGGCGGCGGCCCCGGGCCTGCCTGGTCTGGCTTTGTTGCCGGCTGCGGGTTCGTCGGCGCGGGAGGCGGTGCCTTCTCACGGATAGTCTGGCGATCGTTGTTTCCGATCATCATGATGACGAGTTGGGGCTTCTCGGCAGCGATGATCTCGCGCACCACCTGCGGCCATTCGCTATCGCGGCGCTGATCGTACCGGATGAGACCAGAATCGGTGCGATGTTTGCGCACGATGCCGATGTCGGTTTTCTCCGAAAAGGCATCCTCAAGCCCGTAGGCAAGCCAATCCGCGTTCGCATCGCCCACCACCACAATCTTGACCGTGGCATCCTTGCGTGGCGCGGCGGGCGGCGCCTGGGAATAATCCGGGGGCTGCTCCTTCTCGGCTTCTCTGGGCCGTTCCCTGCGCTGTTCCCTCTGGCGGGGGGACGAGGGATAATCCCCATAGCCCCATTGGCGACCACCCCCGAACCCCCCATAGGAATTGTACGGCTGCTGCGCATAAGGGCTGTATGGCTGCTGCGGTCGCTGCTGGCGCCCGCCCCATGAATTTCCCCAAAACTGCGCGTTCGCAGGAAGCAAGAAAGCAAAAATTATCAGAACCACTGGGGCCGCTCGGATGAGCACCAGAACGCAGGCAGTTGACCACTTGCAACTTCCGAGGACTACCCTTTGTCCGATACTCATTTTTGGACTCTTCCGGGGCTTCCAGGTCCAAGACTTCATAATGCACAAAGGGCCGCTAGTTTTCCCCTAGCGGCCCCTCCTTGCCGGGTCCATCCGATAACAATTGGAAATGAGCCCCAGACCCGGCAGGCTTGGTAATCCTAACCATAATCGTGCAAAACCATGAGGCATCAGCGTACCGAGCCTTAATTTTTTCGGGACGGTTACAGCCGTGGCATCGCAACAAACGTGGCCGCTCATATCCGCTTTGGGTCATTGTCGTTAGATCGGCGCGCTCCCGACGCTCTCGGCTTGTCCGCTTCGCTCCGAAAGCGGACAGGCGCGAATCCACTCGATATGTCTGCTTTGTGCCAAAAGCAGACATTCGCACTGCAACACGTTTTCTTATTCGATCACCTCGTCGGCCGCGGTCAGCAAACCCGGCGGCACTTCAAGTCCGAGCGCCCTGGCCGGCCAGCCGGCGCAAAAGGCGAGGCCCTTGTAGGGGCGGCTCCGTAGCGGCGCGGATTTCGGAGGATTGAGCGACAGGCGCGGTAGCCAAAGGGCTCAGAAAATATGCCGCCCGAGCGCTATCCTTGCCGCGCGCGCAGTGCGACGAGCGCATCGAATACCACCCGGTCGATCTCCAACCCCTCGTGAAGTGCGCGCTCGCGAGAGTGAAATGCCCGCTCGGACGGAATGCGGATGTCGTCGACGCCGGGCCGCCGTGGCGTCGCCTTGATGCGCTCGATCAACTCCGTCACCCGCTGCTCAAATGTATCGGCTGACCCAGTGAGGTCGGGCCGGAAGGCGACGAACAGAAAGCCGTACTCGCTCTCGGCATCCGAGCCGGAGCCGGCAAGCAGTCCTAGCGCCTGCATCATGAGCGCAAGCCCGAAACCTTTGTAGCCGCCGAACGGCAGCAAGGCGCCGCGTCGTGCCGCCGTTGGATCCCTGGTCGGCTCGCCCCCAGGGCCGAGCGCGACGCCTTCGGGAAGTAACTCTCCAAGCCGTTCGCGTAGCATCACCTCGGTCATCATGTAAGCTGAAGTACCCATATCGAGCACGATCGGCCCACGCGACGATGGAATCGCGATCGCAATTGGGTTGGTGCCGAGCGCCGGCCGTATGCCGCCGGGCGGGGCCACTAGCCGCGAGCTGGCCGCAGTGTGGATCGCGACGAGGCCGTGTTTGGCGATCATCTCAACATAGTAGGCGCTGCGCCCACTCATCCAGGCGTCGGTCACCGAAACGAGCGCAATGCCGTGGGACGCAGTTTTCTTGATCGTCGCTTGCGCCGCGTGAAAGAGCGCAAGCATGCCGACATTGTTGCCGCCGTCAAAAGCAAGCGAAACCTCGGTCTCACGCAACACCTTCATGGATCGGCGCGGAAACCGGAAGTGTTCGCTCTCGAACACGTTGAGGATCTTGGCCAGGCCCGAATACTCATAGCCGCACATGGCAGCATCAATCACGTGGTCGGCAATGATGCGTGCCTCATCGTGATGATATCCGATGCCACGTAACGCGCCTTCTGCCAGATCGCGTGCGTCCGCGACGCTTAGGCGGAGACGGCCGAGAGTCATGATGATCGAATAATCTGCTTATCGGTCATGGCGCGACCAAACGCCCGCAGCCAAGCTGGTCAGTGGGAGAGATAGGCCATCATCACTAAGACGCCTCCCAGCGCGATCAGTAGGCCAAGCCCGAGCGGAGCACCGATTACTAAACTCGCGTCCATGCGCCTGATAATCTCACGGCAGCCGAGCCCAGTCGGCTGACAGCTATTCGGTTTGGATTCGTTTAGCTAATGAAGGTTGCGGCAGCGAGCACGACAATTCCCGTGACAAATGCTGCCATGCAAGAGTACGCCAAGATTTCGTTGAGAACTCTGGCCATTGC
>Ga0306920_100010551_pt1 | contig 12398 bp, 12 predicted proteins | sample flu12Cox44000170_FD_204666 | JGI IMG/M metagenome (GOLD analysis project Ga0306920, IMG submission 204666) | Lab enrichment of tropical soil microbial communities from Luquillo Experimental Forest, Puerto Rico - flux4day.12C.oxic.44.000.170 (v2)... | ecosystem: Environmental > Terrestrial >...
CCGTTGGTGGAGAACTTCACGCCGACGCCGCGGTCGACCGCATAGCCCACCAGATCGAAGAAGTCGGGGCGCAGCATGGGCTCGCCGCCGCCGATGTTGACGTAGAAGACCTGCATGGCGGCGAGGTCGTCGACCACGGCCCGCGCCTCGGGCGGCGTCAGCTCCCCGGGGTCGCGCCGGCCCGACGAGCTGAGGCAGTGGACACAGGCGAGGTTGCAGGCGTAGGTCAGCTCCCAGGTCAGGCAGATCGGTGCGTCGAGGCCGCGGGAGAACTGCTCCTTCAGCGGCAACGGCGCCGCGTCAGCGCGCATCGATCACCTCCGCGGCGGCCAGCCGTGCCAGCGCCCGCTCGTAGGCGCGCCGCTCGCCGTCGGGAACGAGCGCGACCAGTGCGTCCTCGGCGCTCGGGTACTCCGCCAGCGACGAGACGAGCGTCACCAGGGCCCGCGACTTCAAGAAGACGAGTCGCCGATTGCCGTAGTGGTAGGCGAGGGCGCCGAAGGACTCGTCACGCAATGCCACCTGCGGGTTGAGCCGCCACGCCCGATCGGTTGCGAACGCAGCCGACGGCCGCGCCTCGGTCACGCTCAATAGACGCCGCACATCCCGTCGATGGAGACCTCTTCCACCAGGAGCTCGTCGACGTCCTCGTCCGACAGCTCGTCGGCGGCGACGTCCTGGGTCTCTTGGTCCTCTGCCAGCATGCCGACCTCCTTGCGCAAAGGCCCAGCCTATCGCCGGTCCCGAGGGGCTCCTCGTGGGTCACAATTGGCTCGTGCGCACGCCACGCGGCTCTCCGCCAGACGCGGTACCGGGCCCGCTGCGCCGCGCACCGGCGCGGCGATCCACCCCCCTGCCCGCTGCGTTCCGCCTGCGTGCCGACCCCGTCACGACGAAAGACGACGGCGGCACCGTGGTGCTCGGCGGCAGTCCGCTCCGCGTGTTCCGCGTCACGGAACGGGCGCGCGACCTGATGGCGCAGTGGGATGCCGGTCGCCCCGTCGGGACCCGGCGCGCCGCGGGGATGCTGGCCCGGCGATTGGTGTCGGCGGGGGCCTACGCACCACGGCCCGACGACGCAGCCGCGTCCTTCCGCGCATCCGATGTCACCGTCGTCATCCCCGTGCGCGATCGTCCAGCCGAGCTCGACCGGCTCCTCGAGCGGCTCGCCCCCCTGCGCTGCGTGGTGGTCGACGACGCCTCCACCGACGCCGCGGCCACGAAGGAGGTTGCGTCGCGGCGCGGCGCCCATTTCGTGGCGCTCGAGTCCAACGTCGGACCCGCGGCGGCGCGCAATGCCGGGCTGGCCCTCGTGGACGATCCCTTGGTCGCCTTCGTCGACTCCGACTGCGCGCCGGCGCCGAGCTGGCTCGACCCGCTGCTCGGTCACTTCGACGACCCGCTCGTCGCGGCGGTCGCGCCGCGCATCGTGCCTGCGCCGGCCGGCGCCGACACGCCGGCGACCCGCTATCTGGCCTTGCGCTCCTCCCTCGACCTCGGCCCTGGCGACGCGCTCGTCCGACGCGGCAGCCGCCTGACCTACGTGCCCAGCGCCGCCCTCGTGGTGCGGACGGCGGCGTGTACGACGGCGGACCTCTTCGACCCCTCGCTGCGTGGCGGCGAGGACGTCGACCTCGTGTGGCGCCTCAACGACGCGGGCTGGGACGTGCGCTACGAACCGTCGGGCGTCGTCCACCATCACGGTCCCGCCACCCTCGAAGCGCATCTGCGCCGCCGCGCCTTCTACGGGACGACCGCGGGACCACTGGCCCGGCGCCACCCGGGGTCCTTGGCCCCGATGGCGGCGTCGGGCTGGTCCGTCGCGGTGTGGGCGTTGGTGGCGGCGCGGCGCCCGCGGGCGGCCGCGGGCGTCCTCGCGCTGAGCACAGGCGTCCTCGCGGCCCGTCTGCGCGGCCTCGTGGGGCGACCGCTGGCCGTGGCTACGCGGATCGCGGGCGGTGGGACGGCCCGCGGCGCGCTCCCGGCCCTGGGCGGGGTGGCGCGCGCGTGGTCACCCGCGCTCGTGCTCGGGCTCCTGTTCCGGCCCACCCGCCGGCCCGCCGCGCTGGCCCTGGTGCTGCCTGCCCTGCGCGACTGGGTCGGCCATCGCGACGAGCTCGATCCGCTGCGCTACGTCGCCTTCCACGTGGCCGACGACGTCGCCTACGGGGCCGGCGTGTGGGTGGGCTGCGTCGACGCGGGCACCGCCGAGCCGCTCGTGCCCCGCATCGCCTGGCGCTCCCGCGTCTGGTCGTCGCGCTCGCTGCGCCGGGACCTGTCCCCCGGTCCGGGCCGCGACGCCCCGGATGGCTCCGCGGGACCGCCGGACACGGACGCCTAGAGTCTCCCGGTCGTATGGCCAACTCGTGGTTCGAAACGGTGGCGGAGGCGCAGCGGCGGGCCAAGAAACGACTGCCCAAGTCGGTCTACGGCGCCCTGATCGCGGGCTCCGAGCGCGGCGTCACGGTGGAGGACAACGTCACCGCCTTCGCCGAGCTCGGCTTCGCCCCGCACGTGGCCGGGCTGGCCGACAGCAGGGACCTCGCCACCAAGGTCATGGGCCAGGAGATCTCGTTCCCCGTGGTCATCTCGCCGACGGGCGTGCAGGCGGTGCACCCCGAGGGCGAGGTGGCGGTCGCCCGGGCCGCGGCGGCGCGGGGCACGGCCATGGGGCTGAGCTCCTTCGCCAGCAAGCCCGTGGAGGAGGTCGTGGCCGCCAACCCACAGACCTTCTTCCAGATGTACTGGATCGGCTCGCGCGAGCAGATGACCGACCGGATCGAGCGGGCGCGGGCCGCGGGCGCCGTCGGCCTGATCGCCACGCTCGACTGGTCCTTCTCGCACGGGCGCGACTGGGGCAGCCCCGCCATCCCCGAGTCGATGAACCTCCGGACGATGCTGCGCTACGCCCCCGAGGCCATTGCCCACCCCCGCTGGTTCTGGTCGTTCGCCAAGACCGGCCGGGCACCCGACCTCACGACCCCGAACATGGTGCCCAAGGGCGCCGATGCCCCGACCTTCTTCGGCGCCTACGGCCAGTGGATGGGCACGCCGCCGCCGAGTTGGGACGACGTGGCCTGGCTGCGCGAACGGTGGGGCGGCCCCTTCATGCTGAAGGGCGTGACCCGTGTCGACGACGCCCGCCGGGCCGTCGAGGCGGGCGTCACGGCCATCTCGGTCTCGAACCACGGGGGCAACAACCTCGATGGCACCCCCGCGACCATCCGCGCCCTGCCGGCCGTCGCCGACGCGGTCGGCAGCGACATCGAGGTGCTCCTCGACGGCGGCATCCGGCGCGGCAGCGACGTCGTCAAGGCCCTCGCGCTGGGTGCCAGGGCGGTCATGATCGGGCGCGCCTATTTGTGGGGGCTGGCGGCCAACGGCCAGGCAGGCGTCGAGAACGTCCTCGACATCCTGCGCAGCGGCATGGAGTCGGCCTTGCTCGCGCTCGGGCACGGCTCGGTGCACCACCTGCATCCCGACGACCTCGTCGTCCCCGACGGGTTCACCCGCCACTTGGGCGCCTGAAGGCGCCGGCCGCTCGGCTCAGCCGTCGAACGCGATGACGCCGCGGATGATGGTGCCCGCCGCCTGGTCCTCGTAGCCCTGCTGCACCTGGTCGAGCGAGTACTCCTGGCTGATCAGCTCGTCGATCTTCAGCTGGCCGTTCTCGTAGAGGTTGAGCAGGTTCGGCACCTGCACCCGGGGGCTCTGCGAGCCGAAGACCGTGCCGAGCACCGACTGGTTGAACATGGCCAGGTTGAACAGGTTCAGCTGCACGTCCGTGGCGTCGAACGGCGAGATCGCCGTCACCACAATCCGCGCGTCCTTGGACCCGCACGCGGCAGCCTCGGCGATCATGGTGCCCCGCAACCCGCCCGGCGTGAGGATGACGACGTCGGCGTTGCGTCCCATGGTGAGCTCGGGCAGGAGGAAGGGCACCTCGGCGAGCGACGCCGCGGTATGCGTCGCACCGATCTCCTTGGCCCGCTCGAGCTTGAAAGGCACCGGGTCCACCGCGATGATGTGACGCGCGCCGGCGATGCGCGCGCCCTGGATCGCCCCAGACCCCACGCCGCCGCACCCCGCCACGACCACCGTCTCGCCCGGCTTGACCTTGGCCCGGTCGACCGCCGAACCGAAGCCGGTGGCGATGCCGCAGCTGATGAGCGCGGCGGCCTTCATGTTCTCCCACGGGTTGATACGCACCACCGAGTTCTCGTGGCACACCATCTCGTCGGCGAACGTGCCCAGCTGCGCCATGCGGTTGAGGTTCTCGCCCCCGAGGTGGTAGCGGTAGGTGCCGTCGCTGATCATGCCGCCCGCCAGTGTCGTCATCCCGAGGTCGCACAGGTTCTGCCGGCCCGAAGCGCACCAGAAGCACGTGCCGCAGGAAGGGATGAAGGAGACGGCGACGTGGTCGCCCACGGCAACCTGCGTCACGTTGGTCCCCGCCTCGGTCACGATGCCCGAGCCCTCGTGGCCGCCGACGCAGGGAAACATCGACTTCACGCCGATCAGCTCGAGCACCTCTTGCGGTGCGGCGATCTCACCGATCCGCAGATGCTCGTCGGAGTGGCACAAGCCCGAATAGACCATCTTCACCCGGATCTCCCGGTTGCCCGGAGGGTCGATCTCGATCTCCTCGGTCTTCCACGGCTCGTTCAGCCCGGTGCACACCGCCGCACGCGTGGTCGTCATGGCAATACCTCCCTGAGGCGCTCCGCGATCGTCGTCGCGCCCTCAGTATCGTCGCCCGCCCCGGGCCGGACAACCGGCCGGGGTCGGCCCCGGTGGCCCGAGACCGGGGCGGCGGTAGTGTGCGCGCGTGCCCGCCGCGTCACCGTTCGCCGACGTGGCCGCACGCGTGCGCAACTGGGGCCGCTGGGGCCCCGAGGACGAGATCGGCACGCTCAACTTCGTCGACGACGCCGCCCGCCAACGGGCCGCGAGCTCCGTGCGCAGCGGGAAGGCCTTCGCCCTGGGCCTGCCGCTCTCCGAGGCAGAGGGGATCCAAGCCGGGTTCGTCAAGGGCCGGGTCAACCCGACCCGCACCATGGTCCAGGTGAACGACGCGCTCAGCCCCGACCCCAACTGGATCTGCGCGAGCGAGGACCTCCTCTCCATGGCCACCCAGAGCGCCACCCACTGGGATGCGCTGGCCCATGTGAGCTACGGCGGCGTGATCTACAACGGCTACCCGGCCTCCTCCGTCACCGAGTCGGGTGCCACGCGCTGCGGCATCCATCACTTGACGACGGTGGTCAGCCGCGGCGTCCTGCTCGATGTGGCGCGGGCGAAGGGGGTCGAGGTCCTCGAGCCCGGGTATCCCATCATGCCGGGCGATCTCGACGAGGCGAGCTCGTTGGCCGGCGTCGACGTCGCCGCGGGCGACATCGTCCTCGTGCGGACCGGTCAGATGGTGCATCTCACGGGCGAACAACGGGACCTCGTCGCCTACACCTGGCCGTCGCCCGGCCTCACGATCGAGACCGCAGAATGGTTCTTCGCGCGCGACGTCGCCGCCGTGGCCACCGACACCCTCCCCTTCGAGGTGTTCCCCTGTCAGTACGACGACGCGTACCTCCCGGTGCATCTGCTGCACCTCGTCGAGATGGGGTTGACGCAGGGACAGAACTGGGTCCTCGACGTGCTGGCCGACGACTGCGCCGCCGACGGGCAGTACACCTTCCTGCTCGATGCCACGCCGCTGCCGCTGACCGACGGGTTGGGCTCGCCCCTCAACCCGGTGGCGCTCAAGTAGCGGCGCCCGCGCTGCGTCAGGTCGCGCTCCGTCGCCGGGCCGTCGCACCGCCCAACACCGGACCGGTGCGCGGTCGCACCGCCTCGCGCTGGGGCATCTCGGCTGCCGGTGCGTTTCGGCCGGTCACCGCCCAGTGCAGAAGGCGGGCCTGGCTGTCGACCAGGTTGCGGGTCCGGATGCCCCAGAACTCGAACCCGTAGCGGTGGGCCGAGACGCTGGCGAACATCGCGACCAGCGTCCCCGCGACGGCCATGGGGTCTGCGCCGGCGGGCGACGACGTGGTCGCTCCGGGCGATCCCTCGGCCGCCGGCGAGGCGGCCGCGATCACCTGGGCCAAGGCGACCGTGACCGCGTTAAGCGCGCGTACCCGGATGCCGCGCAGCTCGGCGTCGCCCTCTTCGGTGGCGAGGTCGACCACCCGGAACACGGCGCGGTTGTCTTCCCAATACGACAGGAACCCCTCGGTCACCGCTCGTGCCGTGTCCCAGCTCGCACCATCGGACCAGTCGCCCCCGACGAGCTCGGCCAACTGTCCCGCCTGTTCCACCATGCCTTCTGCGAGCACGCGGATCGCCTGCTCCACGTTGCCGAAGTATTGATAGAAGGTCGCCGGCGAGGTGCGCGCCTGCCGGGCGATGTCGGTCACCTTGACCGAGCGCCACGATGTCGTGCTGAGCAACTCGACCGTGGCGTCGAGCAGGCGCTGACGAGTCAGTCGGCCCCGCTCGCCCGGCACCCGGCCGTCCGTCGTCGCCACGGTGGCCTCACCCGGGTACGCGCCGAGCGCGACGATGGCGGCGTCGGGCCGCGAGCGCCGGCTGGGCATGCCCGCCAAGCGTAGTGGGTCGCTTTTCCCGGCCCTGATCCAGAAGGCCCTGGTGGCGGCCGGGATACGATGACGGACATGGAGCAGACGCTGAACCGCCCGCTCACACGCGCCCAGCAAGCTCGGCGTCAGCGCGTCATCGACGCGGCCATGGCACTCGGGCTCGAAGGTGGCTACGAGGCGGTGCAGATGCGCGACGTCGCGGCGCGTGCCGACGTGGCGATGGGCACCGTGTACCGCTACTTCACGAGCAAGGACCATCTGTTGGCGGCCACGCTCGTGAATTGGATCGAGATGCTCGACGCACGCATCGGCCAGCACCCGCCGCGGGGCGACCACCCGGCGGACCGTGTGCTCGACGTGCTCGACAGGGCGTTGCGAGCGATGGGCCGGCAACCCAAGCTGGCGGCCGCGGTGTTCACGTCGCTCTCCTCGCCCGACCCGGCGGCGGTGGGATGCCAGCAACAGATCACCCTCTTGATGGAAGGGATCATCTCGCGCGCAATGGGCGAACGCGACATCCCCGACATGTCCGACCGTGCCCGCATGATCGGTCACGTCTGGAACTCCGCGCTCGTGGGATGGATCAACGGTTGGTCCACCATGGCGCGGGTCTACGACGAGCTCGCGGTGTCGGTCCGCCTGCTGCTCCCCGACGAGGTGACCGAGCGCCGCACGAGCGCCTAGGCGCGCGAGCGGCGGCCCGGGCGGCCTCCCCACCTGATCCGGAGCCGCCAGGCGCCCGCGCTAACGTCCCCCGCGTGACCGCCGGCGCCGCCACCCGCGGGCTCCCCATCGAAGTCCGGGGACTCACCAAGCACTTCGGCACGGTGGTGGCGGTCGACGACCTCTCCTTCACCGTGGAACCCGGCCGGGTGACCGGGTTCCTCGGGCCGAACGGATCCGGCAAGACCACGACGTTGCGCGTGCTGCTCGGGCTGGTCCACGCGACCGCGGGCGACGCGACCATCGGCGGGCGCAACTACGGCGAGTTCGAACGACCGTCGAAGGTCGTCGGCGCCGTGCTCGAGGCGACCAGCTTCCACCCCGCCCGGCGCGCCCGCGCGCACCTGCGGATGGCCGCCCGCGCCGGCGGGCACGACGTGCATCGTGTCGAGGAGGTGCTCGATCTGGTCGGCCTGCGCGGCGACGCCAAGCGCAAGATCGGCGGGTTCTCCATGGGGATGCGCCAGCGACTCGAATTGGCCACGGCGTTGCTCGGCGACCCCGACGTGCTGGTGCTCGACGAACCGTCCAACGGCCTCGACCCCCAAGGCATCGCCTGGCTGCGCGACTTCATGCGCTATCTCGCGGGCGAAGGCCGCACCGTCCTGGTCTCCTCACACTTGCTGTCCGAGATGGCCCAGACCATCGACGACGCCGTGATCGTGTCCTACGGGCAGCTGCGAGCCAAGGGCACGCTGGCCGAGATCACGGCGGGCATGACGGGCCGGGTCATGCGGGCGCGGACGCCGGAGGCGGACCGCCTCAGTGGCGTGCTCAGCCAGGCGGGTGTCGCCTTCCGCCGGCTCGGACCCGACGAGGTGGCCATGGACGGCGTGCAGCCGGAGCAGGTCGGGCCGCTCCTGGCCACGAACCAGATCGTCCTCTACGAGCTCGTCCAGGAGGGCGGTGACCTCGAGTCCGTCTTCCTCTCCCTCACGGCCGGCCTCGGCTTCGGCGACCCGGCCTCCACCGCCGGGGCCGAGCCCGAGCCCCAGCCCCAACCCGGGGCCCGCGCATGACGAACGCCATCCGCGCCGAGCTGATCAAGATGCGCACGATGCCCGGGGTGTGGGTCACCCTGTGCCTGGCGCTCCCGCTCACCGTGCTCGTCATCGTGGGCGTGCTCGTCGCCGCCGGGGATTCGGTTCCGGGTCACACGTTCAACCACGTGCACACGCTGCGACAACAGCGCGAGCTCCTCGGGGCCGGGTACTTCGGCATCTTGGTCCTCGCGCCGATCATGGGCGTGCTCTGCGTCACCGGCGAGTACCGGCACAAGACCATCACGACGACGTTCGTGCTCGTGCCCATCCGTGTCCGCGTCCTCGTCGCCAAGGTCGCCGCGACCGCGCTCTGGGCGATCCTCATCGGCCTCGTCACCCTCGCGACCGTGGCCGCGGTGGCCCTGCCCTGGAACGCCGGGCTGGGAGGCGTCACGACGCAGGTGACGGACCAGGCGGGCGCCGTGGTGCCGGGGCTGCTCGCCTCTGCCGTGCTCCTCGGGCTGTTCGGCCTCGGCTTCGGCACTCTGGTCAAGAACCAGGTAGCCGCCATCTTGTTGACCATCGGGGGCAGCCTGATCCTCGAGAGCCTCCTCGTCGCCTTGGCGCGCGCCATCTTCCACTACGACCTCAACTGGTTGCCCAACGCCGCCGGCGCCGCCCTGGCCGGTGACATCGCCCGCGGCTTCGGCGGCGGCGGCGGCCGTGGCGGCGAGCGGCTGCTCCAATGGTGGCAGGGCGGCCTGGTCATGCTGGCCTGGGGCCTCGTGCCCCTCGCGATCGGCTACTACACGACCTTCCGGCGCGACGTCACCTGACGCCGCGCCCGCGTCGCGCTGGCGTCAGCCGCGCAGCACCACGCCGGGCCGGGAGTCCAAGCCCTCGCGCGCGGGCTCACCGTCGACCCGGACCGGCACCCCGTTGACCAACGTGTGCGTCATACCGACCGGTGCGTCCGCCGTCAGTCGCTCGCCGTTCGCCGGGAAGTCCCACACGCGTCGGAGGGGTCCCGGCGCGACCGTCTCGGGGTCGAAGACGCACAGGTCGCCGGCCTTGCCCACTTCGACCGTGCCCCGGTCGTCGAGGCCATAGACCGCAGCCGGCTCGCCGGTGAGCTTGTGCACGGCGCGCTCCAGTGGCATCACGCCGCGCTCACGCACCCAGTTGCCCAGGAGGTCGGTGGCGAAGCAGGCGTCGCACAGCTGCGACACGTGCGCGCCGGAGTCCGCCAGCCCCAAGAGCACGTTGTCGCGTGGGAGCAGCCATGCGATGGCGTCAGGGTCGTCGTTGGCCAGCACCGACCAGAAACGCGACTCGAGGTCGTCGTCGAGCGAGACGTCGAGGAGCACGTCGAGGGGAGTGCAGCCGCGTTCCTCTGCCACGGTCATGACGGAGGAGCCGGCGAGCTCGGGGTGGCTGCGCGACTCGGCCACCGAGAGTGCCGCCCAGTTGAGCGGGAAGCCGCCCTGCTTCCCGCTGACGTCCTCCCACGCCTTGGCCCGCCACGCCGGGTCGCGGTAGGCGGCGATGCGGTCGTCCTTCGACTTGTCCATCAGCGCGGCGAACGTCGGCCGCATGTTGAGCGTGAAGGGCTCAGAGAGGTTCATCTGGAAGACGAGCGGCCGGCACGAGACCTGCGGCCACACCTCCACCCCGTCCTCCCATGCCGCGTCGTGCTCGGCGATGACCTTCTCGTGGTACGGGTAGCCCTTCACGGTGAGAAGGGCGGTCCACGTGAAGGGGCGGCCCACCTCGCGCTGGAGCCGGAACACCTCGCTGTTGGGGAACACGCCGCCCGGCAGCAGCGCCACCACGCCGCGACCGCTCTGCTTGACCGGTTCCAGCAGTGCCCGGAGCTCGGCCAGGTCGGCGACCCGGGACGGCACCGGGCGGCCGCTGTCACCGTTGTGGGTCGGCGAGGCGCTCGAGGCGAAGCCGGCCGCCCCGCCGGCCATGGCCTCCGCCACGACAGCCTGCATCCGGGTGATCTCGTCGTCGGTGGCGGCCCGGTCGTAGGCCTCCTCGCCCATCACGTAGAGCCGCACCGCGGTGTGCCCGACGTAGCACGCGTAGTTGAGCGCGGTCCCGCCCGCTGCCACCGCGTCGAGGTACTGCGGGAACGTCTCGAAGGCGTCCCAGGGCACGCCGGCAGAGAGCGTGTCGAAGCTCATGTCCTCGACGTGCTGGAGCGTCCGGGCCAGCAGCGCGACGCCATCGGGGCGGATGGGCGCGATGGAAAACCCACAGTTCCCCGCGACCACGGTCGTGACGCCGTGGAACGACGACGGCGTCAGCGACGGGTCCCAGAAGACCTGCGCGTCGTAATGGGTGTGGATGTCGACGAACCCAGGGCTCACGACCTGCCCGGAGGCGTCGAGCACCCGCGCGCCCTCCAGGCCGGAGCCGATGTCGCTGATGCGCCCGTCCGTGACCGCCACGTCGGCGACCTGACCCGGTGAGCCGGTCCCGTCGACGAGTGTGCCCCCCTTGATGACGATGTCGGCGCGCATGACCACATCGTCGCAGCCCTGCGGGGCCGCTGCACGCGTGCTTGCCGGGGAGCCGGCGCGTTCGGATACCGTGGGTCCGAAGGGCCTGCCACGGTTGCGGGTACTGGGGAGATCACGCGCCCGGGGCGCGGGAGTGGAGCGTCCGCATGGCGGTTCGGTTTTTCAGGGGGAAGCAGGAGCCACAGCCTGACGACTCCCTGCAGATCTCCGGCGCCATCATCGCCCCCTCCGACGGCCCGTCTCCGGTCGAGCTGGTCGATGCCGGACGTGCCCCGCACGGTCTCGGCGTCGTCCGTGACCAGTACGTCCGCAAGATCCGCAAGACGCCCACCATCCGGATGGTGCCGAACTCCATCATGGTGGAGGGCCGCCGTCTCCGCTTCGCCGTCTCGGACAACGTCGACACCTATGGCCCCGACGGTCCGGGTACGCCGCCGATCTGGGCGGTCAACATCCACGGCTATTTCGCGGGTGGCGGCATGTACTGGCGTGAGAGCGCGCGCCTGGCCGAGCAACTGGGCTGGCGTGTCATCAACCCGAGCCTCCCGGGCTTCGGGGGCAGCGACCCCCTGGACTGGCAGGACGTCTCCATGGAGAGCCTGGCCAATCAGGTCATGGCCATCGTGCACAAGGTCGACGCCGGCCCGGTCGTGTTGCTCGGCCATTCCATGGGCGGCGCGGTCGCGGTGCAATTCGCGCACGACCACCCCCGGCGGACGCTCGGGATCATCTACCGCGACGGCGTGAGCACACCGGCCTGGAAGGACCGGACCGGGATCATCCCCACCTTCCTTTCCCCGCTCCTGCCCGACGTCGCCCCCATGGTCGACATGGTGGCCGCGGTGATCCTGGACCTGCCGGACCTGGCCATCGGCCGGATGTACTCCACGGTGCGGGCCGTGCTGCCCGACATGCGGCAGAACATCCGCACCATGTCGCAGACCCTGCCGGTCGGCAGCATGCTCATGACCGTCGACCAGCGCAGCGAGGTCCGCCACCTGGCGGCACAGGAGATGCCCATCCTGAACGAGTGGGGCTGCTTCGACCGGATCACCCCAGGGCACACCGCGCTGGAGTTCGCGGCCATCGCGCGGTCGCCGGTCCTCTGGGTGCCCGGAGGGCACAGTTGGATGCTTGCCCGCCCGCAGGGCCAGGCCGACATCCTGGCCCACCTGGTGCGGGGACGGGAGTTCCTCGCCCGCGTCGAGACCCGCTGGCGCCAGCTCACGCCGCGCGAGGTCCCGCTGCGCGCCGTCAACTGAGCGGCGTGGTCCCGCCGGTCCCGGCGGCCGCCCTCCGCGCGGGAGACTGACCCGCCGTGGTGAGCCGACTGCTCCACCCGCTGCTCTCCCTGCACGGCTGGGAGGCCTATCTGTTGGTCGGCTTCCTCGTATTCGCGGAGGCCGCCATCATGTTGGGTTTCGTCTTCCCGGGCGAGACGGCCGCCATCCTGGGTGGGGTCGTGGCGGCCGGGGGAGGCGTGAGCATCGAGGCCATCGTGATCCTGGTGGTCGTCTGCGCCATCACGGGCGACTCGGTGGGCTACTTCGTGGGCACGCGCTGGGGACGGC
>Ga0306920_100010552_pt1 | contig 12397 bp, 12 predicted proteins | sample flu12Cox44000170_FD_204666 | JGI IMG/M metagenome (GOLD analysis project Ga0306920, IMG submission 204666) | Lab enrichment of tropical soil microbial communities from Luquillo Experimental Forest, Puerto Rico - flux4day.12C.oxic.44.000.170 (v2)... | ecosystem: Environmental > Terrestrial >...
GCGTTCTACGACCGCGCCACCTTGGCCGCCTCTTGTACTGCCGCCGGCGCGGCGCTCGGATGCGGTACCGGTGTTGCCGGCTCGTCGCCCGGCACCGCCGTCACCTTCACGCCGTGGGTCCAGACGATCAGCACGTCGCGCGTCTATCGCTTCAACGCGACGGGCCCGGTGGTCGCAATGTACTGATCCGCTCCTCTCGACATCAGACGTCAAAGCCTCGGCATCGTCCGCGGCTTTTTCTTGCTGCCCTCGCTCGTGCACGCTCCGGGCCAGGCGCCTGCGCGGCATTGGACCTGAATCGAAGCTGCGGCTACTCTCCTGTCCAAAGTTTCGCCGTCGTGGCCGAGCGTGCCGAAACGTTCACGCCGCGGCGCGCCAGAAGCGGGCCAAAGGGGGAGTGAAACATGCGCAGATTTCTGCTGATCGCAGGCCTGCTTGCCCTCGCCACGGGCCTGCTCTGGATCGGCCAGGGCACGGGCACGATCGCCTGGCCGCAATCGAGCTTCATGATCAACCAGCTCCAATGGGCAGGCTACGGCGCGGCGATGGCCGGCTTCGGCCTTGTCCTGATCTGGCAAAGCAACCAATAGAAGAAACCAAGGCGAAGGGACTACAGCATGACATCTAGCCGGTTCGATCTGCGCGGCAAGGTCGCCATCGTCACGGGAGGCAATGGCGGCATCGGGCTCGGCATGGCCCGCGGCCTTGCCGATGCCGGCGCCGACATCGCGGTGGTCGGACGCAACGAGGCCAAATCGAAATCGGCCGTCGAGGACCTCAGGCAGCGCGGCGTGAAGGCGATCGCGGTCACGACCGACGTGACCGACAAGGCGTCCGTCGCGGCCATGGTCAATCGCGTCGCGCGAGAGCTCGGCCGGATCGACATCCTCGTCAACAACGCCGGCATGAGCATCCGCAAGCCGCCGCACGAGCTCGAGCTCGACGAATGGAACAAGGTGATCGACACCAACCTCACCAGCGCCTTCGTGTGCTCGAAGGCGGCCTATCCCGCGCTGAAGGCGTCGGGCCACGGCAAGGTGATCAACATCGGCTCGATGATGTCGATCTTCGGCGCGAGCTTCGCGCCGGCCTATGCGGCGAGCAAGGGCGGCATCGTGCAGTTCACGCGCGCCTGCGCCAACGCCTGGGCGCCCGACAACATCCAGGTCAATGCCATCCTGCCCGGCTGGATCGACACCGACCTCACCAGGGGCGCGCGTCAGGAGGTTGCCGGGCTCCACGAACGCGTGCTCGCCAGGACGCCTGCAGGACGCTGGGGTGCGGTCGACGATTTCGCGGGAATTGCAGTGTTCCTCGCATCTCCCGCCTCCGACTTCGTCACAGGCACCGCGATCCCGGTCGACGGCGGGTTCTCTGCAATGGTGTGAGGCGCGGCTTCGTTCCATGAAAAAAGCCCCGGGCAGCGCCAGGGGCTTTCGCTTGTTCTCATGTGCTACGAGGCTCAGTAACGCGCGATGACCGGCGCGTCGAACTTGTAGCTCGCGCGCACGACAGCCCACTGGATGTCGCGCGGCTTGGCGTCGAACGTGTAGTTGCCCGAGGTGCCGCCGAGCTGATAGGTCTGGCTGCCGAAGGCCGCATAGTTGTACTCGAGGCCGACGATCCAGTTGCGGGTGATGCCGTATTCCCAGCCGGCGCCAACCGTCCAGCCGTTGGCCCAGTGGGTCTGGCCGCCGGAGCCCGTCGCCGGTCCGACCGTGTCGGTGACCGACAGACGGTTGTTCACGCCGGCATAGCCACCCCGGATGTAGAAGAGATTGTTGTTCACGGCGAAGCCGGCGCGACCGACGATCGTCGTCAGCACGTTCGCGCGCCAGCTAAACACATCGTCGCCTGCACCGAATACGGTGTTCACGACCGTGCCGTGGTTGTCGAGCCCGGAGATCGTGCCCTCGAGACCGAACACGTAGTTGTTGGCCTGCCAGTTGTAGCCGATCTGGGCACCGCCCATGACGCCCGAGCCGCGCTGACGGTAGCCCTGCCCCGGCAGAAGATCGCCGAACCGCGCGCCGGTCCCGTTGTTGATGAACTGCTCGTTGGTCCAGGCGCCGCCGATGTGGCCGCCGACATAGAAGCCGGTCCAGTTGAAGAGCGGCTCGATATAGGCCGGCGCTTTGGTGTAGGGCCGCGCGGCGAGATCGGCGGCGGAAGCAGCACCAGCCGTGACGAGCGCGGTCGTGCAGGTGAAGGCAGCAATCAACTTGGAACGCATGGAATACCCCTTGTCCTTTGATGGGGCGCAAACTCACAGACAGTTCTTACTAAAACTGGAATCGATGGATCGGCGGTGTCAGGATTCGCGATCACGCACATCGAATCCCGCTGCGCTGTTGCACGAACGCAACGTGCAGGATGCGATTTAACTCACCGTTATCCCTACTGAATTCTTCGCGTGGCGCGCTGCCATCACGTCGCTGGCGACGCCGGCGAGTGCACATGCTCGGGACGCACGCCGATCGCAACGAAGCGCGCGGGAATTGCCTGCAGCCACGGGATTGCCGTGACCAGCCGCACGATCAGCGGCACCTTCATCGGCTGATTGCCGGGCTTGAGCGCGCCGCTGATGATATGGTTCTGCACGGCGACCTGCATCGCCTGCGTCATCCTCATCGGAAACTCGCGCCGACGGCGCACGGCGTTGAGCTCGTCTTCGGAAGGACAGCCGTTCCTGATCTTGTCGGCAAGCAGGTTGGCGGTCGCCACCGCATCCTGCAGGGCAAGATTGACGCCGACGCCGCCGACCGGCGACATCGCATGCGCGGCATCGCCGATGCAAAGCAGGCCCGGCCGCGTCCAGCGCTTGAGGCGGTTGATCGCAACCGTCAGGAGCTTGACGTCATCCCAGCTCTTCACGTCGGAAATCCCGCTCCTGAGGATCGGCGCCATGCGCACGACGTCGTCGAGCAGCGCCTGCAGCCCCCTCGCCTTCACCGCCTCGTATTGTCCCTTGGCGATGACGTAGGCGCACTGCCAGTACTCACCGCGATCGAAGGTGATCATCATCTTGCCGGGCTCGACGCGCGCGAACAGCTTCTCCGTCTCATCCGGCTTGCGGCCTGCGCGGAACCACAGCACATCCATCGGCGCGCCGATCTCCTCGACCTCGAGGCCGGCACGCTCGCGCACCGTCGAGTGCCGCCCGTCGCAGGCGATAGTGAGATCGGCCTCGATATCGATCGGGCCTTCCGTCGTGTTGGCGCGCACGCCGGCAACGGTTTCGCCATGGCCGATCAGATCGACCGCCTCCGTGCTCATCATCACCTTGAGCGAGGCAAAGCGAAGGCCGCTCTCGCGCAGGAAATTCAGGAAGTCCCATTGCGGCATGAACGCAATGAACGGGTATTTCGTGTGAAGCCGGCGGAGATCGGCGATCCGCACCGGCGTGCCGCCGAACATGCCGTCGAGCGTCTGCAGGCGCTGATGTGGGAGCTTCAGGAAGCCGTCGATCAGGCCGAGCTCGTCCATCACCTCAAGCGTGGCGGGATGCACGGTGTCGCCGCGGAAATCGCGGAAGAAATCCGCATGCTTCTCCAGCACAACGACGTCGATGCCGGCGCGCCCCAGGAGATAGCCGAGCATCATGCCGGCGGGCCCGCCGCCGACAATGCAGCAACGGACTTTGAGGGAGCGGGATGCAGGGCTTTGCTGCGATGTATTTACGTCCATGATCCGGCTCTCGCCCGCGCATCGATCCCTACGATCGATTGTAGCGTCAACTTACGCCGGGAGCATGTTCGAATTTGCGAAACTCCACTGTCATGCTCCGCGAAAGCGGGGCATCCAGTACGCTGCGGCCTATCGATTCAATCACAAGCGCCGCGGCGTACGGGATCGCCCGGTCAAGCCGGGCGATGACGACTGAATGTGGGCGACGGCCCGACCGCTCAATTGTTGCTGCGATTGGCCGTGCGAAAGCTCTTGATCTCCGAGACGCTGCCGTCGCGATAGGTCAGCTCCACGGAGATGAACTGCGTCGCCGGCGCGAGCTTCATGAAGAGCGGCATGCCGGCCGAGATCGCGGTCGGGTCCCTCATGTCGCAGGGCGGCAACTTCAGCATCTGGTTGGGCACCGTGGTGTCGATGCCGATGCGCACCTCGCGGATGGCGCAGCGATACGACACCAGATGGGTATAGTAGACGAGCAGCCCGTTGAACTCGCGGAACGAGAGCCAGCTCGTCGCCGTCATGTCGAGGATCTTGCGCTGGTCGCGGATCAGCGCGGCCTCGGGATCGAACTTGATCGGGAACGGTCCCTGCATGTCGCCGGAGGCGTCGACATAGCGGACCTCGATGGTGCCGGCCTGGATGTCCGGCGGCAGCTCGATCGAGGGGTTCGGCATCCGCTTGCGGGTCCGCGGATCGAGCGTGTCGATGAAGCCGGTCTCGCGGAAATCGCCGTTGCCGGCCATCCGCCAGGAAATGCCGAGCGTCGGATCGGCGAAGGAGAACACCACCGTCCAGCCGCCATTGTGGCGCGAGAAGCTCGCGATCGGCGCATTGGTGGATTCTTCCTTCGGCAGGCGCGGCACGGACACCGGCGGCAGCGCCGCGACCTTCTGCGGCGGCGGATCGGACGGCCCTGCGTCGGCTGCAGCCTTGGCCGCGCCGCTCAGGAAGACGTCGTCGACCATCTGGTCGAAATAGACCGGCACCTGCTTGTGCTTGACGGTGTCAGCCATCTCGCTGACCAGCCGGCGCGTGCGCTGCGCGACCTGGACGAGGTTCTCGCCAGGCTGCAACAGCTCCCTGGCAAAGGTACGCGTGAACACCGAATTGGGATTGGCGTCATCATTCGACAGCCGGTCGAGCGCGGTCTGGCGCGGGCCCGCCGAGAACACCGAGAACACGCCTTCCGGCAGTTGCGTCATCGGCGCAAGTCCGCCGCCGCCGGCGACCGCGCGCGTTCCGGCCCGCTCGAACGGGTTGTTGCGGCAGGCGTCGAACACCAGGATCGAGGTCCGGGCCTTCTTGTTCTGCAGCCGCTCGATGACGCGGTCGGCGAGGATCGAGGCATCGCGCACCAGCTCCTCCTGCCCTTCGGTCGCGGCCGGCACGTCGGTCGGCAGCAGATAGTTCTGGCCGGCGATCTCGAAGCCGTGGCCGGCATAGAAGAAGAACGCGGTGTCGCCGGGATCGACCGCCCTGTCAAAGGCGAGCAGCGTCTCGGAAAATTCCTGCCGGTTCAGGTTCTCGGCCACCATCACGGAGAAGCCGAGCTGCTTCAGCGTATCGCCCATGGTATGGGCGTCATTGACGGCCTTCAGCAGCTTCGGGACGTTCCGGTAATCATTGTTCCCGATGACCAGCGCAACGCGCTTTTCGGCAAGAGCGGGCGATGCCACGCCGGCGAGGCTCGCCACGAGCCCGAGCGCCGCCAAGATCCGGAAAAGCCGATGCATCATCGAGACATCCTCAAGTGCGCTCCGCGGCTGCTGCCGGCCGCTGCTGTCATAGTCGGCTCAGCCAGATCCGGGGTTCAACCGGCCCGGCCCCGCCGGTGGCGCATCGCCGCATCCCGATCTGCCTATGGCAGATTTTCGCGGAATCTGCTCACCTTGAGCCATACAAAACCATCGGGACGGGGACGTTTCGTGTATCGCTGGAGTACCGACGAGGTCGAGCCGCACAACCGCTTCGACTATTGGCGCGAGGTGCGGGCCAAGGGATTGTTCGGGGTCACGGCCGAGCTCGCCCGCGAGCGGCGCGCTGACTTTCGCGGCGAGCTGACGCTGCGCAGGATCGCCGGGGCCGGCCTCGTCGAGCTGCGCGCCTCGCCCTACAAGGTCGAGCGCGGCAGGGCCGACATCGCCAATGCGCCGGGCGACAGCATCTGCATCTATCAGCAACTCGGCGATGGCGGCTGGTTCGAGGGCATGCCCGGCGGCGACTTCGCGATTGCCAATGGCCGCTTCGCCACCAGCCACACCGACCTGCCCTACCGCACGACGCCGCTGGGTGCGAACGGATTTCATCTGCGCATCCTGAAAATTCCCGTTAGCGCCGTTGCCGCGCCAACGGAGCCGGTCCGCAGCCTCGCACCCAGGACGTTCGCAAACGATGCGCTGATGCCGCTCGTCCAGTCCTGCTTCACCGATCTGATTGCGGCTGGCGACGCCGACGAGCCTACCCGCACCGCGCCGCTGGTTCAGGCGCTGACGCAGCTCGCGCTGATCGAACGCGGCCTCATCAAGCCGGCCAGCCGGCGCGCCCAATCCGCGCTTCGGATCGGTCGGCTGTCGCTGGCGCGCCACCTGATCGCCCGCCATCTGTACGATCCCAGCTTGTCTCCGGGAATGATCGCGGACCTGCTCGGCGTCTCCATCCGGCACATGCACATGCTGTTCGAGATGGCCGAGAAGAGCTTCTCCCAGACCGTCACCGAGGAGCGGCTCCGCGCAAGCAGCCGCCTGCTCATGGAGGCGCCGGAGCGGATGATCGCCGACATCGCCTTTGCCTGCGGCTTCGAAAGCCTTGCGACCTTTTACCGGGTGTTCAACGCCGCCTATGGCATGGCACCGGGCGACTTCCGGAGCCGGGCGGCCGCGCCCCACTGAGGTTCCCGCAGGCGCCAGAGGGTCGCCGGCGGGACCGGAAAAGTCGAGTTTCGCCCGCAATTTGAGCAAAAACGCTAGGTTTTTTAGGGTCTTCCCGCGCCTGCTCCATTGACTTTGGCCGATTCCCCCCTATGTTCCGGGGCGACGCGGCTCGGTATCGAAGAGCGATTCCTGAGCCTGGCGCTTTGTTCGCGTAAGTCAGCACCCCCAGCTTCTTTGAGAGCGCGCCGTTTCGGGGTGGAGCGCGACAGCCTTATTACCCTCGATTCCGAACGGCGGTTTCGACTAGAGGCTCAATGTCTTTTTCCCATCTCGGTCTGTCCGACAAAGTCCTCGCCGCAGTCGCGGCCACTAGTTACCCACGTGCTCGCGCGGCGAGACGTTCTCGGCATCGCCCAGACCGGCACCGGCAAGACCGCGGCCTTCGTGCTGCCAATGCTCACCATCCTCGAAAAGGGTCGCGCCCGGGCCCGCATGCCGCGCACCCTGATCCTTGAGCCGACCCGCGAACTCGCAGCCCAGGTCAAAGAGAACTTTGACCGCTACGGCGCCGGCCAGAAACTCAACGTCGCCCTGCTGATCGGCGGCGTCTCGTTCGGCGACCAGGATGCCAAGCTGATGCGCGGCGTCGACGTCCTGATCGCAACCCCCGGCCGGCTGCTCGACCATACCGAGCGCGGCGGCCTCTTGCTCACCGGCGTCGAGCTGCTGGTCATCGACGAAGCCGACCGCATGCTGGACATGGGCTTCATTCCGGACATCGAGCGCATCTGCAAGCTCGTTCCCTTCACGCGGCAGACCCTGTTCTTCACCGCGACCATGCCGCCGGAGATCCGGCGTATCACCGAGGCCTTCCTGCACAATCCGCAGAAGGTCGAGGTTTCCAGGCCGGCCACCACAGCCGTGACAGTCACGCAAGCCCAGGTGCCCGCAGGGCGCGAGGCGTATGAGAAGCGCGAGCTGCTGCGCCGCCTGCTGCGCGAGGCCAAGGATCTCAAGAACGCGATCATCTTCTGCAATCGCAAGCGCGAAGTCGCCATCGTTCACAAGTCGCTGCAGAAGCACGGCTTCAGTGTCGGCGCGCTGCACGGCGACATGGACCAGCCGGCCCGCATGGCCGCGCTCGATCAATTCCGCAAGGGCGAGCTGCCGCTTCTGGTCGCCTCCGATGTCGCCGCCCGCGGCCTCGATATCCCCGAGGTCAGCCACGTCTTCAATTTCGACGTGCCCCATCATCCCGACGATTACGTTCATCGCATCGGCCGCACCGGCCGCGCCGGCCGCACCGGCACCGCGATCTCGATCGTTACGCCGCTCGACCAGAAGTCGATGGCGGCGATCGAAAAGCTGATCGGCCAGAGCATTCCGCGCGCTGAGGGCGACTACGAGCTCCACAATGAATCCGCCGAACCGGCCGAACGTCCGCGCGAGCAGCGCGGCCGGGAACGCTCCCGCGGCGGCCGTGGCAAGTCGCACCGTGGGCAGGAGAAGCGTGGCGAAAGTCGGCATTCGTCCGAAGCCCGGCACAGTTCCGAACCGCGGCACGCGTCCGAGCCCCGGCAGGCGTCCGAGGCGCGTCACGGATCGCGCCCGCCGGCCAATGCGTCGAGCGTGCCGTCGATCGGCCGTCCCGAGCCGCGGCGGCCGCAGCGCGAAATCGATTCCGAGCCCGGCGATCACTCGCATCTTCCGGCATTCCTGTTGCGACCGGTTCGCTCTCCCGCGGGCGCCTGACGAGGCGATTGTTTACCGGTCGTTCACGATCGTCCTTTAGCCTGACGCCATAATTTAAGCATTGCTGCGGTCGGTCGGCACCGACCGCTGTGGGGAATATTCTGTGGTCAAGGTGCTCGACGAACACGAACGCACGATGGCGTTCGCCGAGGTGGCGCTCGGTCAGATTCGATCGCTCCGGCAGACCGCAATCCCCCGCAACTATGAAATCTGGTACGTCTACGCGACCGGCTACAACGCACCGCTCAACAAGATCATCAACGAGACGCTGGCGCGCAGCGGCAAGCTGACTGAATCCGATCTCGAGCAGATCTACGAGACCTATCTCTCCCACATCAAGACCACCGACCGAATCGACAAGGTCGGCTCGCGCGTCATCGGCGAGATTGACGACGTGACGAAGTTGCTGAGCGACGCGCTCGGCATGTCGGCGGTCTTCGACGCCAGCCTGCTGGGCGCAAGCGAGAAGCTCGCTTCGGTCAAGCGCACCGAGCAGGTCAAGGAGATCGTGAAAGGGCTGTTGAAGTCGACGCGCGAGATGCGCGAGACCAACAAGGCGCTGGAAGAGCGGCTGACGCTGTCGAAGACCGAGATCAGCAATCTGCAGCAGAGCCTCGAGGCGATCCGCGCCGAGAGCCTGACCGATCCGCTCACGGGGCTGGGCAACCGCAAATATTTCGACCGCATGATCGGCATGGCCGTGCAGAACGCGCTTGCCACCGGCGAGCCACTGTCGCTGCTGTTGTTCGACATCGACCATTTCAAGTCGTTCAACGATTCCTACGGCCACCTCACCGGCGACCAGGTGCTGCGGCTGGTGGGGCTGTCGCTGAAGCAGACCATCAAGGGCCAGGACATCACCGCGCGTTACGGCGGCGAGGAATTCGCGGTCGTGCTGCCCAACACGGCGCTGCGGCAGGCGCTCACGGTGGCCGACCACATCCGCCGCGCCGTGATGGCGAAGGAATTGAAGAAGAAATCCACCGGCGAAATTCTCGGCCGCGTCACCATTTCGGTCGGCGTCTCCATGCTGAAGGCGGGCGACGATACCGACGCGCTGATCGAGCGCGCGGATGCCTGCCTCTACGCCGCCAAGCGCAACGGCCGCAATCGCGTGATCTGCGAAGCCGACCCCGAATTCGCCGCCGAGACGCGCAGCCAGGTGGCGTGAGCCACTTTCCCCACCGTCACCTTGCTCGGTGGACACGCTTCGCTTTGCCCACCCTACCGGGCTTCTTCCCCGCAACCTTGTTGACCGGTTTTCCGGCCAGTTTCTTGGCCGGCGCTTTCGCAGCCTTGGCGCGCTTCTTTGTCGCCTTCGGCCGCTTCTTCACCTTGGCGCGCTGGGCGGCGGCGAGTGCGGCTCTTGCCCATTGCGCAAGCTCCTCGGAATCGTCGAACAGGCGCGCCGGCAACTCCCAGTAGGAGTTCACCATCACCGTCTTAGCGCGGGTCTGGTACTGAAACGGTTTTGATCCCTCGGCCTCATAATCCGGAATCGTGAGCTCGTCGGCGCGGAAGAACAGACCAGCGCGCAAGGCGAGCGCGAAATTGGTGCCGTCGGCGGAGATGCCGTAGCCGGAAAACATCTTCCGGATGGTGACGGGGCCGAAATCGGCGAACAGGTCGATCAGGAATTCGCGGTCCATGGAAGGCTTCCCCGGGCGAGCAAGCCAGCCTTCATACCACCGCTGTCATTGCGAGCGAAGCGAAGCAATCCAGGCTCCTCCGCGGAGACAGTCTGGATTGCTTCGTCGCTTCCGCCTTCGCTCTTTGAGCTACGGCGGACAAGTCGCTCCTCGCAATGACGAGGCTTAGACAGCCGGATTACCCCTCGACCTTGGCCGGCCGCAGCTCCACGGACTCGCCGCAGCCGCAGGCGGAGACCTGGTTGGGGTTGTTGAAGACAAACTGGGCCTGCATCTTGTCGGCCTTGTAGTCCATCTCGGTGCCGAGCAGGAAAAGCACGGCCTTAGGATCGACCAGGATCTTGACGCCCTTATCCTCGACGACCTCATCGGTCGGGCGGATCTCGTGGGCGTATTCGACGGTGTAGGACTGGCCGGCGCAGCCGCCGTTCTTCACGCCGACGCGCAGACCGACGATCTCCGAATCAGCGCGCTGGGTCAACTCGGTGATCCGCTGCGCGGCCGCATCGGTCAGCCGCATCACCTGTGGGCGCGGCCGCCGCGGCTTCGGAGAGGGTACTGGTGTTGCCTGGGTCATGTCAGTCATGTGGTCCGCTGCGGAGCAAATTCAATGCCAGATCTGGTGTCACCACATGTTGAGCACGAGTCGGGCTTCGTCGCTCATGCGTTCCGGCGACCAGGCCGGTTCCCAGACGACCTTGACGTCGACCACACCGACGCCGGGAACGCTCGCCACCGCATTCTCCACCATGGTCGGCAATTCGCCGGCAGCCGGGCAGTTCGGAGTCGTCAGCGTCATCAGCACGTCGACGGAGCGGTCGTCCTTGATCTCGACCTTGTAGATCAGGCCGAGCTCATAGATGTCGGCCGGGATTTCCGGATCGAACACCGTCTTCAGCCCCGCAATGATCTCGCGCGTCAGCCGCTCGGTCTCCTCCGGCGGCAGCGCCGAATGCGTTTCCATCGGATTGGCTTTGATTTCGGCCGTATCGGTCATGCGAACAGATCCCGCGCTTTCAACAGCGCCTGTGCCAGATGGTCGACTTCTTCTCGTGTATTATACATGCCGAACGATGCCCGGCACGTTGCGGTCACGTTGAACCGCTCTAAAAGCGGCATCACGCAATGGGTGCCTGCGCGCACCGCAATCCCCTGGCGGTCGATCACGGTGGCGACGTCGTGGGCGTGCGCGCCCTTCAGCTCGAAGGAGATCACCGGACCCTTGGCCCGCGCAGTGCCGATCAGCCGCAGCGAGTTGATCTCGCGCAGACGATCCTGAGCGTAGGTCACGAGATCTTGCTCGTGAGCTGCGATGCGCTCCTTGCCGACTGAATTGACGTAGTCGATCGCGGCACCTAGGCCGATCGCCTCGACGATCGGCGGCGTGCCTGCCTCGAACTTGTGCGGCGGGTCGCCATAGGTGACCCAGTCCTTCGCGACCTCGCGGATCATCTCGCCGCCGCCATTGAAGGGGCGCATCGCGACGAGGTGCTCGTGCTTGGCATAGAGCGCGCCGATGCCGGTCGGGCCATACACCTTGTGGCCGGTGAAGGCATAGAAATCGCAGTCGAGGTCCTGCACGTCGATCGGCAAATGCACCGCGCCTTGCGCGCCGTCGACCAGCACCGCAATGCCGCGGTCGTGGGCCAGCCGCACGACCTCCTTGACCGGAACGAAGGTGCCGAGCGCATTCGACATCTGCGTAATGGCGACCAGCTTGGTCTTCGGCGTCAGCAGCTTCTCGAACTCGTCGATCAGGAAATTGCCGTCATCGTCGACCGGCGCCCATTTGAGCACGGCGCCGTGGCGTTCCCTCAGGAAATGCCAGGGCACGATGTTCGAATGATGCTCCATGATCGAGAGCACGATCTCGTCGCCCGCCTTGATGTTCGGCTCGCCCCAGGACGACGCCACGAGGTTGATCGCCTCGGTGACGTTGCGTGTAAAGATGATCTCTTCGGTCCGGCGGGCGTTCACGAATTGCGCGACCTTGGCGCGCGCGCCCTCATAGGCTTCCGTCGCGGCATTGGCGAGATAGTGCAGGCCGCGATGCACGTTGGCGTATTCGCTAATGTAGGCCTGCGTCATCCGATCGAGCACGGCCTGCGGCTTCTGCGCGGAGGCGGCGTTGTCGAGATAGACCAGCGGCTTGCCGTAGACCTGCATCGCCAGCGCCGGAAAGTCCTGGCGCACGCGCGCGACGTCGTAAGAACCGTTCAGGACTGCCGGATGCGTGCTCATGACCGCCGCTCCAGCCAGCGCTCCGCAACGCCGATCACATGCTCGCGCAGATCGTCATCGGCGATCTGCTCGATCGCCTCGCCGACAAAGGCCTGAATCAGCAGCGCCTGGGCGTCTTTCTCCGGCAGGCCGCGAGCGCGCAGATAGAACAGCAAGCTGTCGTCGAGCGCGCCGGCAGTGGCACCATGGCCGCAGGAG
>Ga0306920_100010556_pt1 | contig 12397 bp, 11 predicted proteins | sample flu12Cox44000170_FD_204666 | JGI IMG/M metagenome (GOLD analysis project Ga0306920, IMG submission 204666) | Lab enrichment of tropical soil microbial communities from Luquillo Experimental Forest, Puerto Rico - flux4day.12C.oxic.44.000.170 (v2)... | ecosystem: Environmental > Terrestrial >...
GCACGCTACGTTCTGTGGGAGCGGGAGGCGGGCGACCGCCTCCCGCGACCCGGTGGGAGGCGAAAGCCTTCCCGACCCCTATCAAGGGGGCTAGTCTCGCTTTAGCACGGTGGCATCGAGGCTCAAGGGCCCGCCACCGGCGAAGATCATGTAGAAAAACAGGAAGCAGAACTGCAACGCCTCGCCGCCGCCACTCACCGCTGGGTAGAAGGAACGCGGAACATACGTGATGAAATATGCAACCGCCATGTCGCCTGACAGGATGAAGGCGACCGGCCGTGTATAAGCCCCGACGAGCAGCAGGCTGCCGCCGACGATCTCGATCACGCCCTGCACCCAGAAGAGCGGCGTCATCTCCGGTCCAGGACCGGGGAAGCCGAAGAATTTCTCGAGGCCGTACTCGAGGAACGCCAGCGCAAAGACGATACGCACGACGCTGAGCACGTAAGGCGCCCATCTCTCTAATGATGCCATTTGCATCGAAGCCATGCCCCTCTGCTCCGGGCGGCGATCTCCGCGAGTGCAAAGCCGATCATGCCGCTCGCGAGGCCATTTCAGCGTGCCCAATTCATATTCCGGCCCGATGGAAGCCGTCCAGGCCGCAGCTGTAACGGTCCCGCGAGCCGGTGAATGAACACGTTTCCATGTGGAAAAATTCGCTCGATCGCGACAATGGCCTCTGTGTGATTCCGTGGCTGCGAGGCTGTCGCGAATGTGCTTAGCATGACGCCTCGGGCGGCAGGTGAAAACAGAGGATCACGATGCAGGGCCTCACCTATGAGCTGCGCGGCGAGGTCGCGGTCATCGGGCTCGACCGGCCGGAGAAGCGCAACGCCATCAACGATGCGCTGATCGCGGCGATCGAGGCGGCGGTTCGCCGCGCCGGCGATGAGGCCCGTGCCATGGTGCTCTACGGCCATGGGCCGTGCTTTTGTGCCGGCCTCGATCTCGTCGAGCACCGGGCCCGCTCGCCCGAAGAGGTGTTCCATCATTCGCGTTCCTGGCACCGCGCCTTCAGGGCGATCCGGCATGGGCGGATCCCGGCGATCGCCGCCTTGCACGGCGCGACGGTTGGTGGGGGGCTCGAGCTCGCGGCTGCCTGCCAGTTGCGGGTCGCGGACGAGACGGCCTTCTTCGCGCTGCCCGAGGGCTCGCGCGGCATCTATGTCGGCGGCGGCGCTTCGGTGCATGTGGCGCGGCTGATCGGGGCCTCGCGCATGGCTGACATGATGCTGACCGGTCGCAGCCTCGACGCGGCCGCCGCGGAACGGCACGGCATCGCGAATTATCTGGTGCAGGCAGGCGGAGCGCTCACCAAGGCCCTTGAGCTCGCCCGCAAGATGGTCACGATGGCGCCGCTCACGGTGCTTGGCGTGCTGCAGGCGCTGCCGCGCATCCAGGATATGAGCGAGGATGACGGGCTCTTCGTCGAGAGCATGATGGCGGCGCTCGCGCAATCGCGCCCCGAGGCGGCGCAGCGCCTCGATGAATTCGCGCAAAAGCGGGGCGCCAAGGTCGTGAAGCCGGAAATCGTCCGAATGACGGCTGGGACTGGCCACGCCTCCGCGATCGACCAGATGCTGCGCCAGGAATTCGGCGAGATCGCTGAGCTCGTGCGCCAGCATGCGCGTGAGCGCCCGCAAGCGACCGTGCTCATCCAGGGCGACAGCCGCTGGAGCTATGGCGAGCTCGACCGAGCCATGGACCAGGCGGCGTTGGCCTTGCAGCGCGATGGTGTCATGAGCGGCGAGGCGATCGCGATCGTCTCCGGGACCTCGATCGACTATGTGGCGATCTTTCTCGGCGCGCTCCGAGCCGGCGTCGCCGTCGCGCCGCTCTCGCCCTCGTCGAGCCCCGAAAGCCTCGCCGCCATGATCGCCGACTGCGGCGCGAAGCTCGTCTTTCTCGATGTGGCGAATGCACAGGCGCTCGCGGGCTCACTGCCGGCGGACGGCCCGCCGCGCATCCTCATCGGCGAACAAGACCGTGATCTTCGCACAAGCTGCGACTTCGCGGCCTGGCTTGCTCCTGCGGGCGAGGCGCCGCGCCCCGCGACGATCGCGCCCGACGCCCCCTTCAACATCATCTATTCGTCAGGCACCACGGGCACGCCGAAGGGCATCGTGCAGCCGCACCGGATGCGCTGGGCGCAGGTGCAGCGCGCCTCGACCTTCCTCTACGGTCGCGACGCCGTGACCCTCATCTCGACGCCGCTCTATTCCAACACCACCCTTGTCGCCGTCTTTCCGACGCTCGCCCATGGTGGCGCGCTCCTGTTGATGGCGAAGTTCGGGGCGCGCCAATTCCTCGAGCTCGCCGAGCGCCATCGCGCCACCCATGCGATGCTGGTACCGGTGCAGTATCGGCGCATCATGGCGTTGCCGGATTTCGCCGGCTTCGATTTGTCGAGCTTCAAGATGAAATCCTGCACCAGCGCGCCCTTCGATGCGGCGCTCAAGGCCGATGTGCTGCGGCGCTGGCCGGGCGGCCTCGCAGAGGTCTGGGGCATGACGGAAGGCGGAGGCTCGACGCTCCTTTTCGCGCATGAGCGGCAAGACAAGCTACACACCATCGGGCGGCCTTCGCCCGGCAACGATATCCGCTTCATCGACGAAGCGGGCCGCGAAGTGGCGCCGGGCGAGATGGGCGAGATCGTCGGTCATTCGCAAGCGATGATGAACGGCTATCACAACCAGCCGGCGAAGACGGCGGAGGCTGAATGGCACGATGCCACGGGCAAGCGCTTCATCCGCACCGGCGATATCGGCCGCCTCGACGAGGATGGCTTCGTGGTGCTCATGGACCGCAAGAAGGACATGATCATCTCGGGCGGCTTCAACATCTATCCGGGCGATCTCGAGGCGGCGCTCAGGCAACACGAGGCGGTGGCCGAGGCCGCGGTGATCGGCATCGCCTCGCCCGAATGGGGCGAGACGCCACTCGCCTATGTGGCGCTGAAGCCCGGCCGCACGGCCTCGGCCCAGGAGATCCGCGAATTCGCCAATGCGCGGCTCGGCAAGATGCAGCGCGTGTCGGGTGTCGAGATCGTCGACGAGCTGCCCCGCAGCGCCATCGGCAAAGTGCTGAAGCGCGAGCTGCGCAACCGCGACTCGAAGTGAGGGGCGAGGGCGCGGCGACGCGCCTCAGCCGCGCACCGCGTCGCTCTTGAGGAAGGCGGCGAGCGCGGACGGTGCGAGGCCGGCCTCACTCGCGATACGCGAGGCGAGCGCGCTCGCGGCCGGACGCGGCACGCCATGTGGCCGGTCGAGCCAATAGGCCACCGGATTGAGAACGGTGCTCCTATCGACCACCGCGAGGCGCCCGGACCCGATCGGCCCTTGCGCCAGAGGCGGGCGCGCCAGTGCGACGCCGAGTCCGCAGGCAGCGGCGTCGAGCACCAGGTTATAATCCTCGAAGCGCCGGTCCTGCGGGCGCGGCCGATAGTCGAGCCCATGCGCCGCGAACCAGGCGCGCCAGCCCGACGCGTCCGTGTCGTGGATCAAGGGCGCGGCGAGCAGCCGCTCCGGCGCGCCCAAGCCGAGGCGGAGCGCGAGCTCGGGCGAGGCGATCGGGAAGCAGTGCTCCTCGAAGAGCTTCACCGAGATACGTCCCGACATGGCGCCGCGCCCGCAGCGAATGGCGAGGTCAACCGCCTCGCCGTCGAGATCGAAGGTGCGGTGGTCGATCAGCAGCACGACCCGCAAATGCGGGTCGCCGGCCTCGAGCCGCGCGAGGCGCGGCATCAGCCAGAGGCTGCAGATCGAGGGGATCGAGCTCAGCCGCACCACCGGGGCGCCGCGCGGCTCGGTCCAGCGATCCGACGTGTTGGCGATCAGCGCAAAGGCGTCGCTGGTGCGCCGGAAGAGGCGCTCCCCGTCGAGCGTCAGCGACACGCCCCGCGCCTGCCGCTCGAAGAGACGAAGCCCGAGCCAATGCTCGAGCTTGGCGATCTGGCGGCTGACGGCGCCATGGGTGCGGTTCAGCGCTTGAGCCGCCCCCGAAAAACTTCCGAGCCGGGCGGCGGCCTCGAAAGCGAGCAAGGTGTCGAGCGGTGGCAGGGTCAGCGAGCTGTGAGCCATGTGCACATCTCATCGTCGAATTGTTCCATTGTCAATAAGCTCGGCGCGCGCGATGTCATGCCTGTTCGCCTGTGCACCTTTTGACGAGGCCAAGATGAGCGCGATTTCGGACTGCCCTCCCACCAGCCGCTCAGATGCGGCGCAGCTTCCTGCGGCGCGGCTTCCTGCCGGAGGCGGCATCGACAGCGTGACCCTGACGGCGCTTGGCGTGACGGTGCTCGCCTGGGCCTCGGCTTTTCCGGGCATCCGGGCCGGGCTTTCGGCCTTCGGCCCGCTCGAGCTCGGCGCCCTGCGCTTCGCGGTCGCGGCCATTCCGGCGGCGATCTTCCTCGCCGTGACCCGTCCGCCTCTGCCGCGCTGGTCCGAGGCCTGGCGGTTCGTGACCGGCGGCCTCGTTTTCGTTGCGCTCTACACGGCGCTCCTCAATATCGGCGAGCAAACGGTCTCGGCAGGTGCCGCGAGCTTCATCATCAACGTTAACCCGATCATCACGGCGGGCCTCGCCATGGCAATCCTCGGCGAGAGCTTCGGACTGCGAGCCTGGCTCGGCACGGCGCTGTCCGTCATCGGCATCGGGCTCATCGCGCTCGGCGAGGCACAGGGGCTGCACGTCGGCGCCGGCGCCCTTTTGATCCTCGGCTCTGCGCTCTGCAACTCGATCACGACCATCGTGCAGAAACCGCTCTTCGCCGCTCACAAGCCGCTCGCCGTCTCGGCCTGGAACATGGTGCTCGGAGCGCTCTTCCTCGCACCCGCATTGCCCTCCGGCATCGCGGCGATCCCGTCGGCCTCGACGCAAGGGCTCATCGCCACGATCTATCTCGGCCTCGTGCCGAGCTTCATCGCCTATGGCAGCTGGACGATCGTGCTGTCGCGCCTGCCGGCGGCGCGCGCGGCCAACTTCATGTATTGCGTGCCGCCGGTCGCGACCCTGATGGGGTATCTGTGGCTCGGCGAGGCGCCGACGAGCCTTGGGCTCCTCGGCGGGGCGCTCGCGCTTTGCGGCGTCGGCATCGTCAATCTGCGAGGCCGGCGCGCTTAAGTCGGACGGATCGCTCCCCCTGGGACCGCGATCGTCTCAGGTGCAATCCTTCCTTCCCGACAACGAGAAGGCGGCAAGGTTCAAGGGCGGGCGGAGACGCCCGCCTTCCCGCTGCCAGCCCTGACACTCAGCGCTTGTTGCGGATCGGCAGCGGCATCTCGTCGATCGGGATCTCGCGCACGAGATCGAGCAGATCATTCTCGTCCGAGCCCTTAGCCTTGACCTTGAAGTCGTACATCACTTGCAGCGCCTGATGATCCTCCTTGCGGAAGGTCATCTTGCCCTTGGGTGTGTCGAACTCCATGCCTTCCATGGCGGCGATGAGCTTCTCGGGATCGGTCGAGCCCGCCTTCTTGATCGCAGTGACCGCCGCCGAGGCCGCCGCCATGCCGCCTGCCGTGAAGAAATCGGGGGGCGCGCCGAAGCGCTTCTTGTGCTCGGCGACGAGCCAATCATTCATCGGATTCTTGGGGAAGCCGTAATAGTAGTACACGGCTCCTTCGATGCCGGGATAAGGCTGATAGGTCTTCATAACCGGCAAAATATTGCCGCCAGGCGCGACCTCGATGCCGAAGCGCTCGGGTTGCAGCGCCATGATCTTGGTGAAGGGGCTGGGCCCCGCCCAGATGATGTAGATGATCTTGCGGCCGGGCTTGTCCTTCAGCGCGTCGAAGAGGCGTTGCGCCGAGGCGGTGAAGTCGGTCGTGTTCTGCGGCGCATATTCCTCGAAGACGAGCTTCGCCTTGCTCTTCGTCGCGCCGATCGCCTCCTTCAACGCCGCCACCCCGTCGCGCCCAAACGCATAGTCCTGGGCGAGGGTAGCGACCGAGACATCGCCCTGTCCCAGCGCCACGGCGGCGGCGAGCGCATCCTGCGTCGAGTTCCTCGCGGTGCGGAAGATGAAGCGATTCCATTTCTCGCCGGTGATCTGATCGGCGACCGCGGGCTCGACGATCAACACCTTCCCCTGATCCTGCGCCACGGGGAGCATGGCAAGCGCGGCGCCCGAGGATGAGGTGCCGACCGCGATGTCGGCATTGTCGTCCGCATAGGCCTGCTCGAGCAGGGTTTTGGCGAGATCGGGCTTGCCCTGATCATCCTTGGAGACCACGACGAGCTTATGCCCGTTCACGCTCATCGTGCCGCCGGTGAGGTATTCGAGGCCGAGTGTGAAGCCGGCTTCAGTCTGCTTGGCATAGGCTTCGAGCGGCCCGGTCCTCGAGGAGATCAAGGCTATCTTGATGTCCTGCGCGGCCGCAAACCCAGTCGCCAGCAAGTGCAGGGCGACAGCGCCCAACAGTATTCTCTTCACCTCATCCTCCCTCGAGCCCCTTGCTCGGACGCACCGTTTCGGCGCGGCGACACTGTCGCGGGCGCGTCCTGTCGCGTCAAGGCGGGTCGAGGGCGAAGTTTGGCCGATTTTGCCTCTCACGGCGAATGCCTTAAGGATTTCCGCGTGGGGGATTCCTGAAGTCGGCAACACAGCGAAAGGTTATTCTCGCTTATGCGCAATGCATTCATCCTGGCGGCCGCTTTGTCGCTATCTGCGGCTTTTGCCCCGAGCGACGCTCGTGCCTTCTCGGTGCCCCCCGCGGGATACCAGTCGGACAGCATCATCCGCGTCGAGGGCGGCTGTGGCCCCGGCTTCCACCGGAACCCCTATGGCTATTGTCGTCCGAACGGTCCCGGTCCGGGCTGGGTCGCGCCTGGCCCAGCCGTTGTGCCGGTCCCTGTGCCGGTGCCGGGCTATGGTTATGGTGCCTATTATGGGCGGCGCTGCTGGGTGCGCCAGACCTATTACGGACCGCGCCGCGTCTGCAATTACTGACCGAGAACGAGGCGACGAGTGACGTCATCAGCCCCGTCCTGGCGGGGCTGATTTTCGTGGGGCGGATCTTTTCCGATCAGCCGGAGGTCACCACCGCCGTCATGTCGAGCCCGCGCATCGCGGCTGCTCCCTCGATGGCCTTGGGCAGATCGGCGAAGGCGTAGCGCTTGATGTCGATGGCGCCAAGGTCGAGGAGCTTCGCCTCGACGAGCCGCACCAGGCGCGCCGGCGCGTCCTTCGGATACATGAAGGCGCCGATCACCTCCCAATCGTTCGACAGCATCTCACCGAAGGCGAGCGGCACTGGAACGCGGGCGCTGCCCATCAGCACCAGGCGTCCGCCGCGGCGTAGCGCGCGCAGCGCCGCGAGCGTCGTGTCGGTCGAGGTTGCCTGACCGAGGAGGTCGAGCGCGAGGTCGAGACGCCCGCCCGCGGCCGCCAGCAGCGCCTCGACATCGGCCTGCGGCCCGCCGCCGAGCACAACCGGGACGACGCGAGGGCCGAGCCGCCCCGCGAGCCTCTCGAGCACCGCCTGATCGCGACCGGCGGCGAGCACGCGCGAGGCGCCCATGGCGAGGCCGACCACGACGCCGGCCGCGCCGAAATAGCCGCTCGCCCCGTTGACGATGAGCGTCTCTCCGGGCTGCAGCCGGCCGCGCAGCAGCCCGCCATAGGGGACTACAAGCTTCGCGATGCCGAGCGCCCGCTCGGGCGGCAGATCGCTGAGCCCCGCAAGGCTGGTGAGGGTGGCGGCCGGCCAATGCGCCATCTCGGTGAACACCCCGTCGCGCCACAGTGATTGCAGGGTGGTCGATGCCGACTGCACCCCGTCGAAGCGCGAGGTACCGGTCGCGGTGAGGCCGATCAGGATCTGGGCCGGGTCTGCGGCGCGCTCATCGGCGACGAGATGCGGGCTGAGGAAGACGCGCTCGCCCTTTCTGAGGTGCAGCACGGACGATCCCGCCTGCTCGACGATCCCGACCGCGTTGGTGCCGGGCACGAAGGGCGCTGGCGGCAAGGCGTAGCCGAGCGAGCCGTCGAGCACCTTGCCCATATAGGAGAGCACCATGGCGGCCTCGACGCGCACGATCACGCCGGCCGCTGCGGGCTGCGGCGTCTCGACCTCGTCGAGGCGGAAATCGCCCTTGGCGTGCCAGCGCCAGGCTTGGTGGTGGGACGGGTTTTGGGTCTCTCGAGCCATATCGCTCTCCTTTTCGAAACCATCGGTCTCGTATATAAAACAAGACTTGCGGTCTCGCAATGACAATGCTGAGATCGGGCGATGCAGGGTGAAGCCTCGACAGGAATTGCGCGCGGCAGGCCGCGCGATGCGGGCAAGCGCGAGGCGATCCTCGCCTGCGCCTATGAGCTCGTGCTACGTCATGGCTATGTGCGGGTGACGACGGCTGAGATCGCGCGCGCTGCCGGAGCCGGGAAGCAGACCATCTATCGCTGGTGGCCGACCAAGGCCGAGCTCGTGCTCGACGCGCTCGAACATTGGGCCGAGCGCTCGATCGATTTGCCGGCGAAGGGCGCGCCGTTGCGCGATTTCCTCACCCGCGTCTGCGATGGGGCGACCAGGGCCGGACGCGTGCTGCGCTCACTGATGGCGGAGGCGCAGTTCGACGACGAGCTGCGAGCCTTGGTGAAACGCCGGCTGATCGAGCCGCGGCGCGACGCCTTGCGCGAATCCTTGCGGGCCATGGGCATCGGCCCGGCGGAGGATCGCGAGGCGCTGATGCGCGCGATCTACGGCTCGCTCTGGTATCGGCTGCTGCTCGATGAGCCGCTGGATGAGCCCTTCATCGACGCCATGGCGAGGTTGGCCAAGTGCGTGGCGCGACAATGCGCGACTGGACAAAGCGCGACCACACAAAGCGCGACGGGACAAGGTGCGGCGGCGCAAGCCTCAAGCGGAGGCTGACGGATCGCTCGCGACCACCACCCGGCGCCCGGCGAGATCGACGACCGGAACGAAATCCTGCGCGAAGGGGAGGAATTCGGTGCGGCGGACGCCGTCGAGCGCGATCTCGATGAGATCGCCCGCCCCGAAATTCTGCACAGCGACGATCTTGCCGATCACCTTGCCGTCCGCGAGCTCGACCCGACAATCGATGAGATCGGCGTAGAGGAACTCCTCCTCCTCGAGATCGGCCGCGAGATCCTCACGCGCCACATGGAGCGCCGTGCCGATGAGGGCTTCGGCCGCGACCCGGCTGTCTATGCCGGCGATGCGGGCGATGAACATATCGTGTGAGGAAGCGAGGGGCCGCAGCGAGACGAGCTCGAAGCCACGCAGCCCATCGGGGCTGAGAAGCGGCGCGTAGCGCCCGATATCCGACGGCTCCGACGCATAGGAGCGCAGGCGAAGCTCGCCGCGCACCCCATGCACGCCGACGAGCTCGCCGACCCGAATCAAATCGGCCCGGGGCGGGCCCACTGCCCCGCCCCCGGCGCCCGGCCGTTGAGGCATCAGCGAAGATTCAGGCGCGGGCCGGCTGCTTGAGCGCGACGCCCTTCTCGGTGAGGTAGCTTTGCAGCTCGCCGGACTGGAACATCTCGCGGACGATGTCGCAGCCGCCCACGAACTCGCCCTTGACGTAGAGCTGTGGAATGGTCGGCCAGTTGGAATAGGTCTTGATGCCCTGTCGCAGGCCGTCATCCTCGAGCACGTTCACGCCCTTATAGGGCACCCCGACATAGTCGAGGATCTGCACCACCTGGCCGGAGAAGCCGCACATCGGGAATTGCGGCGTGCCTTTCATGAAGAGCACGACATCGTTCGACTTCACTTCATTGTCGATTTGGGCGTGGGCGTCGGTCATTGTTCCTACCTTCGCGTCGGGGTCAAAGCCCGCGTGGATTTAGGGATCAGCTTTTTTGAATATCGTGCGGCATGGTCGTCAGCGCAAGCGCGTGCAACACGTCGCCCATGCGGCCCTGCAGGGCCCCATAGACGAGCTGGTGCTGCTGCACCCGCGTCTTGCCCTTGAAGGCGTCCGATTTCACGGTCGCCGCATAGTGGTCGCCGTCTCCCGCAAGATCCTTGATCGAGACCTCGGCATCGGGCAGCGCCTCCTTGATCAGAGCTTCGATCTCGCTTGGCTGCATCGGCATCGGCGGTTTCTCCAAAGGACGTCGGGCGCGGGGCCGGAACGGGGCCAGATCCCATGGGCTGCGCCTCGAGCGCAACCCGCGGCCATCCACGCCTATTCGGGCGACGCGTCAAGATGGGGCAGGGTCGCAGCGCCTCGAAGACCGACTCACGGTGAAACGAGGGCCTGGCCCATATAGCCGGGCAGGAAGCCCTCATGCGCCTCGCGCAAGGTAGCGACCGGCATGGGCGGCTCGTCCGGGATGACGATATCGGCGCCGCCGACCGTCCCGAGGATGGTGAGGATGACGCCATCCGCGAGCGCGCGCTCCCGCACCTCCTCGAGCCGCTCGGGCTCGACGGCGAGGAGATAGCGCGCCTGGTCCTCGGCGAAGAGCGCCGCATGGGGAGGCTCGATGTCGGATGGCAGGCGCGTCAAGGTCGCGCCGCGCCCGCCCGCCATCGCCATCTCGGCGAGAGCCACCAGGAAACCGCCGTCGGAAATGTCGTGAACGACGTTCACAAGCCGCTCGGCGATCAGGCCGCGCACGAAATCGCCGTTGCGGCGCTCGACCGCGAGATCGACGGGCGGCGGCGCGCCCTCGGCCCAGCCGCAGATGTCGCGCAGATAGACGGATTGGCCGAGCCAGCCCTGCGTCTCGCCGATCACGACGAGGGCATCGCCGTCTCGCGCAAGCTCGATGCCGGCATGGCGCGTCACATCGGAGAGCAGGCCGACGCCGCCGATGGTCGGGGTCGGGTGAATCGAGCGTCCAGCCGTCTCGTTGTAGAGCGACACATTGCCCGACACGACCGGGAAATCGAGAGCCCGGCAGGCTTCGCCGATGCCGCGGATCGCCTCGACGAGCTGCCCCATCACCTCCGGCCGCTCGGGATTGCCGAAATTCAAATTGTCGGTGAGCGCCATCGGCTGCGCGCCCACTGCGGTGAGATTGCGCCAGGCCTCGGCCACCGCCTGTTTGCCGCCCTCGTAAGCATCGGCCGCCACATAGCGGGGCGTCACGTCGCAGGTGAGCGCCAGCGCCTTCGGCCCGTCCTCGACCCGGACGATCGCGGCGTCCCCGCCCGGCGGCTCGACCGTGTTGCCGAGAATCAGATGGTCATATTGCTCCCACACCCAGCGCTTCGAGCAAAGATCGGGCGAGCCGACGAGGCGCCGCAAGGCTTCGAGATTGGGGCAGGGCGCCGCGACCGTCATAGCATCGACCGGGGCCGGCACCTTGGGCTTCGCCCAGGGCCGATCATAGAGAGGCGCCTCGTCGCCGAGCTCCTTGATCGGCATATCGGCCATCACCTCGCCGCCATGCTTCACGACGAAGCGGCGCGTATCGGTTGTGTGGCCAATAACGGCGAAATCGAGCCCCCATTTGCGGAAGATCGCCTTCGCCTCCTCCTCCTTGCCGGGGCGCAGCACCATGAGCATGCGCTCCTGGCTTTCCGAGAGCATCATCTCATAGGCGCTCATGCCCGCCTCTCGGCAGGGCACGGCGTCGAGATCGAGCTCGATGCCGAGATCGCCCTTGGCGCCCATCTCGACCGCCGAGCAGGTGAGACCGGCAGCGCCCATATCCTGGATGGCAATGACGCAGCCCTTGGCCATGATCTCGAGGCAGGCCTCGAGCAGCAGCTTCTCGGCGAAGGGGTCGCCGACCTGCACAGTCGGGCGCTTCTCCTGCGCGTCATCGCCGAAGACGTTCGACGCCATAGTGGCGCCGTGGATGCCGTCGCGCCCGGTTTTCGAGCCGAGATAGACGATCGGATTGCCGAGGCCCGAGGCAGCCGCATAGAAGATCTCGTCGGTGCGCGCGAGGCCGACCGCCATGGCGTTGACCAGGATGTTGCCGTCATAGGAGCGGTCGAAGCCCATCTGGCCGCCGACCGTCGGGACGCCGAAGGAATTGCCGTAGCCGCCGATGCCGGCGACGACCCCGGCGACGAGATGGCGCGTCAGCGGATGCTCGACCGAGCCGAAGCGCAGGGCGTTCAACGCCGCGATCGGTCGCGCCCCCATGGTGAAGACGTCACGCAAGATGCCGCCGACCCCAGTCGCTGCCCCCTGATAAGGCTCGATGAAAGAGGGGTGGTTGTGGCTCTCCATCTTGAAGACCACGGCCTGCCCGTCGCCGATATCGATGACGCCGGCATTCTCACCAGGTCCCTGAATTACGCAGGCGCCGCTCGTTGGAAGCTTACGCAGATGCAAGCGCGAGGATTTGTAGGAGCAATGCTCGTTCCACATCGCCGAGACGATGCCGAGCTCGGTGAAGCTCGGCTCGCGCCCGAGCAAAGCCAGCAGCCGTTGATATTCGTCGGGCTTCAGCCCGTGCTCGGTG
>Ga0306920_100010557_pt1 | contig 12396 bp, 10 predicted proteins | sample flu12Cox44000170_FD_204666 | JGI IMG/M metagenome (GOLD analysis project Ga0306920, IMG submission 204666) | Lab enrichment of tropical soil microbial communities from Luquillo Experimental Forest, Puerto Rico - flux4day.12C.oxic.44.000.170 (v2)... | ecosystem: Environmental > Terrestrial >...
GTTTGCCGTCGCACTGCACCGCAAGCATGAGGCAGCCGCGTACGACGACACCATCAACGCGTACGGTACAGGCGCCGCACACACCGTGCTCGCAGCCGACATGGCTGCCCGTGAGCGATAGTTGCTCACGCAGGAAATCGACCAGCGTGGTGCGCGCATCCACGCGTTCCGATACCTCCTCGCCGTTCACCTCGAGACTGATGTCATGGAACCGCTCGCTCATGGCCGCGGCTCCCTGAGCTGTCCGGCCACTCGCTGCAGCAGGACACCGGCGAGATATTTTCTCAACCGTGCTGAGGCGTGGACATCATCATTCGGGTGCAAATCCAGCTCGAGCGCGGCCACTGCGCCGTCGAGATCGCCGGCAGCGAGCGCTATCTCCGCTCCACGCGCGCGCACGGGAGTAACGCCGACACCGAAATAGATCAGCCGCAAATCGGCGAGCTCGCCACCATCGGCACGCGCGCAGGCGGCGAGGCCGACCATCGCGTAGTCACCGTGCCTGCGCGTGAACTCAGCAAAGCCGACGCGCGTTGCCATGGTCGCGGCGGGCACACGGATCGACGTAAGAATATCGTGCGGGGTGAGCGCAGTCTCGAACAGCGCCGTGAAGAAATCATCGGCTTTCACCCTGCGGCGCCCCTGCGGTCCGGATAGCTCAAGCTCGCCGGCGAGCGCGACCAGGCAGGCCGGCAGCTCGGCCGCGGGATCGGCAAAGGCGATGGAGCCGCCGATGGTGCCGCGGTTGCGGATCGCGGGATGACCGATGTGCGGCATGGCGAGCGCGATAAGCGGCGCGTGGCGTGCAATGTCGGGCGAGCGCTCGGCCTGGGCATGCCGCACCAGCGCGCCGATCTCGACCTGCCCGTCGGTGACGACAATCGCATCGAGCCCCGCAATGGCATTGATGTCGATCAGCGTGGTCGGACGGTCGAGCCGCATGTTGAGGGTGGCAATGAGACTTTGGCCGCCGGCAAGCAGCCGCGCCTCCTCCTGCTCCAGCAGGTCGATGGCGTGGGCAACCGAGCGAGCCCTGGCATAGGCGAATGGCGCCGGCTTCAAGCTGCCCTCCCGCGAGCGTTTTGAACATTGTCGCAGTGGCACACGATGCGTCAATCCTTGATGATGCCGCGCACGATATCGACGGCCCGCCGCATCAGGGTCATTGAAGCTTCGAGCGTGCGGAAGGCGGCGTGCGATGTGAGCGTGACGTTCTCGAGCCGGGCCAGCGGATGGTCGGGTGACAGCGGCTCCGCATGGAACACGTCGAGGCCGGCATGGCGGATGCGGCCGCTGCGCAACGCCTCCACCAGCGCTGGCTCGTCGACCAGCGCCGCGCGCGCCGTATTGACCAGAATGACGCCCGGCTTCATACGCGCCAGCTGCTGCGTGCCGATCATTCCGCGCGTCTCCTCAGTAAGCGCAAGATGCAGCGAGATCACGTCGGAACGTGTCATCAGCGTATCGAGGTCGAGCAGGGGTACGCCGGCATCAGGACGCGCGGTGCGATTCCAGCCGATTACCTGCATGCCGATACCGCGGGCAATGCGGGCCACCTCCCGTCCGATCCCACCTAAGCCGATCAGCCCGAGCGTCTTGTCCTTGAGCTGCATGCTTTCCAGCGGATCCCAGATTCCGTTCCGGACGCTACGGTCCATGCGTGCGAGATCGCGGCAGCAGGCAAACATGAGCGCGATCGTGTGCTCGGCCACCGCGGTGTCGCCGTAGCCCTTGATGGTGTGCACCTTGATGCCGAGAGTGGCGAGCGCCGCGACATCCATGTAGCTCGAAGCCCCGGTGCCGAGAAACACGATGTGCCTGAGCGAGCGGCACTCGCGCAACGCGTCGGTCGGCATATAGGAATGATCGTCGAGACAGATGCCATAACCTGCCAGCAGGCGGGGAAGATCGGGAGCGGAAAATGCTTCTCCGTGGATGACGATCGGCGGATCGTCCGGCCGTGCCACGGCGGCAAAAACCGGAGCAAGCTGCTTGTTGCAATCGATGAAGATCGATTTCATGACTGGGTTGTCCGCACGCGCCGGACAGGCCGACGAGACTGGAGGAGTTAAATGCCGGGCGAATTCGAGGGCAAGGTGGTGGTCGTCTCAGGAGGCAGCCGCGGCATTGGCCGCGCGGTGGCATTGGCGTTCGCGCGTGAGGGCGCTCAGACTGTGCTTGCGTCCTCGTCGGCGCAAAATCTCGCGGCGGCGGCAGAGACGATTGCCACGCACGGGCCAAAGCCGCTCGCGGTCGCGGGTGATTTGCGTACCCTTGCCGCCTGCGAGCAGCTGTTCCGGCAGGTAAACGAGAGCTTCGGCCGATGCGATGTGCTCATCAACAATGCCGGTGCGACGCGAGCCGGCAACTTTCTTGATCTGCCGGATGAGACCTGGCTCGATGGTTTTGCATTGAAATTCTTCGGCGCGGTGCGGATCACAAGGCTGTTCTGGCCCCTGCTCAAGGCCGCTCAGGGACACGTCGTGAGCATCATCGGCGGCGCGGCGCGCACCATCGAGCCGGAGTTCCTCATTGGGGGTGCCGTCAACGCGGCAGCGGCCAATTTCAACAAGGGATTGTCCCGCCTGGGCATGCGCGACGGCGTCCATGTTAATGCCATACACCCCGGACAGACGGCGACCGAGCGTACCGAGCAGCTTGTCCGGCAGCGCGCAACGGCACTGGGCAAAGCGGTGGAGGAGGTACGCGCCGCCATGCTGGAGAAAAGCGGTGTCCGTCGCATGGCGACCCCCGAGGATATCGCCGCGCTTGCCCTGTTTCTCTGCTCAGAGCGTGCGCGTCACATCCAGGGCACGGCGATTGCGGTGGACGGAGGATCGACGCCGGGGCTCTATTGAGGCGTGCTGCTCACTTGCGCGCGCCCGCGCGGGCTGGTCTCATGGGCGTGCAGTGACCCAAAATTCGGGAGGACGATCATGCACGTTACGAGCAGGCGCCTGATCGGTGCCGCTGCCTTTGGCCTGATGCTTAGCGCGTCCGCAAGCCTTGCCCAGCAACCGCAGACCGTTAGGGTGCGCGGCACCGTCGAAGCCGCGGACGGACCGGTCATCACCGTCAAAGCGCGGGATGGACAGACGCTCAAGGTCAAATTGACTGACAACGCGGCCGTGCGCGGGATAGTCAAGGCCGCGCTCTCCGACATCAAGGAGAATTCCTTCATCGGCGTGACCGGCATGCCGCAGGCGGATGGGAGCCAGAAGGCCGTGGAAATCCACATTTTCCCGGAGGCGATGCGCGGTACCGGGGAGGGTCATCGGCCGTGGGATCTGCAGCCCAGCAGCACCATGACCAATGCGACTGTGGCGCAGATGGTCAAGGCAGTCTCGGGCGATGAGATCACGCTCAAATACAAGGAGGGTGAAAAGAAGATCGTGGTTGCGCCCGATACCGTGATTGTGACCTATGTGCCGGGTGACAAGAGCGAGCTCAAGCCGGGCGCCAAGATCTTCATCGCCGCCGCCAACAAGAAGGATGACGGCACGCTCGAGGCAGCCGCTGTTTCGGTTGGCCGCAACGGCATCACGCCGCCGATGTAAGGAGGCCTGAGCCGCCTGCACGACGCGCTTGTGGCCCGCGCTCGTGCAGGTCCTCACGCAACGGGCGGTCAGCAGCTCGTTATCGGCTCGTTGTCGTGCCGCGCCGCCGTGTGGGACGATGTGCCGAGCCGTGCGCGGGCACGTCAAGGTCACTCGCGAGAAAATCGGGCAGCCGCTTGGGCGCTGCGATGGAAGGCGGGTTACGGCGGCCGCGGGCGCGGCTGTCGATGTTCTCGTCATGCGGCCGCTTGACAGCGTCGGCGCGCGCAAGCGACTCGATGGCGGGATCCTTGTCGGTCAGGCGCGCGAGCAGGGCCGTGAGATCGTCGAGCCTCGCCGCGACCACGTGGATAACGCCTGATTCCTGCTGCAGTTCGCCGGTGACGGCGATATAGCGTGCGCCCAGCACGACGGCACGGAAGCGCTCGAAGGTTCTTGGCCAGACGATGATATTGGCGACCGCGGTCTCGTCCTCGATGGTCATGAATATGACCCCGCTCGCGGTTCCCGGCTGCTGGCGGATGGTGACGAGACCGGAGACCGCAACGCGCTCGCCTGAGCGGCGCGTGCCAAGCTCCTCATTGCGAATGATGCCGCGGCAGTCGAGATCGGCTCGCAGGAAGCAGGCGGGGTGCGCGCGCAGCGACAGCGACAGAAAGCGATAGTCGTTCACCACCTCCTCACCGGTCGGCATGAGCGGAAGCGTGACCGCGGGCTCCGGGCAATACGCAGCTTGCTGCGGCTCGCCGAAATTGACGAGCCTGCGAAAGAGCGGCAGGTCGTCCTCGCGCTCGCCGACGCGGCCGAGCGCCTTGGCCGCCCATAAGGCCTGCCGCCTCGTGAGATCAAGCGAGCCGAAGGCATCCGCGTCCGCAAGCTGCGCGATGATGCGGGGAGAGAGTTCCGTGCGCAGCCAAAGGTCGCGCACGGAGGTGTAGGATGAATGGCGCGCGGCAACGATGCGGCGTGCCTCTTGCTCGGACAAGCCCTTGATCTGGCGAAAACCGAGACGGAGCGCGTGCGTGCTCAGGATATCGTGCGCCATCTCGCGATGACGCGCATGCGCGCGCGGTGCCGCATGGTCCTGCCGCTCGAGCGTGGCATCCCAATCCGAGTGATTGATGTCGATTGCGCGCACCTCGACCCCGTGCTCAGCGACGTCGCGCACGATCTGCGCGGGCGCATAGAAGCCCATCGGCTGTGCGTTGAGCAGGGCGGCTGCGAAGACGTCCGGATACCGGCATTTGAGCCAGGCCGAGGCGTAGACCAGGAGCGCAAAGCTCGCCGCATGGCTTTCCGGAAAGCCGTATTCGCCGAAGCCCTCGATCTGACCGAAGCAGCGTTCCGCGAAATCGCGCGGATAATTGCGCGCCACCATTCCCTCGATCATCTTGGTCCGGAAAGTACCGATGGTGCCCGTGCGCTTGAAGGTGGCCATGGCGCGGCGCAGCCTGTCGGCTTCCCCCGGCGTGAAGCCGCCTGCCACAATGGCGATCTTCATCGCCTGCTCCTGGAACAGGGGTACGCCGAGAGTTTTGTCAAGAACGGCCTCCAGCTCCTTCGATGGATAGGAGATCGGCTCCAGGCCCTGTCGTCGGCGCAGATAGGGATGCACCATATCGCCCTGAATGGGGCCTGGCCGCACGATCGCAACCTCGATGACAAGATCATAGAATTCCTTCGGCTTGAGGCGGGGCAGCATCGACATCTGCGCGCGGCTCTCCACCTGGAAGACCCCGATCGAATCGGCGCGCTGCAACATGCGGTAGACGGCGGGATCCTCCTTGGGGACGGTTGCGAGGGTGAAAAACCCTCCTGATGGAACGCTCCCTGTCCTGCGCGCGCGGAACGAGACGCCGTAGTGTTTCTCCGTAAGCTCGAATGCCTTGCGCACGCAGGTGAGCATGCCGAGTCCGAGCACATCGACCTTGAGTATGCCGAGGGCATCGAGGTCGTCCTTGTCCCACTCGACGAAAGTGCGCTCCGCCATGGCGCCGTTGCCGATCGGCACCACCTCGTCGAGCGGGCTACGCGTGATGACGAAGCCGCCGACGTGCTGGGAGAGGTGACGCGGGAAGGACTGGATGGCGAGAGCAAGCGCGCGCATCTTCTGCATGCGCGCGCTCGCAAGGTTGATGCCGGCCTGCTTGAGCGCTTCGATGCGCACGGCGCCGCCGCCCATTCCCCAGATCGAGGAGGAGAGCGCGCCGATGGTGTCTTCCGACAAGCCGAATGCCTTGCCGACCTCGCGGATGGCAGAACGGCCGCGATAGGAGATGACGGTCGCGGCAATGCCGGTATGGTCGCGGCCGTAATGGCGGTAGATGTGCTGGATCACCTCTTCGCGTCGCTCGTGCTCGAAATCGACGTCGATGTCAGGTGGTTCGTCTCGCTCGGACGAGATAAAGCGCTCGAACAGAAGCCGCCCGTCGCGCGGATCGACATCGGTGATGCCCAGGCAATAGCACACTGCCGAGTTCGCGGCCGAGCCGCGGCCCTGACAAAGAATGTTGCAGCTGCGTGCGTATTCGACAATGGAATGAACAGTAAGAAAATAGGGCGCGTAATCGAGCTTGCCGATCAACGCGAGCTCATGATCGAGCGCGTGGCGGACATTGTCCGGGATCCCTTCCGGGTAGCGGCTGGCGGCGCCTTCCCAGGCGAGATGGACGAGCGCGTCCTGGGAGCTCGCGAAACCTGCGCGCTGCTCATGGGGGTATTCGTAGCGCAGCTCGTCGAGCGAGAAGGTCAGCGTCTTGTCGAGCGCCAGCGTCTCGTCGATTGCCGCAGGCGCTTCCTGGAACAGGCGCGCCATTTCTGCCGGCGGCTTGAGATAGCGTTCGGCATTGGCGGCAAGACGCCGGCCTGCCCGGTCGATGATCAGGTGCTCGCGGATGCAGGTGAGCACGTCCTGCAATTCCCGCCGGTCGGGATGATGATAGAGCGCATCGTTGACGGCGATGAGAGGAAGACGCGCCTGCGCCGCCAGACGCGCGCGTTGCATCAGGCGCGAGCGGTCATTGCCGCGGTAGAGCATGCTGACAGCGAGCCGCACGCGGTCCGGTGCGGCCTCGCGCAGCAACGAGAGCAGGGGGATGGCATGCGCGCCTGGCTTTTCGCTCGCCACCAGCCGCAACCTCGGCTTGGCGTCTGACTTCTCCTCCTCTTGCGAGCTCGCATCAACCTGCGGCTTTCCCCGCAAGCCAGCGGGTTCGGGATCCCGGGTGGATGCCTCCATCACGATCAGCTCGAGCCCATCGATGTGGTCAATGAGATCCGCGCGATGGAGGATGCAGTCGCCTTTCTTAGCGCGCAGATTGCCGCGCGTGAGCAACCGGCACAGCCGGCCCCAGCCCAAGCGATTGCGTGGATAAGCGAGGATGTCAGGCGTCCCGTCCGCAAAGACGAGGTGCGCGCCGGGATGGTAGGCGAGCGGCAGCTCTTTTTCGCGCTTGATGAGATGGGCGCGCACCACCCCGGCCACCGAATTGCGGTCGCACAGCCCGATGCCGTCGAGTCCGACATGGGCCGCCTGCAGCATCAGCTCCTCGGGATGCGAGGCCCCGCGCAGGAAGGAGAAGTTCGAGGTAACGGCGAACTCGATATATCTCACGCATATACCCCGTGCAGGAACCAGCGCGGGGCCGCGGGCGCGATCTCGCGATAAAGGCCGGCGCGAAACAACCAAAAGCGCAGCCCCGCGCTATCCTCCACCTGAAAATAGTCGCGGGTGCCGGTATTGCCTTCCTCGTTCCACCAGGTGCCGGCAATGCGTTCGGGCCCCTCGGCAGCAATGACCTCATGCCAGGCCCGGCGCCAGCGAAAACGCACCGGCGGGCCGTCGGGCACGAGCGCCAGGAGATCGGCAATCGGCTCGGGTCTCGCCAGCAACCGCAGCGGCCGTGCGCTCAGTCCGGCTTCGCGGCGAAAGCGCCGGAACGCGTCCCAGCCGGGCTCGCCTCGCGCCGCCAGCTGCGCCGGCAAGCTGTGTCCGGCAAGCTCGGGGATGTGGCTGTCCTGCGCGATGAGGCGCGCCACCCGCGTGCGCCCCAGGCGTGCGCTCAGACGATCGACTAGGCGGTCGAGCTCGGTCCCGTCCACGCCGTCGGCAAGCCCGATCTGCTCGTCCGGGCACGGCTCGGCGATCACGACCGACAGTCGCGCAAGGTCGAAGCCAAAGCCGGGATCCACCTCGTCGGCAAGCGCGGCAAGCCGCTCCACGAACAGCGAGCGGATAGCCGCCGGCTGGCGCAGCGGGCGCGAGCTGCCAGCGAGGATGCGTTTGACCGCGCCATCGGTCCGGAACAGCGCGAGCTCGAGGCTACGTGCGCCGTCGCCGCGAGCAGCGAGTGTGCGCTCGAGTCGGGCTGCGAGCCGCTCGACCGCCGTCAACACGTCCTCCTCGCGTGCGATCGGGTCGGGAAAGCTCTTCTCCGCGCTGTAGGGTGCAACCGGCACCCGCGGCGTGAGCGGTTCGTCCTCGCGGCCGAGCGCGCGATCGAGCTGGCGCAACAGATCATTGCCGAAGCGCGCTGCAAGCGGTGCGCGCGGCAGGTCGAGAATGTCGCCGATACGCTGCAGGCCAAGGCGCGCGAGCGCGGCAACCATCTCGGGCGGCAGCCGCAGCGCGGCAAGCGGCAGCGGCACGAGCAACTCGCGCTCGCCGCCTTTTGGCGTACTTTCGGCGGCACCGAAATGCGCCGCCGCCCAGGCTGCGCCAATGGTCGAGGCGATGGCGGCGCGGGCCGAGAAGCCGAGGCGTTGCACGCGGGCGAGCAGGTCGTCGCGAAGTTTTGTCTCGCTGCCGAAGAGGTGCGCGCAGCCGCCGATATCGAGCAGGATGCCGTCCGGCGGCTCGGCGGCGATCAGTGGCGTATAGCGTTGGCACCAGTCGGCAAATGATGCGAGCAGGCGCGTATCGGCCGGACGATCCTCCGGCATGGCGATAATAGCGGGATGCATGGCGCGGGTCTGAGCGAGCGCCAGGCCCGGAGAGAGGCCAAGGCGTTCCGCTGTGGTATTGACCGCGACCACGAGGTCGAGATTGCCGCGCCTGGCGAAGATGACAAGAGGAGAGGATGCGACGCGTCCATCATGCCACTGCTGCGCGATGCGCTCGGTCGAAAGACGCGTGAGCCACAGGCTCAATATCCGTTGCGAGCTCGAAACGCTGCTCCACACTGTTCCACTCCACGATCCATGCTCCGGGGCGGCCACGTCGATTGCGCATAAGGCGCAATGCCCAGCGCGGCGGCCCGACTCCGCGGCATCGCTGCGAGGTGGAAAGCGCAAACGAACGTGCGGCGCCGACGATCCAGCGCGTTGCAGCGGCGCAGTACGCATCGTCTGGTTCCGTACGCAGAAGAAGGCCGAGCGTGCCGCCGGCTGCTGCGGCAAGCGACAGCCGCCGCATCGCCACTTGATCGATGCCGCGCGCGGTTGTCTCGCCGATCACCACGCCCACGGCACGGCAGCGCAGCGCCTCCTCCATCGCCCACAGCACGTCGCGCGGGCGCGTGGCTGCGACCGTAATCAGCTCTTCGGGAGCGATTCCGGCTTGCTCTAATCCCGGGCCGTAAGGAGCGCCGCTTTCGTGCATCAGGAGATCTTCCAGAATCCAGAGCACGACTGTTGCCGAAGTCCTCGTTTGCGCGGTACGTCGCCGTGCGCACGCAAAACGCGTCGCCACCGCCAGCGCAAAACCGGTTGCGGCTGAAGCTTCGCTCGCTCGCGCGGCCGCAACATCATGCAGCGTGCCGACATCAAGCCCGCCGCCAAGCGTCGCATCGATTTCCGCAATTCCGAGAGCAACGGGAGCACCGCATCCGCCGTCGAGCCCGGCAGCCCGCTCGGCTGCCGACAATCTTTGCCGCAGCTCCTCGATGCGCGACGTCGTCGCGGAGAATGCGAATACTTCCGAGGGGATGCTGGGCGGAGGAATCATCATCAGGAATAAGGGGAAGGGGTATCAGTATTGTTCCCTCTTTGTTCTCAAGATTCCGCAGTCGCAAGCGTCCGTCAAGATGAATCATAAGCATTTGATCTTTATTGCTAATTTTCTGTAGGCAGGACTAGCGGGGAGCCCCTCGCTCACCATCCTGCCGGCCATGGCGGCCGATTTGGTCGCGTCCGGTAGCGTTTATAGTCACGGCGGCGAACAGGCGGCATTTGCGGCCAAGGCTGCGACATCGATCATTCCTGTCGTGGGGTCGGTAGCTTCCAGCGACCAGGCGGCAATATCACTGGCGCGGCAGTGATGACGCAGCAGGGCGAACGGGTAGCGCGGCTCTGAGTCGAGGCTCGAATGAAATACGAACGAAAGCGGGGCCGGATTGAGTGCCCGCTCCTGTTCCGAACTCCCTCTCCGGCAGCAGCGCCGTTCGAAAATGTGTGGATATGTAGGTAATTGAGTGAGCCCTGACGGAGAACGCCTGAAGCGCGGTGTTATATTAGTTGGTTCGCTTCTGAACGGCAGAGTGTCATGGCATCATTGAACGATGAGGCTGAGTTGTACGCGCGCGAATGCGACCGTCTTGCCCATCTCAGCGCCGATCCTGCCATGCGCGAACGATTTTTCCAGATGTCCCGTGATTGGAGAGCGATCGCCACAGGCAAGGCGCAGGTCCCGCAGCCAAGGTCATCGTCAAAAAAAAGAAACCTCGGCTCCCCCGCTGAATAGGCCGGCGTTCTTTCACCCGACCGCCCCCAAGTCGGCCTTATGCGGGTGGCGGCGGAGGCGGGTCATGATGGGGCGGCAGACAGAGCAGAGCCAGTCTTTCTCATCACCGATTAGCCGGAAACTGGCCAACGAATTTTTCGAGGCTCTGAGAGAGTACATTCGCTGGAGCTTTGGCAGTCCTGAGCGAGGAGACGTTTACCGATACCTCGTGCGGATCGCCTTGGTCTGCGGACGCGTCGATGGCTACGCCGACCCACTGCCGGACGATGTCTTCGATGTCGTGAAATTCCTTCTCACTGATCGACAACTCAAAGAGGAGCTCCGGGCCCACCGGACATACGACACTGCTGCACGCTGCTTCCTTGCGGTGATCAAGGACAAAGAACGAAGCTATTCGGAGAACGAGCGAGGCCACGAACAAAAACAAGCACCTCTACCTGAACATGCCGGATCGTGAGATTCCACTCGTGAAGATCGCGAGCTAGCCGAGGAACGTCGACCAGAGGCTGATCCCCTACAAGATGTTCGGACCTTACCGCGGGTCTATCGCTGGGCGCATGCGCCGAAGCCGAGCTAGGCGGATATGTCCGCAGCCGGCGGAGGTGACATAAACGCGAAAACGGCGGATTGTCTTTAGGTCGAAGTGGTCTCTGCTAAGCTGCCGCCACTCGTTTGCTGGGAGCGGCTCGTTTTCCAATGAGCTGAGTACGGATCGCCTCCTCAACCTGTACGAGGGCTTTTTCAGCCTCCTCGGCCCGTGTCGCAGAAGCTCTCGCAGACCGTTCCGCTTGCCACAGGCGTTGCCCCGCAGCTTTCATGCGTGAGTCCGCTTCATCCACTGCGCTCTGCAAGTCCTCGACTGTGCTCTGCAAGTCCTCGACTTTGAGCTCAGTTTCGCGGATGTGAGTCTTGGCCGCTTTTCGCTCGCTTTCCAGGAAATTAATGCGCTCGTCTGCCGCTTTTAGCTTTTCGATTGCGTCAGCGAGCAGTGCGTCGCTGTGCGCTTGTAGAGCTATGGCGCGCTCTTCCATGTCGCTGATAAGCTGAGCAGCGTCGCTGATAAGGGATAATGCGCGTTGCGTATGTTCACTTGTAGAGCCGCGCGAAATGCGCAATCGCACGACTTTTTCGCTGGGATCGCTTGAGGTCCAGTCGGCCATATAGCTTTGCATGTGGTTGCGAAGCCATTCCATTTCATCCGCCATGATCCTCTCCACGCCCACAGCTTGAAGTTGCCGAACCGTAAATTTCCCAAAATATATTTGCCCATAGTTAACAGAGCGTTAACCCCTGAGTAATGCCGACAAGCTCACCGAGCGCTGGGACCATCACGATCGTATCAGTGACAACAGAGCGGTCGTGATTTGGGCCCGTCATCGCTGTTCGCCGATACCGGCATGAGCCAACCAAATTCGAGCGGGTCATCAATCCCAAGACGGGAAGGTGCACGGCCTTGCAAGAATCGGCGCTACCCGGGAATCCCTGAGAGCACACTATTTCCACTGCTGACGTGCTGTGGGCCTCAAGCAACGTCCCGATCTGCCGAGCTATTCGAGCCTTCGAAAACGCTTATGGCTCACAGAGGGAGCGATAGCTGACCGCTGCCGTATCTATCCAGATCGTTATCTGCTGCGATTTGGTCTATGATTGTTCTCAAGCTGTCCGCCAGCGCAGCGAAAGCCTTCAACAAGGCGGGATCGCGCATGCGAGGAATGAGATCTGGCTCCGCGTGATGGGACAACAGGCTCTTGTACGCTTTTCCGTCCAGCATTGGGCTGTTCCCATCGGACGACATTGCCCGTCCGTCATTTATCGCCCAAGCCTTGTCAATTTACAGTTAACGGACTCTTGTTGATTGCGGGTTTGCGGCCCGTTGCTGGCGCGGCGAACTGTTGGGCCGCGAATGCGAGCGTCTTGCCCACCTCAGTGCCGATCCTTCGATGCGCGAACATTCTTGCAGTATCTGCTGAGTGGAGAGAGCGATCGCCGCAGCCAAGGGGCAGTCTTGCACGCTCTGGAACCGCGATCTGACGGGCAGCGTTTCAGGCGGCCGCCTGGGAGTTCGCCGGCGTCTCGGAGCCCGGCAGCGGCGCATCAGCAACGACGCTGACATTGACGAACCCTGCCTCGAGCAGGTGCTCGCGCATGACGGCCGCTGCG
>Ga0306920_100010558_pt1 | contig 12396 bp, 7 predicted proteins | sample flu12Cox44000170_FD_204666 | JGI IMG/M metagenome (GOLD analysis project Ga0306920, IMG submission 204666) | Lab enrichment of tropical soil microbial communities from Luquillo Experimental Forest, Puerto Rico - flux4day.12C.oxic.44.000.170 (v2)... | ecosystem: Environmental > Terrestrial >...
CCGATCGCGCGCTCGAATCCTCAACGCGATCCGCCGTGTTGCCGGTTCGTGACGGTCAGCGCGCGCTGGCGCTCGCGATCGGTCCGCCCGCGTGGCGGGGGTAGGGCCGGCCACCCTTCATCATTCGCCACAGGATGCGGTTGAACAGCGCTTCGTCGGCGCGATCCTCATGGCTGAGATCGAGCCGGCGCGAGAGCACCGCGACGCCTGTGCTGTCGCGATTCACCTCGTCGCGCCGCACGGCCGGGATGAGCGCCGAATACGCGGACGTATCCGCGGTCGCGCCGAACACGTCGATGAGCGGCCGGCCGAAGTGGTCGAAGTTCGACAGCGTCGCGAGACCGAGGATCCGCTCGATCGTGGCCACGACGTCGCTCGTGTTCGCGAACCGGTGCACCACGCCCGGCCGGCTGTAGGGCGAGATCACGAGCAACGGCGAGCGATGCGAGTCCACGTGATCCGGCCCATCCTGCGCGTCGTCTTCGAGCACGAACATGACCGTGCCGGACCAGTAGCGCGAATGCGTGAGTGTCTCGACGATCCGGCCGAGTGCGAGATCGTTGTCCGCGACGTAGGCGCGCGGCGTCGGCGCCTTGGCGCGCGCGCCCGCGGTGTGGTCGTTCGGCAGGCACATCAGGGTGAGCGAAGGGAACGAATCGCCCGCGACCTGGTTCCGGAACGCCTCGATCCAGCGCTCGGCGCGCAGCGTGTCGGGCACCGACAGATCCCAGCCCGGATAATCCGGATCCGTGTGCCGCGCGAGCCAGGGCTTGTTGGCGACCCAGCGGCCGTCCGGCTGCTTCTCCGTGAACTCTCCAAAGTTGCGCAGCGAGAGGCCGGCGTGCTGCGCCAGATCCCAGAGGTAACCGTTCTCCGGCTCGTTCACGTCGTCCTCGGCGACCACGCCGCGATTCAGCCCGTCGTAGTCGTACGAGCGGCCGCGATCCGAGTAGTTGCTGGGAATCGTCTTCTCCACGTAGTCGGCCGCATACGCGGCCGTCGACCAGTTGTGCCCGTCGCCGCTCACTTCGGCGTTGACCTCGAAGCGGTCGTAGATTCCGAAGCGCTCGGCGAGCGCGTGTGCGTTCGGCGTGACGCTGCGCGGGAAGAACGTCAGCGACGAATCGCAATCGCCGGCCGGAAGGTCGCCGAGCACCTGATCGAACGTGCGGTTCTCGCGAATGATGTAGACCACGTGGCGGAACTGCGGAAGAGCCGAGGACGCGGCGGCGCGATCCCATCCGGCGGCACGCGTCACCCGTTGCGAATACGCGTCGAGACCATGCGCGTCGGGAAGCCCGAGCCAGGTGAGCGAGCCGCTGGTCTGGCCGAGCGTGTATTGGAGCGGATTGTCCCTGCCTTTCCGCCCGGGCTGGGTGCGATGCGGATTCGGCGCGGTGCCATGGCCCTTCCCGTTCACCACGTACAGCGAGTCGCCGCGCGCCAGAACGGCGCTCGGGTACCACTCGACGGGAATGCGCCCGATCAGCGAATCGGCCGCGGGCGGCCCGCCGGACGCCTGCGCGCCGAGGCGGAACACGGCGATGGCGTCGTTGTCGGCCTCGGCGACGTAAAGCCTCCGGCCATCGGGCGAGAGCTCGAGCGCATCCGGCGTGCAGCCCTCGCCCGTTCCACCGGGGGCTGTGTCGGAGAGCAGCGCGAGGAGCGAGTCGCTGCCGGTGTCGATGACCGCGATGTGGTCGCCCTCCGCACAAGCCGCGTACAGCCGGTGCGTCGCGCGGTCCAGCGCCAGCGCGGAAGGATGCCGGCCCGCGGCGATGCGGGGCCCCGCCGAGAGCGCGCCGTGCGCGTCGGGGCGGAAGGTCGCGACCCACTCTCCGCCCCATGCGGACACGTAGACACGACCGTCCGCGCCGACCAGGACATCGTACGGATACTGTCCCGTCGCATGGCGCTCGATGACGCGCCGACGCGTGAGATCGACGACCTCCAGCGAGTCCGCGAGATTCGCCGCGACGTAGAGCTGCCCGCCGTCCGGAGAACACGCGAGCCCGGCGGGATACACGCGGCCGCCCTTTTTGCCCGGGCGCGGACCGAGCGCGATGCTGTCGGTCAGCGTCGCGGTACCGGACTGCCAGGCGTACTCGTAGATCACGTCGCCGTTGCCGCCCGAGACGAACAGGCGCCGGCCATCGGGAGTGAACGTGGCGCCGAGGAACGCGGATGGCTGCACGAGCGTCTGCACGACGCGGCGCGAGGCGCGGTCCACGACCTGGATCCCCTGGTCGCGATATCCGCCGAGCACGACGACGATGCGCGCGGAGTCCGGTGACCAGATCGCGGCGAGCGGCATCGAGCCGAGCGGAATCGAGCTGCCGGCCGGATCGAGCACGATGCCGGTTGGCAGCGGCGGCGCCGGAGCGTGACTGCGGCAGCCCGCGATCGCGAGCGCCACGATTCCGCACCCGATGATCGAGCGGAGAAATTTCCGGGTGTGAGTGGCCGGCAGCGGTGGCATGGATCCTCAAGAGCGCGAGGTGACGACGACCCGACGGCCGCGACTTTGCGTACGTTGCCGGCGACGGTCAAGCGGACCACCGAATTTGCGGACCAGCCGAAGCCCAGGCCCCCGTTGCCAGATAGACCGCCGGCGACTGGACCAGGATGGCCGCTCCGCCCAGCGCACCGGGTCGGGCAGCCGGGAGGGAATCTCCCATAAATTGTCTGAGACCAGCCACCCCCCGGGCGCATCGAACCGACGACCATGGGAGTCGACGCCGCAACCAGCGAAACGGACGTCGTCGCGGGGGTGCTCTCCGAGATCGCGGAGACCGCATCCGAGACACTCGAATTGCAGGACGTCTTCGGCCGCATCGCGACGGCCGTGCGCAGGGTGATTCCCATCGACGGCATGGGCGTGATCCGCATTCTGGAAGGCGGCTCCGTCCACGATCCTTCATCCTTCGGCGTGTGGGCGATGTGGAAGGATGGGCAGCTCGATTCCGGCCCGACCCGGACCGCCGACTCCGATGGCTGTCCGAAACCCTGCACGCTCGACATGTGGTCGCCGCGCATCCGTCCCCGCCAGGGGCCGATCACTCGCGTGGACGACGCGCAGCTCGAGCTCGATCGGGCTTATCCCGGTGACGCCCACATTCTGGAAGAGGGCGTGCGATCCACGCTCTGGGAGCCGTTCCGCACCGTTGACCCGTTCGTCGGCGGCGTGTGGCTGAGCGCTTCACTTCCGCACGCGTTCACGGACGAGCATCAGGAGATCCTGCGCCCGATTGCGGCCCTGCTTGGAGCGGCGGTCGAGCATTGGCGCCTGTGGGACGCGGAGCGCCGGCGTCAGCGGCGACTCGAGCGCGTCGAGGAGCTGCTCGGCACGCTCGCGGCCTCGCTCGACGTGCGGGACATCTTCGTGCGGCTCTCCGATGAAACCAAGCCGATCCTTCCGCACGACATGATGGTGCTGACCGAGCTGGACACGAAGGCCGGCACGATTCAGGTCGCCGCGAGCGCGGGCGTGTGCGACGAGGCGATTCCCAGGGCGCCGATTCAGCTGACGCCCGAGGAGCTCGAACAGCGCGTCGATTTCGAGATCGTCAACGACATCAGGTTCCAGATCGCGCCGGGCACCGAACGCAAGCGGTTCCTGCTCTCGTCCGGGCTCCGCTCGTGGCTGCGCGTTCCGGTATCGCGCGCCGGTGAGATTCGCGGCAGCCTGAGCTTCCTCAGCCGCGAACCCTCGCGCTACACGCAGGAGGACGCGGACGTGGCGCGCCGCCTCGCTGATCGCATCGCGCTGTCGCTGTCGTTCCACGCGCTGGCGAAGGAGGCCCGCGCGGCCGCCGAGGCGCAGGAGCGGGCCCGCCAGCTCGAAGCCACGGTCGAAACCCTCGCGCGCGAGCTCGAGGCCCGCGGGCGGACGCGGGTCGTCGGCGTCTCGCCGTCGTGGAAGGATACGCTGCGCTCCGTGGCGCGCGTGGCGCCGTCGGAGACCACCGTGCTCATCACGGGTGAGTCCGGCACCGGAAAGGAAGTGATCTCGAACCTGATCCACCAGGGCTCGAGGCGGGCGGGCAAGCCGTTCATCGCGATCAACTGCGCCGCGCTGCCCGAGCAGCTGCTCGAGTCCGAGCTCTTCGGCCACGAAAGGGGCGCGTTCACGGGTGCGACGACCGTCAAGATCGGCCGCATCGAGCAGGCCGCAGGAGGAACGCTGTTCCTCGACGAGATCGCCGAAATGAGCCCGAGCGTCCAGGCGAAACTGCTGCGCGTGCTCGAGCAGCGGGATTTCCAGCGCGTCGGCGGCACACGGACGCTCACGGCCGACGTGCGGCTGATCGCCGCCACGAACCGGGATCTGGGCGCGCAGATTGCGCGGCATCAGTTCCGCGAGGACCTCTTCTACCGGCTCAACGTGTTTCAGATCCACCTGGCCGCGCTTCGCGACCGTCCGGAGGACATCCTGCCGCTCGCCGAGGCGTTCCTTCACGAGTTCGGCAGGACGATGGCCCGCGCGCCCGCCGGCATCTCGCGGGACGGGCGCGAATGGCTGCTTGCGTATTCCTGGCCCGGCAATGTTCGCGAGCTGCGCAATGCGATCGAGCGCGCGATTCTGCTGTGCGACGGCGGACTGATCACTCACGATCACCTCCCGGCGCCGATGACGATCCCGGCCGAGCCGCCCGCGCACGTGGCGAACGGAGTGGCGGACGTCGCGCTCGACGGAAACGTTCTGGGCCTGGGCGTCATGGAGCGCGCGATGGTCGAGCGGGCACTCGATCAGTCGAACGGCAACAAGTCCCGCGCCGCGCGTCTGCTCGGCGTCACGCGCGCCCAGCTCTACTCCCGCCTCGACAAGTACGGCCTGCGCTGACGCGCCCTCCGCGTCACCGCGCGTCACGCTCCGCGTGCCTCGCATCCCCCTCCCGCCCGGTGTCGACCTGTAGATAATTCGACAGACTGTCGATTCGTCGACAGCCTCTCCGCATCTCTCCCGCTTCGCCCGCCCGCCCGCGCCGCGCCAACCGCATGCGCCGCGCACGCTTCCTCCGCATCGCTCCGCCCGCGACACGCTGGCACATGTCTTGAGATGTGTGGGTCGCGCGAGCCGGCCTTAGCTATGGCCGGGCACTCGCGGGCCGCTGATCGATTGGTTGCGAATCCTGTCCATTTCGAGGCGCCTCGCGCGTCGTGAGGTGAGAAGGGAATGAGCCAGATCTCCGTGGAGCGGGTCATCGGTGCACTGGTCACCGACGAGCGGCTTCGACTCCGGTTCACATGGGATCCCCGCGCGGCGCTCGCGGATCTGGTCCGACAAGGGGCGGAGCTGACGCCCTGCGAGCAGTGGGCTCTGACCCAGCTGGATCCGGTGGCGCTGGCGCGCTTCGCCGATGAAGTCGACGGCCGTCTGCAGAAGACCAGCCTGGACGGAGGTGGCATGTGAGGAACGTGGGTTCGAGGATTCCCGCCGCTGCGATGCTTCTCGCCGCGCTCGCCGCGGGCGCGGCCCCGGTCGGCGCCGCGGAGCATCCGCTTCGTTTGAACGATGCGCTGTCCCTGGCGCTGCGTCGCAGCGAGGCGCTCGAGAGCGCCCGCGCGGGCGTGGGCGCGGCGATCGGGTACGAAATGGGCGCGACCGGCGCCTACGATCCGGCGCTCGAGCTGAACGGAGATGCGCTGCATTCGACGATGCCTTCGAGCGCGGCGTTTCTGGTCAGCGCCGCATACCCGGTCGCACCGGATACGCGCTCGGCGCAGCTCGGCGTCAACGTGCGCCAGTTCCTTGGCACCGGCGGCGCCGTCACGCTGCGCGCGAACGGCTCGCGCCAGACCACGGAAGGGGCGCTCGCGCTCCTCACGCCGGCCTACGGAGCGCAGCTCGGCGCCGAGCTGCGCCAGCCGGTGCTGCGCGGACGGGCCACGGATCCGGCGCGGCTCGCAATGAGCGTGGCATCGGCCGGGCGTCGCGGCGCCGAAGCGTCGCTGCAGGCCGAGCTCAACGCGACCCTGGCGGACGTCGAACGCTCGTACTGGGTGCTGGTCGCGACCCGCCAGGTCGTGAGCGTGCGCGAGCAGGCGGTCGCGCTCGCGGCGGAACAGCTCGAGGAGACGCGCACGCGCGTGACGAGCGGCGCCGTGCCGGGAACCGAGCTGGCTCAGCCGCGCGCCGAGCTCGAGCGTCGCCGCGCCGATCTCCTGGCCGCGCGCGAGAACCTGTCACGCGCGGACAACGGGCTCAAGCTGCTGATCCTTCGCGACGAGGATTCGGAGCCTTGGGGTGACACGATCGCGCCCGCGGACTCGGGCGTGATCGACTCGATGGCGCTGGATCGGGACGCGCTCATGAAGCGTGCGCTGGCCGCCCGCCCCGAGCTGAATGTCTACGCCGCGGGGATCTCGCGGCGGGAGGCGGAGACGAGGAGTGCGCAGGACGGCGAATGGCCGGTGCTCGATGCCGTAGTGTCGTACGACCGCTACGGACTCGCGGGGAGCGCGAATCCGTCCGGCCCCGCGGGGCCGATTGCCGCCGGGCTGAACGGCGATCTCGGCGACGCGTTCCACGCGCTCGGCGAGGGCGGATACAACGCGGTTCGAGCCGGCCTCGTGCTCGGTCTTCCGGTCGGCAACCGCGAAGCGCGTGGCGCGACGGAAGCGGCGCGCCAGGTGGAGGTTCAGGCCCGCGCGGACCTGGCGCGCGCGCGCAAGGAGATCCGGGTCGAGGTGCTCGATGCCTGTGCGGCCGTCGAGACCGCAACGCGCCGCATCGAGGCGACCCACGCGGCGCGCGAAGCCGCCGAGATTCAGCTGGCCGCCGAACAGGACCGCTACGGCACGGGACTGTCCACGAACTTTCTGGTGCTCACCCGTCAGAACGACCTTTCGAGTGCGCGGCTGGACGAGATCTCGGCGCGCACCGAGTACCTGATCGCGCGCACCGAGCTGGCCCGCGCGACGGGATCGTTGAGTGAAGACCGCGGAGTCGGAGCAATGGAGATCGGAGGCTCGAGATGAGAAGGCGGATCTGGATTGCATTGGCGATCATGGTGGCGTTCACGGCCGCGATCGGTTCGTACAAGTTCCTGCAGATCAAGGCAGCCATCGCGGCCGGTGCGTCCTGGCAGCCTCCGCCCGAGGCGGTCACGACGGCCGTCGCGAGCCGCGAGCGCTGGCCGGCGACGCTTTCGCCGATCGGCACGGTGGCCGCCGTCCACGGCGTGATGGTGAGCGCGGACCTGCCGGGCGCGGTGGAATCGATCGAGTTCGAGTCGGGCCGGCAGGTGAAGGCCGGCGACCTGCTGGTGAAGCTCGACACCCGCGAGGAGCAGGCGCAGCTCGCCGCGGCGGAGGCGCAGCGTGATCTCGCGCGCCTCGACGCCGACCGCGAGGAGCAGCTGCTGAAGAAGGAGGTCGTCTCGCAGGCCGAGTACGACCGCATGGTCGCGGCGCTCAAGCAGGCCGAGGCCCGTGTCGGCGAGATCCGCGCGACGATTCAGCGCAAGCAGATCCACGCGCCGTTCTCGGGCGTGCTCGGCATCCGCAAGATCGATCTCGGCCAGTACCTGGCGGGCGGCGCGGCCGTCGTGCCGCTGCAGTCGATGGATCCGGTCTACGTGAATTTCACCGTGCCGCAGCAGCAGCTCGCCGATCTCAGGGTTGGCGCTCCCGTGCAGGTCACGGCGGAAGGACTTGCCGCCCAACCGGCGGGCCGGATCAACGCGATCAACTCCGAGGTGGACGCCGACACGCGCAACATCCAGATCCAGGCGACGGTCGGGAATCCACGCGGCGTCCTGCGGCCCGGCATGTTCGTGGACGTCGAAGTCAATCTGAGCGCCGGCGATCCCGTGATCGCGCTGCCGGCGTCGGCGATCAGCTACGCGCCGTACGGGAACTCGGTGTTCGTGGTGACCGAGCTCAAGTCCCCCGCCGGCAAGCCGTACAAAGGCGTCGAGCAGCGCTTCGTCACGCTGGGCGCGGGGCGGGGCGATCAGATCGCGGTGGTCTCGGGTGTGCACCCCGGTGACGAGGTCGTGACGTCCGGCGTTTTCAAGCTGCGCAATGGCGCAGCGGTGCTCGTCAACAACAAGGTCCGTCCCTCCAACAATCCCGCCCCCAAGCCGGAGGACAGCTGATGCGATTCACCGATCTGTTCGTTCGGAGGCCGGTCCTCGCGATCGTCGTCAACCTGGTCATCCTGATCGCCGGGCTGCAGGCGGTCCGATCGCTGAGTGTCCGCCAGTATCCACGCAGCGACATTGCCGTGGTGTCGGTGACCACCACGTACGTCGGCGCGAGCGCCGACCTGGTGATGGGGTTCATCACCACGCCGCTCGAGCGCGTGATCGCGAGTGCGGACGGCATCGACTACATCGAGTCCTCGAGCGCGCAGGGGTTGAGCACGATCAGCGTGCACCTCAAGCTCAATTACGATCCCAACGCGGCGCTCACCCAGATCCAGGCCAAGGTCGCCCAGGTGCGGAACGAGCTGCCCCCGGAGGCCGAGGCGCCGGTGATCGACGTGCAGACCGCCGACAACCAGTTCGCGGCCATGTACATCGGGTTTTCGTCCGATGCGCTCGACCAGAACCAGATCACCGACTACCTGACGCGCGTGGTGCAGCCGAAGTTGAGCGCGATCCAGGGCGTTCAGCGCGCCGACATCCTGGGCGGGCGCAAGTTCGCGATGCGGATCTGGCTCAAGCCCGAGAAGATGGCGGCGCGGGGAATTTCCGCCTCGCAGGTGCGCGATGCGCTCGCGGCCAACAACTATCTCTCGACGCTCGGCAGCACGAAGGGCTCGATGGTGTCGATCAACCTGGTCGCGAACACGAACCTCCAGACGGCCGACGAATTCCGCAAGCTGGTGGTCAAGGAGCAGGGCGGCGACATCGTGCGGCTCGGGGACGTGGCGGACGTGGTGCTCGGCGCCGAGAACTACGACCAGGATGTGCGCTTCGACGGACGGAGCGCGACGTTCATGGGAATCTGGGTGCTGCCGAACGCGAAAGCGCTCGACGTCATCCGGCGCGTGCGCGCCGCGGTCCCCGACATCCAGTCGCGGCTGCCCGTGGGGATGAAGCTCGGCATCCCGTACGACTCGACCGAGTACATTTCGGATGCGATCCGCGAAGTGCTGAAGACCCTCACCGAAACGCTGCTGATCGTGGTGTTCGTGATCTTCCTGTTCCTCGGCTCGTTCCGCGCGGTGCTGATCCCGATCGTGGCGATTCCGGTTTCCCTGATCGGGGCGTTCTTCCTGATGCTGATGGCCGGCTTCACCATCAACCTGCTCACGCTGCTCGCGATCGTGCTCTCGGTGGGCCTCGTGGTCGACGACGCGATCGTGATGGTCGAGAACGTCGAGCGACATCTCCGAGCCGGGGTGAAACCGCTGCAGGCGGCGCTCGACGCCGCGCGCGAGCTGACCGGCCCGATCATCTCGATGACGATCACGCTCGCGGCCGTCTACACCCCGATCGCGATCCAGGGCGGGCTCACCGGCTCGCTGTTCCGCGAGTTCGCGTTCACGCTCGCGGGTGCGGTGATCGTGTCGGGGGTGGTGGCCCTGACGCTGTCCCCGATGATGGGCTCGAAGCTGCTGCGGCAGGGCGATTCGGAGCGCGGGTTCGCCGGGTGGGTCAACCGCCGCTTCGACGCGGTGCGCAACTTCTACACCCGCATCCTGACCGGCACGCTGAGGTCGCGGTCGGTCGTGTACCTGGCGTGGGGGTTCGTGCTGCTGCTCATCGTTCCGTTCTACATGTTTTCCCAGAAGGAGCTGGCGCCCAAGGAGGATCAAAGCGTCGTGTTCGGCATCATTCAGGCGGCTCCGAATTCGACGCTCGACCAGACCAAGCTCTACGCGTCGGCGGTCAACGACGTCTACCAGTCGATGCCGGAATCGAAGCACGTCTTTCAGCTCACGTTCCCAACCGGGGGATTCGGCGGCATGGTGACCAAGCCCTGGAGCGAGCGGAAGAAGAGCATCGCCCAGCTGCAGATGCAGGCGGCGCGCGACATGACGCGCATTCCCGGACTGCGCGTGATCACCGCCATTCCGCCAGCGCTGCCGGGGGGCGGGACCTTTCCGGTGGACATGGTCATCGCCTCGACCGCAGGGCCGCGGGAGCTGTCGGAGTTCGCGGGCCGGCTGGTTCAGAAGGCCTACGCCAGCGGCATGTTCATGTACGCGGATGCCGACCTCAAATTCGACCAGCCGCAGGCGCGGGTCGTGTTCGATCGGGACAAGCTGCGCTCGCAGGGTGTCGACCTGAGTCAGGCGGGGCGCGACCTCTCCACACTGCTGGGCGGGAACTACGTCAACCGGTTCAGCATCGACGGCCGCAGCTACAAGGTGATCCCCCAGGTGAAGCGCGCCGAGCGGCTGACGCCGAGCCAGCTCAAGGACATCTACGTCACCGGAACCGCCGGCCGGCTGGTGCCGCTCTCCACGTTCGCGACGCTCGAGACCACGACGGAGCCGCGCGACCTCAAGCGTTTCCAGCAGCTGAACGCGGTGCGCATCCAGGGGGTCATTCCACCCGGCGTCTCGCTGGATGCGGCGCTCGGCTACATCGAGGGCGAGGCCAGGAAAATCCTGCCGCCCGGCTTCACGATCGACTACGCGGGTGAGTCACGCCAGCTGAGAACCGAGGGCGGCGCGTTCCTGGGAGTGTTCCTGCTCTCGGCGATCCTGATCTTCCTCGTGCTCGCCGCGCAGTTCGAGAGCTTCCGCGATCCGTTCGTGATCCTGGCCGGTTCCGCGCCGCTCGCGGTGTGCGGAGCGCTGTTCTTCTCGTTCATGGGCTTCACGACGCTCAACATCTACAGCCAGGTCGGCCTCATCACACTGGTCGGGCTCGTGGCCAAGAACGGCATTCTGATCGTCCAGTTCGCGAATCACCTCCAGGAAACCGGACTCGAGAAGCTGCGCGCGGTGATCGAGGCCGCGGGCACGCGTCTGCGGCCGATCCTCATGACCACCGCGGCGACCGTGTTCGGGCACCTGCCGCTCATCTTCGCGCGTGGCCCGGGCGCGGGGGCGCGCAACAGCATCGGCATCATGCTGGTGAGCGGCATGATCATCGGCACCGTCTTCACGCTGCTCGTGGTGCCTTCGATCTACATGCTGGTGGCGCGTGTCCACGAGCGCGCGGAGGAGGAGGGGATCGAGCGGATCGGGATCGCGGAGCCGGAGCCGGTGCGGATCAGCGCCGGAGCGGGCCGGTGACGTTCGCGGCGTCGCGGGGGCGGAGGGCGTGCGGGCGCCCTCCGCGCCGCCCCATTCGCATCGCGACGTCCTCACCGATCCACCATCGCGGCCTGCCGCTCGTTGTAGCGCGGACCCGACACGTCGCCCGGCCGCAGCGTCTGCTCGAGCGTGCTCATCTCCTCGGCGCTGAGCGCGATCCCGGCCGCGGCGACATTCTCCTCGAGGTAGCGCCGCCGCTTGGTGCCGGGGATCGGCACGATGTCGTCGCCCTTCTGCAGCAGCCAGGCGAGCGCGATCTGCCCCGGCGTCGCGCCCTTGCGCGCGGCGAGCTCACGCACCGCCGTGGCGGCGCGCATGTTGGCCTCGAAGTTCCCGCTCTGGTAGCGCGGGTCGTTGCGGCGGTAGTCGCCTTCGGAATACTCCTCCGCGCTCTTCGCCGTTCCGGTCAAGAATCCGCGGCCGAGCGGCGCGAACGGAACGAGGCCGATGCCGAGCTCGCGCAGCAGCGGAATGATGCGCGGCTCGAGGTTGCGCTCCCACAGCGAGTATTCGCTCTGCACCGCGGCGATCGGGTGCACGGCGTGCGCGCGGCGGATCGTCTGCTCGCCGGCCTCGGAGAGGCCGAGGTGGCGCACCTTGCCCTCGCGGACCAGCGCCGCCATCGTGCCGACGACGTCCTCGATCGGGACCGTGCGATCAACCCGGTGCTGGTAGAGCAGGTCGATGTGGTCGGTCTCGAGACGGCGCAGCGACGCCTCGACGACGTCGCGGATGTGCTCCGGCCGGCTGTTCACGCCGGCGATGGCGCCTTTCTCGTTGAACCTGAATCCGAACTTCGTCGCGATCATCACCTGATCGCGCCGTCCCTTCAGCGCGCGCGCCAGCAGCTCCTCGTTCTCGAATGGCCCATACGCCTCGGCGGTGTCGAAGAACGTGACGCCGAGCTCGATCGCGCGCTGAATCGTGGCGATGGATTCGTTCTCGTCGCGCTCCTCGGGCGCGCCGTAGGCGAAGCTCATGCCCATGCAGCCGAGCCCGATTGCGGAGACCGCGAGATGGCCTCTTCCAAGTGTGCGCTTCTGCATGGCGTCTCCCTCGATTCGGCCGGAGCGGAAACCGGCGTTGCCCTGCGGACCGCCGTGACTCTACCCTACCGCGATGGAAAGCCGGCGGGTCGAGGCCCTCGCGGATGGCATCTTCGCCATCTCGATGAC
>Ga0306920_100010559_pt1 | contig 12395 bp, 4 predicted proteins | sample flu12Cox44000170_FD_204666 | JGI IMG/M metagenome (GOLD analysis project Ga0306920, IMG submission 204666) | Lab enrichment of tropical soil microbial communities from Luquillo Experimental Forest, Puerto Rico - flux4day.12C.oxic.44.000.170 (v2)... | ecosystem: Environmental > Terrestrial >...
AAGCCGGCGGCCAGCACCGCCAAAGCCGCCGCCAATGTGCGAACGCCACGCATTAGCACAAGTTCGCGCGGCCGCGGCAGGCTTGCGGCCAGATCCTGGCAATCCCACGCATTGGCGCCGGGCGCGGACGGGCTACGCTCCCGCCGCACGAGCGCTTGATCGATCGCCTGCCAGGTATCGGAGGTGACGACCCCGGTCGGGGGCAGCCCGTGCTCCTGCTGAAACCTGTAGACGGCCGCATAGGTCTTGCTGCCGAATATCGCCAACCCACCGCCCGCGAGGTAGCCGAGATCGCTAAGGCTGCTGAGGAGTTTCTGAACCCACTCGCCGCGATCGCCGCGCTCGCAAGGCTCAGGCTGCGACGCCTCCTGTGGAGCAGCGCCTCGGCCCCAAATGCTCCAGGCCTTGCGGAACTCCGCGCGGCGGTCCTCGATGTTGGTGTAGCCGCCATTGATGCGATAGGTGAGGGCTTCGAGCTTGTTGTCGTCCGCCAGCGCGTTCATCCCGCGCTCCCCCGCCAGCGCCTTGTCGGCCCACGTCTGGCAGGCAATCTTGACGGCCACGGTCGGATCGGCGGCAAGATCGGGGTTTTCCTCCAGGGGTAGCTGCAGCTTGCGACCCATGTCGCGGTAGGCCCCACGCCCGGTGATTTGCACGAAGCCGCGGCCGCGATAGCGAAAACCGTCGCCCTTCTCAACGTTGCCGAGGCGCCCGCCGTAGACCTTCTCGGCGAGCTTCTCCTCGTTGCGCAGGTAGGGGCGGGCCGAGGCATCGTCGGGAAAGCGGTTTGGCCAGACGGCACGCAGGCGAGCCGTAGTGGTGTAGTTCAAAGATTCGCGCTTGACGGTCAAGCCGCCGCACTCATGTCCGATCTGCGCCATGAAGTGGCAAAGGCGCATGGGATTGTCGCTGATGCCAAAGGAGGCGAGCTCCGGCTGCCCGCCCTCGATGAGCGCGTCGACGTAAGCTTTGAGCGCCCTAGGCGCGAAGCGGCGGATATCCTCCGCGGTAAATCCTATCGATCGATCTTCGGCGACGCTGCGCGCGCTCGCAAAGCCAGCGAGCGCGGGCGCACTTGCGGTCTCCAGAGTGTTCCAGGCAAGCCGACGGTCGAGCCTCGGCCCGTAGATGCCATCGCAGGCGAGCCCGGCTTGCCGTTGCTGCGCAAGGAGCGCCTCCTTGGTGCGCCACCCGAAATAGCCGCTCGCGGCGACGCGCAACCGTTCCTGCAGCCTCTTCACAGCCTCGCCCTGAGAGCCTGGCCGCAGCCTGGTCAGCGCCTTCCGGACCAATGCGGCATCGCGGGCTCGCCCATCGCTGCGCAATGCTGCGGCGATCGAGGCCTCACGGCCGGTGAGCAGCACGAGATCGATGCGGTTATTGCGAGGGATCGTCTTGAGCACGCCTTGGAAGCGGGACCATGGTCCTTCGGTGCTGGGACCGCAAATGGTGAGGCAGCCGGCCGAACTGAAGCTGCGGTAGGAGTACGCACAATGCACATGGTCGTAGGGTACGCAGGGGTCCCACGCGTCGTCGAGCTTGTAGGCGAGATCGTTGCTCGTGCGCAGAACAATCACCTTGCCGTCCTCGCTCAGCTTCTCGGGGTCGGTCAGGCGCAGCGCCGGATATATGTTGCCGCTATGGACGCCGACGCGAAAGACGTAGCATCCCGTGGGCAGCATGTTCGCCTTGGTATCCCGGAAGGGCGGTAGTTGGTGCACCTGCCGGTAGTAGTTCGTCATGTACTCGGCGTTCGGCACAGTGGATGCCTTGAATGCCGATAGCTTTCCGGTGCGAGTGCTGAGGATGCCGATGACGCAGTTGAAGTTGCGATGATCGGGCCGGGCTTCCGCCAAGGCAATGCGGTCGACGTTCTCGAAGCTGTCCTTGCCGTGAAGCCTGGCGCCGCGCAGCGCAAACACGATGCGGTCCCCGTGACCCTCTGGCTTGAATGCATTGGCAGTGATCAGAAGCTGGAGGTCCGCCGCGGTGAACTCGAAACTCGGTCTCCCGATCGCAGCCTCGCCGTCTTCGGGCACGAGGTGGGCGTAGCAGGGCGCGTCCTTGTCGGCGGGCCAGGAGACGCCGGGCAATGCCGCACGCGCTTCGCCTGGGGGCGGCAGGTCGTCCGGTCCATCCATTTCGTCGGGGTGGACTTCGGGAGCGGTGCGCTCGAGCTCGTGCGCGTCCGGCTCCAGCTTGCCCGAGAGCGGCGCCCGATCCACGCCACGGTCGTCGGCGGGCTCCTCGCGCGTCTCTCTCCCGAACAGCGCGTCCTTTGCAACGTCCAGGCTGCGCAGGCGCCGGTGCGCGGCGGCGTCCTCCTCCGGATTGAGGGCGCGGGGCTGCGAAGGCTCCGATTGATCGAATTGCGTGACGGGTGGCTTGAGGTCCGGCAGCCGCGGGATGATGGCCTTGAGCCGCGCCGCGCCGCCCCAGCTTTCGAAGAGCGCATCGGCTTGCGCCTGGATCTCCTCGACCGGCCAGGGCGCCGCGATCTTGGCATCCGGAAACACCAGGTGGAAAAAGCGCCGATCGTTTGCATCGCCACTGAAGCCCACGACTTTGGGCCAGCGGCTGGGGCTGAAGGGATTGAGCCCCAGCCGCTGGGCGAGCCGTATGGAGCCTTCGCCCACTGCGCGCCCGACGTCGGCGAAGATGGCTCCCGAGTAGCCGCCCGTCTTCGTATCGACGACGCACACGACGCAGCCGTTTTCCAGCGTGGTGCAGCCCGTCGGCAAAGGGAAGGCGCCCTTCGGCAGCACCACGTAGGGAATGGAACTGGCATCGACGTAGCGCCGCGTATCCTTGACGGGATAGCGGCCGTCCATCACCGACGTGGCGGATATGACAAAGCCTGGCGCCGGCCCAACGGCGCCATCCTCTCCCTGGATGCCGTGCCGATCCGAGCTGCCGAGATTGGCGAGCCAATCGAAGGCTCTTCCGGCATTGGCCGGCGGATTGCGGTCCAGAGGATGATAGGCGCGGGGTGCTCCGTCCGCATCGATCTCGAGCTTGCTCAGGAAGTAGGCAGACTTTTGCCCGCGGACCTGCCAGACGTCGGTCGTCTGTTTGCACCTGCGCGCGGGGTAGTCCCAGACATGGCAGACCGTGCCGATCTTCACACAGTCGGCGGCTTGGGCATCAATCGTCGGCGCGGCGGCGAGCGACGCCGGCGTCGCAAAGGCGGCAACGGCGGCCGGCGTCGGCACGAAGATGGAGAATTGCAGCAGCCTGTCCATCTCGGGGCTGAAGATGCCGTCGGCCCAGCCGAGCTGCTTCTTCTGGTAGTCCGCGAGAGCCTTCTTGAGCTTGGCGCCGAAGGTGCCATCGTCGCCGGTAGTGCCGAGCTTCTGCTGCAGAGCGCGCACCGCCTCCCCGCGCGAGCCATGGCGCAGGCGTTTGAGCTCATCGCAGGCGCCATCCCGCATCTTGTTGGCGATGGCGGCTTCAAGCCCGGTGAGCAGCACGTAGCTGAACGCCGCGCCATGATCGGCGGTGCCCTGCCGCAATCCGAGGGCCTGGCGGAAGTCCTTGTACTCGCCGCTGAAGCGATCGGTGCCAGATGGGCAATCACCGCGAATGGTTTGGCAGCCCCAGGAGGAGAATTCAGCCGAAGCGTTAGCGAACGCGGGATGCAGGTCGTCGCCCGGGAAGGCGTTGTCCCAGGTGTCCTTCGTGTCAAAGACATAGTCTTTGGGCGTGCGCAGGACGGTGAAGTCCTCGCCCTCCATGAGGCAGCCGATGCGGCCCCTGTGGGTGCCGACAACCATTCGATAGCAGCCGGAAGGGAGCAAGTTGCTGGCGCCGCCGCCGTTGGCATAGCTGTAGACAGCCTGACGGCAGGGCACGGTTGAGCCGATGAAGGCCGAGAGTTGGCGCTGCGCGACGTCGTAGACGCCAATGACGCAGCGGAAGTGCTGGTGATCGGGGCGCACCTCGCGCAGGCTTAATGACTGGCGCCCGATCTGGCGGAACTTGTCATCCGGGCCGGCGCCGCCCGAGGCGACGAGCTCCGCGCCGCGCAGCGCGAATATGATCTTGCCACGGTCCCTCAGAGGCTCGAAGGCGTTGGCCTTGATCAACTGCTCGAGATCGTCGGGCGTGAACGCGAATGGCGTCCCTTTGAGCGGGCTGCCGGCGAGATGGCGATACTCGGGACAGTCCTCGTCGTTGGCTGCCCAGCGCACCCTGCTCCACCCAGGCTCGCCGCGCTGGGCCTCCTCCAGCGGAGCCGCCTGCTCGAAGGCCTCATCCCAAAATCGCCCGTCCCCCAGCTCCAATAGAGAGGTGGTGTCGCTCACCGGCGCACTCGGGATGTTGGCGACCACCGTGATCGCAGGCGCAGCGCTGCCGGCCGGCGGGAAAGCCGGGAACGGCTTGTGCCGCAGGTCGGGCAAGCCGCGCAGCTGGGGATGCTGAGCATAGCCGTTCGCGTTGAGGGCACCTTGCACGCTTTCCAGAAGCGTTTCGATATCCTCGATGCGCGCATCCTCGCCCCGCAGCGCCTTCAGCAGGTAAAAGCTAAGCGCTCCATTGCAGCGCCCCTCGAAGACCGCGTCGGCGGACGTCTCGTTCGACTGGCAGCCCGCGATCAGCAGGCCCTTGAGGCGCTCGACGGCGCCATTGAGGCTGCGCTTGCGCCCGCCACGCATGAGCAGCGCATCGATCTGCGCCATGATCGGCGGCGGCGGCGGCAGGAACCTCGGCGTGGCACCGGCCCTGAAGCGGCCCCGCGCCAGGTCTCCGGAGTGGCAGGAATCCGCGATCCAGACGAAGTGGGCCTCGGCTGGTAAGGCCTTGAACAGCTCGCTGAAGTCCACGTCCGACACCGCCGTGGCTTCGGTGAAGTCGAAATCGGCCGGGCAGATGACGTCGTGTACGGACCCGTCGCGGCCGGGCAGCTGCGTCCCATGGCCGCTGAAGTGGAAGATCAGTCGGTCCTGAGGCGCCGCATCGCCCACCAGCCAATCCGCAAGATGCCGCTTGATCTCGGCGGCGGTCGCCGCGCCGTCGAGGAGGACGCGAATGTCTGCAGCTGCAAAATCGCAGGCGTGCGTGAGAAACTCCTGCAGGTCCGACACATCATTGACGCATCCGCGCAACGGTGCGTCCTTGTACGCATTGATGCCGACCAGCAGGGCGCGGTTCGCCATGGCCAATTATCCCCATGCAATCTTGACAGTCACACCAATGGAGCCTGCCGACGCAATCAGCAGCGAGCCATAACAGGGCTCGGGGCATCGTCGCAACGGTGAGCAGTACGCTGGGGCGAGATTGTGTCTCCTCGGAGGCCCAGCATCGGGTATGGGTGCCGCATCGCGCTCTGCGACAAGGCAAGAGCCACCTTGCGGCAGCGCATTGTTGCGCCTGCTGGCCTCGGCTGCTAAACAAGGATCAGTCGTGTCTGCAGCAGGTCGTGCGCATGTCGGGGCAACCCAGAGGGAAGAGCGAGCACCTCCAGATTCTACTTTCACCCGAGGAGGTCGCCGCGCTCGACCAGTTCCGATTGCAAAACCAGCTACCCTCGCGCTTGTCGGCAATGCATGCGCTGCTGAAGCGTGGATTGGGGCTCGACCAGCCGAAGCGCGACGTCGGCCTGCGCGCCAAGGACTTCGCGGTCACCAGGCCCATGACAAAGGTGCGGCGGCGCCCATGAACAGCGACTGAGTGGTGCGAGCTTTCCGCGGCAATCTAAGGTAGAAGCCGACAGTGGTGAGCGCTGCGCGCCGGCGTTTCCTCCCATGAGCCAGCGACGTCGCGCCGCGGTTTGTGTGCTCTGCCCGCGCCGGGTGAGCGTTGTGCAGGTATTTTGCACTGCGCTCACGCCCGGATCACGAGCGGTGGCGTAGATTTGCGAGCTGTGCAAACCTCGCGCTGCTTGCGCTAGTTGACCCAAGCTCACAGTCGGATCACAGATTTTTACGGTGCCGGGGGAGTTCGATGGCCATCAACGAGCCTATCCACTTTTCGGAGCTCGAGCGTCTGCTGGCCGATGATAACACCCCGGACGAACTGATTGCGCCATACCTGAAGCCGGCGCCGCTGCGCGCGCTCCCCTTGGCGCCCATCGTCACGGTTGACGAGACCAAGGTCCAGCTGCCAGCGAGCCGCGGCATCATCGGTGTGTCGGTCAAGAGCCTGAACGACCGTGCCAACCGCCAGCGCCTCGCCGCCTACGAGACCAAGATCCGGACAGGGTGGAAAGGCCTGAGGCTGCTCGCCGAGGGCGACTCCTGGTTCCTCTACCCGATCCTGCTCAAGGACATCATCGACAACTTGCGCGGCGATTATGCGATCTATTCGGTGGCGGCCGCAGGCGACACGCTCGAGAACATGCTGCGCGGCAGCGCCGAACTAGAAGCCACGATCAAGGAGCACCAGTTCAACGGCATGCTGCTGAGCGCCGGCGGCAACGACATCGCCGGTGATGCTCTGCGAGGCTATCTGATCACCAATCCTTTGCCGCCGAAAGCGGCTGCGAGCTACCTAAACGATCGCTTCGATGCGTTTCTGGCAAGCACGCAGGGCAAGCTCGACGGCTTGTTCGGCGGCCTGACCGCCCGATTCCCGGACCTGAAGATCTTCTGCCACGGCTACGACTGGCCGTTCCCGCGCAAGGTCGGGTTGTGGCTGGAGCCGGCAATGGTGGCCCAGGGGGTGCCGGACGCCCTCCAGTCGGCCGTGCTCAAACTCATGATCGACAGGTACTACGAAATGCTCGGTGGCCTTGCCAAGAAATATCGCGATCGCGTGTTCGTGGCGGATTGCCGTGGCTCCGTGGGCGCAATCGCCGAATGGTTCGACGAGCTTCATCCCTTCAACGCCGGTTTCGCGCGCGCCGCCGATCGCTTTCGCAGCACCATCAATCGAGCGTTCGGGATATCGCGCTCGCGCAGCGCTCCGGGCACCGCGGCGATCATCTCGTGGCGTCCGCGCGAGGGCGTCGCCGGCGTGCGAGGCAGCGCGGAATTCGACCTTGGCTCGATGGTCACCGTCGGCCGCCGAAGCGACCTCGACATCGTGATCGACGATGAGCGCATCTCACGCAATCACGTGCGGCTCGAGATCAGGCGGGACAATGTGGTGTTCACCGATCTCAACACCACGAACGGCACCCTCCTGGAGGGGCGACGGCGCATCGGTGCCACCGTGTGGAAGCCCGGTCAGAAGCTGAGCATCGGCAATCACGAGCTGGAGGTCGAGTTCGGCACCGGCTCGGCGGCCTCGCCGTCGGGTTCCTCGCAGGCCGTCCCGGGGACGGCGCCGGCCGCTGGGGCCGCCAACGCCAGACCGCTCGAGGCGCCGGCGTCGCCCGCGGTGGACGCCAAGTCGGCGGCCACAAGCGCGCCTAGCTTGCGGCGCGTCGAGCTGGCGCTCACCTCGAGAAGCATCGCGGAGATACGCACGCCTGCCTACGTGGTGGGCGTGTTTGAGCACATCAATCCCACCGGCAGGCACGGGGGAGCGGCCGCCATCGACGAGAAGCTGGGCGGCATGCTTTCCACAATGGTCCAAGCGCAGATGTTCGAGAGCCGCCTCGGTGAGATTTCCCTCATTGCGATACCCCACAACCGTTCGCTCACGGGGCAGATCGCTTTCGCCGGCCTCGGTTCCATCAACGCATTTGGTCCCGCGGTGCTCGAGATCGTGGGCGAGAAGCTGGCAGTGGCGCTCTCGAGCGCGGGCATCTTCGAGTTCGCGACCGTCCCGATGGGGACGGGCACCGGCCTGACGGTGCGCGACTTCCTGGGAGGTTTACTCACCGGCTTCATCCGCGGGCTCGACAGCTCGAGGGAAACGCCGAACGCTCGCAAGATCTGCGTCTGCGAAATAGATGCCGAGCGCAACGCGGCCATTGACCAGGAGCTCAAGGCGATGTCCGCGGAGGGCATCTTCGCCAAGCTTGGCTACGAGATCGTCCTGTCGAAGGGTGACGCACGAGGTGCACCTCAGCGCGGCACAGTCGAGGTTCCCGCCGCGAGGCCGGCAAGTTCGGTCTATCTGCAGGTCCAGCGATCGAGCGAGATCACCTTCGAATACTCTATGCTCGCGGCCGAACTCGGGGCTGCCATACAGCTGCACCAGCAAACGATCGACCTGCGGGAGCAGGCGCGTGCAGCCGACATGGCGGCCAAGCTGCAACAGTTCGATGCGGCCACCGGCGCTTCGCTGGCGTCCCTCTACGTTCCCGCCGCCGTGCAGGAGCTGATCTGCCGAAGCCTCGAAAATCCCACGGCCCATCTCGTCATCATTCACGACCAGGCAAGCTCGATCATCCCCTGGGAGGCCTTCTACTTCAAGGACCGCTGCCCTGCGCTGGAGGTAGGCGTCAGCCGCCTCTACCGTGTTGCCAACCGCAGCCGCGGCGGCGGCCGGCCCATCCTCGCGCACGACGTCACGCTGCGGATGCTGGTGGTCGAAAATCCGACCGGCGACCTCGCGGGTGCACAGAACGAGGGCGACCAGCTGGCAGCGCTCTACGAGGCGAACCGCGGCAAGGTCACCGCGCTCAAGGGGGCCGACGCGACGCGAGCCAACGTCCTCACCGAGCTTGCCTCGGGCGTGCACGACATTCTGCACTATGCCGGCCACGCGGATTTCGTGGAATCGAGCCCGGAGGCGAGCGGCCTCGTGCTGCGCGACGGCCGGCTCACGGCCGCCGATCTTCTGCAGCTCGAATCGGCCCCGCAGATGATCTTCCTCAACGCTTGCGAGTCCGGGCGGCTTAGGGGCGCACCGGGCGCGTCGGCGCTCGACGCCAGGAAATCCACCTTCGCCGGCCACGTCGGCGTTGCCGAGGGCTTCCTGCTCAACGGCATCTCCAATTTCATCGGCACCTACTGGCCGGTCGACGACATCGCCGCGTCGCGCTTCGCCAATGCGTTCTACGCAGGTCTGCTGGCGGGCAAGCCACTCAGCCTGGCCATGCGCGAGGCGCGCCAGGCGGCCAAGAGCGTCAATCCGCGCGATTGGGCCAACTACCTGCATTTTGGCGACCCGCTTTATGTTCTGAGGCGGGCCTCATTGGGCAATGGCGACGCCGGTGGCAGCGCCCTGAACCTGGAGCCGTCCTCCGCAGCCTAATGGCCGTCAAGATCCCCGCCCAAATCAGCGTGCTGCGGCGAGACTTCAACGCGTGCGCCAAAGCAAGGGGTTGCCTCTTATGCTTGCTCCGCGGCGCGCAGAAAATCGAGCAATGACCTGCTGACGGCCTCGGGCTGTTCCTGCTGCACCCAGTGCCCAGCGCCGTCGACCAACTGGCACCCGATCATGCGCGTTAAGGCTTTCTCCTGCATGCGCTCGAAGGCGCCCGGCGCCTGGTATACGCCCCAATCGCTCTTGCCGGAGATGAAGCAAGCGGGCACGTCGATGGTGCGGCCGCAGAACAGCTCCTGCTCGGCCTCGAAGCGGCCGGAGGTCCGCGTGCGATACCAGTTGAGGCCGCCCTGGAAGCCCGTCCTGGTGTAGTCTGCGGCGTAGACGGCGAGCTCGGCTTCTGTGAGCCACCTGCACGCAGCGATCTCGGCCTCGGTCGGCATGTGCGCTGCCACGGTCTCGGCCATGCCCTTGTCCAGCTCCATCACGTAGTAGGTCGGCAGCTTGGCGAGTTCGCTGGCGGTCCAAGACTGCAGCGTGTGCGGCCTGTTGTCTTGGCAGTCTGCGCTCTTGTAGTGGTAGTAGGCGCGCAGAAGGGAGTGGATGCCCTGCGGGCAGTTGCGCATGTTGCCGTCGGCCTCGCGCGTCGAATAATAGAGGTGATAGTGCTTGCGTGGCGGATCGAGGGTCGCTAGTTCGGCCATGGCGCGCCATGCGGGTGAGGCAGCCTTTCCCGATGCGGAGCCGCCAGCGGTAGCGAATGGGATTGCCGGCGGCCCGGGGAACGGCGCACTCATGAGGGCCACCGAGCGGAACACGTCGGGCCGCACCAGGGCGCACCATGCGGCCACCGGCGAGCCGAAATTGTGGCCGATCACGCCGGCGACATGGGCACGACCGAGCGCCGAGACGAGCCCGAGGGTATCGCGCACCAGGTTCAGCACCCGGAACGCGCTGAGGTCCCCGTCATAGCCGGCGTCCCAGCCGGTGGTGCGGCCGTAGCCACGCTGATCGGGAGCCAGCACGTGGTAACCTGCCGCCGCCAGCGGCAACATCACCTTGCGCCAGCTGAAGGCCAACTCGGGAAAGCCGTGCAGCAGCAGGAGGCAGGGGCGGCCCGTCCCCTCAAAGCCCGCCTCCAGCACGTGCATCCTGAGGCCGTTGATGTTGTCGATGAAGCGCGAGCGTATGCCGCGCGGCAGCGTCGGCGTGCTGAGCGCCTCCATCCTCGTCGTCTCCTAACTCGCGCCGGCACACCGGCTGAGCCCAACGTTGCACTCGCCTTAATGGCAATCGTGCCGCCCATGACGGCCCACGCCTCGCATAGGGCACCATCTTAGGCTTGGCGGCCGACCGGAGCAAAAGGCGCGGCATCGAACAGCGGCGATCTGATGCGCTTGCTGAAAGGTGCGGATCGGGCTTTGCGGGCTGCGGTCTGCCGACGCGATGCTGCTCGAGACTGAGGTCGAGGCACGGCTTGAGGCGCGTCGGACGGCGCGCACAAATAGGAATTACGCAGAGGCGGACCGTCTGCGCGCCGATCTCATCAGAGAGGGCGTTGTAGATGGATGGCGATCCGCTCGCCTGGGAGTGGCACGTCAAGGAGTAAGCGCAATACGCCAATAGGACGTATGCGGGTTGCGAGGCTGCGACGCGATCTCAATCACCAGCAGGTTGGCTGCGATCGCTGCAGCTAAGGACGTGTGTAAGGCATCACCACCTGAAAGTAGATCATCCCACGCCCCAGCACGAGCTTAGGACCAATCTCAACGTCCAGGCTGGCGACGCGACAACTTCTGCCGGCACGGCGATCAGTCATATCCTGGAGGTGGGACAAAACCGCAGATCTCTTCAACGAAGCGGCCGAACGCGGTCGCGGTCTTGTCGCGTCCGGACGCAGCAATCGCTTGATAGCCAACGGGAAGGCCGGAGGAAGTTAAGCCGGCTGGCCCAACCGTCGACGGCAGATAGACGACACCGGAGTAGCCCGTCCAGAACGACTGGTCGGTGACCGGGACCTGTTTGTAGTTGATCGCGATCTTTCGCCGCCAGCGATCGTTGCCGTGCTCGTGGTTGTGGGGCCACGCCGCGCAGGCAGCGGCGGGGCAGAGAAGTATATTCCAATCCTTGAAGAAGGCGGCGAAGGTGCGCCTGAGGAAGTGACGCTCATTGTTGAGCTTGAGCCATTCCTGATGTAGCAGCGTATTCCCGCGGACCATCAAATCGAGATTTGGCTCCTTGTCCGCGCCGAGTTCGCCGAGCGTTTTACGCCAGCGCGAAATGTCGGTTTCGGGCGTCCTCGCCGATGTCGCAGCGCGCATCAGCAATACGAAGATCTCGTGCAGGCGGTGGGTATCGAGCCTGGGCTCGGTCTCTTTCACCTTGGCACCTCTTTTCGCCAGTTGGTCGACGAGGGCCTGCAACTTGTCCGCGTATTGGGCATCGGTCTCCGAGCGCGAACCTCGAAGTTTCACGGCCACGCGCAGATCTTTGAGCGATTGTGCCGGACAGGGCGGCAGCTCTAGTTTCCATGCGACCTCGTCGATCTCATCGGGCCCGGCCATGGCGTCGAGTGCGACATTCAGGTCCTCGGCGCCCCGCGTCAGTGGTCCGATGACGGCGATGTCGGCGTAGGCAGACGCGCCTGGGAGCGACTGGCCCTTGGGCGAGATGACATTCCAGGTTGGCTTGAGGCCGAATACGCCACAGTAGTGCGCCGGGTTGCGGATCGAGCCACCGATGTCGCTACCCGCCTCGATGCCGGTCAGTCCTGCCGCCAAACCCGCCGCCGCTCCCCCCGACGATCCACCCGGCGTGCGTGTCACGTCCCATGGGTTATTAGACGTGCCATAGATCGCGTTGTAGCTCTGGAAATCGGCCAGCATGAGCGGCACGTTAGTCTTGCCAAAGACGATGACACCAGCTCTCTCGAGCCGTTCGATGGCCAGGGCGCTGGTTTCAGTCACATTGTTCTTGAACTCGGGAGACCCCCAGGTGGTCGGGGACCCTGCGGCTGTAAAACTTTCCTTGACCGTCATTGGTACGCCATGCAGGGGTCCCCAACTCTCTCCCTTCGTGAGCGCAGCATCAGCCTGGCGCGCGCGCCTTCGAGCTTTTTCGGCGTCCATCCAGATGATGGCATTGATTGACGGATTGTACTTCTCGACCCGGGCGAGGAAATGCTCGAGCACATCACAGCAGCTCACTCGGCGCTCGCGGATCAATCAGGCAATTTCGACGGCGGATTTGAAGTGGAGGTGGAGGATACCCATGACAGTCTCCCAATACGACAAACT
>Ga0306920_100010560_pt1 | contig 12395 bp, 12 predicted proteins | sample flu12Cox44000170_FD_204666 | JGI IMG/M metagenome (GOLD analysis project Ga0306920, IMG submission 204666) | Lab enrichment of tropical soil microbial communities from Luquillo Experimental Forest, Puerto Rico - flux4day.12C.oxic.44.000.170 (v2)... | ecosystem: Environmental > Terrestrial >...
CGCTGCCCGGTGCCAAGCGCCAATGCCCGCCGCCTATCACTGCTAGGTCCTCCAATCATCCAGCCAATCCCAAAGCCCAGTGCGATCAATAAAAATCCGGCGAGGATCCCGCGTGTGCCAAAGACGTGGAGGATCCTGTCGATATTCGCTACGGCGAGCAGCAACACCATCGGAACAAGGCTTACGTTGCAAACCCAGTCGAGCACGGGCTTCACTCGCGCGGCTACTTCGCCGTAACACGCCCTCAAGACGAGCCCGCCGCCGAGCGGGAGTAGAGTCAGCAGGAACAGCCAGCCCGCAATCTTCTTTGAATCCACGTTGATCCCCGGCAGCAACAGTGGCAGGACCAGGGGCAGGTAAGCGACGGTGCCGACCGCCAGAAGCACCATGATGCCAACGGCGAAGGGCAGGTTGCCCTTGGCAAGCTCGGTCAGCTTGGGCAGGAACGGCGCGCCGGCTGCCGCACCAAGCAGCAAGAGGCCCACCCCCAGTGGCTCGTCGAGCCGCAGCATTTTGTCCAAAGCGAGCGCGCCTAGAGGCATCGCTACAAAATTGGCCAGCAGCGCCAGCAAAACCAGCCGCACATCGCGCAATGCGTCGATAATCTGCCTGACGGTAAAACCCACGCCCATTGCCATCATGCTCGAGACCACAAAACCGAGTAGGGCTGTTGTGGCCACCTTGTTCAACAGGTCCATCGACATAAGTATCTGCCGTTACGGGATGGACGGAGCTTTGAATAGGCAACCGAAAGCGGGGCGTTGAACGAAAAGCCGCGATTCCCGCGTCTACCTCCTGTGAGCCATAGCCTGCTGCGTGGCAGTTCAGAGTGAGCCCCCGTTGCAAGGACCTAACCCGCATACATATATACAGCGTGCGCGAAAATTGCAATTAGAAAATTATCACAACAGAAATGTTCCGCCGATGCTAAACCGCATCCGACGGTTTTTTGAGTTTCCCTGCCGGTTCCCTGCCACGCTATCGATTTTGGCCGAGCGCCGTGTCTAAGTATGTGAGAATACGTGGTTTTCTTCGGTAGGTCGGTCTCGAAAAATTTTTTACCCGGTTCTTTCCCGCACGGCAGGGAAGAAGAGAGGCGGCATTTGCAAACATCTCGGCGGGAGGTCGGGACGAGCATCTTTGCGCCGCAACGGCGCGGATAGCCGCAGGACGAGGCCGACCGAGTGCCTCGTTCCGCTCGGTACTACCCGCTCCATGCAGCTTTGCCGTCAGGCGCCCGGACCCTGAACGGTGATTTCGATCCGGCGGTTCTGCGCCCGGCCCTGCGGCGTGTCGTTCGAGGCGACCGGTCGGGTGTCTCCGACGCCCTTGGCCGAAACGATGTTCGGATTGATCCCTTGCGAGATCAGAAAATTGGCAACCGTGGCTGCTCGGCGCGTCGACAGCACCAGATTGTCCGGGATGCCCTGGCGCTGCAGGTCGGCACCGACCGGCGTATTGTCGGTATAACCGTAGACGACGATCTTGGCGTTTTGCAGCCCCTTGAGCTTGGGAACGATGTTATTGGCGAGCTCGGCTTGACCGGCGGGGGTGAGCTGATAGCCGCCTGGCGGGAACAACAAATCGGCCGCCTCGACATATTTCTGCTGCGCCTGCAGCGCTGCGAGCTGTGTCTTGAGCTTTTGGTTTTGGGCCACCGCCGCATCGTAATCCTGCTGCGACACGCAGGCCGACAGGATCAACGCGCTGAGGCAGAGGGTGCCGGCGGCGGTAGCGAGTTTGGTCATCATGGACGATACCTCCTGGTCGTATCAATAGAATGCGATTTGGGAACGCGAGCCCGGGCACCCGAGCCTCGACCCTCGGTAATTCTCGACCGCCTACCCGTTAGCTCGGGCCCTGAATGGTGATTACGATCCGGCGGTTCTTTGCCCGGCCCTCCGGCGTATCGTTCGAAGCGACCGGTTGTGTGTCGCCAAAGCCCTTGGCCGAAATGCTGGAGGCGGGGATGCCCTGCGATATCAGAAAGCTCGCCACATCGGCGGCCCGTCGCGTCGACAGCACCAGATTGTCCGGGATCCCCTGCTGCTGTAGCGCGGGTCCGATAGGAAGATTGTCGGTATAGCCGTAGACGACGAACTTGGAGTTCGGGGGAGCGCTCTTGAGCTTGGGGACGACGTTTCGGGCGAGCTCCGCCTGGCCGGCGGGGCTGAGCCTGTAACCGCCTTCTGGGAACAGCAGATCGCCGGCTTCAACGAACGAACTCTGCGCCTGCGCCGCGGCGATCTGCGACTTGAGATTGTTGTTCTCCGCTAGCACCGCGTCGTATTGCTGCTGTGATACGCAGGCTGAAAGCAGCAGCGTGGCGAGAGGGACGGCCGCCGCGAAGGCGGTCCGCTCGGTCATCGATGTCTTCTTTGTCATAATGGTTGAGCTCCATTAGCGATTGTCGCAAGTCGCACCCGCCCTTTGGATGCCAGGTTCGAACGCGTGCCGCGGGTGAGGCCACCACGGGCCCGACCTCGCAGCTGCATCGACGGCGAACCGCGCCCTCGCTTATATACCCGAGATTGCGCGAAGCCCAAGGGGAAGTTGCAGAAATACCTTTCTTCGGCTCGTTGAGGTTATGCAGCCTGGGCCCGGAGGGGTAATTTAACTATTGATCAAACGCGGACTGGTTCACGCGCCAGGACCCGAGTTCACTATCTCGCGTCGGTTGACAAATGCAGCCTTTTGGACAGCGCCCGGAGGGCCGTACGCAAGCGCACTTCGGGGGCGCAAGCAAATTCTGCCGACCCGATGTGCGGATCGGGCGGAGGGCCAGGGAAAGCCGGCGCTTGCGGCACGAAGGAAATGGTCCGATTGGCGCCCGCAAGGCGCCGGGAGGGAAGGAACGGAGCCGGACGAATGCGCCTGTGGACCGATGAGACGGTTAAACGTGCCGAACACAAGCTGCATCGATGAATTCTCGGGCATTGCGAGCGGCATGAATGCTGCCCGGTACAGTTCAATCTGACCATAATCGACGACTACGCCACTCAACCGGACGGGCGCCGATTCAGCAATTGCGTTAAGACAACCCCTGTTAATAGCGGCTGATATCGTGCCGGGAGCTGCCGGGTGATCGAAACGACGCTGGCCGGCTCTCCCGGCAATTCGAGGAGCTGCGCCAGCTTGGATCCATAGATCAGAAAGGTCAGCTCGACCGCAACCGCATCGGCGCAAATTACGAATCGATTGCTCCAAGCGCCGCCGACCACGCGGGACAGATCGAAGGCCGTCGATGGAGGAAGCCCACCAAATTCTGCTGCTTTTCGGCGCCAAAACGAAATGGCCAGCTCGGTGCCGCGGAGCTCTCCGACGAGCGCGGGTTCGAGTTTCGCGGCGCCGGACACAGTACCGCGAGCAACAGGGCCGCCCGCCTGAGATAGATCGGGTCGTGTCATAGACCGAACCCCGGAAGGGTTTGCTACATGTCGCAGTAAACCGAATCGCTTGTTAAATTTCGTTCAACGACGCGGCCAATGTGATTGACGGAGCTCATCGCGCCGAGGACCATGAACCCACACCCAGCGGCGCGCCGTCACCTGAACCGGGGAGGATAAGACGATGAGACTCGCCATCTGGTCGACGACCGCCCCGCGCGAAAATTCGACGCATATGGAAATGTTTCGGCGCCAGCTCGCTGAGGTCGAGCTGGCCGAACGCATCGGCATCGATCAGATCTGGTTTTTCGAGCATCACCTGCAGCCGACGGCACCGGTTCCCTCGCCCAATCTGCTGATTGCCGCCGCGGCGCGGACGACCCGCCATATCCGGTTCGCCAGCATGGTCAATATCCTGCCGTTCCGGCATCCGCTGCTCGTCCCCGAGGAGGCGGCAATGCTCGACAATCTGACCGGCGGCCGCCTCGACATGGGCCTCGGCCGCGGCCTGCGCCCGCCCGTCAGTGATACCGACGCGCATGCCCGGGCCGAAGCGCAGCCCTATCTGCTACAGTATTGGCAATTGTGGAACCGCTATACGCAGTTCACTCGGGGTGGAAGGCTTCCCGACAGCTATGATTTCTGGCGCCGGCAGGCGCCGATGCTGCACGCGATGAGCTTCGAAGAGATCGTCGCCAATGACATGGTCATGCTCGGGAGCGCGGAGACTGTGGCCAACGCAATTCTCCGCCTCTCCAGCCAGCTCGATCTGATGGGCCTTGCGATGATCTTCAAGCTGGGTGCCATGCCCTACGACATAGTGGACCGCTCGATGACGATCTTTGGCGAACAGGTGGTGCCGAGGATCCGCCACGTTCTCGACCGAGATGCCGCTGCCAACCGCGCGGCTGCCGCACCGGCGCTACACCTCGTCTAAGCCCATTTCACTCCAGCTGATTGCGCCTGGGCGCCTCCAGTTTGACTTTTTCGATATCGGCTTTGGCCATCTCTGCTACCAGTTCCTTAAAACTGACGGTATGCCTCCAGCCGAGGCTTTCGATGGGTCGCTGACGAGATGATCGACCTCGGTTGGTCGAACGTAACGGGGATCGATTTGCACCAGGACACGTCGAGTGGCAGCATCGACGCCGGTCTCGTCCGTGCCGTACCCACGCCAGGCGATCTTGATGCCGACCTCGCCAAAGGCGAGTTCGACAAACTCCCGCACCGAATGCGTCTCACCGGTGCCAAGGACAAAGTCGTCCGGCTCCTCTTGCTGGAGGATGCGCCACATGCCCTCCACATAATCGCGCGCGTGTCCCCAATCTCGTTTCGCGTCGAGGTTTCCGAGGTAGAGTTTATTCTGCAGCCCTAGGTGGATCGACGCCACGGCGCGGGAGATTTTTGCGGGTTACAAAGGTTTCTCCGCGAATCGGGCTTTCGTGGTTGAATAGAATGCCGTTGGAGGCGTAGATGCCATAGGCCTCGCGGTAGTTCACGGTGATCCAGTAAGCATAGAGCTTGGCTACACCATAGGGCGAGCGCGGATAGAAGGGGGTCGTCTCGCGCTGAGGGATTTCGTTCACATTGCCAAAGAGCTCCGAGGTCGAAGCCTGATAAAAACGCGTGCTCTTTTCGAGCTGAAGAATTCGGATTGCTTCGAGGAGACGCAAAGTGCCGAGTCCATCGGCGTTGGCGGTGTATTCGGGCGTTTCGAAGCTGACATTGACGTGGCTCTGCGCAGCGAGATTGTAGATCTCGGTCGGCTGCACCTCTTGCACCAGCCGAATCAGGTTGTTCGCGTCGGTCATGTTGCCATAGTGTAAGAAAAAGCGTACGGCGGGTTGGTGTGGATCGATGTAGAGGTGATCGATCCGCTCGCTGTTGAACGAGGATGAGCGGCGCTTGACGCCGTGGACGACATAGCCCTTGCGCAGCAACAATTCGGCAAGATAAGCGCCGTCCTGGCCGGTCACGCCGGTAATCAGGGCAACCTTGTTCGTCATCTGGGTTCCCGTTCGCGCGATACTGACTAACCATAGCCGGCTCGGACCCGGGAAGGAACAGCGTAGGGGCCGTCGGATCATCCGGCTCGGGTGTAGGCCGTGGACGGTGTCTATTCGGTCTTTCCCAAGGTGGCAAATAGGCGAAACCCGCAAAACCGCCGGACGGCCACCGGCAGCATGTCCTCGAATCTGACGAGCCCCGCGGCAAGCCGCAACGGGGACCGACCCCAAGGTTTGAAGCCGCCGCTCAGCGGAAAGGCGAACAGGCTCAGCCAATCGACGCGACGAACGGTCAATTCGGGGACCAGCTCGCGCAAGCGCTGTCGGTTGTCGGCACTGAAAAGAAGCGTCGGAATCGCTTGCTTGGCGTCAAACGGATCACGCCACGGGTCTGCCGGCATCGATTTAAAGGGATCGCTGCGCATGTCCACGGGTTCCTGGTGCAGATACCAGTAAAATGGATAGGCAACCGGCGACATGCCCGGCTCGATCATCGCGAGTACTCCGCCCGGGCGAAGCACACGAGCAGCCTCGTTGAGAAACCCGATTGGCCGCTCAAGCTGGTGCAATAGATCGATCATAATGATCCCAGCGAATTGAGCATCGGGGAAAGGCAAGCAATGCGCGTCGCAAACCGTATCGATGCCCAGGGACGGCAGGATGTCGACGGAGAAAACATCGGAGAATGTCTTCTGACGTGCGCCGTTCCGCCGCCGGCCTCAAGAACTCGACCTGCCGGGCACGCGTTCATCAACCGACTGTGGTAATCCCCATAGAGCATGCGCAGAGTAGGCTTTTTTGACCAAATGCGGTCATGCTCAACCTCGCGCGGATCGAGCACGATGCTCCGGGTCGCCGCTGCTTGAACCATCACACTGCCTTGAGCTTGCGGAATGTGAACAGCATCATGCGCAGCATCCAGCCGTCGCGGAAGCGCGAGATCTGCGTCTCGCTATAGGTGCGCGAGCCGTAGTGGATCGGGACTTCAATAATTTTCAAACTACTCTTTGCTTTCTCCGAGGATCAGATAAAAGTCTCCGAAGGGATCGAAATCACCGAAATAATATCGCTGCGCAGCGATCTTTCGATAGGCCGTATCGGTCAATACCTTGGTGCCGCACAGAGTATCGGTGAAGCGCTAATTGATCAGACAGCTGAATACGGCGGCGAACAGCCCATTGGCGATAAAATTGGGGGGCGCATGGCTTGGTGCTCCATTGGATATACAAGACGGGTCCCGTTGACGATCTCGCCCCGTCCGTCGTTATCGCCGCATAAGACTTTGGCAATGCCTCCGGCGGTACCGTCAAATCGGCGTCGAGGATCATTAGGATATCGCCAATAGCGGCATCGAAGCCTTGCACACGACGTCGCCCTTGCCCTTGCCTGTTTGCTTGAGCACCTTGATGGCCTAGTAGCCGGCGTAGAGATTTTGCACCCTGAGACATTCCTGATACGTGCAATCGGTCGAATGACCCTTCTACGAAGACGACCTCCATGCGCGGTGCGAAGCGCGGCAGGCGCTCGATCGCCGCTTCGATGTTCCCGCGCTTGCTGCGACAGGGATGATCACGCCTAACCGAAGCGTCGCGGCGCGCTTGGACCCTCGACGATTTAGGTGCGCAAGCAGAGCATGTTGATGATCGGCAATAGGGCGATGTCGCGATTGATGAGCCGACCCAAGCCAAAAGCTCTGCGAGGAACGAGCTGACGAGCTTCGATGCGCACAGCTTCAAAAATCCGACATATCCATGATGTTGAGAAAATCGGTGTTGGAAATAAAGTTGACCGGCGGCTGCGGCATCCTCATCTTAAGGCGCGTGGCTGCCCATAGCAGCGTTCCCAAATCGGTGAATAATAAGCGATCATGAGACGGCTGTCGGGCGTGCACAGCCGGCGCAAACCACCGAGGGCGGTCTCGATGTCATCGAGAAGATCGACTGTATCGGACAAGACGATGTAGTCGAACGGGCCCCCGATCGTCGTCAGGAATCCATCGTCCTCCGCATCGCCCGGCACAAAAGGTAAGATCGGGGAGTTTGGATTGCGCGCGATCGATCATTGCAGAGCTCAGAGCCTGTGAACCTATTGGCATGAGGCATTACTGGAATAGTTCTAACGAAGAGGGGCTGGAGTGGCCAAGGCGGCGGCGTCGCGATGGCGGGAGAAGCGGGCCGGGCACGACTGCAACCGTTCTGGGGCCACCACACTGCCGCACCATCTTAGGCTGTAGCCTGGCATGTTTGCGGCACACTTCGCCCCGGAGCCGCGGCCGTTGCCGCGGCGATACGCAATGCCGCAGCGCGCATCACATTATGGACCAGCGCGAACCACAGGAGCACCGCCCGCACCTTGTCGCGCCCGCGCAGCAGCAGGCGCTGGAGACCCCGGTTGCACAGATCGGCGTTGACACACTCGGTCTTGGCACGTTGCCGGTGGATCGCCTTGCCTTTCGCACTCGCCATCTGCTGGCGCCAAGCTGTGGTTCCGGGACCGTCGTCCTTGCGCAGCGTAAACGGGTCGGTCGCGTGCTTATTGCTCGGCGGCGGCGCAAACACCTCGATGCTCGTGGGGTGCGCTGTTTTGATATCCTCGAGTTTGGTGAAGCCGCCATCGACCAAGTACGGCTTTGGCGACAGCCCGTAAGTCTGTCGATCTGCTCCTGCATGGGCCCGATCAGGCCGTGATCCGAGCCAGTGGTGTCGATATCCACTGCGACAATCACCTCGGTTTGCGGACCGCTGGGCGAACTGTCCATTGTGGGCCGGACGATAGCCGCCGTCGGGCATCTTCATGACCCGCGCCTCGGCATCGGTCGTCGAGGCCCGTGGTTCTTTCTGCTTGGCGGTATCCTGCTTGTGCGTCTTCGTCCGCCGCGCCCGCTCGGCCTGCAGCTCTTTCATCCGCTCCCGCGCCGCCGCCGGGTCGCGCTCCGATTCCGCCTTCAGCGCCGTGACGCGGGCTTCGGCGTCGTGCAGCAGCTTCTCCGGCCAGGGTCCGCGGCGGCAAGAGCCCGCCCCTGCCGCAGCGCGCACCCGCAGCCCATCCTGGGCCAGCCGCTCCAACTCGACCAACCCCTCGGCCACTAGCGCTGCCACTCCCTGCGCCAGCAGACGATCGAGCAGGGTTACATGGTCAGTCCGAAAATCCGACAGTGTGATAATTCATCGACACCGCGCCGCAGATCCACTGATAAGCCGCATGGCTCTCGCACAGCCGCGCCAGCGCCCGCGCGCTGCCCACAGCGTCAATCGTCGCATAAAGCCACAGCGCCATCGGCACCTGCGGGCTGGCCGGGGAATGACCCGGCCCGCCCGCGCGCGCCTTGACCGCGTCGAGCACCAGGCTCAGATCCAGTTGCTCGACAAACGCCCACGCCGCACGCGCCGGGTGATCCAACAACCACCCGCAGTTCAAGCTGATCGCGCTAAGGCTCCCGCAGCCGCGGCAGCGGCGCTACAATCTCCAGCTGCTCATCCGCGGCCTGCACCGGCATCCCGGTTCGGATATTGCCCCCTCGCAACCAGTGCCATGGGGCAAGGGACCACAACCGATCGCGTATCGCAAGCATTTGCTACCAAATCCAGAGTGAGCCGCAAAACATTCACAAGCTCTCAGATCGACACCGACACCGAACGATGGCTCCAGTGCCGCCAGAAGGTCACCGGTTCCGCAACCGAGATCGAGCACGCGTGCGCCCGCCGCGACAAGAAATCTCATGTACTGCCGATCTTGGTCATAATAGGCACCGTTTTTGCTCACCCAAATGTCGCGCTCGCCCGCTATGCGATCGGCATGTTGGCGGATGGCGCTTTTGCGCTCCGAGATTTTGATGCGAGCGCGGCCCAGTTGAGATATGACATTCATGACTGCGCGTTGCGCAAACTATCAGACGTCGCGACCGACGCAGGGGTAAATCCTATAGCATGACAGGGCGGAGAGCCGGTTCAACTGCGAAGCTGGCCGGCATTATCGAGATACCAGCGGTAGGTCCTCTCGATCCCGGTTGGCAAGTCGACCATCGGTGACCAGCCGAGACCCCGGAGCCGGCCGACATCCGAACATTTGACCGGGGTCCCATCCGGCTTGCTGGTGTCGAATTTTATCTCGCCGCGAAAACCTACGACGTCGCAGACTAGGCGAGCCAGATCTCGGATCGAAATATCCTCGCCGGTACCGATGTTGATGTGCTCTTCCTGCGAGTAGTTTTTCGCCAGAAAGACAATGGCATCGGCGAGGTCATCGATATGGAGGAACTCGCGACGCGGCGTTCCGGTGCCCCATACCGTAATCGTATCCGCGCCCGTGCTCTTGGCGTCGTCAGCCTTGCGCAGCAAAGCCGCCAATACGTGGCTGCTCTGCAGATCGAAGTTGTCGTTGGGTCCGTAGAGATTGGTCGGCATGACGGAAATGAAGTCGAGCCCATGCTGTTGGCGATAGGCCTGGGCCAGCTTGAGACCGGCAATCTTGGCGATGGCGTACCACTCGTTGGTGGGTTCGAGCGCGCCGGTCAACAGGGCCTCCTCTCGGATCGGCTGATCGGCAAATTTCGGATAGATGCAAGTGGAACCGAGAAAGATCAGCTTTTCCACACCGCAGCGTGCGGCGGCTCCGATGACTGACAGCTCGATGGCGAGATTATCCTCGAGAAAATCGACCGGATAGTTGGCGTTCGCCAGAATGCCGCCGACCTTGGCCGCAGCGAGGACCACCACCTGAGGCCGATGCGAGCGGACCCAAGTCTCCACGTCAGGATGATGACGCAGGTCGAGGACGCTCCGGTCAACCGTCTGCAGCTGGACATCCTCCTGCGCCAGGCGGCGTACAATTGCCGAGCCGACCATTCCGCGATGGCCGGCTACCCAGACTCGCTTCTTTGAAAGATCAAAGATAGCCAAGCTTATCGCTCCTTGAAATCCATCCGGCCAAGATAGCCCGGAAAACCCTCTCACCGGGAATGGCGACATCTTCGGAGGGTTTTGCTTCTTCGACAAGACGCTCGGGGATCCTAGCTACTTTCCGGCGCAAAAAGCACGTTTTTGAAGAGACGGCGCCAGAATTTGGGCACGCGCGATCATCCGACGAGCGTGTCGGGTATTATGCGGGCAATGGCCGGGGCTACGGCCCGGGCTGCTTGGCCATCGCGCGGCTGATGTTGACCAGATTATCGGCGATCACGCCAAGGCCAACCCAGCGCTTCATACCAGCGTCGCCCTTGTATCGGCCGCGGTTCAGCCCGTGCCACCGCTTGACCACGCTGATGCGGCCCTCGGAGCCGGTCCACCACTTCTGCCCGTTGCGGAACCAGCGCTTCCTCTGCTCGCGCTTGCGCTCTGGGCTCTTGGTGGAGCGGTGGGGGATGCACACGCGCTTGATGCCTTTGGCCTTTGCGGCGGCCTCGTTTTTGCCTAAATAGAACCCGGCATCGGCGGCCACCAGGTGCGGCGTGCGCCCGAGCCTCGCCTGATGGGTTTCGATGGCCGCCATCAGTAGGTCCTGGTCACTGGGCCGCTGATCGTAGACCTCGTAGGCGATGACGATCTGTTTCTCCGCCTCCTGCAGTTTGACCATTTTGCCGAATTCGGTTGGCTTGCCGGCCTTGCCTTTCCGAATGCCTTCGGTGGTGAGCTCGAACAGGCTGACGATCTTGCATTCGGCATGGGTGTCGCCGGCAAAGACGCGAGCCTTGGTTTGGCGGATCACCTGCTGCACCAGCGGGACCCCTGCTGTCCAGCTCGCGACGCAACCCTTCCAGCACGGCTTGTCGCGAGCCTTCCGCCGCCCGCTTGACGCCGTCGCCGATCTGCTTGGCAAAGCGCTTGGCTTGCTCCACCACCCGGCCGAGTAATCTTTGGTAGGCCTGCGCCAGTCTCGCGCGATTGGGTGGGCCTTTGGCGCGCGCCGCGCGGGCGATCTCCAGCACTCGCAGTTTGACGCTGCGGCTGCGATCGCGCAGCTTGGCTCCTACCGCGCCGGAAATTTTGATGATTTTCTTCATCGTGCGGGTCAGCAACCGCACCCCGCCGCCCAACAGGTTGCTGTCGGTGGGATAGTGAATGTTGATCTCGACCACGGTGGTGTCGACGCGCATGCGCCGGCCGGCCGCCACCCGATGGTCGTGCGCGATCTGCACGATCCGCTCGTGGGATCTGGGCGACCACCTCGGGCCCCAGCGCCACCCCCCAGTTGCCCATAGTAGCTGGTTGACGAGCGCCTGGCGCCTGGCACGGCCTTATGTCACAGCCTTAAGATCCGTATTCTTGCGCCGGAGGTGCACCTGCCCGGGCTCTTCGGCGGCAGCGGCCTGATGCAATCGAGCGCGCTGTCCCAACCCGGCAGCGCGGAGCCTTGCAGCAAGAGTTTCGAAATTTTCGAGGTCGGACTAAATGGCAATGACCTGGCCTCGTTCGCCGACCTAACTGGCGAATTTCAATATGAGAAATCCGACGTTCGCTCCGACATCGACAACCGTCGATCCGGCGCCACAAACTCCTTTAACCGATCGACCGGCCCCGATTCGATCCAGGTCTTGTAGATCGAATACGCAGCGACAAACAGGTGTCGGACCCACGGCTGCTTCATCACGCGGGTTCGAGCAGCCGCACCATAGGCAGCAAGGCCGATGTGTTGGTGAGTGGCTCTTATTGGCGCGAAGGGGTCATCCGACTGGGATCAATCCTTGAGCGTCAGCCAGAACAGAACACCGGGCAGTGTTGCCAAGAATATCAATATGCCGAACATGATGGACACAAGAAGTGCCGATGTAGCGTCTATCCCGGTCATTGGGAAAAGCGTGATAGCGGCGGCCTCGCGTACGCCCCAGCCTCCGATGGAGATCGGCAGAACCTGAGCCAGTACGAAAACCGGCCCAATGGCAAGGACCATCGAAAGCGTCAGCGGCACCTGCACCGCGTGGGCTACTAAAAAGATGGCCGCAACCGAGAGGAGATGGATGAACGCGGAGAGCGGTATCAGGTAGCATAGTCCGGTGCGAGAGGTTAGT
>Ga0306920_100010561_pt1 | contig 12393 bp, 7 predicted proteins | sample flu12Cox44000170_FD_204666 | JGI IMG/M metagenome (GOLD analysis project Ga0306920, IMG submission 204666) | Lab enrichment of tropical soil microbial communities from Luquillo Experimental Forest, Puerto Rico - flux4day.12C.oxic.44.000.170 (v2)... | ecosystem: Environmental > Terrestrial >...
TAGTGAGATCTCTCTGAAACTGCAGGCGAAACTTCTTCGCGTCCTGCAGGAACGGGAGTTTGAGCGAGTGGGGGGCAATCGTACGATCAAAGTCAATGTTCGAGTTCTTGCTACCACAAACCGTGATCTGCAGAAATCCGTGGAGCGGCAGGAGTTCCGACAGGATCTCTACTATCGGCTGAACGTTTTTCCAATCGTTGTACCACCTCTGAGGAAGAGAAAGGAAGATCTGCCTAACCTGGCCCGTTCGTTCCTGCATCGCATTGCCAGACGCACGGGTGCGCAACCGCCGGTTTTGACTGCGGCGTCTCTGAAGATTCTGGGTGCATATGAGTGGCCGGGAAACGTTCGGGAACTTCAGAACGTCATGGAGAGAGCTGTCATTCTGACTGAGCCGGGTCAGGAGATAACCCCTCACATTCTTGGCCCCATGTTTCCTGTAGAGTTATTGGATGACACGTGGCCCGAAGATGAGGGTCAGCCGACAGGCCGCATGGGCAGCGAGCTCGTTTTTCCGGAAAAAATCATCACGCTTGAAGAGATCGAGCGAGAATATATCCTGCACGCCTTGCGGATAGCCAACGGAAACCGGACGCAGACCGCTCAGATGCTCGGGATCAGTATCCGAACTTTGCGGAACAAGCTCAACGAGCTGAAACTCGAAAACGGCCCGGCCGCACCATGAAGTCGCTTCGATCGACGATTGACACCGGGGAACTGAGCGATTCATGATTGGTCGATGAAACGATTTGCGGACCAGGTGGCGGTAGTAACTGGCGCTGGAAGAGGAATCGGCAGAGCCGTGGCCATTCGACTTGCCAACGAAGGTGCAAGAATCGCCGTCATCAGTCGAACGGAGACAAATTCGCAATCGGTTGCAGCCGAACTTAATGCTTTGCGCCCAGAAACCGCCATCCCCTACTCCGTCGATGTCTCAAACGGAGAGGCGGTTGCCGATCTTTGTTCCCGAATCGTGAAAGAACTGGGGAAAGTAAGCGTTCTTGTGAACAACGCGGGTGTCACTCGCGATCGGCTGAGTATGCGAATGTCGGAAGAGGATTGGGACACCGTGCTGGACACAAATTTGAAGGGAGCTTTCCATTTCATTCAAAATCTGCAGCGGTTGATGATGAAGCAGTCATACGGCCGCATCGTAAATATCAGCTCGGTCAGTGGCTTAATCGGACAGGCCGGCCAAGTAAATTACGCGGCCAGCAAAGCGGGCCTGATTGGATTGACCAAAGCTTTGGCCCGCGAAGTGGCGGGCAGGAATGTCACTGTCAATGCCGTGGCCCCGGGATTTATTGCCACCGATATGACAAATCAACTGCCTGAAGCAGTCAAAGCGCATGTGCTGTCGTTGATTCCGCTCAACAGGTTTGGCGACTGCGAAGATGTCGCAGCCGCCGTTGCGTTTATTGCAAGTCCTGAGGCGAAATATATAACGGGCCACGTTTTGACGGTGGATGGTGGTATGGCGATGTAGTTGAACCCCGAAGCAGAAGGGAGAAACCGTTTTCAATCCGAAACCGCGTCGTGCTCTCTGATCGATCGCCGGGCAACCTCAAATTTTTGATTTATCTCAGCGAGGATGGTTTTGAACTCAGGATCGTTCTTGAAAACATCCAGTATCGGGTTGCAAAGACCAAGTGGAAGCTCCAGGAGAGTCCTATTGGCAAGGTATGTGCTTAAATAGCGATAGGCCTTTCCTTCGTCCTGAAGAAGACGGTAGGCCCAGGCGATATACAGGGGGACGTCCCATGGGGCATCGGGTTGGGCCGGCCTCTCCAAACGCTCGAATCCACGCTCCAGGATCTGCGGTGCGATTTCTCGCGCTTCGATTTCTCGCCCAGACATTTGCAACGCCACGGCGAGATAGGTTCTCGCCCAGATTTTGTCTGCTTCCTCCTTGAGAAATGCGTTGCAATATTGAATGACCGCCTGCCAGTCGCCAGCCCCAGCAGCGCAAAAAAAGAGGCCGTCGGACACCGAGTAATTATAGTCCTTTAGTTCAAGGGGCAACTGCGCGAACCCGGCCCGGGCAGCTGTGAACTTCCCCCGCCACATCATGCGGTAGCACTCCATCATTTGATGACGCTGCGGATTAGTCTCCCTGGAGAGGGCCTCCTGCATCCACTTCTCAGCCACATCGTCCAGGTCCATCCGAAAAATAATCTCGGCGGCAACATAAACCCAACGCGATTCACCCGGACTCAACGAGTGCGCCTTCCGGAAGAATTTATAGGATTCGCCGAACTGCTGCTTCGCGAGCGCCCGTCGTGCCGCCAGCGCATTTGAACGACCGTCACCGGGCTCGATTTCAAGTGCCTTTCTAAGAGCTTCGTCACATTGGGAATACCAACCTTTCGAATGAAAAGCACGGGCAAGCTGATCGTAGCCCCGTACTTCTCGGGCCTCGAGTGCAATGGCAAGCCGGCAAAGCTGAACCGCAGAGTCGAGCAGGGATTTCTCGCCTCCAAAGCCTTCCTCCTCGACGTACGCACGCGCCAGACCGATGTACCCTAGAGCAAAGTTTGGATCCTTCTCGGTCGCTTTTTTAAAGAACTCGATTGCTTTCCGGTTCGCATCCCGGTCAACGAGGTCAACCAGTGCCATTCCACGGATGTACAGATCGTGTGCGCCGAGATTCTCCGCGGGTCTCTGGAGAGACATGCCTGGTCCGTCAGAAACGATTTGTAAGCTCTGACGATCGACTGCACGTCCTGCTTTGATAGCGCCTTCGATAATCGGCATCACGTTCAGCATTTCACCGGGATTCTGGAAACGCCGTGAGGGGTCTTTCTCCAGAAGGATCTCGAGCAGGACGGCTACCGGTTGCGGAAGGCGCTTCAGTCGTTCGAGCGGCAGTGGCGCGTGCAGATGCTGGTCCATCACCTGAACGACGGTGCCGCCGAATGGAGGCGTGCCGGTCAATGCCTCCCATAGAGTCACGCCGAGAGAATAGAGATCCGAACGAATATCTACGGCGATTCCAGCGAACTGCTCCGGGCTGGCAAATTCCGGTGTACCGGCGAACGTCCCAAGGGTCGAGATCGCGGTCTCGCAATACGATTCATCGACAACTTTTGCCAAGCCAAGGTCGATAATCTTTACGATCTCAATGCTTCCCTCTTTCAGCCCGACCATTATGTTGGCCGGTTTAATATCCCGGTGCACCAATTTCTGTTTGTGCACAGCGCCCAGGCCCTCAGCGACTTGCCTGGCAATTGCTATCGCCGTCTCGACTTCCAATCGGCCACGATGTCCGATGAGTACCTCGAGCGTCTCGCCCTCAACGAACTCCATGGCATAAAAAACTTCGTTCCCACGACGGCCAAGATGGTAAACCGAAGCAACGTTCGGATGGCGAACACTGGCGGCAGCCCGAGCCTCGCGCAAAAATCGCCTGCGCGCCGACTCGTCCCGAAATAATCGTAAATTCAGGACTTTCAGTGTCACAAAAATGCGCAGATTCACATCGATCGCCTTAAAGGTGATGCCCATCGCACCGTGGCCAAGTTCCTCCAGACTGCCATCCTGTCGGGCTAGAATTTCATAGTGGCCAAATTTTCTGGGAGCGTCTTCCCCAGCCCCCGCTACCGATTCACCTTGAATCCCGTCCGTGATCAGCGTTTCTCGCAATCGACCCCGACGGAGCCCGCTCCTAAGCAGACAGAGCGGACAACCACCAGTCGCCGCGTCAACGGGCTGGCTTGTTCCGCAAATCGAGCAATAGGCTACAGCCGTCGGTTTCCGAGTTTGCGCATCGGTCGGCCCTCTGTTCTCACTCCCGGAGTTCATAGTTCCAAGTGGTAGCGTCTTGGATATTGTAGCGCAGCAATGGCGCAGCGACTGGCCTCAGATAGCCCAACCTTCCTCCGAATGCGTTGCTCCACATGAAGACTCGCCGCCGGAGGCCAGAAGCGCATTACAAAGGGCATGCAGCTCCGGGTCAACATCGGCTGGGTCGGTCAAAGTCTGGACTACCTCTTGCCGCAGAGCCGCACTGAAATGCCTGCGAAGACGAAAGACCTGCGTCTTGACACCTCCCACGGTCAATCCAAGTTCATCGGCGATTCGGCGATAGGAGTTCACTTGTTCATTATCAGCCTTTACTAGGAACATCTTAAGCCGCTCAAAAGTCTGGCCCTTCCCTTGCCTGTCATATTCTTCGCGTAAACGACAGGTGACTCGTGACAGCAGCGTTCTTGCCCAACCCGCATCGAAAATCCTTTCAGCGGTAAGATCGTCCGTGAGTTCAAGCTGGTAGCGATCCTCAGCGTCCTCCGCGTCGAGCGGAACGACTACGCAGCCTCCTCCTCTCTTCGCGGTCCGACTCCTGCGCCAAGCCACCGACATGTAATTCCTGAACGAGGCCAGTAAAAAAGAACGGAATCTTCCTTTTTCAGGCCCGACCCGGCTGAAGGCTTCCTTTTCCAACAAATGAAGGAAAAAGCTTTGGGTCAGATCCTCTGCGTCTAAAGCATCATGTCCACACCGCCGGGCAAATGCGTAGAGAGGATACCAGTATAGCTTGCAAAGTTCAGATAAAGCCTCCTGAGATTCTGGAGTCTGAACATCGACAGAGTTCAATATTAAACTCCATCTCGTGGTCCGAAACGTACCCCTCCCACCGGTCGAACTATAACTTCCCGTCTTCACACCCGCAAACCTGATCATAATTGGTTCCCGCAACTTTCTCAATTTTTTTGTGTTAGTGCCTTTTGGAACAAGGCGTTCTTACCAGAATCTAACTTAACCAGTGCCTGTTGCGAAAGTGTTTACTAATGCCTGCTCGCCGAGGGACATCGCCCCAAATCCGGCGCCTAGACCGCGAAGCGGTCACAGACCGTTAGCCCAGGCCTTTGTACCTGTTTAGCGCTTTTAACGCGGACACGACTGGTACGCGGGACGCGGCGCTAATTCTGGGGCGTTGCTCGCAACGCCCGCTGGAGTTTGGCCATTTTTTAGCGCCGAAGGCGTGACGTCACGATAGCCTAGCCCGGAGGGACCCGCAGGGCTAGGAACTGTAGGATAGGACAATCAGCGCTGAAAGCGCGCCTCAAGGCGGATTCCACATCAAGCCACGGATCGAGGGGTCTTTTGCAATTGGTTATCCTTGTGTCGCGCTTTCAGCGCTAGCCCCTCTTTTTGCGTTTACCTAGGGCTGAGCTACGGGCCGAAACCGGCCTTCGCTTGCCCTAGGCTATTTTGATATCGCGCCTTCGGCGCTGAATCCCGAAAGACGAAGCTATAAATGGCCAAACTCCAAACCCAGGGCCTGAAGGCCTGGGCTATTAATCTCTAACCGCTTCGCGGTGAAATACAGGGGGCCTGTTGGCTTACTTGTTTTACGGCTTCGCTCCCTTGGGGGAAACCTATTTCGCAACAGACTCTAGCCAGCCAACGACAGTCCTTGATATTCGAGGTTTACCTCTCTCCGATCCGACTAATTGTCGTTCACCGTTCACCGTTCGCCGTTCGCCATTAAAGGGCCGCCATCAAACCCACGCCAAACTCTAATCCATTCTGACCTTTGCGTTCTCTGCGCCTCTGTGGTGAATCCCCTTCGGAGTTCGGGTCGTGCTCGCTCGAGGACGAGTTTTAAGATTTGGCATCGCAAGTCAGGCTGACAGTGCGGGACGAGCATTTCGTGGGTATATTAGCGCGAGGTTGGGCATTTTGTGAGCGAAAAGGGCGGTAATAATTGTTTGGTGGAGATCAGCGGAGTCACGCTGCATTTTGGCGAAAAGATGGTTTTCGATGATCTCAATCTGGAGATCCGCCGTGGTGAGTGCCTTGTACTTCTTGGGCCCAGTGGAATCGGCAAAAGCACGCTGCTCCGGCTCTTGATAGAGACTCTGAGACCGGAACGGGGGTCAATATTTTTCCGTGGGGCGGATATCACGCGCCTGCCGAGGGCGCGATTGAACCGAATTCGGACACGAATCGGAATGGTTTTTCAGTCCTCCGCTCTCGTAAGTTCCATGAGCGTCTCCGAAAATCTCGCGCTCCCGCTACGGGAGTTAACGACAAAAAACGAGAGTGAGATTGCCGCAATTGTTGAAGAAAAATTACGGTTTGTCGGCCTCGAAGATGCCAAAGATTTGATGCCATCTCAACTCAGCGGAGGAATGAAGAAACGTATTGCGGTTGCCCGTGCGCTGGTTTTAAACCCGGATTTGATTCTCTTTGATGAACCGACCACCGGCCTTGATCCGATCGCAGGCCATCAAATCAGCGAGTTGATCGTTCATCTCAACCAAGAGACGGGTGTCACAATCCTGGTCGTCACACACGATCTTCACAGCACCTTTCTGGTTGCCACTCGAATCGCGGTCCTTAATCAAGGGAGAATTATCGAGGAGGGCACACCGGAGGCGATTAAAGAATCTCGCAATCCTGTCGTCGCACAATTCCTGGCGGCTGGTGCAGGTAACGGCACTGCGCTCAATCGCAAAGGCGATCGTCACCGGTAGCACGCGAAAGTTCCATCCCCTGAGGAGAAGAAAACCTTACCCGTTCGGGTAAGGCTTTGCCTCGAATTTTTGGTTCCTAACTCTATCCGCATCATGTAAATGCCTATAAACTAAAAGACATGAAGCTAACCGTTGTGCGGTCGTCCTTGCTCGCCGCCGGGCGTCGTCGTTTAATGTCTTATTGTCGCTTGCTGCACCCTTAAGAAGACCCCCGAAACTATCCAAGAGCGAAGTCCACCATGAATGAGCGCACCTTTCTGGCACAGTTAGAGTCTGCTAATGTAGATGAACTTTCCGAGTTGTTGCGGCGTCCGTCCCCGGACGAAGAGCGGCTTCTGGAGGTCTATTTCGGACCAGAGCGATTCTCGCGCCTGCGCAGGTTGGCGCTTGCGCAGCGGCGCGGGAGACCTCGAGGTAACGTGATTGTTCTTCACGGGATTATGGGGGGAGAGCTAACAGTATTTCCGCAAAATGAGGCAGACCAATACATCTGGCTAAATATCCCCCGACTAGCCATCGGCGCAATCGGCTGGATGCGAATGACACCTGAGCCCAAGTCGCAGTTTGATGTTCGCTCCACTGGTATCCTGAAAAAGTGGTATTCAGAAATGCTGCTAAGGTTAGCTGCCCAGGAGTGGAACGTGAAGGCCTACTGGTATGACTGGCGACTGGACCTGGCCGAGAGCGCAGATGCGCTACACGAGCAGATAAATCAGTGGTTCGGTCCGGATACGGCGGTCAATCTGGTCGCGCATTCCATGGGAGGGCTTGTCTCGCGCACCTTCATCCTGCGGCATCCGGATCGGTGGGCCAAAGGAGGCAAGCTTGTCATGCTGGGGACCCCAAATCACGGCTCATTCACGATCCCAGAGGTTATCACCGGCGCGCTTGATACCGTGCGAAAGATAGCCATCCTGGACGTAACGCACAACCGTGCCGAGTTGCTGAGCATACTCAATACCTTTCCGGGTTCGCTGCAAATGCTCCCCTCTCCTCTGGTCCTGCCGGAGATGGAGAAGATGTACGATCAGAAGACTTGGGAGCGGTATGCTGTCACGGAAAAGCTGCTCGACATTGCGCGTTCGAGTCATCAACGACTTGCTGGAGTGGTCGATGGCGAACGGATGGTTTACATCGCCGGATACAACCAGCCAACAAAAGATGGCGTGAAAGATTGGAACCGGCTGGATGATCCCGACGGTTATTCCGATACCCTTGATGGCGATGGGACAGTGCCCCATATCCTGGGCTTTCTAAAAAGCGGCACAGCGCGAATTCCCACCTTCTTCGTAGAATGTGAGCACGGTGCGTTGCCAAATCATCCTGAGGTGATCGGTGGCACGGAACAACTACTCGCAAATGAAAAATGTTCCTTGCTGACGCAACCCCTCTACGCACGCGGACTGGAAGATCTAACCACGCGGGTCGACGTGCGCAAGGAGGTCGAACGCAAGGAGGAGGAAACTCTCCGGGAACTAAGCCGCCGCGTGCGGGCCCGAACGCGCGGCGCCGGGTCAATAGACGTCGCACCGCTTTCCACCGAAGAAGTCTCCGCATCCGAAATGGTGGTACGCAATTTTCTATCTGACGCGTCGGTCCGGCACATTCCAATTCTTGGAGCGGCACCCTTGGGGCGGCCTCCGACACAACCTACCGTTTCGACACAGCCGTCCAAACCGGTATCAATCACGATTAAGCTCGTGCGCGGGGGGATAGAAACGATCAGTGACCAAACAAAGGAAGTGGATGCGATAGCGGTGGGTCACTACGTTGGAGTCGCGCCGCAATACGCCGAACTTGCACTCGATGAGGAAATTAGTCGGGCGTTTAAGCCCACAGATTCCGCCGGCCCCGCCGGCGCACCGCCAGCAAAGAGCAATCTCTTGATCACCGCCCTGCACCGGCGCGGTGCGATCGTGGGTGCACTGGCACAGAACTTCTTTCTCCCAGACCCTCGTGATCCAAAGCGTTTAATCGTCATTGCTGGTATGGGCCAGCCGGGTACGTTTCATGAGGCTGAACTGGCGGTACTCGCGCGGGAATTAATCTGGACGCTCGGCCAGTGCAATCGCAAGCACCTTTGCACCGTTCTCATTGGCGCAGGGGTCGGAAATCTCCAAGCGCCTGACGCAGTCCGCTCTTGGCTGCGCGGAATCCGGCGCGCGCTATATGATGCCGAAACGGACGAGAATTCGCCCGGTTGGGACCCCAGAATCCAAAGCGTCACTTTCGTTGAACGATCCGCGGTGAATTTCCTTCGACTTCATCGGGCCTTGACAAGCGCAGTGGAAGCTTTTGCAAAAGATCCCGAAGCGCCTATGAAAATAGCCTACTCGGGGCAGACTGCAGAAGCCGAGAAGGAAGCCGAAAATGCGGCTGAGGACGAGGCATCCCGGAGCGGAATCCGAGAAATGCGCAGATCGCTCAAAGCCGGGGCCGGGAGTGGACCCGCTCCGGAACCGGTTCGTCTGACTATCCGCTTACTCGAAAACACGTTTGAATTTGCCGCGCTGACGGCCGATGCGTCGGTGCCTCAACGCGAGACAAGGATTGACGCGGCACTTATCGATGAAGCTAACAACCTGCTCCCAGGTGCAAGGAGCTTCCGAAATCAGCTTGAGCACGGGTTTTTACTGGGACGTCTTCTTGTACCTCAGGACTTGCGCGAGAAGATTATGCGTCCGGGCGTACCGATCGTCCTGGTGCTGGATGCAGTTACCGCACGAATTCATTGGGAAATGGTGACTCTCGATTCCGCTGGAGCAAATGACACCTTCGATCCAGAGCGTTTTTTTGGCACGAACTATGGCCTTACCCGCCAGCTGCGCACAAATTTTGCACCACTGCCTGAGCCTCCAATCCTGACAGGCCGGGCGTTGCGGATTCTGGTCGTCGCAGATCCGGCCGAGGACGCGCCGTTGCCAGGAGCTCAGGAGGAAGGCGAAGCGGTTGCATCCATCTTCGAGGAGTTTGGACGCGAACCGGGCCGCAATGTGGAAGTAGTACGCTTGTTCGGGCCCGGAGAAGCAACTCGTGTCGCTGTGCTCCATCAGCTCGTCAATAACCGCTTTGATCTGCTGCATTACGCAGGCCACTGCGTCTTTTATGAGAACGATCCGCAAGGTTCCGGCTGGCTCTTTAGCCATGGGAGCCTGCTTACTGCTCACGAACTTAGTCGCCTGGATCGCGTTCCTCGATTCGTCTTTTCGAACGCTTGCCAGTCCGGAATCACCCCGGATCGCGCCGACAAGCGCAACGCTCTGCTGGGCCCGGGTTTCGCGGAAGCCTTCTTTGGACGCGGAGTTGCTAATTTTATCTGCACTGCATGGCCCATCAACGACGCGGCTGCGCTTGAGTTCGCCCGGCGAATGTATCGCGGTTTACTCGGTCTGCGAGGTTCGGGGCAGGCTCCAGAACCGATTCACGAAGCACTCTCTGCGGCACGCCAGGAAATTGCGCGTCCTGGCCTCGGCGGCTTGCAGACCTGGGGAGCCTATCAGCACTACGGCGATCCTTTCTTCCGGTTCTTCTCTGACGCTGAGAAGAAATCTAGCGATTGACATCCCACATATGATCGAGGACATCGCCACCTTCGTTCGTGCAGGCAAATGCGCCAGAGGAAATGCTATTCTCTGCTTCGAACGCAGTACATCAAATACCGTGGAAAAATTCACATCAAATGTGCTTAACTCGGCCGCAGCGCTAGTTTGCCAAGGTAGTGTTGGTCAAGCGCCCGGTGTGCCTCAGCGGCTTGCTCAAGTGAAAATATGCGAGCGACGTGGACCTCGAACGGGCCGGATTCGATTAATTGATTGAGCTTTTTGAATAGTTGCGCATTGGGCATGACGTCATAGGTCTGCAGTCGTAACGCCGACCGGGCCTTTGGCAAGGGCATTACGCCGTTGGGATAAGCGACCCGTCCGCCGTCGCGCACCGTAGCCAGCGCTTGATTGGCCACCTCGCCGCCGGCGGTAACGAGCGCGACATCGAATCCATCAGGAGCAAACTCGCGCGCGGCAGCTGCTACATCACCTTTATGTCCGTCCAGAACAGAGTCGGCGCCTAGTCGTCGAAGTAAGGCGACGCCATCATCACCGGAGGCAACCGCCAGTACGCGCGCGCTCATTCGCTTGGCGAGTTGCACGGCCAAGTGTCCGATGCCGCCACTAGCGCCGAATATCATGATTGACTCGCCCTGCTTCAGGCCAAGCACGTCGTCCAGACCCTGCAGTGCGGTGAGCGCGTCACTCGGCATCGCACCAGCCTGCTCAATCGGCAGCTCTTTAGGAATAGGCGACACGTTATCAGCTTTTAGCGCTATAAATTGGGCATAGAACCCGCCTTTGGCATTCACGAGCGCCAAGGCGTACACGCGATCGCCTTCTTTAAAGCGCTCTACTTGCTCACCCACAGCGGCGACAGTTCCTGCGCCATCCGAGCCGAGCACATAGGGAAACTTCGGCTCTGTTCCAAAGATCTGGGCGAAACCTCCTTCGCGTTCGAAAGCGTCCCACACGCCCACTCCGGCAACCTCAACACGGATGAGGACTTCGTCAGGTCCTACATCGGGGACTGGCAGGGATTGTAGCTGGATCGTTTCGATACCGCCGAACCGATCGATCGCAGCAGCCTGCATGCTGGTTGGTGTTGTTTGTTTCATGGCTTACTCCTTTGTTAGCACTCAAAGTGGATTGTCCGTTACAATTTCATTCGGCCTGCGCCCAATTCCTTGATCAATATTCTTTTCCATGTTTAACCTAAATGAAAACAACTTCTGCATTCTTCACGTTTCTGACCGTCATCACGTCGTTCTTCGTTGTCGACATGCCCGCAGCCGTGGATTCGGCGAAAGACCAAACAGTCAATAACGAGAGCCGAGGAGATCCCGTGGTTTTCGAGACACTGACCGTGCGCAAGGAAGGGGCCGTTCTGTTCGCGGAAATTGCGGCCCCGCCCATGAATCTTCTGGGGCCCGAATTGGTCCGCAATCTGGTCTCCCTCATTCAAAGGGCCGAGGCCGACGACACCGTCCAGGTGCTCGTGTTCAAGAGCGCCGACCCTGACTATTTCATTTCCCACGTCGACGTGACCCGGATCAAAGAGTATCGGGAGGAGGCCGCGAAGCTGACTGGCGAAGCTTCGATCGCCCTCCTTTTTCGCCATTTGAGCGCAAGCCGCCTCGTCACCATCGCGCAGATCGAGGGTCGCGTACGCGGCGCCGGCAGCGAGTTCGTCCTGGCGTGCGACATGCGCTTTGCCGCGCGCGAGTCGGCGATTTTCTGTCAAATCGAAAGCGCCTTCGGTCAGATCCCCGGCGGTGGCGCTGCACAGCACCTCACGCGCCTGATGGGCCGAGCGCGGGCGCTCGAGGTCCTTTTGAGCGCGGAGGATTATGATGCGGAGCTGGCTGAACGGTACGGCTGGATCAATCGCGCCTTACCCGCCGACGCGCTCGGCGGCTTCGTCAGATCGCTCGCTCATCGGATCGCTGGGTTTCCGGCCGCCGGCCGCATCGCCATCAAGGAACGAGTCAATGCCATCGCGCTCGCGCCAGCCGAGGACTTCCGTCGCGATTCCGATCTTTTCGGAGAGGGCGCCCGCTCTCCCGAAACGCAACGCCGAATGCAAGCCGCGATGAAGCGCGGCTTCCAGACTCGAGACGCGGAAATGGCCCTGGCCCGGATGCTGGGCGATTTGTCGGACGATTGATTGAGAAGGCCTAACGAGAGACCAAAGACAACAAGGTGTGGCTTCAAAGCTCCTTTTCGAGCTTTTCGCGCCTTTCGGCCTGTAGCTGTTCGAGTTTTTTGAGCTGGTCCGCACTCAAAATTTTAGCTGCGTGTTGATGGAAATTGGTTTGGATTCCCTTGAGCTTTTCAAGTTTTTCCAGCTTACCTATGGAGCTGTTTGCCTT
>Ga0306920_100010562_pt1 | contig 12393 bp, 7 predicted proteins | sample flu12Cox44000170_FD_204666 | JGI IMG/M metagenome (GOLD analysis project Ga0306920, IMG submission 204666) | Lab enrichment of tropical soil microbial communities from Luquillo Experimental Forest, Puerto Rico - flux4day.12C.oxic.44.000.170 (v2)... | ecosystem: Environmental > Terrestrial >...
GAGCCTCTGATGATCGCGGGTGAGCGCGTTTACCGTATTCCGACGCTGGCCGTTCCCGATGCGAAGACGATTTCGCCACAGGAGGCAGTGACCTATGGGGCGGTCGCGCTATTCGTCGATCGCGTGCAGGCCGCGGATGCGCGATTCGAAATGACCCCACAGAACGTCGAACCGGTCGTCGAAATCTGCCGGCGCTTGGACGGTCTTCCACTAGCGCTGGAGCTTGCCGCTGCGCGTGCGACGGTACTCTCGCCCTGGCAAATCGCCGATCGCCTCGATCGGATCTTCGATCTCTTGACGGGCAACGGGCACGCCGCTCTGCCGCGCCATCAGACTATGCGCGTCGTCATCGACTGGAGCTACGCGTTACTCTCATCGCAGACACGCGTGCTCTTCAATCGGCTCTCGACCTTCGCCGGTGGGTTTAGCCTGGAAACGGCAACCGCCGTTTGCACGGACGAGGACCTAACAGCGGACGACATATTGGAGCTGCTCGCTGTGCTAATCGCGCAATCGCTGGTAACTGCGGACTTCTCGCTCGGCAACGCGCGGTATCACCTACAGGAGGTCACGCGACAATACGCCCTCGAGCGGGTTGTCGAGCGCGGCGAACTGACCGCTCTCGCGCAGCGTCATGCGCTCGCTTTCCTCGAGGTCACGCAGCGACTCGACCGCGATTGGTACACGGCGCACGAACGCATCTGGTTCCAAGAGGCTGAGGCCGAGTTGGACAACTTTCGTCTGGCTCTGAAGTGGTCGCTCGCGGAGCGCCACGACCTGCAAACTGGACGCATCCTTGCCGCAGCTCTCGCAAGAATCTGGTATTCACTCTCACCGCTTGAAGGCCGTCGCTGGGTGCGCGCAGCCATCGAATCGATCGACGCGCAAACACCTCCGCCGATCATCGCCGAACTACACATAGCCGAGGCGCGATTGTGCGGCGCACTCGGCGAGTACGCCGCATCGCACGCCGCGGCCGAACGAGCCTTGCAACTGGCCGACGCGTTGGACGATCTTCAGATCGCGCGTGCACGAGAAGTTGCCGGCAGCGCGTTGAGCGCGCTGGGGTGTGGAGCGGAAGGCGAGGCCTTATTGCACGAGGCGCTCGCCAGGGCTCGGCGTCTGGAGAATCGAGGGCTCGAGGCGCTGCTGCTCGGCGATCTTGGAACCGCGCGTAGCCGGCGCGGCGACGTCGATGGTGCGCGCAGCTTTTATGCTGAGGCGCTCGCCCAATACATGCCGCTCGGTCTCCAGCGCCCGGCCGCATCGATAGCCGGCCACCTAGCGGAAGTCGAATTTGCCGCCGGCGACGTCGCGGCCGCGTTACAGCGAGCCGAAGAGGCACGGATTGGGCATGAAGCTACGAATAATCGCCGCTCTGCCGCAAACGATCTGTCAAATATGGCAGCGTATCTCGTAGCACTGGATTGTTTTGATGACGCGCGTTCCCACGCGGCTCGCGCGCTCACGGCAGCGCGCGACGTAAAGGCTACTGTCTTGACGGCTTATATTCTCCAGCACTTTGCGGCCGTCGGAATATTGCAGCCTAGGTCAGATGCACGAGATTCGAATGCCGAGCATGCGGTCATGCTGCTCGGCTTCGTCGACGCGCGGCTCGAGAGACTGCAGTCGCGGCGCGAGTTCACGGAGCGTCAAGAGTACGAACGGATTGTGACCGTGATGCGCGACCGATTCGGAGAGCGAGCTTCCGAGCTCGTAGCGCTCGGCGCACAATGGAACGAAGAGAGCGCTATTACCGTCGCACTCGAGCTCTAAGGAACCTAACGCGTAGCGGTCACTTCAGTTCAACCTGTCCCCGCAGTCGAAGCCATTTCAAAGCAATGCCTCAAGATCACCGCCGCAGTGCGGCGCGCGTCAAATAGCTCGGCCAACTCCCGCGCCGCTTTCGAGTGCGTGTCATAATTCGCCGTGACTTCTTCCAATGCCGCGGCCGCCTCGTCCATCGTCGAGAACCGAAAGAGCCCGCGGCCGCTCGGTAGTATCGAGCTCGGCCCCGTGTTCTGCACGACTGCGGGCCTGCCGGTGGCCAGATAGCAGAGCGTGCGATCGCTGATCCACGCATTTTGAAACAGCATGCAGGATGGTTTGGCGCAGCTGAACTCACCTCGCGAGTCTTGGATGTATCGTCGGTACTCGATTGGAGTCGTGGCGACCTCGGAAGAGTTACGCACCCTCCAACCCATTCGGATGAGAAATTCGCGATCCGCATCATCGAAGGCGCTCTCCGGGTCGAGCATAAGGCCGAGCTCCAGCGGTACGCGCGTGCGCTGAGGCAACTCGGCAAAGTCTAAGAAGGCGGCTCGCTTGTTGTTGTCGATAATCCGATCGCCTTCTCTGACCCATTCATGAGCCCACCAGCTCGATACGGTCGTGAACGCGCGGTCTGCGGCTGCCGGAAGGAAGGGCCACAAATCGAGGCTGACCGGCGGGCGGATTCGAATCCAGGGCAGGCCACAATCCGGAAACATCGCCCACGGCAGCCCCACTGTCTCACCGGTCGTAAAATAAAGGTCGTGCGGATGAATCGCAATATCGCCAATGGCGATCCAATACTGCAACAGTCCGGGATCGATATCAACCAGCGCCGTGCGCCGGAATGGTTCCAGAACCCAACTCTGAATTTTTTGATGGAAATTTAGTAGAAGATCGGCTTCGAGAGCGATCGCACGAGCGCGCCTGGGCTCGAGGTTCAAGATTTCGCCGCTCGCAGTGTAGAGAATGAGCCGGTCTTGCAGGCCGAAACCCTCGAGCCACTTGACGAACCCGGCGATGCGCGCCGCATCTTGGCGCGAGTCTCCGCACGATCGAAACTCCTCCATCCACCATACGTCGCAGCCGATGGTGCGCAAGCCCTGCACGTATTGCATGTAGACCCAAAAGTGCCCGCCACCCTCGGGAAAGCTAACGACATTGTGCGGAGAAACGACGACTCTCATGCGTTGGGCCTCACCTTACTCATCCTCGCGGCTAGCATACCCGCAGGAACCGTGCGACGACACATACGGAGGCTCTTACAGGCTCTCACAGTTTGTCGTACTCTCGAAGCTCTAGGTCCTGGCGCGTGATCATGCACCACTCACACGACGAAAATCGACGAGTTGCACTCGATTCGCACGTAGAAATGCACGGAGTTTAGTGCTAGGAAAGGGTACACGGCTCGACCTCGCGCTCTTGATCGTACGGCGATTGAAAGTCGTCTCGGGAGTATCCAGGGTGACAGCTGAGCTCGGTGATGCCGTCGTAAAGCTCGCGTTCGAGCATGCGAAGCAGATTCTCGATTGAGATATGCTCCGGATGGGATTCGCCGTCATCCCATTGACCGTAGAATCTTGAAAAGTAGCGGACGGGAGCATGTTCGCGAAGCGGTAGCCGGTAGGGATCGGCTATTTCCTTAAAGACCGGTGTCAGGCGCGATCGGGAAGGCGCCGGCCGTCTGCGCGGTCAAACAGAAATAAGCGAAAACGCCGAGCGCTAGAGCGATCGAGGACGACGCGTTGGCGCTCTGCTTGGCTCTCTTGTTAGGTTAATCCTTGCAGACTCGCGCGATCTTCTGTCGAAGAGAGTCACAACCTCGCTTCTAAGGAGAGTTGTTCATGCAGATTTGGAGATCGCTCATTTACGTTGTTTCTTGTGCAGCTCTGACCTCCGCCTACGGCTGCGGCCAATCAATGCCGCCCGGCATTGCGGCATTTAGCGCGGGTCCAGCCATGCAATCCGTGAAGCCCGGACAATCATGGATTGCGCCCGATGCCAGGCATTCGGCTCTGCTCTACGTTTCCGACCTGAGAAACGAACGGATTGACGTTTTCTCGTATCCACTTGGGGTGCCGAAAGGCAAGCTGACCGGCTTCTCTGCGCCGCACGGCCTCTGCAGCGACGCTGCCGGACACGTTTATATCGTCAACGAGGGCGCGAGCCAAATTCTAGAGTACGCGCACGGCGGCACGATACCGATCAAGACGCTGAGCGATCCCGGATATTTTCCAAGCGGCTGCTCCATCGATCCGACGACTGGTAACCTCGCAGTCACCAACATCACCTCAATGACGTCGGCGCCAGGCAGCTTAGCAATCTATACGCATGCGAGCGGCACGCCGAAGTTGTACTCAGGAAATAGTACGCTCTTCTTTCTCTACTACTGTGGATACGACAGCTCCGGCAACCTTTTGATTGACGGAATGAACCAGGGCGCTCATATCGTCACGGTAGCCGAGCTCCCCGCGCACGGCACGGCGCTGCAGCCGATCGCGCTCAATGCAAGGATCGCCTACCCGGGCGGCGTGCAGTGGCACATCAACTCCTTCGCGATCGGCGATCAAGTCTCGCTCAGCGGACCCTCGAAGATCGACGAATTCACAATCAGCGGCAGCCGCGGTACCGAAGTCGGCACGACGCCACTAAACAACTCGTGCAACGTCCTGCAATTCTGGATCCAGGGCAAACGCGTGGTCGTCCCCAACACGTGCAAGCACGATGTGCTCTATTTTAATTTTCCAGCCGGCGGTTCGTCGACCAAGGCGATCGCCGGTCCGAGCGAATCCGTTGGGACGACCGTTAGCCTGAGGTAGCCGGGTAGACGCGCCGGCCGCCAAAATATGTAGCGCCGATCTTCGTCTCCATAATCGCTTCGGGCGGGACGGTCATCCAATCCCGGTCCATTACTACGAAATCCGCGTACTTGCCGGGACTGATCGATCCGATGACGCGCTCTTGAAAGTTTGCGCGCGCCGCCCAGATGGTCATCGATGCGAGCGCTTCGTGACGCGTCATGCGCTGATTCGGATACCACCCGCCCGGAGGTTGGTTCGCTTCATTCTGCCGCGAGATTGCCGCATGGAAAGTGCGCAGCGTATTGACCGGCTCAACCGGAGAATCGGTTCCGTTTGCGATCGTGACGCCGGTCGCGAGCAGCGAGCGCCATGCGTAGGCGCCGAGGATGCGTTCCGAGCCGAGACGCGCCTGCGCCCAGGGCATGTCGCTGATCTGGTGCGTCGTCTGCATCGAGGGAGTGATTCCGAGTTTTGCGAGCCGCGGGATGTCCGAGGCCGCGATGACTTGAACGTGCTCGATGCGCAACCGCGGCTCGCCGCCGCGGCCTATGCGCGCCAGCGCAGTTTCGTAAGCATCCAGGACCAAGCGATTTGCGCGATCGCCGATGGCGTGGACGCAGGTTTGGAATCCCGCACGAAGTGCTTTCTCGGTTACTTCGGCAACATGCGCTTGCGGCGTAACGATTAGCCCGCGATTGTTCGGGTCGTCGGTATACGGTTCCAGTAGCGCGGCGCCGCGCGAGCCGAGCGCTCCATCGGCGAACATTTTCACGGCGCGGATCCAAAGCCGGCCATTGTACGCGCCGTCGGTGATCCCGCGTCGCAAATATGCCTCGATTAGTTTTGCGTCATCCGAGAGCATCGCGTAATTGCGAATCGAGTATTCGCCGCGGTCGATCAATTCGGTATGCGCGGCAATAAACGCGCCGTTCGTACCGGGCTCGCCGGCCGCCGTCACGCCCCAGCGGTTGCACTCTGCAATCGCACCGCGGGTCGCTCGCACGAGCTGGTCGTGTGTTGGCTCGGGAACCTTATCGTAGATCAGGCTCTGAGCGGCGTCGATGAAGACGCCCGTCGGACTACCTTGCGCATCGCGCAGGATGCGACCACCCGGCGGGGCGGGTGTGGACTTGTCGATGCCGGCGAGTTCCATCGCGCGGGCATTCGCTAGCACCGCGTGTCCATCCACGCGCGACAGCGCGACGGGACGATCCGGAATCGCGGCGCTTAGTGCGGCCTGCGTTGGAAACGCTCTGCCTGGCCAACGATTTTGATCCCAGCCGTCGCCGAGAATCCATGCATCCGGCGAGCTTCGCGCATACGCCGCGGTACGCTCGACGACCGCTTCAAACGAATTAAGATGGTTGAGGTCCACCTCGGACAGGTCGAGCCCCACGCGGGTAAGGTGTAGGTGCGCGTCGGTGAGTCCCGGCAAAACCGTCTGCCCGCGCAGATCGAGCACCTGCGTTGCGGGGCCGTGCAGCGCCATGGCGCCCGCGAGCGAACCGACATAAACAAAGCGATCGTCCCGAACCGCGAAGGCATCTGGAGATGGCTGCCCATCGTCCACGCTATGGATCGTTCCGCCCATGACGATCAGATCGGCCGCACCGCCCGCCGCTCGTACGGCCCCCGGCGCGCCCGCCGCTGCTGCGAGTCCGCTAAGAAACCGCTTGCGCTGCACCGTCGATCCATTCGACGACGCGTGCTAATCTATTGCGCTGGTGAGATGTGCGGAGGCCGAGCGGCGCTAACGGGATGCTGTGCGGTGCGGGCGGTGCTGGGCGGGCTTCGGACGCGCCTGCGCAGGGCGGATCCGCGGCGACCGGATTGCCGTAACGTGCGGCAAAGGAGCGAAGAACGCGCTGGGCAACGGCAGCGCCGGCGATCCTTCCGCGGCGCTAAAGGATGAGGAGTTCCCGCCCCCGAGACATCCCGAGAGCGCAACTACAAAGAGGAGACTGCAGGTCCGAAATACCGAGCGCCTCATAGTCCTATCATACTCCAAAACCGACCATTTGGTTCCACGGTAGGTACCGCGGATAAAGAAAGTCTGAATCCCGCCGATCCATCTTACACCATGTAGGTCTTTGGAGGCGACTCCTGCTGCAGAATCGGGCGCGTGATTTTGAAGCTGGTGAGGCTGTGGGGCGGGACGCCTGAAGTACCTCCCATCGCGAAGTCGCTGAGGATCCGGCCGATGATGCACGCAAACTTGAACGCGTGGCCGGCGCCGATCGCTACGCTAACGTTAGGAAACTCGGGAAGGGTGTCGATCACGAAATCTCGATCGGGCGGAAGCGTGTAGAGGCAGGTTTTGACGAGTTGCGCGGGGCCGAGTGCACCCGGAAGATACTGCTCGAGAAAGCCGGTAACGCGCGCCGTGATCTCCGGATCCTCTTCAAACGTGCGCGTATTTGCGTCGACTGGTTCACCGCCCGCATCCTGTGTAACCTTGACCGCTTCGGGTTCACCGAAGACCGGAAACCCATAGAACGCCGGATCGTCCATCCAAATCCAAATTGGAAAGCTTCCAAAGGCAAAGCTCGCAAGATCGCGAGCCTTGAAATAGATGACTTGTTCCTTCGTAACCTCGAGCGGTATGCGCATGCCGAACTGACCCAACGCCCACGCGCTCCACGGTCCGGCTGCGATGATGAAGCTGCCGCAGCGATAGCGCTCCTCGCCGGTCTCGACGCCGATCTCATCGCCGGTTGAATGGAGCGCGGTTACCGGCGTGCGCTCGCGCAGGGTTGCACCGTGAGCGCGCGCCGCTCGCTGATGGGCGGCCGTCGCGCGCGCCGCTGCGACGATGCCGCCGTCCGGCTGAAAGAGGCCATGAATCTCGTCGTCGATTTGCCATGCCGGCCAGCGCTTACGAATCTCTGCCGCGTTGAGGCGCTCGAAGGGCACGCCGCATTCGCGCATTGAGTTCGCATACGGCTCCAGCGGAATCGCGCCATCACGCGGGCGGATATCGAGACCACCGGTCTTAAAGACGAGCTGTTCGCCGGCGTCGCGCTCGAGCGATTCCCACGCGGCATAAGCTTCTTTTGCAAGCCGAACGTAAACCGGCGAAAAGTATGAATAGCGGATTATTCGCGAGTGATCGTGCGACGCACCGCGCGCGTGGCCAAGTTCAAACTGCTCGAGGCCGAGCACACGCGCCCCCCGCTTCGCAAGCCAATAGGCAGCCGCACTTCCAATGCCACCGAGGCCCAAGACGATTACGTCGTAGTCTTTTGTCACGCCCTTCGTTCTTCGACTTTGCTCAGGATGACATCCGCTCAGGGTGACACTGGAAGCTGCAGCCGCGAAGCGATATAGCGGCGAATGTCGAGGCTCGCGTCTTCCATCGGTGCGTAATAGCCGTGCATAAATGCTTGTGACTTCATTCCGGCTTGGACGCCTTCACAGACAAGCCAATCCTGTTTGTTGACCAGATCCCAGAAGTCGACCACATCACTGGGATCGAATCCGGGTTTAGCGATCTCATCGGGATGAAAGAGCAAATCGCAGACGATCGTCGTTTCGGCCGGCCCGTGCGGCCACAGCGAAAACGCTGCGACGTGATCGGCGGCCAAGCTGAGCATGAAGTTGGGATAGATCAGCTCGCCTTTATGCCGGGCTCGTTCCTCGTCACTGAGCGTCGAGAAGGCGGCGCGATCGCTGGTACCGGTAGCCGTGAAGGTCCATGCGCCGTCACGGTGCGGAATGCCGTGCTCCCAATCGAGCTCCGCGCCGCCGCGTTGCTTGAAGGCCGGGACGATGCGGCAGAGTTCGGGATGAACGCGTGCACAGTGATAGCACTCGTTGTAGTTCTCGAGCAGCACTTTCCAATTCGCGCCAACCTGATAGCGCAATGAACGAGCCACTCTGAGCTCCGCAAGCGGATAGCGGGCGAGGTGCCCGGGTATCGCACCGAGCTGCGCCTGCAGCGTTGCGCCGGCGTGCTCCAGTCTATCCGGCGCAAGATGGATGAAAACGAAGCCGCCCCATTGCTCAACCGCCGCGCGGTGGAGCCGGCGCGCCTCGGGTGGAACCGCGTCGAGAGCAACGAACGGTGACGCGATGAGCCGGCCGTCGAGCGCATAAGCCCAAGCGTGGTACGGGCAGCGGATCGCGCCGCGCACGACGCCTTCGCCGCAGAGTAGCCGGCTGCCGCGGTGGCGGCAGAAGTTGAGGTGCGCGTGTAGCGCGTCGCGGTCGCGAACAAGCACGACGCTCTCTCCCGCAACGTCGAGTACGCGATACGCACCGTGGCTCTCCGGCATTTCAGCGCGCCCGACGTAGAACCACTGATCCCAAAAGATCGCGCGCTGCTCGCGAGCGAAAAAATCCGCGTCCCAATAGGCCTCGCGCGGGAGCGACGCTTCGAGGCGACCGGTTGGGTCCTGCTCGGTTGAATTGTTCGGTCGTGTCGCCACATCGTCCGAACTTTTCATGGTCGCCTCCATCGAAAAGCCAAACAAAGTGCTGCTATCGAGCGGATTCCGTCAAACGTGATAGAAACCTCTCCGCCACAAAGGAGTCCCAGCGATGGAGACGTTCGTAAAGCCTAACATCAGGACCGGCGCTACCACGCTGGACGCCCGGTGGTATACGTCGCCCGACATTTTCGCCCTGGAACAGGAGCGCATCTTCCGGCGCGAGTGGCTCTGCGTCGGTCGTGAGGAGGCGTTGGCGCGTGCTGGTGACTTCTTTACGGTCGAACGCGCGGCTGAGAGCCTCATCGTCGTGCGCGACAACGACGACCAGGTGCACGCGCTCTACAACGTCTGCCGGCATCGCGGAACGCGAATCTGCGAGCTTGCGTCCGGGCATTTCCAAGGTTCGATTCAGTGTCCATATCATGGATGGACGTACGGTCTTGATGGCGGGCTCAAGGTTGCACGCAATATGGCCGAAGTTCCGAATTTCGATCGAGCCGAATATCCACTTAAAGAAGCGGCCGTGGCGTTGTGGGAAGGGTTTATTATGGCGAACCTAGCGTCGCCCTTCGACTCCGCTCAGGGTGACACTTGGAGCATTGCATTTGAGCGGGCGTTTGCGCCGTTGATCGGACGCTTCGCACGCTGGAATATCCACGAACTGCGTACCGCGCGCTCGATCACCTACGGCCTCGCATGCAATTGGAAACTGATCTTCCTGAACTACTCTGAGTGCTACCACTGCCCGCTCGTGCATCCGCAGCTCGACAAACTCTCGCCCTCCGACAGCGGTCGTAACGATCTTTCTGAGGGACCATTCCTCGGAGGATACTCCGATCTGCGTCAGCCCGGCACGAGCTTGACGATGAGCGGCCACAGCTCGCGGCCGCCGATCGGAAGCGTCGCAGGCGACGACCTCAATCGCGTCTACTACTACACGCTCTTTCCGTCATTCATGCTCAGCACGCACCCCGACTACGTCATGGTGCATTACGTCAAGCCGATCGCGCCTAATCGCACCGAGCTCGTCTGCGCGTGGCTCTTCGATCCGCGAACGATCGCGCAACCCGATTTCGATCCAAGCGACGTGGTCGATTTCTGGGATCTGACGAACGGTCAGGACTGGCACGTCAGCGAATTGACGCAGCTCGGCCTAGGATCGCGTGCCTACTCGCCCGGACCCTATTCGAAAGCGGAAGGGCTGCTGCACGCATTCGATCGTCATTACCTTTCGGTAATGGAGTCGTAGCAACGCTGGGGCTGCTGCTCGCGGCCGGCGTGGCGTTGCCGTCGCTGCAGGATCTTGCGTGGAGGAACATCGGACCGGCCGTTGCGGGCGGCCGCGTTTCAGGCGTCGCCGGTACGGATGCCGATTCGAATCTTTATTACTTCGGCGGCGCCGACGGCGGCGTTTGGAAAACGACGAACACGGGGCTGACCTGGAGCAGCGTCTGGCCACACGATGCCGTCGGCGCGATCGGCGCGATCGCGATCGATCCGCGGAATAAGAACACCGTTTGGGTGGGAACCGGCGAGCCGAATCTGCGTAACGACATTTCCTACGGCGACGGCATTTGGGTAACCCACGATGGCGGCGCGACTTGGGGTAACGCCGGACTGCACGAGAGCTGGGCGATCGCCCAGATCGTCATCGATCCGCGCAATCCACAGCGAGTCTGGGCCGCGGCGGTCGGCAACCCGTATCGCGACAGCACGGCGCGCGGCGTCTATCGCACGACCGACGGTGGTCGAACTTGGCAGCGCGCGCTCTATCTCGGACCATCCAGCGGTGCGTCCGACCTCGCAGTCGATCCACAGAATCCAAATATCGTCTTTGCCGGAATCTGGCAATTTCGCCGCGTTCCATGGAATTTCAGCAGCGGCGGTCCGCTCGATGCGATCTTCAAGTCGGTCGACGGCGGCGTGCACTGGCGGCGCTTGAGCGGCAGCGGTTTGCCCGCAGGCGATATGGGCCGGATCGGATTGGGCGTTGCTCAGGGTGGAACTGGAAGGGTACGCGTTTATGCGCTGATTCAATCGAAAGAGGGCGTTTTGTGGCGCTCCGATGACGGCGGCGAGCACTGGCGGCTTATGACGCGGGACACGTTGGTGAATCAGCGGCCATTTTATATGAGCCGGCTCGCGGTCGATCCATCGAATTCCAACCATGTCTTCTTCTCCTCCGAGGATTTGATCGAGACTCGCGACGGCGGGAAGACATATCGTGACGTCGTTACCGCCGTCCACCAAGATCATCACGGATTATGGATCTCGCGCGACGGGCGGCGCATCATCGAAGCCGACGACGGCGGCGCACCGATTTCGATCGATGGCGGCAAGACATGGGACTGGCGGTACAACGTCGCGCTGGCGCAGATCTACCGCGTCGGCTACGATGAAGGCAATCCTTATCGCGTCTGCGGCGGGATCCAAGATAACGATTCATACTGCGGCCCGTCCGATTCGCTCAGCCCGCTCGGAATCGAAAACTCGGACTGGCGCGACGTCGGCAACGACGGCGACGGTTCGTGGGTTTGGCCGCAGCCCGGCGATCCATCCTCGATTTGGAGCGTCGGCGTCAACGAGCTCAACGGCCAGCTCGGAATCTACGACATGCGATCGCGTCAGAACTACGACGTCACGCCCGACGTGACCGACACCAATGGGCGCGCACTCGCCGGACTTCCGTTTCGCTCCAACTGGGAAGCCCCAATCGCGTTTCAACGCTTTGTCACCCTGAGCGTGTCATCCCGAGCGGAGTCGAGGGACGAAGGGCAGCAAAACGTTGCGGCCTACTACGGTGCGAATGTGCTCTTTGAAACCGAGGATCTAGGACGTACCTGGCGCCGGATCAGCCCCGACCTGACACGCAACGATCCGAGCAAGCAGCGCGTCGCAGGGGGCCCGATCAACACCGATGTTTCCGGCGCAGAGTTCTACGATACGATCTTCGACATCGCGCCGTCGCGCTTAGAGCCCGGACGCATTTGGGTTGGAACGGACGATGGACTCGTGCAACTCACGACCGATGGCGGAGCTCACTGGCGGAACGTAACACCGCCTGATGTCGCGGCGTGGGGACGAATCGATACGGTCGACGCATCGAGCGCCGACCCGCGGCGCGCGTACGTCGCGATCGATCGGCACGTGATGGGTGACCCGCGTCCTTACATTCTCGTGACCGACGACTCCGGCGTAACCTGGCGCACGATCGTCAGCGGATTGCCCGGAAATCAATACGTTCACGTCGTGCGCGAAGATCCGCGCAATCCCGACGTGCTGTACGCGGGCCTGGAGCAAGGCGTTTGGTTTTCGATCGACCGCGGAGCGCACTGGCAGAGTCTGAAGTTGAATATGCCGTCGGTCGCGGTGCACGACATTCGCGTTCAACC
>Ga0306920_100010563_pt1 | contig 12393 bp, 14 predicted proteins | sample flu12Cox44000170_FD_204666 | JGI IMG/M metagenome (GOLD analysis project Ga0306920, IMG submission 204666) | Lab enrichment of tropical soil microbial communities from Luquillo Experimental Forest, Puerto Rico - flux4day.12C.oxic.44.000.170 (v2)... | ecosystem: Environmental > Terrestrial >...
AACAGGCCCTTGGCTGCCCCGCTATTCGACAGGCTCTCGAACAGCTTCCCCATCACCTGATGCGAAGCCATGCGATTGAGGTCGGCGAGAATGCCGTCTGCCAGCTTCGTGAAATTGATTTTCCCCGTCGTGGCGAACTGCGCGAGCGCATCCTCCATGCCGCTAAACACCTTGGTGAATGCCGCCTGCGTCTCGCCCGCAACGTTGTGGGTGGAATCGATGAAGTTCGCAAAGGCGGTCGCTGCGCCGTTTGACCAGTCGGCCTGCTTGTCCTTGAGCGCCGCGTAATAGGCGTCGTAATCCTGCAGTGACTGATCGAGCCCCGCCTTGATGTCTGCCGACGCTTTGAGGTAGTCGGCGCCACCGATCAGGTCTTTTGGTGTCGCCTTGTCGAGCTGCTCCTGGAGCCTCTGATACTCGGCATAGATAGACTTAACGGCCTGCACCTTCTTCTCCGCCTCTGCGCCCATCCCGAATGCGTCGAGCTGGCGCCCATATTGCTCGGTTTGGCCGCCCTGATAGCTCTTGATGGACGCATCGATCTGCGCGGAGCGCTCCTGGAGCTTCGCCACCTCGTCGCGATGCTGGACCTCTTTCTCGAGTGCAACATTTTTTTGTAGTTGCGCGCGAATGGCATCCTGATTTGCGATCAGACTCTTTTGATCCGCCGTCAGCGCCTTGCCCTTCCAATCGACCATTTCCTGATTGAACTTGGCAAGCTCCCTCTCTGCTTGCGACATTTTCCCTGTCGTCGAGAGCTGCAATTCCATCTCAGCGGCTTGATCACGAAGTTGCTGCAAGAATTTCGTCGCAGCATCGTCGTGGAACTGCTTTTGAGAAGCATGATGCTCGCCGCCCTTCGAGAAGTTGATCTCCTTGTGAGGCTTTGCCGACAGGGGCGGCCCTGCCATCTCCTTGGGACCGGCCAGAACCCTATTGACGAAGTCATCGTAGCCCTTCTGAGCATCGCCAATTTCCTTGACGCCCTTATTGAAGGCGTCGACGACACCCTGAACGTCACCAGCGCCAGCACGGTTCGCGATATTCGCCACCATGTTGATGCCGGCGCCAGCCTCCTTTGCCGCCGTTACGATTGCCGCGAGCCCAATCGCCGCACCCTTCGCGATCGCCGCAACGTCCGAATAGAATTCATGGAGCACCGGCCCCATCGAAGCGTTATCGCTGAACGCCTCGGTAATCGCGATGATCGTCGGCAAGAGCTCGGTTTTGGCGCTCCGATTCATCGCATCCATCTTCGCCTTGGACATCTCGAAATGTTGCTCGAGCGCATCCATCTGCTTGATGAGCGAATCACCGATAACTGCGCCCGAGGCCTCCGCCTGGACGCCCAGCTCCCGCAGTCCGCTTGAGCCTTTGTTCAATACCGGAATCAGCGCCTCGCCAGCCGCCCCAAACAATTCATGAGCGACAGCCGCCTTGCCGGCACCATCGGCCGATCCGGCAAACGCGTCGGCGACCTCATACAGCAGAGCCGTCGGCGAACTATCCTTGATGTCCTTCATCGAGATGCCGAGCGCGCTGAACGCTGCGATGGCATCCTTATTCCCATGAGAGGCCTTGTTCTGAGCCTCCGCGAAGTCAGCAATCCCCTTCGTCGCCTCCTTCGCGTCTATTCCGGATGCGGCCGCAGCAAAACCCCACTTCTGAACCTCACCGGTCGACAGGCCAGTTTGCTGGGAGATCGTCTCGACCTGCTTGCCGTACTTGGCGAGATCCTCCGCCGCGCGAATCGTCACTTCGGCCGCGACGGCAACTACGGCGGCGACCGCACCAATCGACAGCACCGTCTTGTTCATGATGAGCGACATGGCATCGGTCCGCTCCGCCAGAACGAGCAGCGAGCCGCCAAACCGCTTGAAGTTGCCCTGCGAGAGTTCGTGCGCGAGTACAAGCATTTCTCTTCGCGCGCCGGCATTCGCCATGCTGAAACTATGCGCGGCATGGCCGCCGCTGTTCATGGCGGATTCCATCGACTTGATCTTGTCGATGTACGGCTGGGCCGCGGCCGACACCCCAAGCTCCGCAGCGCGAAGTTCCATCAGTTCGGCGCGGGTCTTGCCCGCTTGGGCGGCCTGCTTTTGGAGTGCGGTCAGCCAGCTCTCAGCCGTCTTGGCAGACTTATTGAACGCCACGACCGACTCGTCGCCCTGCGCCTTCAGTGCCTTCCTCGTATCCTCAATCGCCCTGGCCGAATTAGTCAGACGCTGGCGCAACGTCTCCTGCCCCGTGACGAAATCGACCACGGTTTTTTGCGCGCGACTCATCTCCGCAACAAACCCGGAAGTGTCGCCCGTCAACCGCACGACGGTTTCGTTAGACATTTGTCAACTCCTTCACCTTCGCATCAATCACGTCGCTAAATGCCTGTGCAGCCGCAGCCTTCGTGGCGTCGTAAGCCGGCCGCAGGAACGGCCGCGCGGCCATCTTCGACGTGCCGTACTCGAGGAATCTCCCATAGAAGGCATCCTTGCTCCACGTCACCAGATACGTGGCACGAAGGCCTTCGGCGGACCGCTCTTTATCGAACGCGATCAGGAGGTTGTCGCGCAGGAACCCCGGGTACCGCTTCTGCTTGCCCCTCTCCCAAGTCGCATCGCCGACGGGTGCGCGTAGCTTCACTTCGTCGAAGATCACGCGCGCGCCGGCCACTGTCGCCTGCCGCAGCACCGACTCGCTCGCGACCTGCGAGAGCGAATCGATGGTCGCGGTCAGCGCCTCCGGGTTTTCAATCGAAAGCCTGAACGCCATCACGCATTCCTGTTCGGGAACATCTTCGAAAACAGCAGTTCGGATTGCGCATCCGGATCGTCGAGCAGGATCGGCTCGTTTTTCGCCTGCTCGCGCAGCTCACGAACCTCATTCCATGGAATGAAATCGAGGGCGTCGAACGGGTCGCGGCGCACCTTCACATCCCGGTTGATATTCGCGAGCATCGATGCGATCGTGCCAGCGCGCAGGTCGTCGTAATGGCCGCCGCGCCGATCAAGCTGGTACGAAGCCATGTATTCGACGAATTCCGCGCTGGTGATTCGCTCCTGCAGTTCCCTTATTGGGATTCCGAAGTCGATGCTGAGCTTGAGCCAGAATCGCCGCTCGGGGCGGCTTCGGAGTTTTTTGCAGCAGCCTCCACCGCGGCTGTCTGCATGCCATTGATGCGCACGGCGACTGCGACGATGCGATCGATGACCGCGCTGCCCTGCGCCTGAAGCGCGGCGACATCCGATTCGTCGAGCACCAGCGCACCGGATTCATCGACAACGGTCGCGAGTAGCAGGTCGGCTTGCGACTGGCTGATCGACACCTTGCCGCCCTCCTTCTTCGCGTAGAACGCGTCGCGCGCGAGGCCCGACATTTCCGAAACGAGGACCGAGACGCCATCGCCCCACTCGGGCACGTCGACCGACTCGGTTTTGAGATGTGCGGCGCCAAGGATGGCGATCTTGGTTTCTTTGCTGAGGATCGGCACGTGAATTCCTGTTGACTGGTTGAATGACTGACGCGGGCGCGAATTACGCGTAGACCACGTTGCCCGTGATACGGATCGACACGCCCGTCGTCTTGAGCAACTGATCGACACCACCGTCGAGCGGGGTGTTCTTCACGTAGCCGGAGAACGTCGCAGACTTCCCATTCGGGGCCAACAGCTTGAACTGCTTGAGCGTGCCAGCCTGTTTCGCCGCATCGCATGCCAGCTGACCCGCATCCGTGAAATCCTTGTCCACATCGAAAGTGAAGTGGCCGAAATCCTGCAGGCCGAGCTGAAATTCCTTCGCCGTGCTCGACAGGTTGGTCTTGTCGATTTCGTTTGCCTGGCCGTCGAAGCCCTTGAAGCCGGTGATATTCCCGATCGGCGTCCAGGTCGTCGGCGTCGCCGTGCCGCCGGTCGTATAAGCTGCGCCGCCGGTCGTATCGACGTCCACGGCGAAGGTATTGGTGGTGACATTCTTCACGACCAACGTCAGACCGTTGAGCGTGGTGTTGCCGCCGAGCGCAGCGAACGTCACGATGTCGCCATTGGCGAAGCCATGCGCAGCAGAAGTCACGATCGTCGGGAAGCCGAGAGCGAGGCCGGTGACGGTCTTCGCGCTACCGGCCGAGCCCGAGACGGAAAAGGTCGTGCCTTGTGCCGAAATTGCGGTGCTGGTCATTTCCTACCTCACAAATGAAAATGCCCGCATCGCGCGGGCCTAGAAAACGGAAAGCCCACTTTCGCGGGCCGGGAAATTACGGGGTGAACCAGACGGAGAAGTCGAGACGTGATCCGTACAGCTTCGTATCGGGCTCCCATGTGCTCACGGGGGCTCCGATATTCGTTGCGTTGATCGGCGGCGGCGTCAGCGCAACAATCGCGCTTTGCATCAGGCCGATGGCCGTCAGGCGATCATCGGCCCACACGTTCACCTGCACGCGTGCGTTCTGCTGCGCAGCGACGGTGTTATTCAGGTAGTTCGCCGACTGGCCGCCTACAGCCTGGTACGTGATATATGGCCGCGCCACGCCAGCGGGCGCCACGTCCGGATAGCATCGATCGGAGACGAGCGATCGCAGTGCGCCGTAGACGATCGCCTCAGCACTGTTAGCCATTGCTCACCCCTTCCTCGGCGAGGATGGAGATGACCCGGTTTCGCTCGTCTTCATTCATCGCCGCGTGGATGTCGAAGATCCGCGCGCCGTAGACGATGCGCATGGCGGCGACCACTTTCGGGATCTGTAGCTCGGGCCGGTAACGCACCGTGATCGTGTGCGTGACGCTCGACTGCACGGACTGCGCCGCGATGAGCTCGCGGCCGGTCAGCGCGTCGATTTCTCCCCACACGGTGAATGCATCGGTCCATGTCGTGCTCTGCTGACCGAGCGCGTCCTGTGTCGTCTGGCGGGTCTGGAACGTGAGACGCCGGCGCAGGTTGCCACTACGCACCACGAAACCATTCACGATGCCCACGTCAGAACTCCCACGTCATGTAGGCGTCGAGCAACCGGTCGACATACGGCAGCGCGTCGATCTTGCCGCGCGTCATGATCGCGACTTCCTCGCGGTTCTCGTAGAGCGTCGCGAGCCGGATCTTCAGCCACGCCTTGAAGCCTTCCGGGATCACGCCGATGAACGACTGGCCGCTGCCGGCATCGGTGAGCGCGACGCCCTGCAGTTGGTAGACGCCCGGCGAGACGACCGACGACACGGTGTAGTCGGTATTCGGTTGCAGGGGCGCCGGCAGCGCGCCGCTGAGGTTGGAGAAGCGCACCGCATCACCCACCGCGAGCGACTTCCACAGCGGTGCGGAGATCGTGTTGGCCACCGTGTCGGCCGTGAGCGCGTCGGCGTAACCCGCGCGGAAATTGACCCACACCGCGCCGATCTGCGGCAGCGGAATGGGCCAAATTTGCCCAAACACCGGGGTGATACGCACCGGGTCTGACGCATAGTCGACCGTATAGGTGGTTGCGGGCATGGTCTGCACGTTGCTGGCCATGTCTAGATACTGGATCGATTCGACGCACAGCACCGGGTTGCGCTCGAGGTAGATAGCGTGTCCCGGCAGCGTCAGCGCGCGACCGTACGGGATGCCGATCAGCGACGGTCCCGGAAAGCTGTCGAGCACTTGCCTGAAACGCGCTGCGACCAACTGCTTGTGCGTCAGGGCTTCGGCATAGTCGCGCGTCGCGGAGATCAGCGCGCCGATCAGCACATCGTCGTCGTTGATGTCGACGCGCGCCTGCTGCTTCGCCTCGGCGAGCGTGACCGGCTCGGCGCGGGGGGCGGTGAGGATCTGGATGGGCATGGGTGGGACGGGCGGCCGAGGCCGCCCGGTGACCGTTTAGCCGACGATCTGCACGACCGATGCATTGTTGGCGTCCGACGCCGGCGCGTAGCGCGGCGCGAAGCCGAGCAGCAGCGCCGATGTCAGGCTTGCCGCGGTGCCGACCGTCACCGACAACTGCACGAACGAGAAGCCGTTGGCGACGTCGAGCTGCGCCGGGTCGAGGTTGATCGCGACGTTCTTGTTGTCGCCCGAGGCCTTGACGACCTCGGTGATGGCCGCGCCCGTCACATCCTTGGCGCCCGCGCCAGCCGACGAGGTGGCCTGCTGGAACTTTGCGTCGACCGTCGCCGACGCGCCCAGCACGCCGGTCTGGATCAGCGCGAGCAGCTTATGGAATTTGCCGGCGGCGATCCAGCCGGTCGTGAGTGCGCCGGCGGCCTGGCTCGACGGCTGGATCGCGTCGAGCACCGCGATCGCTTCGGTTGCCTTGATGTTGATCATGGTCATCTTTCCTTCAGAAAAGGGGGAAGTGAGGGGCGCAGCGCAGGGGGTGGGTGGCCGCGCCCGTCAGGTCAGCGGGTCAGCGCTCAGTTGCCTGTTAGCGGGCGCCGAGCTGGACGAACGGCGAGAGTTGGTTCGAGCCCTTCGCCTGGGCGATCGGCTTGCTGATCTTCGACTGACCGTCGACGCGGAAGATGGAGCGGAACGCCGTGGCGTCGGCATCGAAATACAGATGCATCGACGTCGCCGTCTGGACGCCGCCCGACTTCGTGATCGTGCGGTAGAAGCCCTTCAGGTCGATCAGCGCGATGTCACCCTGCGAGCTGAACGCCGCGGCGTGCTGGCTGACATAGATCGGACGGCCCATCAGCGTGCCGTACGGCGAGCCCTGCGCACCGGCCGAGATCGGCAGGTAGATCGGGTAGTTGCCGAGCTGCAGGCCGAACAGCGACGGCAGCGCGTCCGGCGTGATCAGCCAGCACGAGCGCGGGAACGAGCCCACCGGCAGGCGCGCGACCATGTTCGTGATATTCGACAGCGATACCGTGTTCGTCGATTGACCCGAGTCCTTCGTCACGACCACCGCCGCGCTGCTGTTGAACGCGCCCTGCGGCTGGCCGGCGCCCGTGCCGAACAGGATCGCCTCGTCGGTTTTCCAGCGGATCGAGCGCGCCATCAGACCGGGCAGGTACGAGTCGAGCGCGTTGGTGTCCGAGATCAGCTCGTCCGTCACCGGCGCGAGTGCCATTAGCTTGTGCAGGCGCATCGTGGTCGTGCCCAACACCGGCTTGGTGGCGTTCGCCTGCGAGGCTTCGGCCTGCCAGTAGGCGCGCACGCCATCCGTGCCCCAGGGCGTGGTTTCGTCCTTCGGGAACACCATGCCGTTGCCACCGAGTTCCGTGTTGTCGGTCATCGGCAGCAGCGCATCCTCCTCGAGCGACAGCGTGAAGATGTCGGTCGAGAACTGCGGCGGAATCAGGAAGCCGCCATCCTGACCGGCACCTTCGTTGGCCGCGACGCCGGGCGCGGCCGCGCCGATCGTCAGGCGACGGTCGACTGCGCCGATGCCGACGCCTGCCGAGCGCACTGCGGCCGCGAATTCACCGAACGAGCGGAAGCCGCGCGACGGGTCGTTTTCGACGTTCTCGCTGACCGTGACCGTCGCACCGGCTGCTGCCGGGATCGTCACGCTGCGCTCGGCCTCGATCAGCGCTTCTTCGCGCGTGATCGCGGCACTCAGACCCGTGAGCGCGGCGCGCTCGGTGTCGAATGCGCTCGCCTCGTCGTCGGTCAGGTCACGGCCTTCAGCCGCAGCCTTATCCGTGATCGCACGCATCGCAGCGACATGCTTTGCCTTGCGAGCCTGCAGCTCGCGCAGATTCTTGCTCATGTGGACTCCAGAAATGAAAAAACCCGCATAAGCGGGCGGATTTGCGGTTACACCGACGCGGCCATCGGGCCACACGTCAACGCTTTTTGGCGCCGACGGCTCGGGCTGGTGCTAGCCCACGATCTGCAGCTCACGCTGCGCGGCAGCCAGACGGCTAGCCGACGCCTTCGAGGCGCGGATGTTCTTCTGCATGTTCGCCACCACCTGATCGAACGTCGCAATCCCGTCGACCATCTTTTCGGATAGCGCATCGTCAGCACCGAGCACGCGGCCCTGACCCATGCCGTTGCGCACGGCGTCGATCGGCACCTTGCGGCCCTTCGATACACCCTTCGTGAAGGCGCTGTAGTAGTCGTCGACGCGCGACTGCATGAACGCGCGCGCATCAGCGTCGAGCGGCTGGTACGGATTGCCCTCGACCTTGAACTTACCCGCTGAGATCAGCGTCGTGTCGACGCCAGTCTCGGCGAGCGCCTTCGACCAGTCCTGGTGCGCCATCCACACGCCGATCGAGCCCACTTCCCCGCCGGGCGTCACGTAGAACTCGCTGGCCGCGCAGCCGAGCCAGTACGCCGCCGACGCCGCGAGACTGTTCGCCACCGCGATCACCGGCTTTTTAGACGCCGCAATCTGTGCGGCCAGCTCCTGCACGCCGTACACCGAGCCACCGGGGCTGTCGATGTCGAGCAGGATCTGTGCGACGCTGTCGTCAGCCTGCGCATCATTGAGCTGAGCGCCGATCATGTCGCAGCTCGCGCCGCTTTCGCACATGCCGATCTGGCTCGCGCGCTGCACGATCGGGCCGTGCGCTGGAATCACAGCGATCGCGCCCGAGCGTCCCGAATTGCCGCGCGAGCGCGGCCCGGCACCGGGTTCATCGCCGGCAACCGCGCCGGCTTCTATCGCGCGGACCACGGTTTCCGACGTCACACTGCGCGCGAGCACGGCCGCGTAGGCCGACATGCGCTCGGGCATTAACGCCCACGGTGTCGACAGGCACCAGGTGATAAATCGTTCGTGTTTCATGCGTTCTCCGGCTCCTTTGGCTCCTGCTTCTGTTCCGGCGTCGGCTTTTGTGGCTCGATCGGCTGCTCTTTCCCAGCTTCGCTGACCGGCACCATGTTCAGCGGCATCAGCGGCTCATCCAAATCAGGCAGCGGCTCGCGGTTTTCACTCTCACGCGCCTCGTTGCGGGTCATCCAGCCGTCCAGAATGCCGTTGTGGTAGTACATCGAGCGCGCTGCGGCGTCGCCGCGCAGCAGCGCCGAGAAATCGCACTCGACCTCGATGTCAGAGTCGTCGGAGAGCAGCAGCCACGTCTTGATGGACGATTCCCAGCGTACAGCCCAAGGGGTCATCGTGTAGATCACGAACTCGAGCGACTGCTGCTCGATGTTGCTGAACGTCGCCTTGCTCAGATCACCCACCAGATGCGGCGGCACGCGGAACATGCGCGCGATGTCACCGACCTGGAACTGCCGCGCCTCGAGGAACTGCGAATCCTTATTCGTGAGGCCCAACTGGTGCCACTTCATACCCCCTTCGAAGACCGCCGCCTTACCGCGGTTCACGCCGAGCTGGGCGTTCTGGTATGACTCGCGGAAGTTTTCGCGGGCAGCCTTGTCCTTGAACGTGCCGGGGAACTCGATCCAGCCACCACCTGGCGTCGCATCATTCGCAAAGAAGCGCGCACCGTAGTCCTGCGCGGCCAGCCCGAGGCCGACCGACTCGCGCGCGAGCTCGATCGGGTTCAGACCGACGATGCCATCGCTCGACAGGCCGCGCAGATGCCAGATCTCCGAGGCCGAGTAGTAGGTGACCTCTCCGTTGCGATCGGTGTACTTGTAGCGGAAGTCAAATTCCGACTTGCCCGGCAGCGGCTCGAGCCGCATGCCGTCCGGATGCTTCGGAATCAGCGCGCGCACCGAGCCATCTGGCGCGGTGACGATCTGGTTGAACGCATTGCCGCGCAGCGCGAGGTGACCCATCATCATCTCGCGCCATTCATAGGGCGTCTGCCACTGGTTCGGCGCGCCGCATAGCAGATCCAGCAGCCAGTGCTTTGTGACCGGCGTCTTTTTGCCGTTCCGGGTGCGCTTGTAAAGCCTGATCGGCAGCACGCCGAAGGTCTCGGCGAGCACGCGTACGCAGGCAAACACGACCGGCAACTGCATCGCGCGGTCGGGCCCGACGCGCATGCCCGAACTCGTGCGCGCGCTCACCGGCTCAAACCAAAAATTGCCCCATGCGGAGCGGTCTTCGCCACCCGCCCGGAATTTCGAAATGAACATCAGCTGTCACCCTCGCGTCGCGCGCCGGGCGACATGACGCCCACCGCACGCGCCACGATGAATACGAGCGCGATCATCAGGACGCCGGCCACGGTCAGACCGATCGGCACGCTCAGCATGCAGCCGCCGGCCAGCACCATCAGCCAGCCGAGCAGGATGCAGATGTTGAAAACGATAGGATTCATACGGTCACGAACTCGTAGTCGGAGCCGATCACAAAACCGGCTTGCGGGTTGAGGCTGATGAGTGACACAGCGTTAAACAGCGCCATCAGCGGGTCGATCTTCGCCGATCCGCTGGCTTGCTTCGTGATCAGGATCGCATTGCCGCGCGGTTCGACGCGCGCATTGCCGACGCACCAGGCCATCATGCGCTGGCCGCCATGCAGCAGCGCACCTTCGGCAACCCTGCGCTCGGTCGTCTTGATCGCACCGCCGAGCTTCCATCCCTGCGAAATGCCGATCACCTTGTCTTCTGGCACGCCAGCGTCGACCAGCGCGTCGAGCACGGCGCCGATGCCGGCCGGGTCGACGCCAACCTTGTCGAGCAGGCCCGACGACTCACACTGACTGACGACATCCGCGACGTCTGCGACGTCGTCGCCGATGTGGTCGACCAGCGTCAGGTCGCCATCGTCGGAAAAATCGTTAAAGCGTGCCGCTTCGGACTTTCGCCGCTCGAGCACGGAAGGGTGAGCCCACGCGTGCGCCCACGCGAGCCAGTTACCGGTGCCGCACTCTCGGCCCACCACTGCGAGTCCCAGCAGGTCGTCGAGGCCGCCGCCATCAATCCCGACGTCAACCACATCGCAGCGTGCGAGCAGCTCGTCGAGCGTGCGCGGCCCGTGTGCGGCGCCCTCCCAGAAGTCCGCACCGGCCCAGCGATCGCTGCGCAGCGCGAGACCGATCTCGACGTTCGCGTGTTTCGCCAGAAAGCCGCGGAACGACTCTTCGCCGGTCTCCTTCGCCTTGCGGAACTCGCGTTCGAGGTACGCCTGATCGACAGAAAACCCGAAATTCGGGTTGACCATCGCGAGGTTCTCGACCAGCAGGTGCTCCTTGCGCTTCACCATCTCGGGCGGATGCTCGAAGATCACCGGCACGAAGCACGGGTCGACGATCTTGCCGTCGCGCACGTCGCGCGCATAGCGCAGTTTCTGCAGGAAAACGCCCGCGGGCGGATCGTTCGACTGCGTCGTCAGGTAAATGACGAAGCCCTCCGGACGCGAAGCCAGACCCCCGGTCGCCTCGCGCAGCATGTCCTCGGCGTTGGGCTGCTTGCCGAACAGCCAGAGCTCGTCGATCAGCGTGCCGACGCTCTTTTTGCCCGACACCGTGTTCGAATCCGCCGCGACGACCTTCAGCATCGCGCCGCTCGTGCGGTGAGTGATGGTCTTGATGTGGGCCTGCACCTGGAAGAGGTCGTCGAGCTCGTCCTCGTGCTTCACCATGTCGCGACTCGGCGCGAAACTGTTGTTGGCGACCTCGATCGTCGGCGCGAGGATCGCGTATTCCGCCGACTGCCTCCAGTTGAGGATCATCGCGGTCATCATGATCCCGGCAGCGAGCGTCGACTTGCTGTTTTTCTTCGGGATGCAGACAAACCACTCCGTGATCAGGCGCCGACCCAATGTCGGCGAATCCTCGCGTGCGTCATAGGCGCCGAAGATCGATGCGACCAGATCGAAGACCCACTGCGCCGACGACTCGCCGAACGTCGGACTGCCCGGCGCATCGACGATCTTCAGCTCCTTGAACACGGCGAGCGCCTGCTCGGCCGTCTCCGGGAAGATCGGCGGCGGAATGATGGGCTGGCCTGCCTTGAGCCGCTCGGCCCAGTCAGGACAGGCAGTCGACCATTCCATGCGTTATTTCCTGTTGACGAGTTTCAACGGCGCCGCCATGCCACCGAACTTACTCGCGGCCTTCTTTGCCCGGTCGGCCTGCTCATCCTTTTTGCCGCCTTCGCCCTTTTTGGCGAAGAGGAACGGCAGCGCCGCGCTCGCGGCGCGCACCTGGATCATGGTGGCCTCGACGCGACCGAGCGCAATGTCCTGCATCAGCGTCAGCATGTCGCAATCGCCAATCTCAACCGGCGTCGCCCTAGTGCGTTTCAGCGTGCCGCCGTGCGGCTGCTGCTCCATCTCGACTTTCTTCGCCGCGCGGCGCGGGGTGGTCGACTTCGCGGCCGCTTTCGGTTCGGCCTTCGGCGCCGCTGCCGTTTTCGGCTTGCGTCCTGCACCGGGCCGGGCCCCACCGCGACCCCCAGAGCTTTGATTTTTCGCCGGTTTGATTTCTGCGCTTTGCGCTTTGGGTTTGCGACCGGCGCCAGGCCGCGAACCGCCGCGCCCTCTGGGTTTGCCGGTCATTTGATTTCCCCTGTTTGATTTCCGGGAGGTGTTTAAAGGGCGATTTTTTGTCCGCGTGCG
>Ga0306920_100010566_pt1 | contig 12392 bp, 10 predicted proteins | sample flu12Cox44000170_FD_204666 | JGI IMG/M metagenome (GOLD analysis project Ga0306920, IMG submission 204666) | Lab enrichment of tropical soil microbial communities from Luquillo Experimental Forest, Puerto Rico - flux4day.12C.oxic.44.000.170 (v2)... | ecosystem: Environmental > Terrestrial >...
ATCGCTGACATGCAATTCACCCAGGAACATGCCGAGATCCGTCGCACCCTGCGCGCCATCATCGACAAGGACATCAATCCGCATGTCGACCAATGGGAGGAGGACGGCATCTTCCCCGCCCACGCGGTGTTCAAGAAGCTGGGCGACGCCGGCCTTTTGGGCATCAACAAGCCGACCGAGTTCGGCGGCATGGGTCTCGACTATTCCTACGCCATGGTGATGGCGGAGGAGCTGGGCCACATCCATTGCGGCTCGGTGCCGATGGCGATCGGCGTGCAGACCGACATGGCGACGCCCGCCCTCGCCCGCTACGGCAGCGACGAGCTGCGCCGCGAGTTTCTAGCACCCTCGATCAGCGGCGATTACGTCGCCTGCCTCGGCGTGTCCGAAGTCGGCGCCGGTTCGGACGTCGCCTCGCTCAAGACGACAGCGCGGCGCGTGGGCGGCGACTACGTCATCAATGGCGGCAAGATGTGGACGACCAACGGCACACAGGCCGACTGGATGTGCCTGCTCGCCAATATCGGCGAAGGGCCGGTGCACAAGAACAAGTCGCTGATCTGCCTGCCGATGAAGACCAAGGGCGTGCAGGTGGTGAAGAAGCTCGACAAGCTCGGCATGCGCTCGTCCGACACCGCCCAGATCTTTTTCGACGAGGTGAAGGTTCCCGTGCGCAACCTGATCGGTCAGGAAGGCATGGGCTTCGTCTACCAGATGCAGCAGTTCCAGGAGGAACGGCTGTGGGGCGCGATCTCGGCGGTGGTCGGCATGGAGCGCCTGATCGACCAGACCGCCGAGTACACCCGCGAGCGCAAGGTGTTCGGCCGGCCGCTGCTCGACAACCAGATCATCCATTTCAAGCTCGCCGAGCTCAGCACCGAGATCGAGCTGGTGCGCTCGCTCTGCTACCGCGCCTGCGAGGAGTATCTCGACGGCACCGACGTCACCATGCTGGCCTCGATGGCCAAGCTGAAGGCCGGCCGCATGATGCGGCTGGTGACCGACGGCTGCCTGCAATACTGGGGCGGCGCGGGCTATCTCTGGGAGGCGCCGACCGCGCGCGCCTTCCGCGATGCGCGCCTCGCCTCGATCGGCGGCGGCGCCGACGAGGTCATGCTGCAGATCATTTCCAAGATGATGGGCACCCTACCGCGGAGCGCGCATGGCTGAGTTCGCTTCAAAATATGAAACCCTGCTGCTGCGCCGCGAGCGCTCGCGGCTGCACGTCACGCTCAACCGGCCGCAGGTCAAGAACGCGCTCAATCCGGTGCTGATCGGCGAGCTGTGCACGGTGTTCCACAACCTGCGCGACCGACGCGACGTCAAGGCGGTGATCCTGCGCGGCGCCGGCGGCTGTTTCTGCGCCGGCGCCGATCTCAAGAACATGGAACAGAGCATGGGCGATCCGCCGCGACCCGGCGAGAAGGACCCGATCGCCCTCAGCAACCGCGAATACGGCACCTTCCTCGAGATGGTGAATACCACGCCGCAGGTCGTGGTCGCCGCCGTCGAGGGCTACGCCATCGCCGGCGGCTTCGGCCTGCTCTGCGTCTCCGACGTGGCGATCTGCACCGAGGACGCGGGCTTCGCCATGAGCGAGACCGCGATCGGCATCGTGCCGGCCCAGATCGCGCCCTTCGTCGCCGGCCGTATCGGCGTGCCGGCGACGCGGCATCTCGCGCTGACGGCGGCGCGCTTCAAGGGACCGGAAGCGCTGCGGCTCGGCATCGTGCATCACCTGGTGAAGGATTCCGCCGCGCTCGACGCCAAGCTCGAGGAGGTGCTGAAGCAGATCGACCGCTGCGCGCCGCTCGCCAATGCCGCGACCAAAGCGGTCGTCCAGAAGGTCGGCGTCGAGCCGCTTTCGTCGGTGCTCGATTTCGCCGCCGACAAGTTTGCCGAGGCTCGCCGCAGCCCCGAGGCCGCCGAGGGGCTGCGCGCCTTCGCCGAGAAGCGTCCCCCCAAATGGTCCGTGGAGTAACCCATGCCGAGCACCAAGCCCGCCCTTCATGTCGACCAAGTGCCGCTAGGCACCGGGACCGACTATCCACCGCCGCACGACGTGCCTTGCCGCCAGCGCCGACGCCGGCGGCTAAGCGACGCCTTCGCTCTTTCGCAGTTCGGCGTCAACCTGTTGGAGTTGGCGCCCGGTGTCTGGTCATCGCAGCGCCATTGGCACGAGCGGCAGGACGAGTTCGTCTATGTCCTGGAGGGCGAGGTCACGCTTGTCACCAACGAGGGCGACACCATCCTCAAGCCGGGCATGTTCGCAGGCTTCCGCGCCGGCGAGCCCAACGGCCATCACCTGGTCAACCGTTCGAACGCCATGGCGCGCGTCCTCGAAGTGGGTACCCGCACGGCCGAGGAGACCGCCCACTACGCCGACATCGACATGATCTTCCGCAAGGGCGAAGGCTATCTCACGCGCAACGGGCGTCAGCTCAAGTGAGCTTTTCGAAGATCCTTGTCGCCAATCGCGGCGAGATCGCCTGGCGCGTCATGCGCACGGCCAAGGTGATGGGCTATCGCACCGTCGCGGTCTATTCCGACGCCGACAAGGGCGCCCCGAACGTTGCCTTCGCTGATGAGGCGGTGCGCATCGGCCCGCCGCCGGTCGGTGAGAGCTATCTCGACATCGCGCGCATCCTCGAGGCCGCCAAAGCGAGCGGCGCCGACGCCGTCCATCCGGGCTACGGCTTCCTGTCGGAGAACGAGGCCTTTGCCGCGGCCTGCGATAAGGCCGGGCTCATCTTCATCGGCCCGCCGGCCGCCGCCATCGCCGCCATGGGCAACAAGGCCGCCGCCAAGCGGCGCATGATCGAGGCCGGCGTGCCGTGCGTGCCGGGCTATCAGGGCGCCGACCAGGGCGACGGCACCTTGGAGAAAGAAGCGCGCAAGATCGGCCTGCCGGTGATGGTCAAGGCCGCGGCCGGCGGTGGCGGCCGTGGCATGCGGCTGGTCGAGAACGCCGGCGATTTTTTGGACGCGATCCGGACCGCACGCGCCGAGGCCGAGAGCGCCTTCGGCTCAGGTGAGCTGATTTTGGAGAAGGCCGTGGTCAACGCCCGCCACGTCGAGATCCAGGTCTTTGCTGACAATCATGGCACCGTCATCCATCTCGGCGAGCGCGACTGCTCGGTGCAGCGACGGCACCAGAAGGTGATCGAGGAAGCGCCCTCGCCCGCCGTCGATGCGGCCTTGCGCGGCCGCATGGGCGCCGCCGCCGTCGCCGCGGCCAAGGCGATCGGCTATCGCGGCGCCGGCACGGTCGAGTTCCTGCTGGGCGGCGATGGCGCTTTCTACTTCCTCGAGATGAACACGCGGCTCCAGGTCGAGCATCCAGTGACCGAGGCCATCACCGGCCTCGACCTGGTCGAATGGCAGCTGCGCGTGGCGCGTGGCGAGAAGCTCCCGCTCACGCAGGACCAGGTGAGGCTTGCAGGCCACGCCATCGAAGTCCGGCTCTATGCCGAGGATCCCTACGCCGGCTTCCTGCCGCAGACCGGCCGGGTCGCGGTCTGGCGGCCGGCGACGGGACCGGGCGTGCGCATCGACCACGGCATGAAGGAAGGGCTCGCGATCTCGCCCTTCTACGATCCCATGATCGCCAAGGTAATCGCCCACGGCGCGACCCGCGACGAGGCGCGCACCCGGCTGGTGCAGGCGCTGCGCGACACCGTCGTGCTGGGACCGACCACCAACCGGCATTTCCTGATCCGCCTGCTCGAGCACCCCGACTTCGCCGCCGGCCGGGCGACGACCGCCTTCATCGACAGGCACGCCTTCCCGGCGCCCGCGGTCAGCGACCGGCATTGGCAGCTTGCAGCATCTCTGCTGTGGCGGCAGTCGGCGGCGCGCTACCCGGCCAATCTGCGCGGTTGGCGTAATTCCAATCCCGAGCCGACGCCGATCAAGCTGGCTGCCGGCGAGGCGGAGCGCATGGTCCGGCTGGCGCCCGGGGATGTCAGTTCCGAGACACCGCCATTTTACATCGACGGCAGCGGGATCTTCGTCGATCTCGACGGGCACACGGTGCACTTTGACGATCTCACGTACCGGCCGCCCGCCGCGGCCGCCGAGGGCAGCGACGGCACGCTGCGCGCGCCGATGGACGGGCGTATCATGGCGGTCAAAGTCTCGGCCGGCGACAAAGTCACGCGGGGCCAGACGCTGATTGTGCTGGAGGCGATGAAGATCCAGCATCAATTGAAGGCAGCGCTGGACGCCGAGGTTGAGTCGGTGACGGTGCGGGAGGGCCAACAGGTGTCCAGCCGGACGGTACTGGTCACGATGGGGGTCGACGGGGTCTGAGGGAAGAGGAACGACGTAAAATGTTGCGAAGAACCGCGCTGGCCACGCTGGCGGCGGGCGTGGCCACCGTGGCGGCGCGCCCGACAAAGGCCGAGGCCTATCCGAACCGGCCGATCAACCTGATTGTGCCGTTCGCCGCCGGCGGGCCGACCGACCTGATCGCCCGTCTGTTCGGCGAGCGCATGGGCAAGGAGCTCGGCCAGCAATTCATCATCGACAACGTGACCGGCGCAGCCGGCTCGATCGCCGTCGGCAAGGCGGCGCGCTCGACGCCCGACGGCTACACCATCCAGATCGGCCATGTCGGCACCAACGTGGCCAACGGCATCATCTACAAGAACCTCAACTACAATGTGCTGACCGATCTGGTGCCGATCGCACGCTTGCCGCAGAACCCGATGCTGGTCGTGACCTCCAACCAGGTCGAGGCCAAGACGCTGAAGGAGGTGGTCGCCTGGCTGAAGGCCAATCCGGACAAGATCCCGGGCGGCACGGCCGGCATCGGCTCGGGCTCTCACCTGGGCGCGCTCGCCTTCTTCGCCGCGACCGGCGCCGGCTTCCAGCTGATCCCCTATCGCGGCACCGGGCCGGCCATGCAGGACCTGGTGGCCAACCAGATCCAGATCATGGTCGACCAATCGGCGAATTCGCTGCCGCAGGTGCGCGCCGGCAAGATCAGGGCCTACGCCGTCACCGCCAGGGCGCGCAGCGCCGCGGCGCCCGAGATTCCGACCGCCGCCGAGGCGGGCTATCCGATCGATGTGTCGATCTGGAACGGCTTGTGGGCACCCAAGGGCACCCCAACCGAGGCGATCGCCAAGCTCAATGCCGCGGCGGTGGCGACCATGCAGGATGCGGGCATAGCCAAGCGCCTGGAAGACCTCTCGCTGGACATACCGACACCGGCCGAGGCGGCGCCCGCCGCCTTCGCCGAATTCCAGAAGGCCGAGTACGCGCGCTGGAAGGCGATCCTCCAGGCGGCCAATGTGAAGATCGAATAGCTACGCGTAGCCCGGCGGCATCGGACAGGGCGGCAGCAGCCTCTCGAGCACCTTGGCGACGCCGAGCAGCCGCGCGTCCTGCCAGCGCTTGCCGGTGAGCTGCAGACCGATCGGCAGGCCTTCCTTGGAGAAGCCGCAGGGCAGCACGATTGCGGGCTGCCCGGTGAGGTTGGCGAGGAAATTGTAGGCCGTGCCGGCGAAGAAATACGGATGCGGTACGCCGTCGATCACCAGCGGCTCGCTCTGCTTCTGGCGCACGAAGGCCGCCCCCGGCATCACCGGCATCAGCCAGGCGTCATACTCGTCGAGGAAGGACTCGCAGGACTTCACGAGGCGGTCGCGCCGGTCGAGCAGGGCGAAGAACCGCGCCATGTCGAGCGGCGTAGCGCGCGCCGCCGAACGAACCGCGGGATCAGGAGAGTCGATACCGGCGAACATGGGCTGGCGCGTCGACAAGGGCTCCAGCACCTGGGTCATGTAATAGAAGAGATCACACCAGTCGTCCCAGCCCTGCTGCCAGTCGAGCCCGGCAGGCTCCGCGCGCTTCACCTTGGCGCCGGCCTTGGACAGCAGCCGGGCGGTGGCATCGACGACCTTCTCGGTGTCGGCCGAGACCTTGACCAGCGGATTGCTCGCCATCACGGCGATGCGCAGGTCCTTGGGCCCGAGGCTGGGCGTCGGCCCGAGCGGCACCGGCGCCATCTCGGGCTCGTTGCCGTCGGGCCCGCCGATGATCCTGAGCGCGAGATCGAGATCCTCGACCGAACGCGCCAGCGGCCCGTAGGTGTTCATCCAGTGGAACGTCCGGATCTTGCCCGGCAGGCCGGGCACGTGACCATGGCCGGGCACGCGCCATTCGCTGGGCTTCAGCGTGAAGATGCCGTTGTAGTGCGCCGGGTTGCGCACCGAGCCGCCGAGGTCGCTTCCGATCTCCAACGGCGACAGCCGCGCTGCCACCGCGGCGGCGCCGCCACCGGTCGAGCCGCCGGCACCGCGCGCCGTGTCCCACGGGTTCCTAGTCGTGCCGAACAGCGGACTGTCGGTCTGAAAGTCGGCGCACAGCTCGGGCACATTGGTCTTGCCCAGAATGACCGCACCGGCTGCGCGCAGTCTTGCGACCAGCGAGGCGTCGGTCCTGGCGACGTTGTCCTTGAGCGGCGGATGGCTCGACGTGGTGTGCAAGCCCACGACGTCGAAGGCTTCCTTGACCGTCATCGGCACGCCGTGCAGCGGGCCGAGCTTGGCGCCTTTCCTGCTCCGTGCACGATCCGCCGCGCGCGCTGTCTGCAATGCTCGCTCACGGTCGATCACGACCAAGGCATTGATCTTGCCGTTCAGCCGTTCGATCCGGTCGAGGTGGGCCCTGGTCGCCTCGACCGAGCTCAGCCTGCCCGTGCGAATGGCGCGCGCGAGCCGCGTAGCGGTCTCGAAACACGGGTCCATTGCATGCCTCCCCTGCAGCACGCCGAGACTAGCCGCGCCCTCGGCGCCCGGCTATAGAGCGACAGGGTGAACCTGGGGACCCGATGAGCCTGGCCAACAAGACGCTGTTCGTGACGGGCGCGAGCCGCGGCATCGGTCTTGCGATCGCGCTGCGCGCCGCGCGCGACGGCGCCAACGTCGCCATCGCCGCCAAGACGGTGAAGCCCGATCCCCGGCTGCCCGGGACGATCTTCACCGCCGCCGAGGAGATCGAGAAGGCCGGCGGCAAGGCGCTGCCGCTGCCTTGCGACATCCGCGACGAGCAGGGCGTCGAGAAGGCGGTCGCCGATACCGTCGCGAAGTTCGGCGGCATCGACATCCTGGTGAACAACGCCAGCGCCATCAGCCTCACCGGCACGCTTGCGACGCCGATGAAGCGCTACGACCTGATGCACCAGATCAACGGGCGCGGCACCTTCCTCTGTTCGCAGAAATGCATCCCGCATCTTGCCAAGGCCGCCAATGCGCACGTGCTCAACCTCTCGCCGCCGCTCGATTTCGACGCCAAGTGGTTCGCCGGCCATCCCGCCTACACGCTCGCCAAGTATTCGATGTCGGTCTACGCCTGGGCGATGGCCGCCGAGTTCAAGGACAAAGGGATTGCCTTCAACTGCCTGTGGCCACGCACTGCCATCGCCACCTCGGCGATCAAGAACGTGCTGGGCGGCGACGAGGCGATGAAGGCCTGCCGCACGCCGGAGATCATGGCCGATGCGGCCTACGCGATCTTCAATCGGCCGGCCAGGAGCTGCACCGGCAACTTCTTCATCGACGACGAGGTGCTGGCGGCCGAAGGCGTGACGAACTTCGACAAGTACGCCGTCTCGCCGGGCACCAGGCTGATGCCCGACTTCTTCGTGCCCGCGCCCGGCGCGCGCACCGTCGTCGGCCGGAGCTGATTGCGGCATGGCGACCTTCGTGCTGGTCCATGGCGCGTGCCACGGCGGCTGGTGCTGGGAGAAGGTCGTTCCGCTCCTGCAGGCGCGCGGTCACACCGCCCACGCGCCCGATCTGCCGGGACTGGGCAAGGACCACACCCCGCCGGCCCATGTCACGCTGGCCGACAATGTCGAAAAGATCTCGCGGCTCCTGGACAAGATCGAGGAACCGGTGGTGCTGGCCGGCCATGCGCTGGGCGGCGTCACCATCAGCCAGGTGGCCGAGGCGCGGCGCCGCAAGCTCAAGGCGCTGGTCTATGTTTGCGGGCTGATGCCGCCGCCGGGCACGGCGAGCCGCGACCTCACGGCGGGCGATCCCGACATGCTGTTCCGCCGCTCGCGCGAGGTCAGCCCAGACGGACTCACCTATTCCTTTGCACGCGCCACTCTGCCGGCGATGTTCTACGAGGACGTGTCGATCGAGGACCGCTACCGCGCCATGGAGCGGCTGCGCCCGCAGCCGATCGCGATCTCGACCACGCCGGTGACCCTGACCGAGGAGCGCTTCGGCTCGGTGCCGCGTTGGTACGTCGAATGCACGCACGACAACGCCGTGCGCATCGCCCGCCAGCGCGCCATGGTGAAGGCAATGCCGTGCAAGGTGATCACCATGGAGTGCGGTCACACGCCGTTCTACAGCCAGCCCGAGGAGCTGGCCGAGCACCTCGAGACGATCGCTAAGTCCTAATCAAAAAAAGGCGAGCGCCCTGACCTCGATGCTCTGGCGCGGCCGAGCGTTGGCCGGCGTGGCCGGGTCGTCAAACGCCGAATGCAGCGAGAAGCGCGCGCGGCCGTCCTTCAGCGAATCGTAGCACTTGATCAGGATCGCCTCGTCCCGCTTCATCGCCGGGATGTAGTGCCACTGGTGATCGGCGTTGTAGACGCCCTGGTAGATCTCGCCGGTGCGGTCGGCATAGACGAGGTCGCAGACGGCGAGATCGCGCGGCGCGATGCTCTGCGCATCGACGAAGCCCAGCGGCGACATCTCGACCGGATGATGGTCGATGTTGCGCCACACATTGTACTCGGCGAAACGCTTCTTCAGTCGCGCCTCGGCTTCGTCCGCCGGCAACAGGTCGCGCACGCGCTGCGGCCCCGACTTCTCGGTGTAATCGTTGTGCACGCTCCGCACCGGGGTGCGCAGTCCGCGCTCGACGGCACGGTCGGCGGTGCGCACGGTGTGGTCGAACACCACGACCTTGGCCGCGCCGGTCTCGCGTTTGATCAGCTCCTCGACCTCCTTGTAGTAGGCCGTCTTGAGCTCCTGCTCGTCGTAGAAGTCGCGCACCTTGGTGTCGTGCTTCGTCAGGATGAAGGCCTGGCGGTCGAGCGACAGCTCGTTGGCATAGGGCCGCGCATTGTGGATGCGCACCACGAAGTTCTGATAGTTGCCGTCGCGCCGCGGCACGCCGGTGCCGGGCGGCGGATTGTAAGTCACCGGCTTGACGCTGAGATCGGCCAGGTAATTCATCGGCGCATCGACGTAGGTAACGCCGACGCGGCCGGCCAGGGACATCTCGGGAAGACGGAGATCAGGCATGACGGCACCTGTTTCTGCGACCTTTAGATCGGCAGCCAGCATACGCGCGCCAAGGACCGCCCCTCACGAGAAGAATTCATGAGGTCATTTGGGTCTCACGCCGCCAATTCGAGGATCTCCATCACTTCGGCCGGCCCCTTGATCGGCCGCGGATTGTTCAGCACCGCACGGTCATGCATCGACTTCTCGGCAATCTCTTGGAAGCGGTCCTTGCCGACTCCGACATCGGCCAGCCGCTTCGGCAGACCGAGCGACGCGACGAGGCCGGCCACCAGATCGGCCGCCGGGGCGTCGGGCTTGCCGAACGCCTCGCTGACCCGCTTCTGACGCTCGCCATTGGCCGGCAGGTTCCAGCGCAGCACCGACGGCAGCATGACGCAGGAGGTGTGGCCGTGCGGCACGTGGCAGGCGGCGCCCAGCACGTGGCCAATGCCGTGGCTTGCGCCGACGCCGACGCCCGAGGTGCCGGCGCCGATCGACAGCCACATGCCGAATTGCAGGTCGAGTCGGGTCGCGAGGTCGTCGGGCTTGGCCTTGTGCGCCGGCAGCGCATGCGCCAGGAGTTTCAGTGCCTCGGTCGAGGTGCCGATGGCAAAGGGATTGGCCTGTTGCGAGCACAGCCGCTCGACGGCGTGATCGACCGCCTTCAGCCCGGTCGACAGCATGAGGTCCATCGGGGTCGCCAGCGTCGCCGCCGGATCGAGCACGATCACGCGCGGCACGATCAGGCGATGGCCGAAGCTCTCCTTGATGCCGTGGCGCGGATCGCTGATGCCGGCGAAAGCGTTGAACTCCGCCGCCGACAAGGTGGTCGGCACGGCGATCATGCGGATGGCGTCGGCCGGCGGCTTGATCGCCTCCGAGGGCGGCGCGGCGCCCTCCTTCGGCCGGCCGGCACGGTAGAGGTCGAGATCCTCGATCCGGGTCGCGTTCTGCCACAGCGCAATCAGCATCACCTTGGTGGCGTCGATCGCCGAGCCGCCGCCGACCGCGACCAACAGATCCGCTTTCGCCTCGCGAGCCATGGCCGCGCCCTCGATGACGCAGGGCCTGGGCGAATGGGCGGTGATGCCGGCGTAAACGCCCGCATAGCGATCGCCCAACTCGCGGATCACGTCGGCCAGGAGCGCGCTCTGCGCCACCGATCTGGTGGTAGTGACGAAGACGCGACGCGCCCCCAGCCGCTCGGCTTCGGCGCGCAACGCCGGCCCCGTCGGCCGGCCATAAACCACGCGCTCGATGTCCTGATGTCCATGGATGCCGTTCAGCATGGCTGTCTCCTCCGCGCGTGGCTATAACCGGGCGCAACAGTTCGGGAGTGAAGCGAAATGCCGGGCGCATTGGAAGGGCTGAAAGTCATCGACCTGTCGCGCGTGCTGGGCGGGCCCTACTGCGCGCAGATGCTGGCCGATCATGGCGCCGACGTGATCAAGGTCGAGCCGCCGCAGGGCGACGAGACCCGGCTGTGGGGGCCGCCGTTCGACAAGGACGGCATCTCGGCCTATTTCGCCGGCATCAACCGCAACAAGCGCACCATCGCGCTCGATCTTGGCAAGCCCGACGGCCGTGCGGTGCTGCTGAAGCTGCTCGAGGACGCCGACGTGCTGATCGAGAACTTCAAGACCGGCACCATGGAGAAATGGGGCCTGGGCTACGACGCGCTGTCCAAGAAGTTCCCGCGCCTCGTCCATGCCCGCGTCTCGGGCTTTGGCGCCGACGGGCCGCTCGGCGGCTATCCGGGCTACGATGCGATGGTGCAAGCCTCGGCCGGGCTGGTCTCGGTCAACGGTTCGCCGGACGGCGGGCCGGTGCGCATCGGCGTGCCGGTGGTTGATCTCTCGACCGGCATGAACGCCTGCATCGGCATCCTGATGGCGCTCTACGAGCGCAACCGCTCGGGGACTGGCCAGTTCGTCGATGCCACGCTCTACGACAGCGCGATCGCGCTGCACCAGCCGCACGCGCCCAACTACTTCATGGCCGGCATGAAGCCCAAGCTCTACGGCAACAGCCACGGCAATCTCGCGCCCTATGCCAACTTCCCGACCAAGGGGCGCAATATCGTGATCGGCGCCGGCAACGACGGCCAGTTCCGCAAGCTCTGTCAGATGCTGGGCAAGCCCGAGATGGCCGACGATCCGCGCTTCAAGACCAACAAGGATCGCCTCGCCAACAAGGCCGCGATGGAGGTCGAGCTCGCCCGGCTGACCAAGGACCGCGACGGCGAGGCGTTCGCGAACGAGCTGATGCAAAACGGCGTGCCCTCCGGCGCGGTGCAGGAGGTGCCGGACGTGATGGAGCACCCGCACACCAAGCATCGCAACATGGTCTGGGAGAAGGACGGCTACCGCAACGTCGGCAACCCGATCAAGCTTTCGCGCACGCCGCCCGCGGTGCGCAGCAAGCCGCGCAAGTACGGCATCGACACCCGTGCCGTGCTGGCCGAGCGCGGCTTCTCAGGCGCCGAGATCGACAAGCTGATCGCCGCCGGCGTGGCCCTGACGGAGATCAGGCGCTAGGGTTGGGTTGCAAGGGGAGGATCAGGGAACCATGGCGGACTACGACTACATCATTGTCGGCGCGGGCTCGGCCGGCGGCGCGCTCGCGGCACGGCTGAGCGAGAACCCCGCCAGCAAGATCCTGCTGCTCGAGGCCGGCGCCGCCAGCCACCCCTACTCGCGCATGCCGCTGTCGTTCGGCCTGCTGATCGATAATCCGGCGGCCAACTGGTGCTACCAGTCCGAGCCCGAGCCCAATACGGCCAACCGGGTCATCCCGGTGCCGCGTGGAAAATTGCTGGGCGGCTCGAGCTCGATCAACGGCCTGGTCTGGGTGCGCGGCCAGCCGCTCGACTTCGACACCTGGGCGCAGATGGGTTGCCGCGGCTGGAGCTGGCGCGACGTGGCGCCGGTCTTCACACGCATCGAAAACTTCGTCGACGGCGACGGCGCCAATGGTCGCGGCACCGAGGGCCCGCTCAAGGTCTCAACCGTGCCCGACCAGAACCCGCTGTACGACGCGCTGTTTAAGGCATCGGTCGCGGCCGGTTACAAGCTCAACCCCGACTACAACAGCGAGGACCAGGAAGGCGTCGTGAAGACGCAGACCTCGATCTACAAG
>Ga0306920_100010567_pt1 | contig 12391 bp, 22 predicted proteins | sample flu12Cox44000170_FD_204666 | JGI IMG/M metagenome (GOLD analysis project Ga0306920, IMG submission 204666) | Lab enrichment of tropical soil microbial communities from Luquillo Experimental Forest, Puerto Rico - flux4day.12C.oxic.44.000.170 (v2)... | ecosystem: Environmental > Terrestrial >...
GCTTAGTCCTCAAAGGTCGCGCCGGCGGCTTCGAGTTTGCTGCGAGCGGCAGTCGAGAACCGGACATTACGGAACCGCAACGACGACGGGGCGTCGCCCGAACCCAACACTTTGACGCCATCCATCGGCTTGCTGATGAGCCCGGCTTCGAGCAGGGCCTCCGGTGTCACAGTCAGGTTCGAATCCCACGACGCGAGGTCAGCGAGATTGACGACCGCATATTCCGTGCGGAAGATCTTCGTGGGCCGGGCCTTTTGCGACACGCCGCGACGCTGTGGTAGCCGCCGGAACCACGGCGTCTGCCCGCCTTCGAAGTTCGGCCCTTTGCCGCCGCCGGAGCGCACGGTCTGGCCCTTACCGCCTTTGCCGCCTGTCTTGACCATGCCGCTGCCGTGTCCACGGCCGATGCGGACGCGCTTTGTGCGCGAACCTGCGTGCGGTTTAAGATCCGACAGCTTCACGTGCTTGCTCTCTTCCTAAGATCTCGTCCACCGTTTTGCCGCGTTGCGCTGCAACGTCCTCGACTGTGCGCAGCCTGCGCAGCCCGGCGACCGTCGCCTGGATCACGTTGATCGGGTTATTCGAACCCAGCGACTTCGTCAGGATGTCGTGCACGCCCGCGAGCTCGAGTACGGCGCGCATAGCGCCGCCTGCGATAACGCCAGTTCCCTTGCTGGCAGGTTTCATGAGCACTTTACCGGCACCGACGTGCGACTCTATCGGATGCGGGATCGTCCGGCCGACCATCGGGACCGTGATCAATGAACGGCGCGCATCTTCCACGCCCTTGCGGATCGCCTCGGGCACTTCGCGGGCTTTGCCGATGCCGTAGCCGACCCGCCCCTGGCGATCCCCGACCACGACCAGCGCGGAGAATGAGAAACGCTTACCGCCCTTGACGACTTTGGCCACCCGGTTGACGCGAACGACTTGCTCTTCCAGTCCCGAGCCGTCGGTGATGCGGGCCATCCGCTAAAACTCCAATCCGGCGCCGCGCGCCGCGTCTGCTAGTGCTTTGATGCGTCCGTGATACTTGTATCCGCCGCGATCGAACACGACCGCGGTGATGCCGCGCTGCTTGGCACGCTCTGCGATCGCGGTGCCCACCTTCTCCGCTGCACCCACAGTCTTGCGCGACGACAGGTCGCCGCCGATCGACTTCTCCCGTGTCGAGGCAGCGGCAAGCGTCGAGCCCGTCGCATCATCGACCAGTTGTGCATAAATATGGTGCAGGCTGCGAAACACCGATAGCCGCGGGCGCCCGGCCGAGCCGGACATGCGCTGCCGCACGCGCTCGTGCCGCCGCAGGCGCAGTTTGTTTCTACTCGTCGTGGTCGCCATCGCCGTTTCCTCGCTACTTCTTACCGGCAACACCGGCCGTCTTGCCGGCCTTGCCAAGCTTGCGCCGCACGCGCTCGCCTTCATAGCGTATGCCTTTACCTTTGTACGGTTCGGGTGGACGCAGGCCGCGGATCTGGGCCGCGATCTGTCCGACCTGCTGTTTGTCAGCGCCGCTGATCAAGATCTTGTTGGTGCCTTCGACCTTGATGTCGATGCCCGTCGGTGGTTCGAAGCTCACTGGATGTGAGAAACCCAATTGCAGCCCGAGCGTCTTGCCCTGCATCTGCGCACGGTAGCCGACGCCCTGAATCTCGAGCTGCTTGGAGAAACCGCGCGTCACACCGTTCACCATGTTCGCGATCAGCGTGCGCGTGAGGCCGTGCAGCTGACGGCTGCGCTTGCCCTCGTCGGGACGCGCAACGGTCACGGCGCCGGCATCGACAGCAACCTCAATAGGCGACGCGTAGCGCAACGACAGCTCGCCCTTTGGACCCTTCACCTTCACCTCGTGATCGACCACCGAGACCGCGACGCCGGATGGAATCGCGATTGATAACCGTCCGATTCTGCTCATGCTCGTCTACCAGACATAGGCCATGACTTCGCCGCCGCAACCGAGCCGCTTAGCTTGCCTGCCGCTCATGATGCCTTGCGAAGTCGACATGATGACGAGGCCAAGGCCGCCCATGCACTTGGGAATGTCACCCTTTGGCGTGTAGATGCGCAGCCCGGGCCGGCTGATGCGTTGCAGACCGTTGATCACGCGCTCGCGATGCTGCCCGTACTTGAGCGTGATGCGGATGAGGTCACGCGGAGCACCAGCGACGGTTTCGACGTTTTTGACGAAACCTTCGTCCTTGAGCACGCGCGCGAAATCGCGCTTCAGGCGAGACGCCGGGATATCGACGCGCTCGTGGTGCGCGATATTGGCGTTGCGGATGCGTGCGAGCATGTCCGCGATCGGGTCGGTTATCACTGCCATCGTCGTTTTTTTAGTCCTTCACCAACTGGCTTTGGTCACGCCGGGGATCTGCCCGCGGTGTGCAAGCTCGCGGAAACAGATGCGGCACAGACCGAATTTGCGCAAGTAGCCCCGTGGCCGGCCGCAACGCCGGCACCGGTTGTGCTTGCGCACCTTGAATTTCTCGTCGCGTTTGCTCTTTTGCACCATCGCGCTTGTCGCCATTATCGTGCGCCCCAGCTTACGCCGCGGCTCCCTCCTTCCGCAACGGCATTCCCATCTCGGCCAAGAACGCGAGCGCGTGCTCGTCGTTCTGGGCGGTCGTCACGATGACGATGTCCATGCCGCGGACGTGCGCTACTTTGTCATAGCTGATCTCCGGGAAGACCAGCTGCTCCCGCAGTCCGAGCGCATAGTTGCCACGCCCGTCGAGCGACGTGCGCGACATCCCGCGGAAATCGCGAATACGCGGCAGCACAATATTCACGAGCTTGTCAAAGAACGCGTACATGCGGTCACCGCGCAGCGTCACTTTCGCGCCGATCTGCATACCGGCGCGCAGCTTGTAGGTTGCGACGCTCTTGCGCGCGCGCGTCACGACGGGTTTCTGACCCGTGATCGCGACGAGATCGGCCACCGCTTCCTCGATCTGCTTGGGCTCGGCCACCGCTTCGCCCACGCCCATATTGACCACGATCTTCTCAAGACGCGGCACCCGCATGACGTTGTCGAGCCCGAAGCGCTTGCGCAGGTTCGGCACGACGGACTTCTGATAGCGTTCGCGCAGTCTGTTCATATCCTTATGCTTTCACCGGACGGTCCGCCGGCTCGCCACAACGCCGGCAGATGCGCTCGTGCACTCCCGCAGTGTCGCGATGCGCGAGCTTGGCAGGCTTGTTGCATTTCGGGCATACATACATCAGCTTGCTGACCGGCAGCGGCAGCTCTTTGTCGAGGATGCCGGCCTTGGCTTTGGGCGTGGCCTTTGTGTGGCGCTTGACAACGTTGATGCCCTCCACCTCAGCCTTGCCGGCACTCGAGAACACGACCTTGATCTTGCCGCGCTTGCCTTTGTCTTTGCCTGACAGCACGACGACGGTGTCGCCCGCTGCTAAGCGCTGCTTGACGGCCACGTTCACAGAACCTCCGGTGCGAGGGAGACGATCTTCATAAAGTCACGGTCGCGCAGCTCGCGGGCGACGGGACCAAAGATGCGCGTGCCGCGCGGGTTTTTCTGCTCGTTGATCAAGACCGCGGCGTTCTCATCGAAGCGTATGAACGAGCCGTCGGGACGGCGCATCTTCTTCTTCTGGCGCACGATCACGGCTTTGACCACGTTCCCTTTCTTCACAGCCGCGCCCGGGATAGCGTCTTTCACCGTGGCAACGACGATGTCGCCCACGTATGCATAAGGATGCCGCGAGCCGCCGCTGATATGAAACACCATAAGCTCACGAGCGCCCGAATTATCGGCGACCTTCAACCGCGTCTGGGCTTGGATCACTTCGCGCGCTCCAGGATCTCGACCAGCCGCCAGCGCTTGGTTGCCGACACCGGCCGCGTCTCGACGATGCGCACAAGATCGCCCGCCTTGGCTTCATTGCGCTCGTCGTGCGCCGCGAAACGCCGCGAGCGGCGCAAGGTCTTGCCATAGGTGGCGTGCGCCGTCTGCGACTCGGTCACCACGATGATCGTCTTGTCCCCCTTGTCGGAGGCGACGCGCCCGATTTTCGCTTTGCGCGCGTTGCGCGCTGACATCTGCGTGCTCATCCTGCCAACCGCCGTTCCGCGAGGATGGTGTAGAGCTGAGCGATCTTACGCCGCAGCTTGCTTACCGTGGCATGGTCCTCGAGATGACCGGTGAGGAGTTGGAAACGCAAATTAAACAGTTCTTCCTTGGCCGCGCTCAGCTTCTCTTCGAGCTCGCCCGTGGTCAGCTCGCGCAGGCCGCGCAATTCGCTAGGCTTCAAGTGCCTCACCAGCCCTTTCTCGACGCAGCACCTTGGTGCGGATCGGCAGCTTGAACGCCGCCAGACGCAGCGCTTCCTTTGCGACCGTCTCCTCGACGCCGGACAGCTCGAACATCACCCGGCCGGGGCGCACGACCGCCACCCAGCCTTCCGGTTGGCCTTTGCCCGAGCCCTGACGCGTCTCCGCCGGCTTTTTCGTATACGACTTGTCGGGGAAAATTGTGATCCAGACTTTGCCGCCACGTTTGATGTGGCGAGTGACCGCGATACGCGCGGCCTCGATCTGACGGTTGGTGATCCAAGCCGGCTCGAGCGCCTGCAACCCGAACTCGCCGAAATGCAGATCGTTGCCTGACTGCGCCTTGCCGGTCATGCGCCCCCGCTGGACCTTCCGATGTTTGACTCGCTTGGGTAACAGCATGCTTACTCCGACTCGCTCTTCGCGCCAGACTGATCGGCGCTCGTAGGCGTTTCTTCAACGACTGGCAATGCAGCGGGCTCTTGGGTAGCTGGCGGCTGCGCCGGCTCTTCGACGGCAAGTGCGGCGGCTTGCTCGGTTGCGGGCAGCTCATCGCCCGTCTGCGTGCTTGGCGCGGCTGACGGCGCCGCTCCCGGGGCTGCCGGCGCCGGAGCCTGGGTCGCGTCGCCAGAGCTTGGGCCTTCCGCCGGTGCCGTGGTCTGCGGAGCAACCGGACTTTGCGCAGCGGCTTCTGCTGGTTTACGAGTGCGCGTGCGGGTCAGAGGACGCGAGAGACGCGCTGATTGTGCCGCCTCGGCCTTAGGCTTGCCGTCAGGCAGCACTTCACCTAGGTAGATCCACACTTTCACGCCGATGCGTCCGAATGTGGTGTAGGCTTCACTGTGCGCGTAGTCGATGTTCGCGCGCAGCGTGTGCAACGGCACCTTGCCCTCGAAATTGCGCTCGACCCGCGCGATCTCGGCGCCGCCCAGACGGCCGCCGACTTGCACCTTGATGCCCTTGGCGCCGGCCTTCATCGTGCGCTGTATGGCTTGACGCATGGCACGGCGGAAAGCGATGCGCTTTTCGAGCTGATCGACGATATTGTTGGCGACGAGCTTGGCATCGAGCTCCGGGTGCTTGATCTCGACAACGTTGATGTTGACCTGGCGACCAGAAACTTTCTCGAGACTCTTCTTGAGCTCTTCGATGCCGGCGCCACGCTTGCCGATGATGATGCCTGGCTTGGCCGTGCTCACCACAACCCGAACTTGGTTTGCACGACGCTCGATTTCGAGCTTCGACACGGCGGCAGAGCGTGAAAGACCGTCGACGAGCTTGCGCATGCGCAGATCTTCGTGCAGCCAGTCACGGTACTGACGGCCCTCAAACCAGCGAGAATCCCACGTGCGCGTGATGCCCAGCCGGAAACCGACGGGGTTGACTTTCTGACCCACTATGCTTCCTCTCCGTCGGTGACGACGATCGTAACATGTGACATGCGCCGCCGCTTCAAGCCCGCTTGACCGCGAGCGCGCGCCTCCAGACGCTTGAACGAGGGGCCGCCATCGACACTCGCCCCGCTGATGACCAGGTCGCCTGGTTTCATGCCGTGGTTGTTCTCCGCATTTGCCGCCGCTGAGCGGACGATCTTTTGGATCGCCTTGGCGGCCGCAACCGGCGTGAAATCTAAGATGGTCAGCGCGCGGTCCACGCGCTGGCCGCGAATCGCGTCGACCACGCGCCGCGCTTTGCGAGGCGGTACGCGAAGGAACTTCACGGTAGCGCGGGCGTTCACTTGACTTCCACTTTCTCAGCCGACGCTGCGGCTGCGCCGCTGCCGTGACCGCGGAAGATGCGTGTCGGAGCGAACTCCCCGAGCTTGTGGCCCACCATGTTCTCCTGGACGTAGACGGGCACGTGCTTGCGGCCGTCATGCACCGCGATCGTATGACCGACCATGGCCGGCACGATCGTGGATGCCCGCGACCATGTCTTGATCACGCGCTTCTCGCGCGCTGCATTCATGCGCTCGATGCGCACGAGTAGATGATCCGCGATGAACGGACCCTTCTTAGAGGAACGACTCATTTTTTGCCCCGCCGCTTCACGATGAACTTCGACGTGCGCTTGTTGCGCCGCGTCTTCTTCCCCATGGTCATGACGCCCCAAGGCGTAGTCGGCGGACGCCCCGCAGTCGAGCGCGCCTCGCCGCCGCCGTGCGGATGATCGACCGGGTTCATGGCAACACCGCGCACGTGCGGACGCCGGCCCAGCCAGCGCGAACGGCCGGCCTTGCCCACCGTCTGATTCTCGTGGTCGATGTTGCCGAGCTGACCGATGGTGGCGCGGCAGACCACGGCGATCTTGCGAACTTCGCCTGACGGCATGCGCACCTGTGCGTACTCGCCTTCCTTGGCCATGAGCTGCGCCGACCCGCCGGCCGAGCGCACGAGCTTGCCGCCTTCGCCGGGCATGAGCTCGATATTGTGGATCACGGTGCCGAGCGGAATGTTGGAAAGCGGCAGCGCGTTGCCGGTCTTGATGTCGGCCGCTGGCCCGGAGACGACCATGTCGCCGACTGCAAGACCGAGCGGCGCCAAGATGTAGCGCTTGTCGCCGTCGCGATAGTGGAGCAGGGCGAGGCGTGCAGACCGATTGGGATCGTACTCGATTGCGGCAACCTTGGCCGGCACGCCATCTTTGGCGCGCTTGAAGTCGATGATCCGATACATCACCTTGTGGCCGCCACCGCGATGACGGACCGTGATATGACCGTTGAAATTACGCCCCGCATGCTTGGGCCGCGGCTCGAGCAACCGGTTCTCCGGTGCCTTTTTGGTCAGCTCTTCAAAGGAAGGTAGCTGCGCGAAGCGGCGCCCGGGTGATGTCGGCTTGAATTTCTTTAATGCCATCTATGCCTCGAAATAGTTGACGCCGCCCAGCTCGATCTTGTCGCCTTCGCGAAGGGTGACAATCGCCTTCTTCCAATCGGAGCGCTGGACCGAAGGCCTGCGCATGCGCCGGCGGACGTCGTGCTTGCGCTTGCCTTTGATGCTGACGGTATTGACGCGCAGCACCGTGACCTTGAACAGACCTTCGACCGCCGCTTTGATGCGCTGCTTGCTGGCGTCGGGTGCGACGGCGAAGCTGTATTGCGAGAGCGCCGTCTGCGCGATGGACTTCTCGGTCACGAGCGGCCGCACGATCGGCGCGCGATCGACGCGCGTCGTCTCTTGCGCTTGCTTAGCCACGACCAACCTCCGCTAGCGCGTCGAGCGCATTACGGCTCACGATCACGCGATCGTGCGCGAGGACCGCGTGTGCTGAAACGCCGTCATGACCGATGATCGCGGCGCGGCGCAGGTTGCGGCCTGCTCGGCGTACCTGTCCGGCGGTCTCATCCTTGGCTGCGTGCACCACGAGGAGCACGGAATCAGTTTCACGCTGCGGCCACAAAAGCGCGTGCAGCTCCTTGCTCTTGGTCGCGCCTAGTTTAGCCGCGTCGACCACGAAGAGCGCTTCGGCTTGTGCTTTGGCCGCCAGCGCCATGCCGAGCGCGCTGCGGCGCGTCTCTTTGTTCATCGCAAGCGCGTACGAGCGCGGATGAGGACCGAAGACGATACCGCCCTTACGCCATTGCGGCGAACGGATGCTGCCTTGCCGGGCGCGGCCGGTTCCCTTCTGGCGCCAAGGCTTGCGGCCGCCGCCCGAGACTTCATCGCGCTTTTTGGTGTCGGCCGTGCCGGCACGGCGATTGGCAAGGTGGCGGACGACAGCATCGTGCATGACCGAGAGTTTTGGTTCGCGTGAGAGTGTTTCGGGCAACGCATCTTTTTCCAAAGCCTGCAGCAATGCATCACCTGACGGCGACTTGGATGAGGCCGAGCTTGATTTCCGTGGGCTCATGTTGCCTGCGCCTTCCGCTTCGCCCGCACTGCAGGCCGCACCAAAACGACAGAGCGCTTGCCGCCAGGAATCGTGCCGCGCAGCATCAGCAGGTTGCGCTCCTCGTCGGTCGAGATGACCTCTAGGTTCAACGTCGTGATACGCTCGACGCCCAAATGGCCCGGGCGGCGGCTGCCTTTGACGGTCTTGGCGGCGTTGGTATCGCCGTTGCTCGCCGGTTGGCGATGGATCATCGAACCGTGGCTCGCGCCACCGCCGGAACCGTTCCAACGCTTGATGATGCCCGCAAAGCCTTTGCCCTTCGACGTGCCGGTGACGTCCACGCGATCGCCCGCCGTAAACGACGCGACCGTGACGAGATCGCCGCCCTTCACATCGGTGTGGTCGCCGCGAAACTCGTGGAGCACGGTCTTCGGCGCGACCGAAAGCTTTTCGAAGCGCCCGCGCATCGGCTTGCTCAAACCCTTGAGTTTGGCGTCTTCAAAGCCGAGCACAACCGCGTCGTAGCCGTGCGCATCTTTCGTCTTGCGTTCGACAACCTGGCATGGGCCGGCCGCGATTACCGTCACCGGAACGAATTCCCCGTTCTCAGCGAAGATGCTCGTCATGCCAAGCTTGCGGCCGATGATGTGTTTCATGTCGCTATGCCTTCAGCTCGATGTCCACGCCGGCCGGTAGGTCCAAGTGCATCAGCGCGTCCATGGTCTTGGCTGAGGCCTGCAGGATGTCGATCAAGCGCTTGTGGGTGCGGATCTCGAAGTGCTCGCGACTCTTCTTGTCGACGTGCGGCGAGCGCAACACGCAGGAGCGTTCGATCTCTGTCGGCAGCGGAACCGGACCCGACACGAACGCGCCGGTGCGCTTGGCCGTCTCGACGATGCGCTCCGCCGATTGGTCGAGGATCTTGTGGTCGTAGGCCCGCAGCCGGATCCGGATCTTGCCAGCCATGCTGCTACTCGGTCACCTTGGTGACGACGCCGGCGCCGACCGTGCGGCCACCCTCGCGGATGGCAAAACGCAGACCCTCTTCGCAGGCGATCGGCGTGATCAGCTCCACGTCCATCCGCACGTTGTCACCGGGCATCACCATCTCCACCCCTTCGGGCAGCTTGATCGAGCCCGTCACATCGGTCGTCCGAAAGTAAAACTGCGGACGGTAGTTCGAGAAAAACGGCGTGTGCCGCCCACCCTCGTCCTTGGAGAGCACGTACACCTCAGCCTGGAACTTCTTGTGCGGCTTGATCGACCCGGGCTTCGCCAGCACTTGGCCGCGCTCGATGTCGTCGCGCTCGATGCCGCGCAACAGCACACCGATGTTGTCACCGGCTATGCCCTCGTCCAACAGCTTGCGGAACATCTCGATCCCGGTCACGACTGACTTGCGCGCCTTGTCCACAAGCCCCACGATCTCGACCTCATCGCCGACTTTCACCTTGCCGCGCTCCACACGACCGGTTCCAACCGTGCCACGCCCGGTGATCGTGAAGACGTCCTCCACCGGCATCAAAAACGGCTTGTCCACATCGCGCTGCGGCACCGGCACGTAGCTGTCCACCGCATCCATCAGATCCGTGATCTTTTTGGCCCATTCGCCGGGGCTTGCTTCTTCCAACGCCTTGAGCGCAGACCCGCGGATCACCGGAATCTCTTGACCCGGGAACTTATACGCCGACAGCAGCTCGCGTACTTCCATCTCGACGAGGTCGATGAGCTCGGGGTCATCCACCATGTCGACCTTGTTGAGGAACACAACCAGGTACGGCACACCCACTTGGCGTGCCAGCAGGATGTGCTCGCGCGTCTGCGGCATCGGGCCATCCGCCGCTGACACCACCAGAATCGCGCCGTCCATCTGCGCCGCACCCGTGATCATGTTCTTGATGTAGTCCGCATGACCGGGCGCATCCACGTGGCTGTAGTGGCGGTTTTTGGTCTCGTACTCAGCATGGTACAGCTGGATCGTGATGCCGCGCTCTTTTTCTTCCGGCGCGTTATCGATCTGATCCACGATCAACTTCTTCGTGCCCGTGCCGGCCTCAGCCAACACCTTGGTGATGGCCGCCGTCAACGTGGTCTTGCCGTGGTCCACGTGACCAATCGTGCCGATGTTCACGTGCGGCTTATTCCGCTCGAATTTTGCCTTTGCCATGATTCCTTATTGGGGGACAAGCTAACGCACACCCCGGATTTCCGGAGTGTGAAAGTTAAAAGTTCGCGCCCGAGAGGACTTGAACCTCCAACCTACGGCTTAGGAGTCCATCGCTCTATCCAGTTGAGCTACGGGCGCACGTGGTTTTTGCACAGCCCTCGGCGGGGATTGAACCCGCGGCCTCGTCCTTACCAAGGACGCGCTCTACCACTGAGCTACAAGGGCGTTTTGCGGTCCCTTCCAGCCAACGAGCCGTTCCTTATACTATCCGATGCCGATGCTTTCGGCAAGCCCGCACTCACGGCAGGCTGACGCTTATGTAGCGCTTACCTGCGACGCACCATATCCTCTGCTCGCTCGACACCTCCCTCAACCGCTCGGCCCGCCCCGGTGACGATGCCGACGATCCAGCGAATGGTTGCGAAGATCCCGATCAGCGAGAAGATGAACATCACTCCGATGACCCACAAAGCGGCGTGAGCCAAGTGCGTCAGAAAATCACCCATAGCCGGTCTCCTACAAAGCGCCTTCGGCGCGCTCCGCCGCGGTCAAGGCATGGAGCGCATGCTTAGCCGGGCGCACAGTGTTCCCCCGCACCGTAGTTCGGAGCAACCACGGCTACGCGAGGCACGCGCGCACTTTTTTGACTTCCATGACGAACTGAGCCTGTTCTTCCGTGCGGGGTCGTGGTAGCGTCACCGAAATGATCTCTTTGATCGTTCCGTTTTGCATCACGCCGATGCGATCCGCGAGTAGCACGGCCTCCTCGAAGTGATGCGAGATCATCACAATCGTTTTGCTCGTCGCTTTCCAGATAGCGAGGAGTTCGGTGCGCAACTCATCGGAGATGACCGGGTCCAAAGCGGAGAAGGGTTCATCCAAAAGCAGCACGTTTGACTCCACCGCCAGAGCCCGTGCGATGCCGACACGTTGGCGTTGGCCCCCGGAAAGCTCGCGAGGAAATTTCGCCGCAAACTCCTCGAGATGGACCATGTGCAGGTAGCGCTCAGTGACAGCCCGGACCTTTGCCGGGTCGAAACCCTGCATGCGGGCGACGAACGCGACGTTATCCTCAACGGTCAGCCACGGCAAGAGCGCGTAGGATTGAAACACCATCCCGACGTGACGAGGTTTGGTCAGCACGCCGCGTGTGGGGGGAAGGATGTCTGCGATCATTTTGAGCACCGTGGATTTGCCGCACCCTGACGGTCCGACCAAGCAAAAGAACTCGCCAGCTTGGATCGAAAGCGAAAAATCGCGCACCACCCAGACCACTGGCTCTTCGTACGTTTTGTAGACGTGCGTGAAGACGACCGGTGCATCCATCAGTCAAATTTGAACCGTTGTGCCAAGCGCAACAGTGGCTGCCATACTACGATGTTGATCAATGCCACCAGGACGATCATCGCACACAGCGTGGCCACAAAGATGGAGGTATCACCGCGCGCATTGGAGTCGACCAGCAGACTGCCGAGCCCGAGCAGATCTTGGGATGGCGTACCGTTGGGGATGTACGTGTGCAGCACCTCAGCCACGATGACCACGGTCCATCCTTGAGCCCAGGCGAGCAGCGACCCGGTCACGACGAACGGGAAGATCGCAGGCAATGTGATGTACCAGAACTTCCGGATGCCGCGGATGTTGAAAACCAACGCCGCTGAGTTGATGTCGTCGGGGATGGTTTGCAGTCCGCCGATGACCGGAAATACGATGTTCCATATCATGGTCAACAAGATGACAAACACAGCCGCGAGCTCGAATGCGTGGTACGTGGTGAAGAACACGACGACGACGGGGAAAAACGCTAGGACGGGAACCGACTGCAACACGTCGGCTATCGGAAGAAAGATGCGCTGCACGCGCGGCGTGCTCGCGATCCCTACTGCCAGTGGGATTGAGATAAGCAACGACAAAATGTATGCCAGCAGCATGCGCGAGAAGGTGTTGATCGTCGCACTGACGATGACACGGCCCGACACTCGCTGAACGTCAAAGGCGTTTTTTGGGTTTGCGAAGTGACCGAGGACGATAGACAGCGTGATAGCGAGGGCGATCACGATCCCGATGGACATCAGGCGGCGCATTAACGGTGCCGAATGCAG
>Ga0306920_100010569_pt1 | contig 12391 bp, 14 predicted proteins | sample flu12Cox44000170_FD_204666 | JGI IMG/M metagenome (GOLD analysis project Ga0306920, IMG submission 204666) | Lab enrichment of tropical soil microbial communities from Luquillo Experimental Forest, Puerto Rico - flux4day.12C.oxic.44.000.170 (v2)... | ecosystem: Environmental > Terrestrial >...
CGCGCGCCGCCGAACGCCGTGCCTTTCCACACCCGGCCCGTTACCAGCTGGAAAGGCCGTGTCTTGATCTCCTGTCCGGCGCCGGCTACACCGATGATGACCGACACCCCCCAGCCGCGGTGGCAACACTCGAGCGCCTGGCGCATGAGGTTGACGTTGCCGACGCATTCGAAGCTGTAGTCCGCGCCGCCGTCGGTGAGGGTCACGAGGTGCGCCACCAGGTCGCCTTCGACCTCCTTCGGGTTCACGAAGTGAGTCATGCCGAAGCGCTCGCCGAGCGCCTTGCGGTTCGCATTGAGATCCACGCCGATGATCTTGTTGGCACCCGCCATGCGCGCACCCTGCACCACATTGAGGCCGATGCCGCCGAGACCAAACACCACGACGTTGGCGCCGGGCTCCACTTTGGCGGTGTTGATGACCGCGCCGATGCCTGTGGTGACGCCGCAGCCGATGTAGCACACCTTGTCGAAGGGCGCATCCTCGCGGATCTTGGCCACCGCGATCTCCGGCAGCACGGTGAAGTTCGCGAAGGTCGAGCAGCCCATGTAGTGATAGATCAGGTCCTTGCCGAGGTGGAAGCGGCTGCTGCCGTCCGGCATCACGCCTTTGCCCTGAGTGGCGCGGATCGCCGTGCACAGATTGGTCTTACGCGACAGGCAGCTCTTGCACTGGCGGCATTCGGGTGTGTAGAGCGGAATGACGTGATCGCCCTTCCTCACCGAGGTGACCCCGGGGCCCACATCGACCACGATGCCGGCGCCCTCGTGTCCGAGAATCGATGGGAACAGGCCTTCGGGATCGCCTCCGGAGCGGGTGAACTCATCCGTGTGGCAGATTCCTGTGGCCTTGAGCTCCACCAGGACTTCCCCGGCCTTGGGGCCGTCGAGTTCGACCGTGGCAATCTCGAGCGGCTTGCCGGCGGCGTGAGCAATCGCAGCGCGTGTCTTCATGGCTGACAGTTTCCTGATTCGGAGGCGGTTACGAGTCCGAAGTGAGAGCCCCGCGTGTGAGCGCGGGGCTCTGCGAGCACGGGCAGTCCCCTCTACGCGGCCAGCACACCCTTGGCTTTAGCGGTGTGGGTGGCGATCAGGTCCATCAAATCCGGAGACAGGCAGTCGTACGGCTCGAGCCCGAGCTCTTTGAGCCGCGCACGCACGGCCTTCAGCTGGTCCGGCTTGGTGCCTGACTCGATGATCGAGGACACGAACGCCGCGAAGCGCGGCTCCTCCCAGCCCTGCTCCTTGGAAAGCTCGGTATGGAAGAAGTCGAAGCCGTAGAACGGATGCTGCTTGTTCTCGATGCGTCCGTACATGTGCACGCCGCAGCCGGTGCAGGCATAGCGCTGAATCGCGGCTTTCTCGTCGACGATCTTCAGCTTGCTCGCATTGGCGGTCACGCTGAGGTTGTCCCGCGATCCGACGCCGACGACGGAGAACACGGCTCCCTGCGGCTTCCAGCACTTGGTGCATCCGCAAGCGTGATTGAAGGCCACGTTCGATGCGATGCGCACCGTCACCGGGTTGCTCGTGCACTTGCACGTAAGCGTGCCGCCAGGGAAATCCGGCGTGCCTTTTTTGACTCCGTTATCCACCATCGGGTGAATTTTGATTGCCATCTTAGTTCTGCCTCGCCTCTGGGTTGAACGCGACGTCCAGAGTCCCGCTGCCCGGAACTCATTCGGACCGCTGCAGGTACGCCCCGAGGTTGTGGGCGTGCCGCAGCAGTCCGTGTCGATGAATCTTACGGTAAATCGTCCGATTATTTAGCCTCGCAACCGAACTTGCATTCCGGCGCGCCCGGGTACATGCAGACGTGCGCGAACACGTAGACGATGCCCTGCTGGATGTTGCCGCACACCATCGCGACGCCGTAGCGGGTTCCAATTGTCGAGCTGACGTCTCCGCCTGACAGGCAGCGCGTCAGAGACTCACCTCGCTGATCTGGATCAGCGGCGTCGTGTTGGTGTAGTTCGGCACGTCGCTCAGGATCGGCTCGGCGTGCGGGGCGAAGGCACCCTGAAACGCCTCGACCGAGTCGAAATACAGATGGGCGGCGGCGAGATAAGGCGGGGGCGCACCGGGCGCACCCCCCACGAGCCCGCGCTCGACCGCCACACGCTTCAGCGGCGCACCGAGCCGCCGCTGCACCATCGGTATGTGACGCTGCAGGTAATAGTCCATATCGAACTTGCTCCCAACGCCGCTCGGGTACAGCACGCTCACGATGATCACGATGACTCCTGTGCGCGATCGCAGTCTCAGCCAGCCGCCGCGGCGAGCGCTTCCGCGTGAAAGCGCAGGTGGTCCGCGGCGAACGTCGCGATGAAATAATAGTCGTGGCCGTAGCCCTCGTGGCGGCGCAGACGCAACGGCTGGCCCGCCGCGGCGCAGCTCTGCTCGAGAAGCTCCGGCAACAGCTGCCCCTGGGGCAGAAACTTGTCGGCGAGGCCCTGGTCGACGAGGATTTCGGGGAACACGCGCGCACGGCCTGAGTTGAGAAGCTCCACGGCATCGTACTGCGCCCACGCCGCCCTGCTTTCACCCAGGTAACCCGTGAAGGCTTTCTGTCCCCACGGGCAGCAGGTCGGCGAGCAGATCGGCGCAAACGCCGATACCGAGCGGTAGATGCGGGGATTTCTCAAGGCCAGCACCAGGGCGCCGTGGCCCCCCATGGAATGGCCGAAAATCCCGACGCGGCTGGCCACGCCGGGGAAATTTCCGAGCACCGTCTCGCGCAATTCTCCGAGTACGTAGTCGTACATGCGGAAGTAGCGCGACCACGGTGCCTGCGTGGCGTTGAGGTAGAAGCCCGCACCCGTGCCGAATTCCCAATCGTCGGCCTCTGCGGGAATACCGGTCTGCCGCGGACTGGTGTCGCAGGTCACCAGCATCAGGCCGAGTTCCGCGGCAACGCGCTGCGCACCGGCCTTGATCGCGAAGGTCTCCTCGGTGCAGGTGAGGCCGGCCAGATAGAACAGCACCGGCACCGGACGCTGCCGTGCCTGTGGCGGTTGAAAAACCGCGAAGCGCATCGGCAGGCCGATCACCGCCGAGGCGTGGCGGTAGAAGCCCTGCAACCCCTCAAAGCATCTGTGCTCGCTGATCGTTTCGAGCATGGCTGCACCGCGAACGTCCGGGCCCGCGGGGCCCGAGGCGGGACATTATATGGACTGGCGCTGGCGACCCGCTGCCGCTTCCTCGGCCCGGTAAACGTTTCTTAACAGTGTTTGGTCTGGTTACGCTCGCGGCGCCCCGTAGCATGGTCGGCCCGGACGCCACCTGCCCGAGAAAGGAAGCCGTCGATGACAATGCCGCAAAGCCTCAGGCAAGCGCTGCCGGCGCTGATCGCGACCCTCGCGATGCTGCCCGCGGCGCGCGCGGCCGAGCTCGGCGCGATCGTCGGCCGGCTCACGACTCCGGCGGGCGCACCGGTGGCGAACGCGACGGTCACGGCGAAGCGCGCCGACGGCGGCGCGATCCGCGCGACGCTCTCCGCAAGCGACGGCGTCTATTCGTTTGCGGACCTGACGCCCGGTGCCTGGACGGTCACCGCCGAGGTCCCGGGCCTGCCCGCCGCCAGCACGCCAGTGCTCGCAGTGGTGACGGGCAAGGCGACGCGCTCGGATCTGGTGATGAACGCCGCGCCACCCGCGCCGCCCGGAGTGGCGCCGGCCGCCCCCGCGGTCGCGGCAGCGCCGGCGCCCGCCCCCACGCCCTCTCCGGAGATGGCCGCCGCGGCTTCCGCGGCCGTGGCTGCGATCGTGCCCGAGGCGCTGCAGGCTCCGCCGCCCGCACCGGCGGTGGATACCTACACGCCCTTCGCGGTCGGCGATCTCGGCTGGATGAACGGCACGAGCCGTGCAACCTCACCGGTATTCGACACCAAGTTCTTCACGCCCGAGGTGCGCTTCGATGTGAACTACCTGCAGAGCGAGAATCACCCGGTCGATCACACCATCGTCGGCTCGACCGAGGAGTTCCGCTCGGGCGAGTTCCAGATCACGCAGGTGAGCCTCGGCGGCAATTTCCACTGGCAGAACGTGCAGGCCCGCTTCTTGTCGATGTTCGGGCTGTTTGCGGTGACCACGCCGCGCAACGATGCCAGCCAGGCAGTCGGCCAGTGGGATCTGCAGGGCGCCTACAAGTACTTCTCGGAAGCCAACGCGGGCTATCACTGGGACGTGAACCACGGCCTCAACGTCGATGCGGGAATCTTCGTGTCGTATGTCGGGCTCTTCAGTTACTACAACTTCGACAACTGGACCTACCAGCCGTCGTTCGTCTCCTCCAACACGCCGTGGTTCTTCAACGGCCTGCGCGTGCAGTGGTTCCCGACTCAGACGCTGAAGATCGAGCCGTGGCTGATCAACGGCTGGCAGTCCTATGCCAAGTTCAACAGCCACCCGGGCTTCGGCGGTCAGATCCTGTGGATCCCGAACGACTCGCTCAAGCTCGTCTTCAACACCTACACGATCGGCCAGGACAACCTGGCGAGCGGCAGCGGCTACCCGGCCAACGGCGGCAATCCCAACGCCTCGATCGGCCTGCCCAATCCCAATGGAACCTACGTCAACTACGCCAACGTCACCCGTGTGCACGAGGACGACAGCGTCCTGTTGAGGTATTACAACAATCCGGACACGGCCATCTCGAAGATGGCAATGTCGCTGACGCTGGATATCGGCTGCGAATACGGCGGAGGCGTGCACTGCTCGCGCAATCCCAACAAGGCCAACTTCTTCGGCGCGATGCTCTACAACCGCGTCTGGTTCGACCACGATCTGTTCGCGGTGACCCTGGGCGGCGGCTTCATGAACAACCCGGGGCGCTACCTGGTGCTGGTGCCGCCGATCAACGGCGCCACAGCGGCCAGCGGCACACCCTATTTCACCGAGAATCCCGGCCAGAAGGTCTACCAGTGGGACACGCAGCTGAATTTGCAGTACATGCCGAAGAACTGGCTCACCTGGTGGACCGAAGTGACCTTCCGGCACTCCGACGTGCCTTATTGGAGCGGTCCCGGTGGTGTGACGCCACCCGCGGGCAACACGGGCGCCCCGGCGAGCTTCGTCTGCAACACCGGCACGGTCATCGGAAGCGATGCCTGCGCCGGTGAAGGCGGCGTCTGGTTCCCGGATCTGCGCACCCGGGAAGTGATCTGGGGCGCGGGCGTTCTGGTCAAGTTCTGAAGGCGCATCACGCAAACCGCGGGATTGGCCCGGAAACACGTCACGGTCGTCAAAAACACGGCCGCCGACCCTACATCGGTGCCGCCGGCGTGCTAAGTTACGCCGCCCTCCCTTGAGGGCTGGCCAGGGGCCCCCATTGAGCCCGCGCCGCAACGGCACCCGAGTAGACTCGCATGTCCGACCAGCCTCGCACCGAACCGTACGCGCCCGTCGTCTGGACGAATGTCCTGATGTTCGCGCTGACCTTCGCCGCCGCCGCGATCCTGGTGCCGTGGTACGGCCTGGCGCACGGCTTCAGCGGGGCCGACTGGGCCGTTTTCGCCTTCTTCCTGATCGCCAATGGCATGGCAATTACCGCCGGCTATCATCGCCTGTGGGCCCACCGCACCTACGAGGCACACTGGACGCTGCGCCTCGTCTATCTGCTGTTCGGCACGATGGCGCTGCAGAACAGCGTGTTCGCCTGGTGCAGCGGGCACCGCACGCATCACCTGTACGTGGATGACGAGGAGCGCGATCCGTACTCGGCACGGCGCGGGTTCTGGTTCTCGCATATCGGCTGGATGCTGCGCGCGTACCCGAGCGGCCGGGATGACTTCAGCAATATCCCCGATCTGAGAAAGGATCGGATGCTGGTTTTCCAGCACCGCTACTACGTGCCGCTGGCGCTCGCGACGAATTTCGGCCTGCCGCTCGCCGCCGGACTGCTGTTTCACGACGTGTGGGGCATGCTGATCCTCGCCGGCGTACTGCGCCTCGTGTGGAGCCACCACGTCACCTTCTTCATCAACTCGCTCGCGCACATGTGGGGCAGCCGGCCCTACACCGAGGACAATTCCGCGCGTGACAACCCGGTGCTCGCGGTGATCACCTACGGCGAGGGCTATCACAACTTCCACCACATCTTCGCCCACGACTATCGCAACGGCGTGCGTTGGTGGCAGTGGGATCCGACCAAGTGGCTGATCGCTTCGCTGCAGGTACTCGGCCTGACGCGGCGCCTGAAGCGCACCCCGGTCTTCCAGATCCAGCGGGCGCTGCTCGCCATGCAGTTCCGGTGCGCTCAGGCGCGCCTGGCGCGCCTTCCGGCCAGCGGCGCCGCAGCGCACATCGAGTCGCTGCGTGCGCGTGTCGCGCACGAGTACGACAGCTTCCTCGCCGCCGTCGCGGAATGGGCCAAGGTGAAGGAGCAGTGGCTCGGCGAGAAAAAGCGCGCGGTGCTCGAGCACTGGGAGCAGGCGCAGCTGCAGCGCGGCCTGCGCGAGATCGAGCGGCGGCTCAGCCTGCAACTGCGGCGCATGCGCCTGCTGCAGGCGCAACTCGCGTAGTCAGATTGGCCGCAACGGCCTGCGGCCGTCGCGGCGGCCAACCCATCAGCTGAGTCATACTCGCCGAGGGTTTGAAATCTCATTGCGCGGCAAGCGCAATTTCGCGGGCTGGCACGGCCTGTGCCGTTCGTGCACCATGCATCCATGGGTCGCATCTTCGAAGTGCGCAAGCACACGATGTTTGCGCGCTGGAACCGCATGGCGAAGCAGTTCGCGCGCATCGCCAAGGACATCACCATGGCCGTCAAGGCCGGGGGTCCGGACCCGACGGCCAATCCCGCGTTGCGGCGAGTCATTCAGAACGCGCGCGCCGTCAACATGCCGAAGGACAGGATCGAGGCGGCCATCAAGCGCGCCTCCGGTCGTGACGCCACCAGTTATCAGGAGGTGCTCTACGAAGGCTACGCCCCGTACGGGGTGGCGCTCCTGGTGGAAACCGCAACCGACAACCCGACGCGTACGGTGGCGGCGGTGCGCAACGTCATCACCAAGGGCGGCGGGAACCTGGCCACCAACGGCAGTGTGAGCTTCATGTTCCGCAAGATGGGCGTGTTCCGCCTGAATCCCCAGGGTCTGGACCAGGACGACCTCGAGTTGTACCTGATCGATCATGGGCTCGATGAGATGGGCGAGAGCACCGGCGAGAAAGGCGAGCCGCAACTGGTGATCCGCGGTGCGTTCCCCGACTTCGGCCGGCTGCAGGAGGCGCTCGAGGCGCGCGGCATCGTGCCGCTCTCGGCGGAGCACGAGTACATCTGCACCGTCCCGACGGAGCTTCCGGAGGAGAAGGCGACCGAAGTGCTGACGCTGATCGATCGTCTCGAGCAGGATGATGACGTGCAGAAGGTCTTCCATACGCTCGCGTGATCGGCAGCCCATGCCCGGCCCGCCCCTGACCTATCGCCTGCTGCCGGCCCGCTTCGGCGACGCCGAGCTGCTGGCGGCGATGTCGCAGGTACACATCGAGCGGGGCTTGAAGCCGGCGTGGGGCGCGGCGCGCATTCGCTGGCACATGCGCGATGCGGACAGTGTGGTGCTCACGGCTCGACTCGGAGCGACGGTCGTGGGCTTCGCGATCATGCGCTACGGCGAGGACATAGCGCATCTCAACCTGCTCGCGGTCGCTCCCGGTCATCGCCGCCGCGGCGTAGCCCGGGCTCTGGTGCAGTGGCTCGAGGAAACCGCCCTGACGGCCGGAGCGTTCGTCATCGGCCTCGAGCTGCGCGCGGGCAACGAGGCGGCGCGCGCCCTGTACCGCGCGCTCGGATACCGCGAGCTCGGCCAGATCCCGGGCTACTACCAGGGCGTCGAGACCGCCATCCGCATGGTGCGCGACGTCCGTGCCCAGCGTGCCAGCACTCCCGGGACGCCTCAGCAGACCCCCTGACCGAAGGTCGCTCGAGCCTACGCTCCGAGCTTGTAGTCGAATTCGTAGGAGTGCGAGCCGTCCGCGCCGACGGTGATGGTCATCGTGCCGCTGATGCCCTGCAGATCGCCGGTGCCTGAATCCGGCACGACGGAAATGCTCGCCTTGGGTGTGCCGCGAGTCATGGTGGCGCTGTGCTGCAGCGCGAAGCTCCCGGTACGTCCCTTCAGCTTACCCGTCACGCGCTCCATGGCCACGTAGCCGGCGGAGCCCGGCACCTCGGTCTGCGTCGCCAGCATTTCCCCCTTGCTGATGCCCTCGAGGTCGCCGTGGAAGCGCTTGTCGATGGTGAGTCGACCGAAGTTCGCCGCGCGGGCGATCTGCGTGTCGGGCTTCTGCGGGGTGACCTTGACGTCGAAGGCTCCGGCGGCGCGCTGACTCATGCTGCTACTCCCTCGGGTGCTGTCGCTGCACCTGTCAGTCTGGCATGGGCGTCATCCGCCCGGCGAGCGCATCCTCGAAGCCGAAGTCGCGCAGATCGCGCACCCGCTGCGGGAACAGGATGCCATCGAGATGATCGACCTCGTGCTGCACCACGCGGGCGTGAAAACCCTCCACGCTGCGGTCGATCGGCGTGCCGTACGGGTCGAAGCCCCGATAGCGCAGGCGGCGATAGCGCGGCACGAGCCCGCGCATCCCCGGTACCGACAGACACCCTTCCCAACCTTCATCCTGCTCGGCGCCGATTGGGGTGAGGAGGGGATTCACCAGCACGGTATGGGGCACGGGCGCGATGTGCGGGTAGCGCGGGTTGTCCGCGAGCTCGAAGATCACCACGCGGGCGCTCACGCCGATCTGTGGCGCCGCGAGTCCCGCGCCATCGAGCGCGCGCATGGTGTCGTCCATATCGGCGATGAGCTGCTGCAGCTCCGCGTCGAAGCGCATCACCGGCGCCGCTACGCAGTGCAACAGCGGCTCGCCCATTCTCAGTACCGGCCGGATTGCCACGACTCGGTTCCCGGCTAGCGGCGATCGGCGCGGCCGCCCGGCACTACCGGTATCGAGGTGCGGTGATCGCGGAAAATCAGCACCTGCTCGCGCACGCCGCTCGCCGGCCGCGGCGTGCTCCCGGCCCGTGCCGCACGTTCGGCCCGCGCCACGGCCTCCGTCACCAGCGCATGCTGGGGCGAGAGGTCGCAGACCGGGTCGGTGTTATCGGGATCCCCGGTCAGCAGGTACGCCTGGCAGCGGCAACCGCCGAAGTCCTTCGAGCGTTCCGGACAGCTGCGGCAGGGCTCCTTCATCCAGGCTTCGCCGCGAAAGCGGTTGAACGCCGGGGAGTCGTACCAGATGGAGCGGATGTCCGACTGCTGCACGTTCGGCAGATCGAGACCGGGGAGCATGCGCGCCGCATGGCAGGGCATGGCGGTGCCGTCGGGCGCAATGGCGAGAAACACCGAGCCGAGCCCCTTCATGCAGGCCTTCGGCCGCGTCTCGAAGTAGTCGGGGACGACGAAATAAATCTGCATCTGCCCGCCGACGCGCGCGCGAAAGCGCTGGGTGGCCGCTTCCGCGTGCTCGAGTTGTGCGCGGCTCGGCAGCAGCTGCTCGCGGTTGAGCCAGGCCCAGCCGTAGTACTGGGTGTTGGCGAGCTCGACGTACTGCGCACCCAGCGCTTGCGCCATCTCGAGGATCTGGCCGACGTGATCGATGTTGAGTCGGTGCAGCACGACGTTGAGCACCATCGGGTAGCCGTACTCGCGGATGAGCGCCGCGACCTGCGCCTTCAGCTCGAAGGTGCGGGTGCTGCTCAAAAAATCGTTCATCTCGCGGGTGCTGTCCTGGAAGGACAGCTGAATATGATCGAGGCCTGCGGCTTTGAGCGCGGCGATCCGTGCGCGCGTCAGCCCGACGCCGGAGGTGATCAGGTTGATGTAGTAGCCGAGCGCGTGCGCCTCGGCGACGATCACCTCCAGGTCCTCGCGCACCAGCGGCTCGCCGCCGGACAGACCGAGCTGCACGGCGCCGAGCGCGCGCGCCTCGCGCAGCACGCGCACCCAGTCGGCCGTCGCGATCTCCGGCCCGGTGCGGGCGAAGTCCGTCGGGTTGTAGCAGAACACGCAGTGCAGCGGGCAGCGGTAGGTCAGCTCGAGGAGCAGCCAAAGCGGCGGGCCGGCCTGCGGCGCGGTGTACGGCGCGCCGCTCACGCGCGCACCTCCAGCCAGCGCTTCTCGAGTGCGAGCCTCACGAACGCGCGCACGTCGGCCTCGAGGCCGCTGAGCCCGTAGCTGCGCTCGAGATCCGCGACGATCTCCGCGAGCGTACGCACGCCATCGCAGCGGCTCATGATCGCGCCGGCACTGCCGTTGAGCTTCACCATGCCCTCCGGATACAGCAGCACGTGCGCCTCCTGGGCCGGCTCCCACTGCAGGCGCAAGCCCTGGGCTATCGCGGGCCTTGCGGTATCGGGCAGATCGCTCACTGCGTGACTCCGTAGGCCAGCGCCATGGCGTCGTTCATCTGCCACAGCACATCGAGCTTGAACTGCAGCACCTGCAGCGCCCGCTCCTGCGCGGGGCGTGTGTCGAAGCGCTCGAGCGTCAGCGCCAGGCTGAACTCGACGTCGCGCCGGGCGAGACTGACGCGGCTCTGGAAATAGCTCAGACCGGCCGGGTCGATCCAGGGATAGTGTTGTGGCCAGCTGGCGAGACGCTGGCGGTGAATTTCAGGCGCGAACAGCTCGGTGAGCGAGGCGCATACCGCTTCCGGCCAGGGGGCGCGGCGCGCGAAATTCACGTAGGCATCGACGGCGAAGCGTACCCCCGGCAGCACCTGCGTCAGGCTCTCGACCTGCGCACGCTCGAGGCCGACTGCCTCGGCGAGCCGCAGCCACGACTCGATGCCGCCGGGATCATCGCCATGGCCATCGTGATCGAGAATGCGCTGCACCCAGTTGCGCCGCACGGCACGCTCATCGCAGTTGGCGAGAATGGCCGCGTCCTTCACCGGGATGTTGATCTGATAGTAGAAGCGGTTCGCCACCCAGCCGCGAATCTGCACCGGCGTCGCCCGGCCGCCGTTCAGCATGAGGTTGAAGGGATGATGGATGTGATAGGCCCGGCCGGCTTCGCGCAGCCGCCGCTCGAACTCCTCGCGCGTCCAGGCCGCAGCGGTCACAGCTCCACCTCCAGGCCGTCCCATGCGACCTCGATACCGCGGCGCGTGAGCTCGGCGCGCTCGGGGGAGTCCTCATCGAGAATCGGATTGGTGTTGTTCACGTGAATCAGGATCCGGCGCGTCGCCGGCGCAAGCTGTTGCAACCACTCGAGCATACCCTCGCTGCCGCTCTGCGGCAGGTGGCCGATCTCGCGCGCCCGCTTGCGCGAGACGCCGAGCGCGATCATCTCGTCATCGCTCCAGAACGTTCCGTCGACGAGCACGCACGCCGCAGCCTGCATCGCCTGCCACACCGCCTCTTGCATGGACCCCAGCCCCGGGGCATAGACCGCCGTGCGCTGCGTGACGGCATCGCGGATCACGAGCGCCACGTTGTCCCCGCTGACGGGTGACTCGCGGCGCGGCGAATAGGGCGCGGGCTTCCCCGGCACCGCGAGCGCTCGCCAGACTGTCCCGGGAACAGTATCAATCGTGAACGCGACCCCATCAGGCGTCAGGGCGTGGCGCTCGACGCCGCAGTAGTGCTTCAGGACGCCGAGAATCGGGTTGCCGCCCGTCAGGTCCGCGCACGCAGCGTCGGTGCACCACAGGGGCAGCGGCCGCGACGATTCGCGCAGCATGAAAAGCCCGGTGGTGTGATCGATCTGCGCATCGACCAGCACGATGGCGGCGATGGCGCTGTCGCGCCGCGCGCGCGCGGGCTGCAGATCGGGAAAGGCCCGCAGCTGCTCCAGGATGTCGGGTGAGGCGTTGACGAGCACCCAGGCCGCAGGGTCAGCGCCGCAGACGGCGATCGAGGACTGGGTACGGCGCAGCGCCCGCAGCGTGCCGTTGCGCACGCCCGAGCAGTTGTGACAGTTGCAATTCCACTGGGGAAAACCGCCACCGGCGGCGGACCCCAGTACGCGGATCTTCACGAGGTCATCGGGCCAAGGGCCGCCGCCCCGCTCCCGATGTATTGGCGGAGCCCGGGCGGGCCAGGCTCTTCGGGTGTTATTGGCCGGCTACCCGCTCTCAGCGGTTCGCAATGTACATCGTGATTTCCATTCCGAAACGGAAATCAATCGCTTGTGGTGTTTCCCAGCGCATGGTTCATGATCCTGATAGGTAGGCCAGAAACCCACTGTACACCAGGTTCAGGCGAGTCCGCAGCTTCCTCCCCCAGCTGGGGGGTGACCGGCCTCTTAGTCGGCGGACACTGTAAAATCGCCTGCCAGCGCTATCTCGAGTTGACACCGGGCCGCTTGGGTGCTTGTGCGCCTCGCTCGGGAGGCGATGGCCCTGCGCAGGTCTAACGCTCCTCGAACGCTCGGGCGACGGCAACGCGCC
>Ga0306920_100010570_pt1 | contig 12390 bp, 12 predicted proteins | sample flu12Cox44000170_FD_204666 | JGI IMG/M metagenome (GOLD analysis project Ga0306920, IMG submission 204666) | Lab enrichment of tropical soil microbial communities from Luquillo Experimental Forest, Puerto Rico - flux4day.12C.oxic.44.000.170 (v2)... | ecosystem: Environmental > Terrestrial >...
TCGCGCGATCTGCGGCTCGATGGAGCGCTTCATCGGCATCCTGATCGAACATTATGCCGGCAATCTTCCGCTCTGGCTGGCGCCGACGCAGGTCGTGGTCGCCACCATCACTTCGGAGGGCGATGAATATGCCAAGATGGTCGCAGCCGCGGCGCGACAGGCGGGCCTGCGCGTCGAGATCGACTTGCGCAACGAGAAGATCAACTACAAGGTCCGCGAGCATTCGCTGACGAAAATCCCGGCACTGCTGGTGGTGGGCAGGAAGGAAGCCGAGACGCATTCGGTCTCGATCCGTCGGCTCGGCAGCGACGCGCAAAAGGTGATGCCAACCGATGAGGCGATCGCAGCGCTGATCGACGAAGCCACTCCGCCGGACATCAGGCGCGCGCGGGCAGTCTAATCCCTTATTGTGACGCCGCCTTCACGAACCTGACTGCAAGCTGGAAACCGCGACTGTGACCATCTGCTGCTCCCGTCATGAAGTCGAAGTAGTAGATGAGGTTCGCGGCACCGACCTCGTTGGTCGTCCAATAATTTGCCGTACCGTCATCGTCGGCGCGGATATCGGGAAAAACAGCCGGATCGACAACCGGGTGCCCGCAACCGATATCGATAATGCTTTGGAGTTCCGGCCCTGACGGTACATGCCATCCCACGCCTTCCGCTTTGGCGAACTGAATGGCTTCGTCGAGTGAGGCAAACCTTGTTGCCCCGGTACAACCGCGCTTTCCGTCCCACTGCATCCCAAAGCTGCAGCGCTTCCATATGAGGCCGGTCTTTTGATCGATCGCCTCGCCTCCATTCAAGAGGAAACGCGGCCGTGCGCCGTTGATAGAGCCGTAACAGCCGCCCAACGCTTCCTTGGTCAGCAAGGCACAGGCCAAGGCGAATACCACTCCAAATTTCACCGGCGGCATTGGTTGTTTAGACCTTCCAGATTTGCTTCTTCTCCTCGCGGCGCTTATCTAGCTTAACGTGAAGCATCGTTCCAGATCAGGATTTGCACGTGCCCGACGCCATCGATCTCCTGAAAACCCGCCGCTCCGTCAAGCCGCGCGAGATGACGCCGCCCGGCCCCACTGCTGCGGAGCTCGAAACCATTCTGACCATCGGCGCGCGGGTGCCCGATCACGGCAAGCTCGCGCCGTGGCGCTTCATCGTGTTCGAAGGCGATGCGCAGGCGCGCGCCGGCGAAATCATCGCGAAGGTATTTGCGCAAAAACATCCGACTGCCTTGGCTGCGGATATCGAGCTTGAAAAGAAGCGGCTCACCGATGCGCCGCTGGTGATCGGCGTGGTGAGCTTCACCAGGCCCCATCCCAAGGTCCCGGCCTGGGAGCAGGAATTGTCGGCGGGCGCCAGCGCAATGAACATGGTCACCGCGGCAACCGCGCTCGGCTATGGCGCGTGCTGGCTGACCGGCTGGTTTGCCTTCGATCGCGACGTGCTCGACGGTCTTGGATTGAAGGCCGACGAGAAGCTCGCCGGCTTCATCCATATCGGCACGCCCTCGAAGCCGAACGAGGATCGCCCGCGCCCATCGCTGACGGATATCGTCACGCGATTCTGAAGCGCGATGGCTTTAGGTCGAATCACCATCGCGCTTTAGTTTATTGATTACGCATGATCCTTTCGGAAAACCGCCGCACACTCTTCCGGATCATGCGCTAGTCTAACTCACGATAGCGCCTCAGCGCGCCACGACTTCGACTTCGCCGTCCACGCCGTTCACGACATTGAAGGCGCGCTCGAACACCTTGCCTTCATTCTTTGCGATGGCGCGATATTCGCCTTCGGACAGCACGACGCGCGGGAATGCGCCGATCGATTCCTTGATCACGTCGCCGCCCGGCGTGATCACGGACCACGCGGTGTTCGCCAATGCTTCGCCGCCGCGATCGCTCACCAGCTTCAGCGTGATCACCGCGGCGCGATGGGTGATGATCACGTCGGTCAGCTTGCCGGCCTGGACGCGAATATCCGAACGCACCACCGAATTGGCATCGCCATAATTGGAGATGATGTAGTAGGTCCCTTCCGGCACCATCACGACGTCGCCTGCGGCAACGTTCGGCACCAGGGGCGCGCGCTCCCCCACTTCAAACTGGCTGCCCTTGTAGATCGAGAACGAAATCTGGTTTTGCGGAATCTTCGAAGCGCCGACACGGCCTTCTATCCGCAAGCCGCCCGCCGGAAGGATGAAGGATTCCTTGACGGTTTCTGCCTTCAGCGTCACCGGCTTCACCGCGCTGACCAGTCCGAGCGCGACGTGAATCACATAGCTGCCGGGCGCCAGCACGATGTTGGGCGTGGCGCCGCGGTCTTCACGAATCAGCTTGAAATTGCCGGTCTCGTCCGGCCGGTCAGAAAAAATCCGCCACACCAGACCGCCGGTGACCGCAGGCTGGTCCTTGCCGAAACGCGCGGTCAGGGCCAGCACCGCCTGGTTTGGCGCGGTTGCGCCGGCAGGCGGAGTGGCCGGTGGTAGGGCAGCCACAGGTGGCGCGGGCTGCGTCAACGTGGGAGGCAGATTGGGAATCGATGCCGGGCCCGAGGGCGGAGCCAGATTCATCGCCGGCCCCGCGGGCGGTTCCGGGACCGATGCCGGTGGAATCGGCGGCGGGCGATCGCTGAATAGTTGGGCGGAAACGGAGGTAGGAACCGTACAAAAAAGCAGGCCGGCTAGCGCGAACGCCAAGCGCGGCCGCCCACTCCGCGCGGCTCCCCCAATACCCTGCCAGCCCGTGGTCATGATGCATGCTTTTCACTGAAAACGCGGCAAATTCAAGCCTTCAGATGCACGGGCCGGGGCAAAGGAACTGGCGGGAAAGCCGGATGTTACCCTGCAGCAAGCCGCCATACCGTCACAAATCCTCCCGTCAATCGCGGCATAAACTATGCTTGTGGTCATTTCTGGCGGGACGCGGCCGCAGGCGCTAGCCTAGCGTGCTTTTCAGGAGATTGCCTTACGTGCTCGATAATCTGAGGTGGGGTCAAAAGAACGGCTCCGAAGACAGCGACAAGGTCGGTTTGGGCACCATCCGGCGGCCGGTGATCGGACTTGCGCTCGGCGGCGGGGCAGCCCGAGGTTTTGCGCATATCGGAATCGTCAAGACATTGATCGCCCACGGCATCGTACCCAATGTCGTGGTCGGCACCTCGATCGGCGCGGTGGTTGGCGGTGCCTATGCCGCTGGACATCTCGATACGCTGGAAGAATGGGCCCGCGGCCTGCAGCCGCGGAGCGTGCTGGGTTACCTTGACATACGCCTCAACGGTTCGGGCCTGATCGGCGGCGAAAAACTCGCCACACAGTTGGAAGCCGCGATCGGGCAGACCTTGATCCAGGACCTGCCTCTGAAATTCGCTACCGTCGCAACCGAGGTTCGCACCGGCCATGAAATCTGGCTGACGCATGGACGCATGGTCGAGGCGATGCGTGCCTCCTACGCGCTGCCTGGAATTTTTGCGCCGGTGATGGTCGGCGACCGCTGGCTCGTCGACGGCGCACTGGTCAATCCGGTGCCGGTGTCGGCGGCGCGCGCGCTCGGCGCCGAAATCGTGATCGCCGCCAATCTCTCAAGCGACATCTTCACGCATTCCACCACGATCTATTCCCACGGCGCATCGGCTCCGCCGCCGCGAATCCCGGTTGAACCGGCGCCGCCGAGGCGCGGTCTCGGCAAATTCTTTTCTCCCGAACGCACTGTCAAGCGTGAGTTCTTCGGCGGCGGTGGAAGGCCCGGCATCTCGTCGGTCATGGTGGATGCCTTCAACATCATGCAGGACCGCATCACCCGCGCGCGCCTGGCCGGCGATCCGCCCGATCTTTTGATCTCGCCGAGGGTCGGTCAGATCGGCTGGTTCGATTTCCACCGCGCCGACGACTTGATCGCGCACGGGGTGCGCGCCGCCGAGCGCGCCATCATCTCCATCCAGGAAGCGATCCACGTGCTGGCGCCGCCAAGCGAATAATCGGCAAAAAAGCCGTCCTCCTCGGGCTAGGGCAGCTGACCCGCCATCATCTGCTCCAGTTTCATCTGGTCGCCACCGCAAAACCAGCTGTCGTCCCGCGGGCCGATGACACCGACCACGATGTCCGTCCTTCGAACTTGCAGTTCGACCTCGAGAGACTCGCCGATCCTGCCGAAAAGCGTGCGCTTTTTCCTGTCGCCATATCTGACCCTTGGATAGATCAGAACGATGACGGCTACTTCCGTTTGCTCAGCCGTTGACCGCGGCGGCCTGGCCGTCAAGTCGAGCGCCTGATCGGTCACGATCTGGTAATATGCCTCTCCCGCCAGATCGAGCGCCGCATCCACGGCACGATGAACGCAATCGCCGACCCTGTTGCACCGCTCCCGCTCCTCGCCTTTTTTCAACGCGATGTGAACCAGCATGACGCCTCCATTTGCATTCGGTTGCCGACGCGCCATCGCCCCGCAATGCCAAGGCGCCACGCCTCTTGCAATCCTGCCTCAGGATTCTCTATGCTTCAAATTCATAATTTTCATAATCATTATGCCAAAGAGGAAACATCGTGCTGGAGGAGATGCGGGCCTTTGCAGTTCTTGCCGAAGTCGGATCGGTCCAGCGTGCGGCGGCGCGGCTCGGACTGACCCAATCAGCAGTGTCGCGCCAGATCCAGCGGCTTGAAGACGATCTGCGCACAACCCTGGTCGATCGCCGGATCAAGCCTTCGAAGCTCACGCCGGTAGGCTGGATGGTGCTTCGTCGCTGCCAATCGATCCTGCAAAGCGTCGCCGACCTGAAAGCCAGTGCCTCGCCCGACCAGGAACCGGCAGGGGTTCTAAGGCTCGGCATCGGAAACGTTCTCGCCGACGACAGGATGGTCGAGTGCCTGCACGCTGTCGGCCGGCAATTTCCTCGCGTTGCGATCCACATCAGGACGGATTGGCACCATGCCCTGATTGGACACGTCAATGAGGGCACTCTGGATATGGCGCTGATACCAAAGCGTCCCGACCTGTCGCTTCCTGACGGCTTGGATGCGAAGATCATCGGCGTCGAACCACTGGTGTTCGTCGCCGGAAGCGGTGAGAAGAAGCTGGCAAGGCATGGCCCCCTGGAGCGGCTGTTCGACCATCGCTGGGTAGTCAAGCCGAAAGGGTCCGGCACGCGTGAAATGCTGGAACTGTTGCTGGAGCGCCGGCAACTGCCGTTCAAGATTGCCGCCGAGGTGCGGGACGAAAATCTGATGCTGTCCTTGATCGCGCGCAATCTCGGCGTAGGCCTCGCAACGCGGCGTTCCGTTCAGCGTCACTTGCGAGCGGGCAAGGGACGGCTGCGCCTGCTGGACGTACCGGATTTGAAACTTGGCCTCGATATCGCGATTGTCCGCGCCGGATTCCTGGGCAGTCTTCAAGCCGCGGTCGATGCGCTGGAACAGCGGTTGGCCCGCCTTTTCAACGGCAATGCCGGCCGCTGACCATGCCGCGCGACACGGGATGACTTTTTTCAATCGCCGGAAGACGCCGGAATATTCCGGGCGCGGCTTGCAGCGCGCTCTCGCTCGACGCGCTCTGTTACGTCACGTGCCATGGCAACCGCGCCCAGCACTTCGCCTTTGGCGTCATCCTTGATAATCGCAAAAGTCATCTCGACGTAAAGTCTGCGTCCGCTCTTGTGCAAGGCGCGGGTCAGTGTCGGGCGGCCCTCGAGCTTCGTCGCGCCGTTTTTTATCGCAGCATCAAAGCCGCTCCAGTGCGCGGCTCGCAGATGCTCGGGAATGATCAGCTCGATGCTTTGGCCAAGTACCTCCTCTGCCGGAAAGCCGAACAATGCGCTAGAGCCGCGATTCCAGCGAATGATGGCTCCGGATGGGTCGGTACAAATGATGGCATCGGCAACCTGATCCAGAATCAGGTCGGCCAATTCGACATGATCGTCCATCGAGGCGTTCCCTCGGATTTGGAACTCGCCGTCCCCGGGTATCGCGGCATCGCAGAGGTCGTCAATGTCCCATGCCCGGCATTACTTGCCCGTTGAAGATCTCCGGGTTCGGTGGACCTTCGACGCTCAAGATGCCGGCCAGTCCGCGCTCGGCGCGCGCCAGCGCGTGATCGACCAGCGTGTAATTGCCGGGCACCAGTGTCTTGAACTCGGCAATGACTGCGCCGCCCGGCGGCACGCTGACGGTTTGAATTCCCTCAAGCGGTGAGGTTCGTATGCCGCCCCACTCGTAAACCTTGTCCATGATTTCGCCGATGACATGGAACGATGATGTATAGTTCGGCCCGCCGACGCCAAAGAAGATTCGCACCGTCTCGCCGACCTTGGCCTGCAACGGGTGGAGCCGCGACAGCGCCCCGACCGAGCCGTTGAAGACGAAGTATTCCGGCCGTTCGTTCAGGAGCTTCTCCACGCTGAACTCGGCGCTGCCGTGCTGCCCGTACGGCAAATCGGAATAGACCTCGCCCTGCATGACATAGAACTCGTGATCGACCGGCGGCAGGCCGCCGTCGGGTTCGACGAGGATCAGGCCGTACATGCCGTTGGCAATGTGCTCGGCGACCATCGGCGTTGCGCAGTGATAGACATAAAGGCCCGGCACAAGCGCCTTCCACGTCATCGATTTTTCCTTGCCCGGGTCGACTTGCAGCACCGCCGCGCCGCCGCCCGGTCCGGTCGTGGCGTGAAAATCAACCGAGTGGATCATCGAACTGTCGGCGGAATTCTTGAGATGAATGTCGATGGTGTCGCCGACACGCACGCGGATGAAGGGACCTGGCACCTTGCCGTTGAAGGTCCAATAGCCAAATGTCGTTCCCTCGGCGAGCCGACCTTCGAGCTCGACACTCAAGAGTTCAACGCGCACGGTTTGTGGGGCGCGCTTGCCGATGGGGCCGGGCAAGTCAGTAGGCTCTCGCGATATGTCGGCTTCCACCACCGTTTGCGGCGGCGGGCGCGGGGTGACGAGGAATTGGCCTTGCATGCCGGCGAGCCGATGGCCGGGCACGGTGCAGAAATATGTGAAGTCCCCCGCCTTGTCGGCGCGGAAGGCGATCGTCGTGCTGGCGCCTTTTCCGGTAACGCGCGGCGAAGTGGTGTTCTGATCGGGGAAGGAAATATCGTGTTCGGCTCCTTCGCCATTGATCAGGGTGAGCTGAACCACCTGCCCTTCAGCGGCCGTCAGCACCGGATTGACCTTGCCGTCGATGGCGCCACCGACCCCGATGTAGACCATGCGCCCATCTGCGATGCCCGAGCGCAGGGTGTATCGCGCATCGGGAAGGTAGGTAACGTTGGTGCCTGGTGTGCCTTGCGCTGCCGGGGTCGGAGCCGGCTGTGGTGCGGGTGCGGCCGCCGAAGGCGGTTGCGCGGGCGTGGCTGCAGCCTTTGCGCCGCCTGCGAGAAACGCGATTACGTCGGCGCGGTCATGATCGGTCTTGAGGCCTGGAAACGGCATCTTGTTGCCGGGCACCACCTTCGCCGGATCGGCCAGATATTGATCGAGCGTCTCGGGATTCCAGACGATGTCTGCCGACTTCATCGCAGGCGAATAATTGAAGCCGGCTTCCGCGCCTGCCTTGCGGCCGATCACGCCGGAAAGCGACGGACCGAGCAGGTTCTTGCCGGGCTCGATCGAATGGCACGCCTGGCACTTCCTGAAGACGAGACGCCCTGCCCCGGCGTCGCCCGCGCTCTGGGCTGCATTGGCTTGCTGCGGCGATTGCCCGGTCGTTCCGCCACCCGGCGGCGCGGTGGTACTTGCCGCCATGTGGTCGGGAGCTGATGGCGCTGGGGCGGCTGCACCCTCTGGGGCTGGCGACGGTCGAGGAGATGGCGCAGGGTTCGCCTGCGCAGCCGGCGATGGCGATTTGGTTGATTGAGCAACTTGCTGGCTCGGTTGCTTGGCCTCGCCGGCCGGTTGCGAGCTTGGCGTGGACAAAGCCGCCGATTGGCCGGCTTGATCTCGAGCTCGATTTGAAGTGGCTCCGTTCGAGGACGGTTGAGGAGGTGGCGCGGGGCTGGCCTGGGTGGCCGGCGCCGGCGAAGGCGCTTTGGTTGTCTGAGCGACTTGCTGCCTGGGTTGCTTCGCTTCGCCAGTCGGCTGCGGGCCTGGCGCAGACGAAGCGGCCGATTGGCCGCCTCGGTTTTGAGATTGATCCGAGGTGGCGGCAGGCATCGAGTTTGTTTGCGACGTCTCGTGAGTGCCGACGTACATGCCGCCAACAATCAGCACCAGTCCCGTGATGAGAATGGACCATCGTAGAAGGAAGGCGCGAATGCTCTCCCACATGCCGAAGACTCGCGGTGACTGACCCGGCAACCAGGCACACATCACCGAATGCTGCCCAAAACTTTCCTGCAGCAAAATCGACTGGTGCCTCAATCACGCACAGAGAAACGGAACGCTGCGCAACCCGCCTTGATCTAGATCAATGGCTCCGGCTCAATGACAAAAGTCGCGGTGGCCAGGGAAAATATCCGGTCGATTGGCGACCGCCGACATCGCCACCGAAGCGATCAGGGTTGCTTTGGCTCATGCAGAAGACATCGGCCCGACAAGCAGGCACGTCCCCTTCACGCCGCGAGGCGGAAGCCGTTCTTTTGGATTCCATCACTGGCAAAAGAGTGCTTACCGCAACGGAAGGCAAATGATGGAATCAAGGGACACTGCCGGCAACGTCTCAGGCCGTCTTGATGTAGTCGCGCAGCGCTTCCTGCTCGTTCTCATATTCCCGGACCCGCCATTTGACGACGTCTCCGATGGAGATCAGGCCGACCACACGGTCCTCTTCAAGCACCGGCAGATGCCGGAATTTTCCGAGCGTCATCATCTCCATGATGGCCGCGACGGTGTCGGACTGTTTGCAGCTGACGACCTTGCGCGTCATCACCGCGCTCACGCTTTCCTCGAGCACGGCAGCACCGCGCTCACCGAGCACGCGCACGATGTCGCGCTCCGACAGGATACCTTCGATACGGCCGTTGCTCATCACCAGGACGGCGCCGATCTTCCGTTCTGCGAGCATTTTGACGGCAGCGGAGAGCTTGGCGTCGGGCTCCACGCTCTGCACACTGTGACCCTTGGTATCGAGAATTGCACGTACCGTCATTGTCGTCTCCCTGAAGCCGAACGCGCCCTTTTCAGCCGGGCGCGGTCTTTATTCACACCGAGTCTCAAATAACAGTTCAGCGCCGTTTTTGTTCTCAGGCGCGTTTGGCGGCTACGGCTTTCAAAACCCGCCACCGGCTTGTGCCGTGCCGCTCGTTCACAAGATGATGAATGAAATCGCGCCGCCTCGCAAGCGAGGACCGCTAGTGGTCATGAGATGACGCATCTGCAGCACGAGCTGTGGCGCGCGGGATCGGATCGAATAGTGAAAACAGCAACAGACCGGCGAGAAATCCGCCAATATGCGCCTGCCAGGCGACGCTGGCTCCGTCCGCGCCGATCGCGATCGATCCGAGGCCGAAAATGATGTTGATGCCGAACCATATTCCAAGAAAAGCCAGCACGCGCCCGTCCCGCAAGGCGCGCCTCAGCGACAGCGCCGGCACCTGGGCTGCGGCTTCCGCGTCGCCGCGATTGAAGGACAGGAAGCTGCCCCGCACGAAGGCGAAGCGAATAGCAGCTGCCATGGTGCCGGAGACCGAGGCTGACGCGCCGATCATCGGCGCCACCGCATGTTCGTGGGTAACAAGATGCGCCAGCGCGCCGGCGGCTGCCGTCACTGCCATGAAGACGAAGAAGCGGACTGCGCCGAAACGTCGCGCCAGCGCGCTTCCGAACGGCAATAACCACAACACATTGAAGACAATATGGCTGAGATTGGCGTGCAACAACGAATAGGTGACGAAAGTCCAGACCTTGGCGCCCTCGCCGCCGGGGAAATCAATGGCCAGCAAGGTGGAATCGTAGCGCCTTGGAATGAAGCCGAAGACATCGACGGTCCAGTTTTCGAGATCCGGCGGCAGCAGCACGCGCAGATGGATGACCGCCAACAAAATGACATAAGCGGTCAAGGCCGGCGGCAGCGTGAAAATCGGCTCGCGCGGGGGCGCCGGCGGCAGTTCCGGCTGGTTTTTGGGCGAGGATTCCAAGGCGTTCGGGACCTTAAAGACGGGCTCATGGAGCGATGGCGCCCAATTAGAGGGTTTTGGCCCAAAGTGGAAGCCGCGAGTATCGCGGCAAACGCGACCGCGCCCGGCATGGAGGCGGAAGTCCACTCGTGTCTACCGACCGGCGGAAACCTCCCCCGCGCGGAAAAAGACATCGGCCTTCATGCCTGGCGCGAGTTCTGCCGCTCCGCCCAGTTCGATCAAGACCCGAACCACTTCCACGTTTGCCTGGTCGCGCGATCCGGGCGGATCAAGCCGCCCGGGCTCGACCAGCGGTGCGATCGACGAGACCGTGCCTTCGAATTCGCGGCCGGGAAAGGCAGCGGCGCGCACGACGACGGCCTGCCTGACCTTGACCGAGGCGATGTCGCGCTCGTCGAGCTCGGCGCGCACGCAGAGCGAGGAGAGATCGGCGAGCTGCACAGGCGGCTGCGGTGAATTCGGCGACACCCCTTCGCCGAGGCGCACGTTGACCTCGAGCACGGTGCCGTCGATCGGTGCCCGCAACGTCATTTTGTCGAGCGCCGAACGCGCCACGTCGTATTCCGATCGGGCGACGCTGAGCTGGCCCTCCAGCGCCGTGGGCAGAGGACTGTCGTCCTCGATGGAACGAAGCTGCCCCTGCCGGGTCGAAAGCTCGTTTTGCGCACGCGTCAAAGCCAGACGCGTCGCGGTCAGGTCGGCGTCCGTCCCGCCGGAGCTGCGGAATTTCGCGGCAGCACGGTCAACCTGGGATCGCGCGTTTTCGACCGTCCGCTCGGCATCGGCCACGGCGTCCTCGGCGTTGCGTCGCGTCTTCGCGCTGCCGGTCGCCGACTTCTCATCCCGCGCGCGCTCACGCATGGAGACCTGGGCGTCCGCCGCCGCGAGCCGCGCCTTCAGCTCGTCGTCGGCAAGGTGGATCAGCGCTTCGCCGGCGAACACCTTGTCGTTGGCTTTCACCAGCACCTTGTCGACGATCCCCACCGCTCCGGCCGCGACCCTGATCTGGCCGGAGCAAGGTTCGACGCGCCCGGGCGCCACCGCCTGCCAACTCTTCTCCCTTACCTGATCGGCCGGCGCGCTCCAGAATGCCGACGTAATGGCGGGCGTTCCCGAACGCATCAGGAAGATTGCTGCGAAGGCGCCCAGGACCAGGACGGCCACCGCCGCCGTCCGGCGCTTCAATCCTGTCAGTCGCCTTCCCTGTTTTCCGGCGTTCATTGGAGTTTCGCCTCGCCGCTTTCCTCGCCCGTGATCCGTCCGTCCTCGATGTGAACGATCCGGTCCGCAAACGGCAACAGCCGCGGATCATGCGTCACAATGAGCACCGCATGCCCCTGCTCCCGGGCAATTTCGGCGAGTATCTTCATGATCGCCCGGCCGTTCTCGCCGTCGAGCGCAGCCGTGGGCTCATCGGCCAGAATGACGGAGGGATTTCCGACAATGGCGCGGGCAATCGCCACGCGCTGTTGTTCGCCACCGCTGAGTTCGCGGGGAAACGCTTTTATCCTGTCCGCCAGACCGACCTTCCTCAATGCCTCGCGCGACCTGAGCTTTGCAGCTCTCCAGGGCTCGCCCCGAACGTCGAGCGCAAGACGAACGTTGTCGGCGGCCGACAATGTCGGGAACAGATGAAACGACTGGAAGACAAAACCCACGTGTTCCCGCCTGAGAAGTGCCAATTCCTCAGGTCCGGCTCCGTCGGTCGGATTTCCGCGGACGCGGACCGAACCCTCGTTCGGCGTCAACATGCATCCGAGAATGGACAACAGCGTGGTCTTGCCGCTTCCCGAAGGCCCCATCAGCAGCGTGAGTTCGCCGCCCCTGAGCGCCAGGCTCACGCCCTTGAGCGCAGCCACCTTGGCCGCGCCGCTGCCGAGTTCCTTCGCCACATTCACCGCTTCGATCAATGGTTCGGTCATCGCGTGAACACCATCGCAGGGTCAATGCGGGTGACCTGAACGATCGCCGCGATGGATGAGCCAATGCACATCACCACGGTAAGCACAAACAGGCCGGCGAGAAGCGGAGGTGTGATGAGGATCGGCAATGCCGTCCCCTCGGTGAGCTGCACGATGCCATAGCCCACGAGCGCGGCGATGGAAAAGCCGATCACGGCACTGAGCAGCGCCTGGAAAATGATCACGTTGTGGATATAGCGTCGCGAAGAGCCCAGCGCCCGCAGGGTGGCGAACTCGTTCAGGTGCTCTTTCGTGCTCGAATACAGCGTCTGGGCGACAATCACGGTGCCGACGATCACGCCGAGCAACGCGCCGGCGAAGAGCGCGGCGCCCGCGCCGGTGCCGAACAGCCAGAACT
>Ga0306920_100010571_pt1 | contig 12389 bp, 10 predicted proteins | sample flu12Cox44000170_FD_204666 | JGI IMG/M metagenome (GOLD analysis project Ga0306920, IMG submission 204666) | Lab enrichment of tropical soil microbial communities from Luquillo Experimental Forest, Puerto Rico - flux4day.12C.oxic.44.000.170 (v2)... | ecosystem: Environmental > Terrestrial >...
CGGCTCTTCGGGCTCTATCCGGAGAAGGGCACCATCGCGATCGGATCGGACGCCGATCTGGTCGTCTTCGACCCGGACCGCAAGGTCACGGTGACCCGCGAGCTCTTGCACCAGAACGTGGACCACACGCCGTACGAGGGATTCTCCGTGACGGGCTGGCCGGCGGTGACGATCTCGCGCGGCGAGGTCGTCTTCGAGAACGGTCAGGTCGTCGGCCGGCCCGGGCGCGGACGGTTCGTCAAGCGCAAGGCCACGACGAGCGTCTAGCCGCGCGACGAGCCCGCGATGCGCTTGGGCAGCGGGTACGCGTAGCCGCCGAGCTTCGACGTCGCCAGGCCGAGACGGACCAGCGCCTCGACCATCACGACCGCGGCGGTGACGCCGTCCACCACGGGCAGCGCGTGGCGGGCCGTGAGCTCGGCGGCGAAGTCCACCATCCCGGCGCAGCCCAGCACGATCGCGTCGGCGCGATCGTCGCGCTTGGCCGTCTCGATCTCGGCGTCGATGCGCTTGCACGCGCTCGCCTCGCGGCGCTCCAGCGCCAGGACCGGCACCTCCGAGGCCCGCACGCGCGCGCACCTCGCGGCCAGACCGTACTTGACGAGGTTCTGCTCGATGGCCGGGATCGAGCGCGAGAGCGTCGTCACCACCGCGAAGCGTCCGGCAATGAGGCTCGCCACGTGAAACGCCGCCTCGCCGATGCCGACCACTGGCGCCCGGGCCAGCGCGCGCGCGGCGTCGAGGCCCGTATCGTCGAAGCACGCGAGCACGTGCCCGTCGACGCCGCGCGCCTCGCCGCGGGCGACCTCGACGAGGAGGCCGGGCACGGCGATCGCCTCGTCGTAGAAGCCCTCGATCGATTCGGGGCCGGTCTCCGGATTCACCGCGGTGATGCGCGTGCCCGGCGCCGCGACACGCTCGGCGGCGCGGCCGATCGCGGTTGTCATCGAGGCGGTGGTGTTGGGGTTGACGACGAGGATCTCCATCGATCCCCTCCTCAGCGGCCGCGGGCCTGGCGGCGGCTCAGCGTCCGGAACAGAAGCAACGAGACGAGAATGACCGCGAACGAGACCGTCGTCGTCGCGGTGCCCAGCGCGTAGATCTCGGGGTTCGTGACGGTGGTGGTGAGACCGGTCAGCTCGAGCGGCAAGGTGTTCTGGTCGCTGCCGAGCGCCTGGCTCGAGCGCGCCGCTTCGTCCCACGACAGCGTGAACCCGAACAGCGCGATCCCCACCAGCGACGGCGCGATGAGCGGCAATACCACGTGGCGGAAGGTCTGCCAGGGCGTGGCACCCAGGTCGCGCGCCGCCTCTTCGTAACGGCCGTCGAACCGGTTGAAGACCGCGAACATGATCAAGAGACCGAAGGGGAGCGTCCACGTCAGGTGCGCGCCGAGCCCGGAGGTGAACGTCCCGGCGCTCGTCGCGAAGCTCTCGGTGAACGCGGCGAGGCCCAGCGCCTCCGCCGCCGCCTTGATCGCGGCGTCGAGTAGGCGGAACTGCACGCCGATGCCAAGCGACACGATGATCGACGGCACGATCAGGCTCGCCACCGCCGTGTAGAAAACGAGGCTCGAGCCCCGGAAGCCGCGGCGGAACGCGTACCCCGCGAGCAGCGAGATCACCACCGTGAGTACCATGACCGCTAGGCCGAGCCGGAGCGACCGGCCGAAGGCCGCCCAGATGTCGACGACGCCGAGGCCGCCCCACAGGCTCACGAACCAGTGCGTGGACACCCCGTGCATGGGAAACGTGAGGCCGCCCGTCGGGCCCTGGAAGGACAGCACGACGATGGTGAGCATCGGCCCGTACAGGAACAGCACGAACAGGCCGAACACCGCGGCCAGCGCGTAGAACGCCGGCGGCCGTCGGTCGCCCATCGGCTCAGAGCTCCTTCCGTACGTCCACCAGCCGGGTCATGGCCGCGATGACCATCAGCACGGCGGCGAGCAGCACGACCGCGTTGGCGGCGGCCAGCGGGAACTGCAGATAGCTCAGCTGCACCTGGATGACCTTGCCGATCGAGGCGATCTGCTGGCCGCCCATGACGCCGATCGTCACGTAGTCGCCCATGACCATCGTCACGACGAAGATCGAGCCGATCACGATGCCCGGCTTCGACAGCGGCACCACCACGTTCCACAGGGCCTGCCATCCCGAGGCGCCCGCGTCGCGCGCCGCTTCCAGCAGTGCGCGATCGATCCGGCTCATCGAGTTGAAGATCGGCACGATCATGAACATCGTGTAGAGGTGCACGAACGCCAGCACCACGGAGAAGTCCGAGAAGAGCAGCCACGTCTGGGGCTCGCGCGTCATGCCCGCCGTGATCAGGAAGCCGTTGACCAGTCCGTTGCGCCCGAGCAGCGGCACCCACGAGATCATCCGGATGACGTTCGACGTCCAGAACGGGATCGTGCACACGAGGAAGAGCGCCATCTGGGCCGTGAGCGAGCGGACGTGGAAGGCCAGGAAGTAGGCGACGGTGAACCCGAGCAGAAGTGTCAAGGCCCACGCCAGGACGCAGAACTTCAAGGTCGACAGATACGTCTTGAACGTCAGGCAGAGACTCGGCAGCTCGGCCACGCATCCGGAGAAAACGGAGACGTAGTTGTCACCCACGAGCGCCGGAGTGATCGAGTACTCGTTGTAGCGCCAGAAGCTCACGACCACCATCACCACGAGGGGCAGGACGAAGAAGAACGCGAACACGAGCGCGAGCGGCGCCGCCTGCCAGTACGGCGCCGCTGCACGCGACGTCAGCCGCCGGCGCCAGACGCCGGCCCGCGCCGTCGCGAGCGCCGACGCGGGCTCCAGGACGGCGGTCCTACCTGCTTCGCGGTCGCTCAGGCCGCGATGAACTCGTTCCACTTTCTGACCATGTAGTCGTTCTCGTCCATGACCGCGTTCCAGCACGCGACGGCGCCCATGCGGGCCTCGAAGGATCCGCCGTCGCGAACGGTTCCGGCTTTCTCGAGCAACGTCCCGTCGGGCGCCTTGATGTCCTTCTCGGCGGGCTTGCCCTCCATCCAGTACGCCCACTCGTAGGGCTCCATCTGGGCCTTGGCGGTATCGAGGACCGCCGAGTAGTAGCCCTGCCGATTGAGAAACGCACCGGCCCAGCCGGAGAGGAACCAGTTGATGAAGTCGTACGCGGCGTCGAGCTTCTTGCCGGAGAGGGTCTTGGGCAGCCCGAAGCCGGCCGCCCACGCGCGATAGCCTTCCTTGAGCGGCTGGTAGATGCACGGCACGCCCATCGAGCGCACCTTGGTGACCGCGGGCGACCACATCGACTGGATGACCACCTCGCCGGAGGCCATGAGGTTCACGCTCTCGTTGAAATCCTTCCAGAACGCGCGGAACTGGCCCGATTTCTTGGCGTCGATCAGCGCCTTCGTCGTCAGATCGATCTCGGCCTTGGTCATGTTGCCCTTGTCCTGGTACTTGTGCAGGCTCAGAGACTCCACGACCATCGCCGCGTCCATGATGCCGATCGACGGAATGTTCAGGATGGACGACTTGCCCTTGAACTCGGCATTGAGCAGCTCCGACCACGAGCCGATCGGGCGCTTGATCAGGTCGGGGCGGATGCCGAGCGTGTCGGCGTTGTAGACCGTCGGGATGAGCGTGATCCACCGGGTCGGCGTCGCCGAGAACTTCGTGGAGCTCTTGCCTTCGAGGTAGAAGACCTTCTTCGGGGCGGTGCCCTGGTCACCGATCTTCTTGCCCGCGACCTCTCCGCGCGTGAAAACCGGCGTGATCCGGTCCGCGTACTTGATCCGGGAGGCGTCCATGCCGATCAGGTTTCCCGACGGGATCAGCTTGCGCAGCTGGAAGTACTCGGCGTCGGCGATGTCGAACGACGCGGGCTGTGTGATGATGCGCTTGCTCACGTCGTCGGTGGTGACCGGCACGTACTCGATGACGATGCCGAGATCCGCCTTCACCTTCTGGGCGATCTCCTTCGACTGGTTCACCGCCGTGCCCAGGTAGCGCAGAATCACCGGCTGTGCGGAGATGAACGCCGGTGCCCCCAGAATCGCGGTACCGGTCACGGCGGCCGCGCCCTTGAGCACGTCGCGCCGGGTGACGGCCGTCGTCTTCCTTTTCGTGTCCGCCATGTCATGTCTCCTTGTCGGTATCGAAGACTGCGAGTCCTCGCTCACGACGCCAGCGCGTGCGCAGCGCCGGGATCCCAGTCGACGGCGACGCGTGTGCCGGGTACGAGGGGTTCACGATCGAACACCTGCTCGGGCGTCACCGCCATCAGCTCGGTTCCGTCGTCGGCCGTCACGCTCGTCTGCACGACGGTGCCCTGGTATTCGACGTTCGTCACCGTTCCGATGGCCGGCGGCGCGCCGCCGTGCCCGTTGAGCCGGCGCAGCTGCACGCGATCGGCCCGGACCGCCACGCGCGCGCCGTGCGCGGTGACCACGTTGTGACCGCCGATGAAGCGAGCCACGAATTCCGTCCGCGGCCGGTTGAAGACCTCGCGCGGGCTGCCCTGCTGCTCGATGCGGCCTTCGTTCATGAGCACCACGAAGTCGGCCAGGGCCATGGCCTCGTCCTGGGAATGCGTGACGTGCACGAAGATGATGCCAAGCTCTCGCTGGAGCCGCTTGAGCTCCGCCCGCATCCGCACGCGCAGGAACGGATCGAGCGCGGACAGCGGCTCGTCGAGCAGCAGGATCTTCGGCTCGGTGATGAGCGCGCGCGCCAGGGCGACGCGCTGCTGCTGCCCGCCCGAGAGCTCGGCGGGGCGGCGGCTCGCATAGGCCGACATGGCCACCAGCGCCAGCGCTTCCGCCGCGCGGGCGTGGCGGGCCGCCCGATCCACACCCCGCATCTTCAAGGCGAACGCCACGTTGTCGAGCGCCGTCAGGTGCGGGAATAGCGCGTAGCTCTGGAACATCATGGCGGTTCCGCGCCCCGCCGGTGGCAAGTCGGTGATCTCGTGCCCGCCGAAGACCACCGAGCCGGCGCTGACGGGCTCGTGCCCGGCGATCATCCGCAGAGTCGACGTCTTGCCGCAGCCCGAGGGCCCGAGGAGGCAGCAGTAGGTCCCCCCCGGGATCCGGAGATCGATCGCGTCGACGGCGACGACCGCGCCGTAGCGCTTGGTCGTCCCGACGAGCTCGAGCATCGAGGCTCGGGCCACCGGCTCGCTCGTGGACACAAGCGAAGCACGGAGCAAGCCGCGTACCGGGCCCGGCGGAGCGGTCGCCGGGCCGCCGGAAGCATCGTGATGTGGGCGAATTGTCGGGGCTCACCGGTTCCCGCGGGTCCGGGCGTACTCGGACCATCGCGCCGGCACCTGCCCAGCGATCGGGCAGTCTCACACCGTGTGCCGCAATCCACGGCAGCCGTCGCGGTGGTACACACGGGCACCCGGTGCTGTCCGCCTTGACAGGCTCTCCGCCGTCGGCACACCATCGCGCTCCAAGGAGATACCCTCATGCTCATGACACGAGTCCACGTGAGCGCGTGCATCGTCGTCGGCGTGCTCGCGGTGTGGTGCGCAAACGCGCATGCGCAGACCAAGGTGAAATTCGCGCTGGACTGGCAGGTCCAGGGCCCGCAGGCGCCCTTCATCAGCGCCAAGGCGATCGGCGCGTTCGCAGCCCAGGGGCTCGACGTCACGATCGACCGCGGCACGGGTTCGCAGAAAACGATCGAGCAGGTGGTCACCGGCACCTACGACATCGGCTACGGCGACATCAACTCGATGATCGAGTACAACGCCAAGAACCCGCAGCAGCCGCTCATCGCCGTCGGCATCGTCCTCAACTCGCCGCCCTTCGCCCTGCTCTCGCTCAAGCGCTACGGCATCCAGCAGCCGAAGGATCTCAAGGGCGCCAGCATCGGCGCGCCGGCCGGCGATGCTCCACGTCGGCTCTGGCCGATCTTCGCGCGGAACGTCGGCATCCCCGCCGACAGCGTCACGTGGACCAACATGGCCCCGCCGCTCCGCGAGCCGGCGCTCGTGAAGGGCGACGTGAAGGCGATCTCGGGCTTCTACTTCACCGGATTCCTCAACCTCACCGAAAATCTCAAGATCCCGGAGGCCGACGTCGTGGCGTTCAAAATACAGCGACTACGGCATCGATCTCTACGGCAACGCCGTGGTGGTGCGCGTCGACTGGCTCAAGGCCAACGAGGGCACCGTGCGCCGGTTCATGAGCGCCCTCAACACGGGTTTCAAGGCCACGCTGAAGGATCCGAAGGCGTCCATCGGCCACGTGAAAGCCGCCGAGCCTCTCTCGAACGAGGCCACAGAGCTCAAGCGGCTGCAGCTCGCCATCAGCGCCAACATGGTGAACGACGAAGTGCGCCGCAACGGCTTACTCGCGATCGACCCCGCGCGTATGCAGCGGGCGATCGAGCAGGTCGTCGCCGCGTTCGAGCTGGAGACGAAGCCCACGGTCGCGCAGGTTTTCACCGGCGCCTACCTGCCGCCGGCCACCGAACGCAGGCTCGACTGAACGGTCTCAGTATTTCGTACGGTGCCGCAGCGCGGCGTACTCTCGCGCGAGCCGCCGCGCCTCGGCGGCGAGAAACTGCACGGCGGGAATGGTCCGGCCGCCGGCCGGCTTGGCGAGCTCGCGGTAGAAGACGCGATCGTCGAAGCCGATTCGGGCCGCATCGGCGATCGTGAAGCCGTAGAAGATCCGATCGATCCGCGCCCAGTAAGCGGCGGCCAGGCACATCGGGCACGGCTCGCCCGTCGTGTAGAGCGCGGCGCCCGACAGACGGAAGGTCGCCAGCCGACGGCACGCGGCACGGATCGCGCCGATCTCGCCGTGCGCGGTGGGGTCGCGCGCCGCGACCACGCGATTCCAGCCCTCGCCGACGATGGCGCCGTCGCGGACGACGACCGCCCCGAATGGCCCTCCATCGCGCGCGTTCATTCCGCGCCGGGCCAGAGCGATCGCACGCCGCATGAAGCGCGCGTGCCGAGATTGCTCGTTCCGGGGCGAGGTCGATCGACCGGCCATCGTCGCGAATTATAATCGCCCGTGTCCATGAGGCTCTTCGGTGCCCCGCTCAAGCGTCTTGAGGATCCGCGGCTGCTGCGCGGCCAGGCGACGTTCGTCGAGGACCTCCGGCTGCCCGGCCTGCGTCACGTCGCGTTCGTGCGGAGCCTGCACGCGCACGCACGCTTTCGTCTCGATTCGCGCGCCGTCGCGGACGGCGGGGCGGTCTACACAGCCGCCGATTTTCTCTCGATCGCCGCCATCCCCGCGGTCGTCTCGCACGAGGCCTTGCGCCACTGCGCGCACCCGCCGCTGGCCCGCGACCGCACCCGCTATGTCGGCGAGCCACTCGCCGCCGTGGTAGCGGACAGCCGCTACGCGGCCGAGGACGCTGCCGCCGATGTCCGCGTGGAGTACGACGTGCTCGGCGCGGTCGCTGACGCGGACGCGGCGCTGCGGCCGGACGCCCCGCTCCTGCACGAGGGGGCGCCCGGCAACATGGCCGCGGACTTCACGGTGCGCGTGGGCGACGCCGACGGCGCCTTCGCCGCGGCGGAGATCGTGACGCGCGGCCGGTACTCGGTGCAGCGCTATACCGGCATGCCGCTCGAGACGCGCGGCGTCGCGGCGGAGTACGACGCCGGGACGGGACGGCTGACCGTGTGGTCCTCGACGCAGTGGCCGCATACGCTCCGCGACGTCCTCCGGGGTGTCCTCGGCCTGGCCGAGCACCGGATCCGGGTCGTCGCGCCCGACGTCGGCGGAGGTTTCGGCGTCAAGCAGGAGATCTACCCGGAGGAGATCGTGCTCGCCGTGCTGGCGATGCGCGAGGGCACGCCGGTCAAGTGGATCGAGACGCGGCGCGAGCACGTGATCACCGCTGCCCACGCCCGAGAGCAGCGGCACGACGTCGAGCTGGCCGCGCGGCGCGACGGCACCATCGTGGGGCTCCGCGCGGACGTGGTCGCCGATCTCGGCGCCTACACGCGCAGCCTGGGCGTCCTTTGCCCATCCATCACCGCGGCGAGCCTGCCCGGGCCCTATCGGATCCGCCACTACACGTGTCACGTGCGGTGTGCGCTCACGTGCAAGGCGCCGGCGGCGGCGTATCGCGGCGCGGGTCAGCCCGAAGCGGTCTTCGCCATCGAGAGGGCCGTCGATCACCTGGCCGAGGCGCTCGGGATGGACCCGGCCGAGGTACGGCGGCGGAACTTTATCGGGCGAGACGAGTTTCCCTGGGACGTCGGGACGGCGTCTGCGCAGATTCCGGTGATCTACGACAGCGGCGACTACGGCGCCGGCCTCGACGCCGCGCTGCGTCTGGCGCGCTACGACGCGCGCCGCGCCGAGCAGGCGGCGGAGCGAGCGAAGGGCGAGCGCGGGCGCCTCCTCGGCGTCGGCGTCGCATGCTTCGTGCTCCTCACCGGACTCGGCCCGTACGAGAGCGCGAGTCTGCGCGTCGACGACACCGGCCAGGCGCTGCTCGTCACCGGCGCCTCGCCGCACGGTCAGGGTACGGCCACGGTGCTGACCCAGGTCGTCGCCGACGAGCTCGGGCTCCAGCCCGGCGACGTCACCGTGCGGCACGGCGACACGGCACAGATCCCGTTCGGCGTCGGCACCTACGCGAGCCGCAACGCGGTGACGGCGGGCAACGCCGCGCTCGGGGCAGCCCGCGCGGTGGCGGCGAAAGCGCGACGAGTGGCGGCGCGCCTGCTCGAGGCGGACGAGGCGGACATCGTGCTCGTCGACGGCGTCGCGCGCGTCGTCGGCGCTCCCGCCCGGACGATCTCGCTCGGCTCGCTCGCCGCGGCCTGCGCTCCGGGCTCGCCGTTGCCCGACGGCATGACGCCGGGGCTCGAGGCCACGCACTATTTCCAGGCCCCTCGGGCCACGTTCGCCAGCGGCGCCCACGCGGCCGTCGTCGAGGTCGACCGCGAGACGGGACGCGTCGCGGTGCTCGACTACGTGGTTGCGAGCGACGCCGGACGGCTGATCAATCCACTGATCGTGGAGGGACAGCTCCACGGCGGCGTGGCGCAGGGCGTCGGCGGCGCCCTGTGGGAGGCACTCGTCTATGACGCGACGGCGCAACCGCTGACCCAGTCATGGCTGGAGTACGCGATCCCCACCGCGGAGCAGTCGCCGCCGATCCGCATCGCGCACGTCGTCACGCCCAGCCCACTCAATGCGCTCGGCGTCAAGGGCGTGGGAGAGGCCGGGAGCATGGCGCCCCCGGCCGCGATCGCCGCCGCGGTGGAGGACGCGCTGCGGCCCTTTGCGGCCCGCGTCGTCGGCACCCCGCTCCGGGCGGAGGACGTCTTTCGGCTCCTGCGGCCGGCGTCCGGGCGGGTCGAGCCCTGAGGGCGGAAGCGGCGGGTCCGATGGACGATGAGCGCCTCACCCGTGATGTCCCCGCCGTCGCGCTCCGCGACGTCGGCTACGCGTACGTGACCGCCGGCGCCGTGACCCAGGCGCTCGCCGGCGTCTCGCTCGAGGTTCCGCGTGGCGGGACGGTCGCGTTCGTCGGGCCGAGCGGGTGCGGCAAGTCGACCCTGCTGAAGCTGATCTCCGGCCTCTTGCCCGCCACCGTCGGCACGATCGCCGTGGACGGGCGGCCCGTCACCGGGCCGCTGACGAACGTCGGCATGGCGTTCCAGAACCCGGTCCTCCTGCCCTGGCGTAGCGTGCTCGACAACGTGCTGCTCCCGCTCGAGATCCTGCGCGCGAACGGAGATCCGCGAGCCCCGGAGTCCGATCGCTGGCGCGACCGCGCGGTGACCTTGCTCGCCACGGTCGGCCTGAGCGGCGCCGAGCGCCGCCAGCCCCGCGAGCTCTCGGGTGGCATGCGCCAGCGCGTGAGCCTCTGCCGCGCCTTGATCCACCAGCCGGCGATGCTCCTGCTCGACGAGCCGTTCGCCGCGCTCGACGCGTTCACGCGCGAGGAGATGTGGGAGCTCTACCAGCGCCTGCGCGCGGAGCGGGAATTCACCGGCGTGCTGGTCACCCACGATCTCCGCGAGGCGATCTTCCTGGCCGATACGATCTACGTGCTCGCGAGCCACCCAGGTCGGATCGCCCACACGCACCGCGTGGCGCTCCCGCGACCGCGGACCTTGAGCTTGGTGTACGGCGCCGAGGGCAGCGAGCTGATGCGGCTCATGCGCGAGCAGATCCGGCCTGCTCGCGAGACTGCGGCGTGATGGGCCCGCGGGCTCGCCGCGTCGTCCTGCCGCTGGCCGTGTTCGTCGGGCTCGTGCTGGCGTGGGAGGGCGCGGTCGTGGTGCTCCGCGTCCAGCCGATCGTGCTGCCGCCTCCGAGCGGTGTCGCGCTGACGATGGCGCGCACCGCGGGGCCCATCGCATTTCACGCCTGGCACACGCTGGTGACGACATTGCTGGGATTCGTGGCCGCGGTCGGCCTCGGCCTGCTCCTGGGCTTCGCCATTGGCGGCTCGGCAACGGTCAACGACGCGATCTATCCGCTCCTGGTGGGATTCAACAGCATTCCCAAGGCGGCGGTCGTCCCGCTGCTCGTCATGTGGTTCGGCATCGGCACGGTGCCCGCCGTGCTCACCGCGTTCCTGCTGGCCTTCTTCCCGGTGGCGGTCAACGTCGCCGTCCTCGCCACGCTCGAGACCGAGCTGCGCGACGTGCCCCGCTCGCTCGGCGCCTCGCGCTGGCAGATCTTCAGAAAGGTTGGCGTGCCCCGTACAATGCCGCTCTTCTTCGCGTCGCTGAAGGTGGCCGTCTCGTCGGCGTTCGTCGGCTCGGTGATCGCGGAGACCGTCGCCTCGAATGCCGGCATCGGGTATCTCATGGCGGTCGCGGCGTCCGACTTCAACACCCGGCTCGCCTTCGGCGGCCTGGCGGTGCTGGCGGGTATGGGTGTGCTGCTGTACGGGATCTTCGCGATCATCGAGCGGCGCGTGACGGCGTGGGCCTATGCCGAGTAAGCTCTAGCGACCATGGACACGCTGATCCTCGACTGGCTGAACATCGGCCTGCGCTGGACCCATCTCATCGCCGGCATCGGCTGGATCGGGACCTCACTGTACTTCATGTGGCTGGACGCTGCGCTCATCCGGGACGACCCGGAGCGCGGCGGCGTCGAGGGACACGCATGGCTCCTGCACAGCGGCGGCTTCTACCTGGTCGAGCGGCGCAAGCTGCCGCCGGGCCAGCTTCCGTCGCCGATCCACTGGTTCAAGTGGGAAGCCGCGATGACCTGGCTCACGGGCTTTCCCCTGCTCGTGCTGATCTACTACATGACGGGCGGGGTATACCTCGTCGATCCCGCCGTCTCCTCGATCACACCGGGCCGCGCCGTGGCCCTGGGCATCGCCGCGCTCGTGGTCGCCTGGGTCGTCTACGACCTCGTGTGGACCTCGCCGCTCGCGCGCGGCCGCGGCCTGCCGGCGGTGTTCCTCTCGTGGGCGCTACTCTTCGCCGGCGTGTTCGGGCTCACGCACGTGCTGAGCGGCCGCGCGGCGTTCATCCACACCGGCGCGATGCTCGGGACGATCATGGTGGCCAACGTCTGGATGCGCATCGTGCCGGCGCAGCGCGATCTGATCGCCGCCGCCGAGGCCGGCCGCACGCCGGACGAGACGCTCTCGCGCCGCGCGAAGCAGCGCTCCACACACAACAGCTACGTGACCTTCCCGGTCATCTTCACCATGCTGAGCAATCACTATCCGGCGACGTACGGGCATCCGCTGAACTGGTTCATCTTGTGGCTGCTCATCGTGGTGGGCGCGGGCGTACGCCACGTGATGATCGCGCGCGAGCGCCATCGGCCGGCCGACTGGTGGCTGCTTCCCGTCGCGGCCGCTCTGGCCGGCGTCATGTTCCTGACGTCGCCGGCGTGGCTCGGCGAAAAACGCCGAGGCGAGCGCGTCACCTTCACCGCGGCACGCGCGGTCATCGACCGGCGCTGCCTCTCCTGCCATTCCGAGCGGCCGACCGACAACGTCTTCCGCGCTGCGCCCAACGGCGTGACGTTCGAGACCCCAGAGAGTATCCGCGCGCGCGCCGAGCCGATTCGCCTTCGCGTGGTGCTGACGCGGACCATGCCGCTCGGCAACAAGACCGGCATGACGGACGCCGAGCGCGACCTGCTCGGCCGCTGGCTCGATCAGGGCGCGTCGATCGATCGTGCCGATCAACGGTGAGCGACCACCCCGCAACCTTCTCGCTCGACGAGATCAACCGCATGAGCCCGCACGACTTTCGCCTGGCGCTCGGCGACGTCTTCGAGCGCTCGCCGTGGATCGCCGAACGCGCCCTGGCGGCGGGTCCGTTCGCGAGTCGCGACGGCCTGCACGAGGCGATGATCTGGGTGATGCGCGAGGCCTCGCGCGAGGAGCAGCTCGTGCTCCTCAGAGCACACCCCGACCTCGCGGTCCGGGCCGCCCGCG
>Ga0306920_100010572_pt1 | contig 12389 bp, 15 predicted proteins | sample flu12Cox44000170_FD_204666 | JGI IMG/M metagenome (GOLD analysis project Ga0306920, IMG submission 204666) | Lab enrichment of tropical soil microbial communities from Luquillo Experimental Forest, Puerto Rico - flux4day.12C.oxic.44.000.170 (v2)... | ecosystem: Environmental > Terrestrial >...
GGGATCCAACCTATTTGGAATGAGGCTGGGCAAGTGGACAGAGAATATCGGCGCACTTGCAACGTGGGCGGCGGGTTTTGTGCTCGTGGGAGTCGCTTGGTTGGTGCGGGCACGCCAAGGATCGGCGACCCAGTTTCATATCGTTCCCCACTGGAGCTGGGGAGCCCTGAGTTTTTGGGCAGCTATCGCCTACGCAACGTCTGGTATGGAGGGCCCAGGGATGATGGCTGCCGAGATGCGCGACCCCGAGCGCACGATGCGCCGAGCAGGCTGGATCGCCTCGGCCTTTGCGGTTCTGTTCTATGTCAGTGGGACTGCCTCGATGTTGGTGGTGCTTCCACCTGAAAAGATCAGCGAGTTAAATGGTTTTGCTGAAGTCGGGAACTCCGCAGGACAGATTCTCGGGGCTACCTGGATCTCACCCTTGATTGGACTTTTGGTGTTCGCCAGCGGACTCGGGTGGGTGGGAGGAGTTGGTACATCCACATCACGCCTTCCATTTGCTGCCGGTGTGGACGGTCTATTGCCGAAATCATTCGGGAAAACCCACCCACGTTGGGGAACGCCATGGACGGCGACTTTGGCCTTGGGTTTCGCCTCTACGTTCCTACTGATCACTTATCAGCTGGGAGATACGATGCGGGCTGCCTTCGCGGAGCTGGTTTCCATGATGGTGATCACCGGATTCATTCCATATCTCTACATTTTCGGTAGTGCCTGGAAGGCTGGCAAACGACTAAGTGCGGCATCAGGACTGGCGGTGACCACGCTCGCGCTCGTTTGCGCGGTCGTGCCACCATCTGAAATTGTCAATGTTTACTTATACGAAGCGAAGCTGGCAGCAGGAACGCTGGGCGTGGTCGGTTCGGCCTGGATTCTCTATCGAAGCAGTAAGAAACCCGCACACTCGTCTCAAGTAGAGTCAAGTCCTGATTTGTTCTATAAAAGGGAAAGTCAAGAAAAAACACCTATCCCGCGGCTGAAAGTTTTCTTCTTTCGCAGCCCACTTGGATGAGCAGGATCTGTTCTGACCTTCCGCGCCAAGTGCTCGGTTGCCGGGTGTTAGGACCCAGCGGTTTGGGTTTTCTGTACCAGCGGTTTTCATTACTCGTTGGCAACGAAGCCTGTCAGTTCCGAAACCAGCAAAGCAGAACGTTAGTCGAATTGGCGACCATGGTTCTATCTGGGACTCGTGGCCCATAGCTGTTTCTGGTTATCCGAGAGGGCCTAGCCTGGATTATTCACGATTTCGCTGGTGAAAAAAGAAAAGGTGCTCTAAAAGATTGATGAACACTGGGTTTTAGCAGAACCCGGCATTCTCTTTCGGAGCACCTCAAAGTGACATCTCGTTATATACCACAGCTGTCCTTTTCCTTCTACCGACACCGTCCCATTCGTGCCGATTTTTCTGGTGGCCAGATTACCAGTGATGCCGGCCTGTTGCCTTTGCGGGCTTTTGACCACCGACATGGTCTCACGCGCGGATTGCTACAGTGCGTCTGTGATTCTCGCGAAGAGGAACGGGTTCGTCATTCCGCGCTGTCGTTGTTTCGGCAACGCCTCTACCAGATCATCGCGGGCTACGAAGACGCCAACGATGCCAACCGGCTACGGCACGATCCGGCTTTTCAGATTCTGGCCGATCAACCGCTAGGGGAACCGCTCGGATCACAACCAACCCTCAGCCGCTGGGAGAACTCCCCTTCCCCTCGCGAGCTCCTCAAGCTGCAGGATGCTTTACTCGATTGGTTTGTAAGGATCTGCGGGGAACAAGTCCGGAAACGAGGAGAGATCCTGCTCGATGTCGATTCCACCGACGATCCCACTTATGGGCAGCAGCAGCTCAGTTTTTTCAATGGTGGTTATGACCAACACATGTATCATCCCTTGCTGATCTTTGAGCGTCACACCGGTTGTTTGCTGGCCGCCCGCTTGCGTCCGGGCAGGGTTGTCAGTCACGCCCGCATCATCCCCTTACTGTTACGCATCGTTCCGCGACTGCAGTCTGAATTTCCTAAGGTCCGAATCAAATTACGCGCTGACGCTGGTTTCGCCACTCAGCTGCTCTATGAATTCTGCGAGTTTTTCGGCCTGCAATACGCCATCGGAATAGGCCGCAACTCCCGCTTGCAAGCTGGGGCGCAGCGGCTCGAGCGGCGTCTCGCAAGACGCTATCGTCGAACCGGCGAACCGCAGCGCTCCTTTTCCAGCTTTCGCTATCGTGCTCACCCCTGGTCTCATCGGCGGCGCATCTGCTACAAGGCCGAACATGCGGTGGCCGGTAGCAACCTGCGTTTCCTGGTCACCAACTTGCCAGGCCGCAGCCGTTCCGTTTTTTCTTTCTATAACGATCGCGGGGAATGTGAGAACCGCATTGAGGAGTTCAAAAATGGCTTTGTCGCTGACCGCTTGAGCTGCCACCGCTTTCGAGCCAATGCCTTCCGCTTGTTGCTCCACAGTTTTGCCTATAACTTGGTCAACCTGTTTCGCTTGCAATTGCCTTCGTCGATGCGCTCAGCACAAATCGAAACTCTGCGTATTCAGTTGTTCAAGATCGGTGCGCGCATCCGTCAAACAGCTCGTTGCGTCCGCATCCACTTGGCCAGCGGTTGGCCCTTTCAAGATCTCTTCCAAGCCGTCTCGGTCTGCAACTCCTCTTAATCGGTCTTGCCTGTCCGACAACACACTCTCGAAACGATAGGGCGGAGCTGTCGCCAAAAACGCTTCCTAGGACCAAACAACGCCGCCACACACCTACCGGGACTTCGCAAACTGAGCGCGATCCCTATCTTGCCTCACCAATCAGCAATCGGCGCCACGATTCTGACCGCTGATGAATTAACCAGGCTAGGGGCCCGTCGCCTTTTGACCTCGGTTATAGTTAAAGGTTGTTTCGAGTAAGTGGTTGGCAAGAAGGCGTTCAAGCAGTAACCCCAACGAAGATGAGCACCGCGAAGTGTGATCCTGCGAACTCTTAAAATGAAGCTAATAGATCAAGGCATGGCAGATATTGTAACAGCGCGCTTCGATTCTTGAACAAAAAGACGATTGGCGCAGAAAGCAGAAATTCAATTAGTGCAAGGCAAAGCAAGTCACTTCGGCAGATCGCCGACAATTCAGCCGAATGGTCGATCAAGTGTGTGGCGGAGAAGGGGGGATTCTTCCTGAGCGTCCTAAGAGATTCTCAGTAGAAATGGTAAACCGCAAGTCCCTTGGAATCAATGAGCGCTTTTTCAAAAAACCATTTTGCCAATGTCATTGGGAAATCTGAGGTCTGGGATTTTGTTTGAAGTCTTAGGAAAAGCTTAGGAAACCTAAAGGCGAGCCTGGAGACACGATCCTTATCAGCGGCTATGCATTTAATCTCCTGAATCTGCGCGTCTTCGCGACTCGACAAACCCGACCTTCTATCGCTGGTTGTCTCAGCCTTTTAGTCCTTGCAATCTCACCTCAAAATAGTTTTTCCAATTATCCGGCAGAACCGCTATGCGCAGCATCCGCTTCATCGAATCGCGATCTTCATCCGCGAATCGCTTTGTGACGTATAGGCGGGTAACTTCAGAAACGGGAACGGAATTGGGGTCTCGTTCAATCGAAACAATCTCGTCACCGGGGGCCACATCGCCCTCGCGCGTTACAGCCACGTAAAAACCAGTACGGCCGCTCGCAAGGAATCGCTTCACCATTTCGTCCGATTGAAATCGAATTCCCAGCTTGTAGCAAGGAAGTCGGGGCTGGGTTACAACGACTTCGGCGGAACCGACCGAAAATTTATCACCCAGGAATACACTGGTTTCCGATAATCCGTCCGTCGTAAAGTTCTCGCCAAACATTCCCATTGATAAGGCACGACCGGGCAACTCGGCCTTCCAATACTCGTAGTGGGCCAACGGATAGCAATAGACAGCCTTGGCTTCACCACCGTGCACAGTGAGATCCGCTTGCCGATCCCCATCCAAATTCAGTCTGCGAAGCGCGACGCGACCTCCGACTGGTTCCTTAAAGATCCCCGTGGTTACCGTCCTACCATGCCACTCCACCTCGCGGGGAAGACCGTAATTCAACGAGACCAATTTCATATCGCGTTACCAAGCTTCGCCATGCCGCCTGCCCCCTCGTCCGCATCCAAACACTACTTTTACGTTGGCCCGGCTGCGGCCGCCTTTCACTGTAATCGTACTCATGTGGATTTTCTCCTTGAGTTTTTGCGGACTGAAATTCGCAGCTTTTGATTCAGTCCGCCGGCACCAATATGGGAGCGCCTTTGTCCTTAACAAAGAACACCACGAATTTCGCCGGTTTGGTTTGGCTGGCGTTCCGCCCGACGACGTGAACATCATCTGGGCCTTCGTAGAAGCTTTGACCAGGTGTCAGAGTCACTTCCTTTCCGCCTCTCACCTGCATCACGATTAAGCCCTCAAGGACATAAACAAACGTATGCGCGTTATGGCGATGTATTAGGTCCGAACTGCCCGGCGGATACTCCACGGTGATCATCACGCCTTCTTTGCCGGGCAGGTCCGTCAGGTCTTTCGACATGACTGGCGTCACCTTTGCCTCTTTGGCAGCCTCTTTCGGCTTCGCAGTGACGAACATCAGACACAACACCATCAAAATCAGTTTTGGTATCGTCATAAACGATCCTTTCGTTTGAGTACCACTAGCGACTGACGGCAGCCTCTTTCTCTGCGGACTGAGCGAGCCAAGTTCCGAAACGCGTCTGGCCGAGTTGTGCGTCATCATCAGGGACGAGCGCCGTCTCGGTCAGGTCGACACCGTAGTAGCACGCCTGGGGGTCGGTGACGACCACGCGCGGATCCATGTGTGCGGATAGAATTTGCCGGACGAGTTCATCGAAACGAAACTTTTCCGGTCCCCCTATCTCCACAGTGCCATTCACCGGTGAGCCGGTCGCAATGCGCCCCAACGCACTGGCAACATCGTCACCTTCCACGCCACGACCGAGGGCCGTTCGGTGCCTCTACTCGTTGGCACTTCGTTTCTGTGAGCCAGTCGACCTTCACTTCATACCCTTTCAATGCTTATTTCTTGTTTACTGTTCGACCGAGAAACTCACGCATCAGCGAGCCAATCCGATGCACTTCTTCTTCCAACGCGAAATGGCCCGTGTCGAGAAGATGGAGCTCCGCGCCGGGAATATCTCTCTTAAAGAGTTCGGCACCCTCCACCGTGAAGATTCCATCGTTTTTACCCCACGTGATTAGCGTAGGGGGCTGGTGTTTACGGAAGTACTGCTGCCAATCGTCGAAAACATCCAGATCTCTCTTCGCGTAGTAGAGGATTGAAAGCTGGATATCCTTGTTTCCCGGCCGGTCCTGGTAGGCTTGGTCGATCACCCAATTGTCCGGGCTGATCTTCGACGGATCGTGGACACCATGAAGATAATGCCACTTGGTTCCTTCAATCGTCAGAAGCCAGCCGAGTAGAACTTGAGCGTTCTTTTCGCTCCGTTCTTCCCAGAAGTCAGATAATCCCCCCGTCAAGAACTCCTTGTTTATGGCTTCAACGTGGCCTCCTCCATTTTGGATAATCAAAGCGGTCACTCGTTCGGGATGCATGACCGCTAGCCGGAAGCCAACCGATGCACCTATGTCCGAGAGGTAGAGCGCGTAGGAAGAGAGTTTCAGCTGTTCGGTGAACTTTTCGGTCACAGCCGTTAACCGCTCGAAGGAATATTCGAAATCGTTGACCGACGGCGCCGAGCTTTCGCCATATCCAGGGAAGTCTGGGGCGACGACATGATATTTATCCGCTAGCATGGGAATAAGGCTGCGGAACATATGAGAAGACGACGGAAAGCCGTGCAAGAGTAGAACGGTCGGAGCATCCCGGGGACCGGCTTCGCGATAGAAGATTTCCAGTCCCTCCACGTTAAGAGTGCGATAGAAAACGGTCGGCGTACTGGAACCCGCCCCGTTTTCCAAATCCGTTACAGACATTCCTCTTTTAGTTGCCATGCTCTTTTATCCTCTTCTTTTAGATTTGGAATCTTGTTCGACATCTAAACTCTTCTTAAGCGTGAATTGCACCTTCGTGTGCCTTAGGCAATCCCCGCGTCCTCACGGACGAACGCGAATGATTGTCTTTCCCTTGATCCGCTCGGTCCAGTTGAAGGCGGCCACCGCATCGTCGAGGGCAGTCACGTCGCCGATGTTTGTGCGCAGCCGACCAACCCGGACCCGCTGGACGAGCTCGCTCAATTGGGCGTAATCAGGTATGACGACGAAGTCGATCGTCAGGCCGCCTGAGGGCTGCGCCCCGGTCGGGCCGGTGACGGTTACCAGCCTTCCTCCCGCGCGAATCACGCCCACAGACCGCTTCGCGATGTCGCCGCCGATGACATCGAAAACCAGATCGACCTCGCCGACGTCTTCTAGTGCGTCCTTATCAAGGTCGACGAACTCCTGCGCCCCGAAGTCGAGAGCCGTCTGACGGGCGGCAGCGCGCCCGGTGCCGATGACGTACGCGCCGGCCTCGCGTGCGAGCTGGCTCGCCATCGAACCGACTACGCCGGCCGCACCGTGCACGAGGACGCTCTGCCCCGCGTGAAGGTGGCCGTGCTCGAACAGCCCCTGCCACGCGGTGAGGCCTGGCATCACGAGGGCCGCACCCACCGTGAAATCAACGTCGCCCGGCAGCGGCGTGAGGTTGCGTGCCTCGACGGCCACATACTCGGCCAGTGTGCCGTCGCGATACCAGTCCGTGAGGCCGAACACCCGCTGTCCAATCGACAGCCCCGTCGTGCCATAGCCGAGAGCGGTGACCACTCCGGCCAGTTCGTGTCCGGGGATGGAAGGCGTCCGGTCACGGCCGACGCGATCGGTCCAGGTCGAGGGCCAGGTCAGCTCATCCCCAGTGAATCCCGACGCATGAATCCGAACCACGACGTCGTTTATCGCCGCCTGCGGCTCGGGCCGCTCCACCAGCTTCACTCCGGCCGTTCCCGCAGCCTGGTCCGTGGCCACAATCGCCTTCATATGTCGCCTCCCTGTGTCGAGTTGTTGCCTTTAAAGTAGCCGCTCCGTCCGTCGTCCCTGGACTAGTTATCGGACAGAAACGGCTCGTTCAAAATCTTGAGCACATATTTGCTTGATGTTCGCGTATGTAGGAAACAACTCAGTTCAGCAGGCGCCCGTAGTTAGGCTTGATAACTCTCGGGCGCCATGCCTGTATAACGCTTCTGACCTTCGTGTTCGCAGCGCCGGTCCAACAATTTCAAGTGCGCTTTACCGCCTCAGCAAGGAAGAAGTCGTTCGGTTCGGCCTCGCCCGCGTTCGCTGTATACAAGGCTAGAAGTGAACAGCCCTTTTTTGTCGTGTGGGGACCATGGACTGTGCCTGGTTTAGAATGCAAGAAATCCCCTGGACCATACGCCTTGTTTTCGTTAATGAAGTCACCATCCAAAATGCAGAGCACCTCGGCGGCTTTCTTGTGCAAGTGCGCCGGGATGAATGCGCCAGGTTCCATCCGGATATGTATCATCGACGGGCCAAGCGCGTAGTCTCCATTCAAGGGCTTTATCTTGATGTCTCCGGTGTAGCCTGGAAACGGCAAGTCCACTGATCCGACGTCCGCAGATTTCACAACTTTATCAATCATGGTTGTTCTCCTTATGCATCTTAATTTAACGACTGTCCTTGCTTCCCAAATTGGCTCGGAGGCTCATCCAGATTTCTCCGAAATGCGAAATGGCCGTGCCATTTTAGTGTCAAAGAAATTTCAGTTTGGATTCGGCGCCTTCTCTAGCACGGCATGTTCAGCAACGGCGTAACGTTCCTTTAGCTCGGGATGACGCGCGAGATATTCCTTAGCAAACGGGCACACGATCCGGAGACCAGACGAATCACGCGAGGCCAATTGAACAGCCTCTTCGACGAGCTTTCCTCCAATGCCCATGTGTTGCAGCGATAGTGGGACCGCCGTGTGCCAAATCGTCATCCGGTTTTCGTCGTCGATGGAGTAGCTCAGAAAGGCGACGGAGTCTCCCACGCGTTGGTCGATATGGTGAATTCTCACCTTATTGCGAGTCTTGGTTTTGATTAAGGCTTCCACTTCGTCGATCGTCATCACATAGTCCTCTTTTCTTGAGTGTCGGAATCGATTCAGAAGTTTGTCCAACGTGAACCGGTCAGGCTCCCAGGACGCCAGTAAGAATGCTGCAGCGCCTGCCGCAAAGGGACGTCGGAGTCTTAGTGAATTGCACGTTCAGATCGCACGAAATTAGTTCGTCTTCCATGGCCGAGCACGAATAGAGCATCTGCTCTGCCAAACGAGCAGTGCATTCCTAAATCGCAGAAACACTCATTCCAGGGGCTTTTATATGATCGCTTGTTTGAAAAACATAGGTGTCATCGAGCCGCGCGTGACATCGCGCGTCAGTATTTTGACAAGCAGTCGCTGGGGAGACGGCGCGAATGATTGTACTTTGACTGAAGGCGTCCATGGAGAGACCGCCGCTTCTCCAAGCCAGTGGTCGCTAACTGCATACCGCAGCGTAGCGGCTGCACATAAGTTGCCGTTCCAATCTCCGGACCACTCGAGAGCACAAACGAAACCTGGAAGGTCAGTTGCAATAGCGAACTACGGAGAACATCAAATGAATTCAGATGAAGTGAACTGGCTATTGCAAACAATCGAGGATCCGGAAAACGCAAAGCGTTTCGTGCAGGCTCAGTACCAGCGTGGAAGAATCCCATATCACGTGATGGTGAGTTTAGCTCGAGACCGGAATTGGACGGACTGGCCTGCGGTAGAAAAACCGTCTGCGCTGATTTCAGTGGAGTGCATTACGACACGGCAAACAATTTCAGCCGCCACGATGCTCTGACGGGAACGGAGGCGCATGTCGCGGTATGTCCCAACGGCGAGAAACGAATCCCCACTCGATTGGTGGGCCTGTCCGGTGTGCCAAGCTTTTGACACTGCCGCCTTATCGCCAGAGATGACACATGCTCAAGGGTGAATCAAACATACCGTCCGACCTCGCAAGTCTTGTTTATGGCGACAACTCTGCGGCCAGCTGTCGCAAATCTATTACTGCCAGGTGGAAACGAAAGTGCAAGGAATAATTCCGAATTCGCTTAGTGACCCGCCTGAGCGAGTTCTCAGAGGTTGCCACGATGTATACAGTCGCAAATCGAGAATCAAAAACTCCCGTCGCGTTTCCTGTTGGATTCGATGTCCACTGGGAAACAGAACATCGCGTTATGTGGAATGAACAAGAACGTGTGAGTGAGAAACAAGAACTGATCTACGAGGTTAGTTGGATCTGCGAACTAGGTGTCTGGCGTCGCTTTCTGAGATCGCGACGTAAAGTCTAAAATTGAGGGCCGGTTCGAGTAATCGTCATGCCAACAGGACTCGCTTCATGCCAAATAGAATTTCTTGACTCCCGTCACCTGATGGATTCGGGCGGCAATCTCGATGCGAGTCAGGTCTTTCCGGTTGTCGATCTGAACGCCGAACCGATAGATCAGAACTTCTTGCCCGGCATGTCAGAGCTATCGATCCGTGCGATCAACCAAATTTCGCACCTAAGGAAGCACCCCAAGGGCACCGTTTTGTTCTTCGAGGGGGACACAACCAGCGGAGTATACGTGCTGTTTGAGGGACGCGCGAACGTCCTGACAGCGAATACAGAGGGAAAAACCTTAATTTTGAGGGTCGCGCTGCCGGGTGATGTATTGGGATTGAATTCTGTGTTGGCCGGTATGTCTCACGCGGTCACTGTCGAGACCATACAGGCATGCCAGTTCGCATTCATCGCCCGCGAAGATTTTCTGAAATTCGTCAAGGAACACAGCGATGCCTGCTTGTATTTCGCACAACGCCTCGGCCGAGATTGCCATGCGGCCTATGATGTGATTCGTTCGATGTGCAACCCCGTGTCGACAAGGCTTGCTCGCTTCCTCCTCTCTTGTTGCGCGAACGGACATGAAAATGAAGGCGTTGTTCGAGCATATGTCGTGTTGACACACGAGACAATTGCCCAGCGTATTGGCTGCTCTCGTGAAACCGTAAGCCGTACGCTCAGCGACTTCAAAAGAAAGGGCGTAGCAGAACTTGTCGGTACTACTTTATTGGTGCATGATCCCGTCGCCCTGGAATGCCTGAGCGTCAGTTAATGTCCCTGGGAATTCGAGCACGCGATCCCGAATATCGAAGGAAAGAGAATGGTCTCCCCCGTCGTGAGCTATCCTCCAGGCGGCAGGTCGCCGGCCCATCACCATACCCGCCGGCATTCATCTACGCTTACGTCCTGTCAGGTGCGATTCGAAGCCAGGTTGATGACCAACGCGGGGATGATTGCTGCCGGCATCGAGATAATGCGGCGCATTTTTTTCTCCGCGATTCATGAATTCACAGCAGACTTACGGTTCTGGAAGAGCGAGAGCAACAGCGCTCCTGCCGATGCGGAAAACACAGAATAGTCCAGCGGCGCCTTGATACCAAAAGAAATCGCCATGGCCGCGCCGAACAAGAAGAGCAGGATGGCACTGCCTAGAGCCACCCAGCGCGGCCAGATACCAAGAATCAGCAGGATGCCGAGGGTGGTTTCAGCAGCGGTGGCCGCCCACGCCAGAAAAGGGATGGTGAACGCCGGCATGAAGGAATTTACTTGAGCCACGTAGCGCGTAAAGTTGGCGAAGTTTCCCCAGCTTGCGTACTTGCCCCAGAGACCAAAACGGTCGGCGACGGGAGAGAGAAAAGCGGAGCCGAGCGCGATTCGAACGTATAGAATTCCCAGCCGCTCCCAAGACGCAGTGCGCGCGCTTTTTGCTTCGTTCGTCTGCAAAGCTTCCGAGGCTGTCGAGAGTGCTTGGTTCATCATTGCTTGCCTCCAGGAGACATGGGTTCAGGCACATCAGACCACAAAGCGCCTCCCATTCACCCTTGGGTGCTAAATGATGACGAAGGCACAAAAGAGATTTGGTAGTGCCTGTGTCCAGTAAAAACAGTTCAAAGAAACACTGGACGCTTAGTCGATCTTTGATTTTAGGAGAGGATAATACTGAACCCAAACCATATCGGTTTTTGCGACGTTCGCAATATGGCAATAAGCGCACTGCGAACTTTCTTTGGCGGCGGACTCGTAAGGCTCGGCATGGTGGCCGAAAGTGAAGAATCCCCAATCGTTTGTTTTGGAATAACGCTTACTATCCTTGACCATCACGTCCAGGCCGTTTAGCGTACTTGGGAAGTACCCGCGTCCCGAGGCTGAATCAAGAGATCCGTCCGGATGCTTGCCCACTTGCGCGAGGGAGAGCTCTTTAACCAGGACGGTTCCTTCCGGAAACTTGCCATTCTTTTGGTAGTAACGAAGGTTTTCCCTTTGAATGTAGACGCTGTGAAATTCAGGAAAGGGAGCACCACCGTCATTAAGCCCGTTGGGCGTGATCGGTCCTCCGATGAAAACCCATGATCGGAAGCCTGACGGCAAAACCAGACTTCCGTCATTCGTGAATACCGGCCCACTGTCACCGGAGTGTGGACTTACCGCTGTCCCCGCCATCAACAGTACAACGATCGCCAATCTCACTAGATAATTCATCATCGACTCCCTTTCTAACTCGGCATCCCCGAGTCGAGTTACTTGGTCTTGTCGCCGTCTCGGAGAATTGGATAGAACTGGACCCAGGTCATGTCTGTCTTGGCGACAAAGGCTATATGACAGCCGGCGCACTCTGCCACGGAAGCTTCCTTTGCAGATTCGGCATAGGGAAGCGGGTGGTGGCCAAAGTTGAAGAAGCCCCAGCCATTGGTCGCGGCGAATCTCTTGCTGTCTTTTACGGTGACATCCATTCCGTTGAATTCGCCGTTGAAGTATCCTCTACCGGACGGTTCGGAGCGCGAACCGTCGGGAAAGGTCGGATTGAGAACGCGCGTCAATTCCTTGACGATGACAGTTCCTTCGGGGAAGGAACCGGTCTTGAGATACACGTCCAGGTTTTTCTCTTCAACGTAGACGTGGTGATATTCGGGGAAGTTGGCTTTGCCATTGTTGAGCGCGTTGGGTGTCAACGGGGCACCGACGAAAACCCAATGCCGGTAGCCCTCGGGGCGTTTCATTTTCCCGTCCGCATCGAACACCGCCGTTGTTTGTGACGAGCCCGCCGCGACCGAATTCGAATACCGCAAGAGCGAACTCGCTGCGGCAACTCCCAGTCCTAATACCACCACCATCAGAATCTTTCGCATTTCGGGCATCTCCTTTAAATTAGTTTTGACTCACCGCTTCTTACACCAGCTCACTTTGAGGTGAGAACTGGATAACCTTGGACGTAGATCCAATCCGTCGACCGCGCGGGAATGTGGCATCCCAGGCAATCCTTCTTGTAATCGGTTGCCACCTGCTTGTCGGGAGCGTC
>Ga0306920_100010574_pt1 | contig 12388 bp, 11 predicted proteins | sample flu12Cox44000170_FD_204666 | JGI IMG/M metagenome (GOLD analysis project Ga0306920, IMG submission 204666) | Lab enrichment of tropical soil microbial communities from Luquillo Experimental Forest, Puerto Rico - flux4day.12C.oxic.44.000.170 (v2)... | ecosystem: Environmental > Terrestrial >...
TCCGGCAAGTCGCAGCAAGATCCACTAACAGGTGAAACACCACTGAAACACCACTGAAATACCATATGGTGGTTTCATATAAATATCTATTTATCAATTAGATACGATATATAAAACAATATGAAACACTTAAAACACCAATTTCCACTCGCGCGCGTGCGGAGCCAAACTAAAAAAATGTTTCTTTCATGGGCTAAAAAGCTAGCGTTTCCTCCACTCTTGCCCGATCCCGGATCGGGACGTATGCCTGATCAACACGTCACCCGAAGAGGTTTCCCTATATCGCCGCCTCCGCTACCGCCCGGCATCAACCCGATCGACGTTGCGAGAGCGGGGCGCTGGTTACTTGGCCGTTGCCAGCAAAGCAAGGCACGGCGGGGAGTGGCGCCGTACGGACGAGATGTGCGCGTTCTTTAAGCCGATGAGCTTCCGCTTTTAGTATGGCCGTGGACGATAAATTGCTATCCGGGTGCGGCGCGAGCGTTAAGCGACCTGCTCGCGGTAAGGCTGAGAACGGCAGAAGCGCTACTAGGAGGCCGCAGGGTAGTACCGGTGCGGCATGCCCGGCGGATGGCAGAATTTTTGAAGGTGGATGCGCCCGTGGTCTCCGGCGACAAGACGCTTGTGCTGCATGGCCGGTCATGAAGGCGCCCAATTCGTTGTGCGAGAGATCCCCTGAATTTCAGCCGGAAACCTCGGAAACCAATCCGGCCCGTCAGCGGGGCCGGGCAGAGGTTTGTTCAACCGGCGAATTCGTTCGCGCGCTCGCGGTTGCAGCCAAAACGTTTCCGATGTTTCCGCCGACGATCAAGCACACCGCCATTAGGGCTTACTAGAAACAGCGCAATTCAAAAATTTTCCGCGAGGACGGAGATACCACCCCGGTACTGCCCTGTCCCCGCTCTCGCCCTTATACAGTAGGGCGAATTGCTGATCGGCTGGGGGTTCGATTGAAAGCGATGCGTGCCACTACGCCGCGGCGAACACGGCGTTCGTTTACAATCCTAGCGCCGCTGCGCGGCTTGGCCGATCAGGCGATTGCTGTCATTGCTCCGTGGAGCGTCCATCAATATCCCGGCCGGCGCCGGGCGCTCGCCGAACTGATTGGGGTCAAGATCTCGACGGCGCGGCAGCGCCGCCGAGCAGACGGAGGTGGCGCGTCGCCTCCGCGATCACGCCCGGAGGCACGGCGTCAAGGTCAGACAATTGCGAGGTCGCGCGCTGATATTGGCACAGAGGGCGGTACGCGATGATGACCGGCCAGTGTGAGCCGGTCGTCATTTTTACGCTATCGTGCAGAAGATCTCGGTTCCCTGCTCTGCACTCAAAAGCGTCCGGCGCCGTGCCAGCCCGATGTCGGATCGACCGCTGAAATAAACCCGCGTCGCCCGCATCTGCGTCGCCCATACCCGCATGTAGCGGTACAGGGCGACAATCGCATGTTCGCCCGCCGAGGATTGCGGGGCGCCGTCGCGAGCAAAGGCAAAAATCGCGCGAACGTAAGGCCGGCCATCCACATTGTCCTGGATCACCACCGCAAGAAGGGCTGCGAGATCATTGCGGATGAACAGGAAATCGTTGCTACCGCTCCAGACGCGGACCTTGCCGAGCAAGCTTCCCTCGGCTATCGCCGGCCATTCTTCCCGCAGGCGGCCAATCAGCCAGACTGTCCAATCGGGCATGTCAGCGGTGAACCGGCAAACCTGTGCGGAATCCATGACACTCTCAACTGCCTTGTTGATCATGTTGCTTCCCTGACGTGGGCAATACCGCGTGCGCTCACCTCGAGGAGCGTTTTGTGGCCGTTGGCGCGCTCTTGGGCTACGAGCGAAGGATAGCGGCGTGGCGGCAGCGGCAGGCAGCGGCGAAGGGGAAGGAAAGGTAGTAGGCGCGGCGGAGCGGACGCGGGAGCGCACGCGCATTTTGCAGTGCGCATCGACGGCGGCGAAAAGGCTCCGAAACCCGGCTTGAACGGTGCTCGACTGGGACCCCGATGGGACCCCGCTGCCACTTATCGCCATGAAGGCCGGCTTAAATCCAGAAAAACTGGCGTCTTTCGCTTATACGCTTCATGACTCTTTCTCATATTCTTGCCGACGAGGGCCCCGGGATTTGGCAGCCGGGCGATGATGTTGCCCTCACGATCGGCAATCAGAATCGAGGATGTCGGCGACAATCCTCTTTCTTTGAGGTGTTCGGAAAGCCACCCGAGGTCCAGCCCAGCGAACACCACTCCCGCCGTGTGGCCGTCGCTGTCGCCGAATCTCACCGCAAAATAGATCATGCGCTGGCCGGTCGCCGGATCAGCCCAGTAATTGCCGACCGCGAGCCCGTCCCGCGCGATGGCACGCTTGAAGAAGGGTTCATCTGCCACCGACCGGTTGTTAATCGGCGCACTCGAGCAGAAAACCCGGCCCTCCGTGTCGGCCGCAGCGAGCAGGCTGTAGTTGGCGTACTGGGATTTTAATGCGGTGAAGTGCTCACTGCAGGAATCCGTATCCCGTAATCTGACCGCCGGCAGCTGGGCAAGCGCCAGCAGCAGCTGGCGAGCTCCCTCCCGCAGCTCGCCAATTTCCTCACCGAATTGCTTTGTGATCTGGATGACCTGCTGCCGGATATCTGCCTCGCGAGCCTTGTGCAGCTCATATTCGTTGTAGCCCTGAATGACAATCGCCGGGAAGATGGCGATCATCACGAGAATGCACAGTCGAAGCGTCAAGCTGGCGTGCGGCAGGCGAGGTGCGGCAAACCGGTGCCGGACGATGATTGATCCGTCCAGGCCGCGGCTCGCCTCGTCACTGGTCATAGGTGAAATCTCCAGAGAATATATAGCGATCGACCAGACCGGGAATTACTCCTTTCCGCCTGCGCCCAGCTCGACCGGAACTTCCACGAAAATCCGTATCGGCAGCCCCGAGATTCCCGAGGATTGATGAATATGACGCTAACTTTTAAGTTAGCTGATAATTTTTCGATGTGATTTGATTGGTTTATATCGGAAACTTATTTTGGTTTTATATTGACCGTAAAATTGACGCCGCTCACAAGGCCGAGCGTCATTGCATGCAGGTTCGGCTGTACGCCGGCCGATGGCATTTGTGACGACCGCCCGAGCGTGCTCGCTGGTGCATGGTTAGGTCGGCGCCGGCGTGGTTGTTGCACTTCACCTCATACCGGCGCGTCGCCCTGCAACATGACGCGATAGAGATAGCGCACCTGGTTCATGTCATAATCGCCATTGGCCTTGTGCAGCAGGCAGCGATTGTCCCACATGACCAGATCACCGGGCCGCCATTGGTGGCGGTACTGGAATCGCGGCTGCGTCGAATGGTCGAGCAGCTGGGCGAGGAGTGCAAGAGCGTCTTCCTCCGGCATTCCGACGATGTCCTCGATCCGAATGGGGTTGATGTAGATCGCTTTGCGGCCGGATTCGGGGTGGGTGCGCACGATAGGATGGGTGATAGAATCCGGAACATGGCGCCGATCGGCCGTGGTCAGCGCCATCAGCTTTCGCGCGCTGTGGCGGCTCTGGTAGACATGGATCGCCCGCAGGCCGGCGATCCTGCGCCGGATTTCTTCCGGCAGCCCGTCATAAGCGAGATGCATGTTGACGTATTGGGTGTCGCCACCATGGTCGGGCAGGCAAACCGCATGCAACACGGTGGCCTTTGGCGGGCAGGGGGCGTTGGAGTGGTCGGTGTGGTAGCCCTCGCCAGGGATGTAGCGCGTGCCGTCAGGATAGAAATCCTGGTTCGAGATGTAATGGATTTCGGGACACTCGGGCAGCGCAAAGCGCGAATCGTGTCGTGGAAACACCTCGCCAAACAGCTTGACCGCGGCGAGCAGCTGATGCGGCGCCAGCAGCTGGTCGCGAAACACCAGCACCGAATGGTCGATGAAGGCGCGATAGAGCCGCGCCCGATCGGCGTCGTCGACTGGGCGGGCGAGATCGATGCCGTGCACTTCCGCGCCGGTATGCGCGGAGAGCGGGGTTATCGTGCAGTTCATCGTGCGATCAGCCGGTTTCCATCGGCAGGGTCGGGTCAGTTGACCATTCGCTCAGCGAGGCGTCGTATAGCCGTACATCGGGATGCCCGAGCATCGTCAGGATCAGCGCGTCGGAGCTGGCCGCAATACCGCCGCCGCAATACGTAATAACCCGCGGCTTTTCGAAGGCGCCTGCTGCGGCGAACCTGGCGCGCAACTGGGGTGCCGACAGGTAGGTGCCGGTCGCTGGGTCGAGCAATGCCGCGGCCGGCACATTCACGCTCTTGGCGATCCGGCCAACCCGTCCGTAAACCGTGCCGCCAGTTCCAGTGTGTTGCTCGCGGCTCAGTGCATTGATGGTGCAGACCGCGCTGTCCCCGATCGCGGCAAGCACCGTCTCCTTGCCGACCATCAGCTTCCTGTCGGCCCGCACAGCGAAAGTCGCCGGCGGCCGCGGTTTGGCCGGGCCGGTCTCGACCGGCCGGCCTTCGCGAGACCATTTCTGAAAACCGCCGTCGAGCACCGCCGCATGGTCGAACCCGTAATTGCGCAGCATCCACCAGATCCGGCTCGCCCATTGCGGGGTGGTCGTGCTGTAGAGAACCACCCGACTGTTTTCGCCGACCCCAAAGCGGCCCATCGCTGCCGCGAACGCATCCGCACTTGGCAGCATAAACCGCAGCTTCGGGTGCGGCGCCGACAGGTCGGCCTGCAGGTCGATGAATTGCGCGCCGGGGATGTGCCCTTTCTCGAAATCTTCGCGTCCCGGCTTGACCGTGTAGCCGATATTGGGATTGGGGATCAGGTGGATGGTGCAGTCAAAGATGCGCAGTTCGGGATCGCCGAGCCGGCGTTCCAGCGCCTCGGTCGCGATCAGAAATTCCGGGTGGGCAAACCCCTCCATCGTCTGCATGGGAGCCTCGCTTGTTCGCGCCGTCTTTTGCTAAGCCCTACCTCCGCCCGGGTTCGATGCGCGCAACCGGATTGCCGAGACCGGCCGCACCGCTGCGGCCGGTCGGAGCAAGCCTGCAGGTCGTTCAGTTGATCAGGCCATAGAACTTGGCGGCATTCTCGCAGGTGATCTTGTGCACCACCTCCGGCGATAGCCCGGCAAATTGCTCCTCGATGTATTTCGAGGATTCGGGCCAAATGCCGTCGGTGTGCGGGTAGTCCGAGCCCCACATCATCGTCTCGACGCCGATGTCGTCGATCAGCTTGGCGCTGACCGGATCGAATTGGAACGTCGCCTTGCACTGGCGCCGCCAATATTCGCTCGGCTTCAGCTTCATCAAGTCGCGGAAGCGGTCCTCGAATTCGAAATCCATACGGTGCAGCGCATAGGCGAGCCAGCCGGCACCGCTCTCGCCGAACGACACCCGCAAGTTGGGGTAGCGCTCGAAGACGCCCGCCCCCATCATGCCGGCGATGATGTGGATCAGCCCCATCTGGAACGCCGAGACGCCGGTAAACATCGCCGCGCGACGGACCTTGGGCGCCTCCTGGCGGGCGCGCGGGGGGGTCGTCGGGAAGGTGTGGAAGTGGAGCGGCAATCGCACCTCGTCGACCGCCTGCCAGAAGGGCTCCCAGCTCGGATGCCACATCGGCTCCATGTCCCACGAGCAGGACAGTTCGAGCCCCTTTAGCCCCATCTTGGCGACGCGATGGACCTCCTGCACCGCTAGCTCGACGCTGCCATAGGGCAGACAGGCGAGGCCGATCTGGCGGTCCGGGTAGTGGGTGCAAAAATCCTTCAGCCAATCATTGTAGATGTGCAGAACTTCGTTTGACGCCTCGCTGTCGTTCAGCTTGGACGCGGTGCCGAGGACGCCGTAAATGATTTCGGCATCGACGCCGTCCGCCTCCATGTCCTTAAGGCGCAGATGCGGGTCGCTGCAGCGGGTCTTGCCTTTCTTGGCGTCTTCGTAGAGGCCGCGCTCGGCCATAATGTCGACGCGGACGTTCTGCCCCGGCACGTGCTTGGCACCACCCGGCCCGACGCCATAGAGAAGGCCAAAGGTGGCGCCGTTCTTGGCGACCCATTGCGGACCATCCGGACCGTCCGCGACGTAGGGCATGCGGTCCTTCAAGTCGCGCCGCGCCTGCGAGACGAACAGGTCGGGCGGCATCCATGGCATATCGAGATGGCAGTCGGCCGAGATTCTGCGGTATTGCATGGTTCTTCTCCGCTCTACGAAGGATCGGATTGACTGTACTCTCTCGGTACGAGGATCTCCTAGCGGTCACGCTTTACGATACACAGCTTTTTTGCCGATGCGACATGACTCGGATGCATCGCTCTTGCATTGCTCGACCGGGCTTGCACCTGCACGCTAAGTACGGTATAAGATAATTTACATCAACCGAAGGTCGTACAAATGCGCCATATTGCCGTCTTTGCCCTCTTCGCCCTGTCCTTGCTGCCGGCAACCGCCTTAGCTCAGGCGAACCAGGAAGCTGCGGCTCCGCCGAGCACGACTGCCGCGAGCCCGGTTTCATCGTCATCCGGAAGCCTCACCAAGGAGCAGTATATCCAACGCGCCGAGCAGCGTGCGGCGCGGCGGGCAGCGGCGCAATTCGACCGGATGGATACGGATCACAACGGAGTCCTCGAGCCGGCCGAGGCACAAGCTTGGCGTAGCCAGCATTCGCGCAGCGCCAGATCGCGATCGGATCAGTCTGCGTCGCAATAATCTGCCTGCCGGCACCGGGAAATCGCGGTAAGATGATCGACCGCGATCGAACGGAGGCGACAATGGCGGATATAGGGAATTTGGAGAGCAGAGAAGCATCGCAAACCGGTGCGATCCAAGTCGCCGGACTGGACCATCTCGTGTTACGGGTCGCCGATCTCGACCGCGCGATCCGCTTCTATGGAGACGTGTTGGGCTGCCATGTCGAGCGCCGATTGGAGGAGCCCAAGCTCGTCCAGCTGCGGGCCGGCGCCTCGATGATCGATCTGGTGCCGGCCGGTCCCGCGCCGCAATCTGCGGACGCAGCGGCCGGGCGCAACCTCGACCACTTCGCGGTGCGCATCGGCACCTTTGACTACCCGGCATTAGCGGCGCATCTGCGCAAGCACGGCGTTTCCGTCGGTGAAGTCCGGCGGCGCTATGGTGCGGAGGGCTACGGCTCGTCAGTCTACATCACCGACCCCGACGGCAACGTCGTCGAGCTCAAGGGGCCGCCGGAAAAACCCGAATAGCCGCAGCACCCCGCGATCCAGCCATCACGGAAGGACGGCGGTTTGCTGGATCGCATTCTCCTAACCAACGATGACGGCATCGCGGCGCCGGGCCTCGCGGTGCTCGAAGAGATCGCCCGCGGGCTCGCCCGCGAGGTCTGGGTCGTAGCGCCCGAGCACGACCAGAGCGGAGTGTCTCACGCCGTCAGCCTGCATCACCCGATCCGCGTGACCGAGCGCGGCGCACGGCGCTACGGCATAACCGGAACACCCGGCGACTGCGCAGTGATCGGCGTGTGTCATCTGATGGCCGAGGCGCCGCCCGATCTTCTGCTCTGCGGCGTCAATCGGGGTGCGAATCTCGGCATGGAGACGGTGTTTTCCGGCACCGTCGGCGGAGCCATGACCGGGATGATGCTGGGGATTCCGTCGATCGCGCTGAGCCAGGCGTGGACCGATCGCGCGAATGTCCGATGGCGGACTGCCGCAGCCCTCGGCCCAGGCATCGTACGCCAGTTGCTGGCGATCGGCTGGGGTGAAGCGACCTGCCTCAATGTAAACTTTCCGGATCTTCCAGCGGCTGAGGCTGGTCCGTTGACCTTGGCGCGGCAGGGTGTGGGGCTGCTCCAGGGCATGCATGTCGAGACGCGAACCGATCCGCGCGACATTCCTTACCATTGGATCGGCTTCCGCCGCGGCCCGCGCGATCAGGGCTCGGAGAGCGATATCGACGCGCTCAACGCTGGCCGTGTCGTCGTGACGCCGCTGCGCTACGATCGGACCGATGAGGAAGCCTATCGGGTACTCGCAACGGCGCTCCCGCGCCGGTAGTGGTGCCAATCTGACATTTGATACCCGCGCTCTTGTTTCGTGATGCCCGCGAAAGCGGGCATCCTGAGCAACAAAAACCGTGCCTTCGGCACCTGGACTCCCGCCTGCGCGGGGTGACGATGAGGAGCAGCGAACAGGCGTCATTGGTCTGCTTCAGATAACTGGCGTGGGAATGAATTCACAAACGGTCTCCTATACTATCTGACGTCGCGTTCGGCGGGTCTTGGGAGGGACAACGCTGATGGCCTGCGATCCGAGGGAAGCGGCTCTGGCGCTGCACCGGTTCGGCTTTGGACCGCGTGCCGGTTCGATTACGGCGATCGCATCCGACCCGCGCGGCGCGCTGGTCGCAGAATTGGAGCGACCGAATGCCGGGCAGATCGCGAATGCGGATTTGCCGAGCAGCGCCGCTGCCAATCGCGCCGTTTTCGAGTACAACGCCGAGCGCGCCGCGAACAACAAGCGCGAAGAGCGGCGGCGCGAGGCTGCCGCCCAGGTCGCGATGAACAACACGGACGGGGCGGAAATGATGGAGGCGAAGCCCGACGCAACACCTTCCATCCCTCCTCAGCCCGAGGCCGTGCCGCTGCCGCGACAGCTTTTCCGGAATGAAGCCAAGGCGCGCTTTGATGCTGCGATCAACGCCGAAATCGGCCTGGTCGAGCGTCTGGTGTGGTTCTGGTCGAACCATTTCTGCGTCAACGCCAACGCCACGGTCATGGCTGGCGGTTACGAGCGCGAGGCGATCCGACCTCATGTGCTGGGCCGTTTCAAGGACATGCTGCTCGCTGTCGAAGGCCATCCGGCGATGCTGGTCTATCTCGACAACGCGCAGTCGATCGGTCCGGAATCGGTCGCCGGCATCAATCGCGGCAAAGGGCTCAACGAGAACCTCGCGCGCGAAATCCTCGAATTGCATACGCTCGGCGTGCGCACCGTCTACTCGCAAGCCGATGTCACCAATTTCGCCAAGGTGCTGACCGGCTGGACCATCCTTCCCGCAGTGTCAAACCCCGATCACGGCGGTGAGTTTGCCTTCCTCGGCCGCGCCCACGAGCCCGGCGTCAAGACGGTGATCGGCAACGCTTACAGCGAGGGCGGCGTCGCGCAGGGACGCGCGGTGCTTGCCGACCTCGCGCATCATCCGGCGACGGCTCGACATATAGCGACCAAGCTCGGCCGTCATTTTATCGCCGACGACCCGCCGATGCCGCTCGTCGATCGGCTGACGCAACGCTTTCTCGACACGGACGGCGACCTCAAGGAGATGGCCGCAGCGCTGATTGCGGCGCCCGAATCGTGGGAGCCGGAGCAGGCAAAGATCAAGCGGCCGAACGAATGGATCGTGGCAGCGCTGCGGGCGACCAGAGAGCCGGGCGATATTCCGCGCATCCTCCAAGCGGGCAACCTGCTCGGGGAGCCGTTGTGGCGGCCGCCGGCACCGAAGGGCTTCTCTGACGAGAACGCCGCGTGGCTCGACGGGATGGGTCAGCGCCTCGAGATTGCCAATGCTTTTGCGCATCGCGAGGGCCTCGGTCACAATCCGGAAGCGGTTATGGACACGGTAATTGGGCCGCTCGCCTCGGCGGAAACGCAACGCACCATTGCCCGCGCCGCGAGCCGCCCGCAGGCGCTGACAATGTTGCTGATGACACCTGAGTTTTTGCGGAGGTGATCATGCCGTCGAGCATCCAAACTCCGACACGCCGCGAAATGCTGCTCGGCTCGGGCGCGTTGTTCGCGTGGTCCTTTGTTCCAGGCAGGGCCCGCGCGGACAATCGTGACCCGCGCTTCTTGACCATCGTTCTGCGCGGCGCGCTGGATGGGCTGGCCGTGGTGGCACCGGTCGGCGACCCCGATTGGTCTAAGCTGCGGGGCGACAAGGGGCTGACATCAGACGGTCAGACGCCGGCCCTGACGCTCGACGGCTTCTTCGCGCTGAACCCGGCGATGCCCAATCTCCACCGCCTCTATGGCGCAGGCCAAGCCATGATCGTGCACGCGGTCGCGACACCCTATCGCGAGCGCTCGCATTTCGACGGGCAGGATGTGCTGGAAAGCGGGCAGGCGAAGCCGGGGGCTGTCGACACGGGATGGCTCAACCGCGCGCTTGCCGCGCTCGAGCCCGGTGAACGGGCGGATACGCGCGGCCGGCAGGCCTTTGCCGTCGGGCCGATCGCGCCGCTCGTCGTACGCGGTCCGGCGCCGGTGCTGGCGTGGACGCCGCCGCGGCTGCCGCCGGTTGGCGACGAGACGACGATGCGGCTGCTCGATCTCTATCACCATACGGATCCGGCGTTGGCGCGGGCGCTCGAGGAGCGCGCCGGGCTCGCCGCGATCGCCCGCGCCGGCGGCATAACCGGCGAGCCGGGCACGGATCGCCCGGCGGTGCAGATCGGCGGGATCGAGCAAGTGCGCAAATACTTCGCCGACGCGGCGGGCGCCGCGGCGAAATTCCTGGCGCGCGCCGACGGTCCACGCGTCGGCGCGCTCGCCTTGGACGGCTGGGACACTCATGTCAACGAGGGTATAGTCAAGGGCCGGCTGGCAAATCTGCTGGGCGCGCTCGATGGCGCCATCGCCGAGATCGAGACCAATATGGGCGCCGCCTGGCGCGAAACGGTCGTGGTCTTCGTCACCGAGTTCGGCCGCACCGCTCGCATCAACGGCAATGACGGCACCGACCATGGCACTGCGACGGTCGCAATCCTTACCGGCGGTGCGCTCAAGGGCGGGCGAGTGCTCGCCGACTGGCCGGGTCTCAAGGACGCCGATCTCTACGAGCACCGCGATTTGCGGGCCACGACCGATCTGCGCGCGGTGTTGAAGGGGCTGCTCAAGGATCACCTGGGCGTTAACGACCAAGATCTGGGAACGGGTGTGTTTCCCGACAGCCTTACCGTCGCGCCAATGCCGGGTCTGCTTGTTTAACCTCGCCGCTAGTGCTCTTGCTTAAACAGATGATACGCCCAGGGCTACGCTAATCGTTCGTCAATACCCGGACTTGTTCCGGGCATCCACGGAAGCTGGCTAGGAGCGTGCGGGAAGCCCGTGGATGGCCGGGTCAAGCCCGGCCAAGACGACAGGGTGAATCTTGCGTTTGAGTCTGAGCACTAGGCCGGAGCAGCTGACTCAGGCCCATGCTCAGTACACCCCTTTCAGCGGGGTGGTTTCGCGCTTTTCGACCGGTGTGCCGGTCTCGCTCGTGCCTTGGTAATCAAGGAGCTTGCTCGACAAGCTCTTGTCGGCGACGGCCGCACTCTGGTCAGGCGCCTGGCCGCTCGGCGCGCCGATGTCGGGTAGCCCGTCTTCGGAGCGACGCAACCGGAAATCGGACGCTTGCTTGCCCGGCTCACCGGGCCCGGCCTGCTCCATCACCTGTTTAGCCTGCTGGTCGGCGGTCTTTTCCTGCGGCCGCGCGGCTCCGGGCTGCGGCGGCCGCAGTTCAAAATCGGGTGGGATCGTCAGCGGCGCTCGCGATTCTACCGCGAACTCGTCGGGTAATGTCGGCTCGAGCCCGACCGACTTTTTGAAATCGCTGCACCCCGCCATCAGCAACGGCCCGGCAAGGCACAGAGTGCTCAAGGCGATGAGACCGCGGTCCGCGCCGCGAACGTGGTGAACTCTCAGCATGGTAGGCCCCCTCCGTGACCGGTATTTAATGCGCTTCCCGTCGCAGAAGCAAGCCGTCGAGCACCATAGCCGCGACGCCGACGCAGATGGCGCTGTCGGCGACATTGAATGCCGGCCAATGCCATGATCCGGCATGAAAATCGAGAAAATCAACCACAGCGCCGAAGCGAATTCGATCGACGACGTTGCCGATGGCACCGCCGATTATCAGTCCGATCGCTACAGCCAGCAGCGGGCTGTCGACGCGGCTTAGCCAATAAGCCAGCACGACGACGATCGCTGCGGCGACCAGCGAAAACATCAGTGCGTTCAATCCGCCGCCACCGTTGAATAGGCCGAAGCTCATGCCCCGATTGTAGATCAGGACGATGTTGAAAAATGACGTGACATTCTCGTGCCCGCCCGGCGCATACCCGGCGAAGTGGCCCCGGACAGCAGCCTTGCTGAGCTGATCGAGGACCACGACCACAATGGCCGTAGCGAGACCGCGCACCAGCATCAGGCCGCGCTCGCCGACGCACCGCTCCGATCGACGACGGCAGCGCAACGGCGGCACAGATCGTTATGACCCGGGGTGTGCCCGACTTCGGGCAAGACCCGCCAGCACCGCTCGCAACGATCACCCGGTGCCGCAGATATGCTCGCCGCAACTTCGCTGACATCGGGCAATGTGAATGCGTCGTCCGGGCCCGGCCCGGCCCGCACCGTCCCGGCCGAGGTGATGCACAGTTCGGCACGATCGACATTGCGGAGGAG
>Ga0306920_100010575_pt1 | contig 12387 bp, 8 predicted proteins | sample flu12Cox44000170_FD_204666 | JGI IMG/M metagenome (GOLD analysis project Ga0306920, IMG submission 204666) | Lab enrichment of tropical soil microbial communities from Luquillo Experimental Forest, Puerto Rico - flux4day.12C.oxic.44.000.170 (v2)... | ecosystem: Environmental > Terrestrial >...
GAGTCGCTGCTGCGGCTGATGGACGTGGCCACCGGGGCGGAGGTGGACGGGCCGATCGACCGCTGCCGGTACACACCCATCGGGTGGCTGCCGGGCGGTGGGGCGTTTTATTACGTGCGCCGGCTCGCTCCGGGCACGGTGCCGGCCGGTGAGGCGCAGTACCACCGGCGGGTGTACCTGCACACGGTCGGCGCGCCAGCCGCCGCGGACAAGATGATCTTCGGCGAGGGCCGCGACAAGACGGACTTCTTCCACGTGTCGGTCAGCCGGGACGGCCGCTGGCTGATCATCTGGGCCGCCCAGGGCACCTCGCCGCGCAACGATCTGTGGCTGGCCGACCTCGCCGCCACACCGGCCGAGGCACCCGTCTTCACCGTGATCCAGGCCGGTGTGGATGCCCGCACCAGCGCCCAGGCCGGCCGGGACGGGCGGCTCTACCTGCTGACCGACGCCGGCGCGCCACGCGGGCGGCTGGCGGTGGCCGACCCCGCCCGGCCCGGCCCGGACGGGTGGCAGGACCTGGTCGGCGAGGACCCGGAGGCGGTGCTGGCCGATTACGCCATCCTCGACGGTGACCAGGCCGACCCGGTACTGCTCGCGTTGTGGACCCGGCACGCGGTGAGTGAGATCACGGTGCACGATCTGGCCACCGGCCAGCTCCGGGGAACGGTCAGCCCGCCCGGGGCGGCTGGGCGGCTGGGCACGATCAGCGAGCTCAGCGAACGGCCGGAGGGCGGGCATGAGGCGTGGTTCGGCTACACCGACTTCGGCACCCCGGTCACGGTGTACCGCTACGACGCCCGGAGCGGAGCGGCCGAGGAGTGGGCGCGGGCACCCGGGTCGGCCGAGATCCCGGCGGTGGACAGCGCCCTGGTGAGCTACCGCTCCGCGGACGGGACCGAGGTACGGATGATCGTCCTCAGCCCGCCCGCCGGCCAGCCGCCCCCACCAGGCGGCCAGCCGCCCCTCCCCAGGCCGGCCATCCTGACCGGTTACGGCGGGTTCGCCATCAGCCTGCTCACCCCCGCCTTCGCACCGGCCGCGCTGGCCTGGGTGGCGGCGGGCGGCGTCTACGTGATCGCGGGCCTGCGCGGCGGCGCCGAGGAAGGCGAGGCGTGGCACCGGGCCGGGATGCGCGGGCACAAGCAGCAGGTGTTCGACGACTTCCGCGCCGCCGCCGCCGCGCTCGTCCGCGATGGCTGGACCACGCCGGGGCAGCTGGCCATCTCCGGCGGGTCGAACGGCGGCCTGCTGGTCGGCGCCGCGCTCACCCAGTGGCCGGACGCCTACGCCGCGGTGGCGTGTTCCGCACCGCTGCTCGACATGGTCAGGTACGAGCGGTCCGGGCTCGGCCAGCTGTGGAGCGACGAATTCGGCACCGCCAGCGACCCGGTGGAACTCGGCTGGCTGCTGTCGTACTCGCCGTATCACCACGTCCGCGACGGGGTCCGCTATCCCGCGGTGCTGTTCACCGTGTTCGACTCCGACACCCGGGTGGATCCGCTGCACGCGCGGAAGATGTGCGCGGCGCTCCAGCACGCCACATCGGCCCCGCTGGCGGACCGCCCGATCCTGTTCCGGCGGGAGGCGCAGGTGGGTCACGGGGCCAGGGCGGTCAGCCGCTCGGTCAGCCTGTCGGCCGACACGCTGTCGTTCCTTGGCCTGCACACCGGCCTCACCCGGGCACCGGACGGCCAGCCGGCTGGCTGACCGGACCGGCCCTGGCCGCCCAGCAACTACCCTGGACCGCAGCATGGACACGACAGCGGAGCCCGCCAGCTTCTACGAGGCCGTGGGCGGCGAAAAGACCTTCCACCAGCTGGTGCAGTCGTTCTACCAGCGGGTGGCCGGGGACCCGGAACTGCGCGCGGTCTACCCCAGCAGGGACCTGGGGCCGGCCGAGGAGCATCTGCGGCTGTTCCTCATCCAGTACTGGGGCGGCCCCCGGACCTACGACGAGCGCCGCGGGCATCCCCGGCTCCGGATGCGGCACGCCCGCTTCGTCATCGGCGAAGCCGAGCGGGACGCCTGGCTGGGCCATATGCGGGCCGCGCTCGATGAGCTGGGCCTGGCTGAGGAACACGACCGGCAGTTGTGGGACTACCTGGTGATGGCCGCGCACAGCCTGGTCAACCAGCCGTCCGAGCCTGGCCGGCCCGACCTCGGGCTCAGCCCGGCCTGACCGCCGGGGCGCGGGCCGGGCGGCGGGTCAGCCGCGGGTGAGCCTGCGGTAGGTCACCCGGTGCGGCCGGGCCGCTTCCGCGCCCAGCCGGTCGATCTTGTTCTTCTCGTAGGCCTCGAAGTTGCCTTCGAACCAGAACCAGTTGGACTCACCTTCCCAGGCCAGGATGTGGGTCGCGACCCGGTCCAGGAACCAGCGGTCGTGGCTGGTGATAACCGCACAGCCGGGGAACTCCAGCAGCGCATCCTCCAGTGACGACAGCGTCTCCACGTCGAGGTCGTTGGTCGGCTCGTCCAGCAGCAGCAGGTTGCCGCCCTGCTTCAGGGTGAGCGCGAGGTTGACCCGGTTCCGCTCGCCGCCGGACAGGACACCCGCGGGCTTCTGCTGGTCGCCCCCCTTGAAGCCAAACGCGGCTACATAGGCCCGGCTGGGAATCTCGGCACGGCCGACCCGGATGAAGGCCTCCCCGTCGGAGATGACTTCCCAGACGTTCTTGTCCGGCGCGATCCGTGCCCGGGCCTGGTCGACGTAGGAGATCTGGACCGTCTCGCCGATCTTGATGGTGCCCGCGTCCGGCAGCTCGTTACCGATGATCATCTCCATCAGTGTCGTCTTGCCGACGCCGTTTGGCCCGATCACGCCGACGATGCCACCCTGCGGCAGCGAGAAGCTGAGGTTCTCCATCAGCACCCGGTCGCCGAAGCCCTTGGTGAGCCTGGACGCCTCCACCACCAGGCGGCCCAGCCGCGGTCCCGGCGGGATCTGGATCTCCTCGAAGTCCAGCTTCCGGCCGGCGTCGGCCTCGGCCGCCATCTCCTCGTAGCGCTCCAGCCGGGCACGGCTCTTGGCCTGGCGTGCCCGCGGGCTGGACCGCACCCATTCGAGTTCGGTTTCCAGCCGTTTGCGCCGCTTGACGTCCTTCTGGCCCTCGATCTTGATCCGGGCCGCCTTGGTCTCCAGGTAAGTGGAGTAGTTGCCCTCGTACGGGTAGGCGTGGCCGCGGTCGAGCTCGAGAATCCACTGGGCCACGTTGTCCAGGAAGTACCGGTCGTGAGTGACCGCCACGACCGTGCCCGGGTACTTCTCCAGGTGCTGCTCCAGCCACTGAACGCTCTCGGCGTCCAGGTGGTTGGTCGGCTCGTCCAGCAGCAGCAGGTCCGGTTGTGCCAGCAGCAGCGCGCACAGTGCCACCCGCCGCCGCTCGCCACCGGACAGCACGCGCACGTCCGCTTCGGGGGGCGGGCAGCGCAGCGCGTCCATGGCCTGCTCCAGCTGGCTGTCCAGATCCCAGCCGCCCCGGTGGTCAAGCTGCTCCTGGAGCTTGCCCAGCTCGGACAGCAGCTCGTCGGAGTAGTCGGTGGCCATCTTCTCGGCGATCTGGTTGTACTGCTCCAGCAGCGCCTTGACGTCAGCCACACCCTCTTCCACGTTGCCGAGGACGGTCTTGCTCTCGTCCAGCACCGGCTCCTGCCCGAGCATGCCGACCGTGAACCCGGGCAGCAGCCGGGCCTCGCCATTGGATGGCTGCTCCAGCCCGGCCATCATCCGCAGCAGGGTGGACTTCCCCATGCCGTTGGGCCCGACCACGCCAATCTTCGCGCCCGGCAGGAACGCCAGGGTGACGTTGCCGAGGATGACCTTGTCGCCGTGCGCCTTCCGCACACCGCGCATCTGGTAGATGAATTCGGGCATGTCTCAAGGGTAGGGGCACCGGACGTGCGGACCGGACCGGACCACCTGCCGTGCCGGGCCGCCGGCCACCACCATCGCCGTCAGGCGCCGGGACGGCCATGCCGCGTTGCCATCCTGTGGACAGCGCGGGCAGAACCGCGCACGCTGTGGACCGGAGCCGCCAGGCTGCGCCGTTTGGTGCGATAATCCGCCGCCCGGGGCACGGAGGCAGGCGGGTGGTTCAGGCAGCGACCAGTTCCGAGGGCTGGGCGATGACGTCGACCAGGGCGCCGTTGCGCATGACCGTAATGGCGAGCGGGCGGCCGATCGCCTCGCTGAACATCAGCCGCTGCAGATCCTGCGCCTTCTCGACCGGCTGCCCGGCCGCGGTCAGCAGCAGGTCCCCGGTCCGCAGCCCGGCCCGGTCGGCTGGGCCGCCAGGCACCACTTCCACCACCCGCAGGCCGCTGCTGCGGCCGAACCGCTCCCGCAGCTGCGGGGACAGCGGCGCGGGCGCGCTCACCAGCCCGAGGTAAGCACGGCGGACCTTGCCGTCGCGCATCAGCGAGGAGATGATCCGCCGCGAGGTCGCGTTCACCGGCACCGCGAGCCCGAGGCCGACCCCGGCCACCGCGGTGTTGATGCCCACCACCCGGGCCCGGCTGTCGGCGAGGGCGCCACCGGAATTGCCCGGGTTGAGCGCGGCGTCGGTCTGGATCACGTCTTCGATCAGCCGGGCGGCGGCCCCACTGCGGGTAGGCAGCGACCGGCCCAGCGCACTGACCACCCCGGCGGTCACCGAGCCCGCCAGCCCGAGCGGGTTCCCGACCGCTACCACCAGCTGGCCGACCACGAGCTCGTCGGCCTCGCCGAGGTCGGCGGGCGGCGGGGTGGCACCGGCCGCCCGGAGCACGGCGAGGTCGGACAGCGGATCTGCGCCGACCACCGTGAACGGCGCCGACGACCCGTCGCCGAATGAGGCGGTACCGGCTTGCGCGCCACCCACCACGTGTGCGTTGGTGAGCAGGAACCCGTCACTGGTGAAGACGACGGCCGAGCCCAGGCTCTCCCCGCTGCGCATGCCGGACCCGGAACGGGGCACACGCAGGCTGGCGACTTTCGGTGTCAGCTTGGCCGCAACACCGGCGACCAGCTGGGAGTAGGCGTCGAGCGGGGGCTGCTCGGCCATTCTCGCCTCCCCAGGTCCTTGCTCTGATTACATCATTACAAGGAACAGATGGCGAGCGGCAAAGCTTCCCGGAGCAAGGGGTCCAGGACGCGGTCTGGCCGGGACGCCCCCGGTGCTGGGGTAGCTGACCCGGCCGGGTGGATCAGGCGCCGCGGGCGATGGCCAGCTCGTCGCAGAACCGGCGGTAGATGGACAGTTCCTGCTCCGCCGGGGTAACCACCAGCCGCCGGGCCGCCTCGGTGATCTGGGCCCGCATCTGCTGCTCGGCCTTCTCGCGCTCGCGCTCGGCAGCGCGCGCCACCAGGCTGATGCAGCCGATGCCGGTCAGCCAGCCCAGCGCGAGCAGGGCCACGACCATGACCGCTACCCAGGGCATCAGCTTCACACTGCTGAACAGCGCGGGTGCGTGCCGGGACGCATGGAAGATGCCCACCACCAGCAGGGTCACCAGCCAGGCCAGGCCGGCCACCGCGGCCCCGAGCAGCAGCCCCTGCCAGGCGGCGACCAGCTTCCACCAGCCGACGGCGCTGTTCTCGGCGGGGAGCGCCGCCCGCACCGCCTCACCGAGGGCGGCCGGGACCGCGTCCACCTGCGCGCGGGCCGCCGCCCGGACGGTGGCCGGCCAGGGCGCGGGCAGGCCCGGCACCGCCTTGTCGGCAAACACGGTGATTGCATTGTCGATGTCGGCTCGCTGCGGGCCGGCCGGCCCGGCCGACAGGCCGCGCAGCTCGTCCCACAGCGCGCCCAGCCTGGCCTTGCGGACGGGATCCCGCCGCAGCAGCCGGCCTGCCAGCCAGGCAACCGGCCAGCCAACGTAGTCGGCCGCCTTCAGTTCCCGCGCGCTCTGCAGTGCCTGGCCGACCCCGGTCACCCCGGCCGCCTGTGCGAACGCCTCCGCCAGCGGTTCCCCGCCATCCGTGGCGGCCGGCGCCGCCGGCTCGCCGGCGTACCCGGCGAACCGCACCGCCAGCGCGTCGACGTCGGCCGAGAGCCGCTCGGTGCTGGCCCGGCGGGCGGTCACGGCCTTGGCCAGCGCCTCCCGCAGGCCATCCAGCCCGGCACCGGTGATGGCGGAGGTGACCAGGACCGGGCTGTCGTGCAGGCCCTCGGTGTCGAGCAGCCGCTGCAGATCGGTGACGCATTCGGTGGTCTGGTCGGAGGTGAGCAGATCGACCTGGTTGAGCACGATGGCGATGACCGAGGAATGGCCGGCCATCGGCATCAGGTAATGGCTGTGCACGGCGGCGTCGGCATACTTCTGCGGGTCGAGCACCCAGACCATGAGGTCGGCCAGCGAGACGAGCCGGTTCACCGAGCCAGACTCTCCTGACAGCACCGAGTCGTGGTCAGGCAGATCCAGCAGCAGCAGCCCGCTCAGCGAGCGCTCTCCCTCATCGAGCGCGCTCGACCGGGCGTACCGGTTACGGTCGCGGACGCCGAGCCAGTCCAGCAGCGGGTCTGCCCCGTCCATCTCCCAGACGCAGGCGTACGTCTCTCTGGTCACCGGGCGGACCACCCCGACCGGCGAGAAGTCAGCTCCGGCCAGCCGGTTGAACAGTGACGACTTGCCACTTCCGGTCCCCCCGGCGAGCACCACAACGGTGTGATCGGCCGACAGCCGCAGCCGTTCCCCGGCCCGGCCGAGCAGGGCTTCTGAGTCCAGCAGCAGTCGCTGGCTGAACCCGTCCTGCCCGCTGCGGGCGAGCCCGATCTGGGTCATCCGGGCCAGCGCGGTCAGCCGGTCGGGCAGCGTGGCCGCGGCGCCCGGACCGTTGCCCGGGCCGTTGGTGGTGGGACCGCCACCCCGCACCGGCAAGCTGGGCAGCCCGGGGGCCTGGCCGGCCCGGCGCGATTCGGTATCGGTCACCTGATCACCTCGAGGGCGTAAGCCGCCTGGTAGAGCTGGACCGCAGCGTCGGCGGCGGGGACCTCGGTGCGCGCGGTGAACTTGCTGAACCGCTGCGTCTCCTCGTCGAAGATGAGCTGGATCCGGTCCAGCAGGTCCGCCCGGGCCCGGCTGGTCACGTCGCGCAGCGGGCCGTTGCCGAGCAGCGAGCTGAGCAGCCGGTGCGGGATAGCGGTCGCGCTCTCGTCCGCCTCGGCTTCCGGCACAGCGCTCCCCATCAGGCCGATCATGAGCAGGGTGGCCAGCGACTCGTCGTCGAAGTCGACCGCCCGGGCGATCGAGCGTTTCGGCACATTCTCCGCGTTCACCAGCCGCAGCACCTGTTCCTGCCAGGAGCCGACATCCCGGGCGGCCCGGGTGGCCAGGCCGGCGGATGCCCGGGCAAGGGCGGCCACCGGATCCTGCGGGCGCGCTGGTATCTCAGCGGCCGGCCCGTCGTCCAGCCCGAAGATCAGCCTGGCGTCGGCCGCGAGCTGGGCGCCGTCCCACTCATCGTCGCTGCCCGCGGCCAGCTGGTCCAGCAGGGCAGCACCTGCGGGCTGGCTGCGCCACCGGCCGACCACATCCTCGGCCGCCCGGTCGGCAACCGAGATGATCAGCGATTCCAGGGCTGTCCGCAATGCCAGCCGGAGCGCCTCCGAGCGGGCCGGGCTGCGGTGGCGGCTCTGCCCGCCGCCGGCCCGTTTGGCCTGCAGCGCACGCAGCAGGTCACCGGTGCCCGCGAAGTCCTGCCAGCGGGCGAGTACCTCGCCCCGGAGCAGGGAGCCATCGGCGGTGGCCGTGCCGATCTCGGCGACCGCCTCCCGGTAAACGCCCACGACCGCGGCGACCAGCTCGCGGTGGGCTGCCGCCTGCGCCTCGACCTGGGCGGCGAGCGTGGGGATCCGGGCGGGGAAGGTGTCCAGCACCCCGCTCATGGTCTGGCTGAGCACCGCAACCCGGCGGTCGGACTGCGCCGCCTCGGTCAGCCACTGCCGGACCGGCTCGGACGTTTCCGGCGGCAGCCTCCCGTCGGTGAGCACGGTCTCCGGGATGAGGAAACGCTGGTGGTGGCTCAGGCCGTTGGCTTCCAGCATCGCGCCGAAGTGGTCGACCAGCTGGGGTGCGACGGGCTGCTGGACCCGGGACAGCACGATCCCGAGTGCGGCATCACGGTCCCGGGCGAGTTGCAGCAGCTCCCAGACGGCGGCGTCGGCGTAGCGGGCACCGGTGGTCATGAACAGCCAGAGGTCCGACGCGTCCAGGAACTGGTGCGCGAAATCACGGTGCGCCCGCACCACCGAGTCAATGTCGGGCGTGTCCAGCAGGGCGACTCCCTTGGGCATGCCCTCATTGGCAGCCAGCACCAGCAGGCCGTCCCGGCCGGACCGGGCGAGGCCTTCCTGGCGGACCCGCGGCACGGTGGGCAGGAAGACGTTCTCCGCAAACCACTCCACATCATCTGGGTGGCAGGCGAGCACCGGGCTGTTCGTGGTGGGGCGCCGGATCCCGGTCATGCTGACCTCGGCCCCGACGATGCTGTTGACGAGCGTGGACTTGCCCGCGCCGGTCGAGCCGACCAGGGCCACCAGCACCGGCTTCCCAGACTCGCGCAGCCGCGGCAGCAGGTAGTCGTCGATCTGGCCGAGCAGCTTGCGCCGCTCCGCCCGTGCCTCCGTCACGCCCGCTGCTTCCAGCGTCAGCTGGACGGCGACGATCGGCTTGCGCAAGGCCAGGATCGCGGACTCGACGGCACTGGCGTTGACCCGGAGCTCTGGCTCGGCGGATCCTGCAGCGGCCGGCCCCGGCTCGCGCGCATCGGCGGCCGGCCCGGGCTCAGCCGGAGCGGCCTCCGGGCCAGGCTCGGGCGGGGCGGCTGACGGCTCAGGCCCGGGCGGCGCGCTCGCGGCCGGCTCAGACTCGGGCGGCGCCGTCACGGCCGGCCCAGACCCGGGCGGCTCTGCCACTGGCGGCACCTTCGCGGGCGGCGGCGCGGACTGGGCGGCCGGAGAACCGGTGCCAGGCACCGTGGCTGCCACGCTCTCGCCCTCGGTCATCGCCGCTCTGTCATCCGCCCGAAAGTCGTTCCAGCCAGCACCGCCGATCACGCCGGGGCAGCTAGCGGCCATCCTTCCGGCCCAGGCCAGTTGCTCACCGGCTGCGCCCGGACCGCTTCCCGGTGCACTGGTAATTATGTACCGCCAGGGCCCGGTACCCGCCCCGATGCCCGAAACACCCCCTGCTATTCCGCACCTTCCGGCACTCCAGGCCGTATCATGCCCGGCGGTCCCGCCGCGCAGGCCGGCTGCGGCCGTGGCAGGAGCCGGTCACGACCCTGCGCCTGCGGTCAGCATGCACCGCTACACTGGCCAGGCACCTCGCTGGGAGCGTTCCGTTGGCGGCACGAGTGCGCGGCATCACGCACTGCCACGGTCACCCGGTGAGGGCAGGTGGCCAGCCGCCCGCCGGTGCCGGGGATCCGCTGCCAGCGCGACTCTCCGGGGCGGGCGGACAGCTCCGGGACGGGTGGTCAGTTCCGGGGTCACTTGCCGGTTTTCGGCTGACCGGGCCACACGGCCCGGTGAAACCCGGTACACCAGGTAGAACGCGGCATCGACGATCACAGATGGAGATTTCATGACGGCTGGGCAGGGTTCCCGGGTGCTCGTGACCGGCGGGGCCGGCTTCATCGGCCGGCGGCTCGTCCGGGCATTGCTGGACAATGGGGCCGAGGTCACCGTGGCCGACCTGCACGAGCCGCCGGTGACCGGGGTCCGCACCGTGCTCGGCGATCTGCGTGATCCGTCGGTCGCCGCGCAGGCGGTCACGCCCGGCACTGACCTCATCGTCCACCTGGCCGCGCTGACCTCAGTGCTGCGCTCCCTGGAAGACCCGGCTGGCACATACCAGACGAACGTCGCGGTCACCGCGGAACTGCTGGAACTGGCGCGCAACCGGGGGGTCGGCTCGTTCGTGCTCGCGTCCACCAACGCGGTGGTCGGCGATGTCGGCTCGGCGGTCATCACCGAGCAGCAGCCCACCCGGCCGCTCACCCCTTATGGCGCGACCAAGGCGGCCGGCGAGATGCTGCTCAGCTGTTACTCGGCGGCGTACGGGCTCGCGGGCAGCGCGCTGCGGTTCTCCAACGTCTACGGCCCGGGCATGGCGGCCAAGGACAGCTTCGTGCCAAGGCTGATGCGGGCCGCCCGGGACGGCCTCGGCGTCCAGGTGTACGGCGACGGCACCCAGGTCCGGGATCTGGTTCATGTGGACGACATCGTGGCCGGGATCCTGCTCGCCTGGCGGACCGGCGCCCGTGGCCCGCTCATCCTGGGCGCCGGCGAGTCCGTCACCGTGAACGACATCATCGCCGCGGCGCGTGCGGTCACCGGTGCGCCGATCCCGGCCGACCACATCCCGGCCAAGCCCGGCGAGATGCCCGCGGTCATCGTGGACATCTCCGCCGCCCGTGCGCTGGGCTATCGGCCCACGCACGATCTCAAGTCCGGCCTGGCCACCGTCTGGCCAGAGTTCGCGCCGCCCAGCGCCCCGGAAGGAACTGCCCAGTGACCAGTGGCCAGCTGGACGACACCGCGATCGACAACGCCGCCGTCGGCGCCTTTTTCGCCGAGTTCGGCAAGACAGCGCGGCAATTGCCGCCGGTCGCGATCGTCATCGCCGCGTTCAACGAGCAGGACGTGGTCGGCCAGGTGATCGAGGCCCTGCCGGCCGAGATCTGCGGCCTGGCCACGGCGATCGTGGTGGTGTCGGACGGATCGGCGGACAAGACCGGCGGGGTGGCCAGGAGCCACGGCGCGCTCGTCTGCGACGTGCCGGTCAACCGCGGCCAGGGCGCTGCGCTGCGGCTCGGCTACCGGCTGGCCCGCGAGGGCGGCGCCAGGTACATCGTGACCACCGACGCCGATGGCCAGTACAACCCGGCCGAAATGGAACGGGTGCTCGCGCCGGTGGTGGCCGGCCGTGCGGACTTCGTCACCGGCTCCCGCAGGCTCGGCAGCCAGGAGACGCACGACCCGGTGCGCCGTCTCGGCACCTGGGTCTTCGCAGTGACCATCAGCACCCTGACCGGTCAGCGCATCACCGACTCCTCGTTCGGGCTGCGTGCCATGCGGGCTGAGGTCACCGCCGCAGTGCGGCTGGAGCAGCCGCAGTACCAGTCGTCAGAACTGCTGATCGCGGTGCTGACGCACGGGTTCCGGGTGGCCGAGGTGCCCGCCACCATTCACAAACGGAAGGTCGGCGAGAGCAAGAAGGGGCACAACGCCGTCTACGGGCTCAAATACGCCGGCGTGGTGGCCGGCACCTGGTGGCGCGAGCGTCAGCGACGGGTGCCGGCCTCCGGCCGTGCGCCCGAATCCGCGGACGCGCGCGGGCCCCGGCCGGCCGGTCGTTCCGCGGCGTCGGACCAGCCAGGCGAGCTGCCCAGCCGGGCCCCGGACCCATTGGCCGCCAACGGCTCCGGGCGCACCAGCTTCCCCGGGCCGGCCATTTCGGACTCGACGACCTCAAGGGCCGACGGCCCCGGCTCGGACCCGCGGTCGGCGAACAGCAGGTAGTGGAAGATCATGAACCTGGCGATGAACGTCAGCGCGTTGGCGATCAGGTAGGCGCCGTCCACGATCAGGACCCGCTGCCAGTGGCTCTTCTCGGTCGACAGCGCCCAGACACTGGCGTAGTGACTGGTCAGCCCGAGCACAGTCCATGCGCCCAGTGACACTACATAGAACGGCAAGGTTTCCTTGAGCAGGTGCGGCCTGCCCTTGCGTTCCCAGGCCCACCGGCTCAGCACATAGCTGACCACCGCGCCGGTGATGGCCCCGAGGACCCCGGACAGGCCCGCGGACAGGTGGAACACTCCCAGCAGCAGGTTGAGCATGAAGATGCTCGATGCCAGTGACGCGATCGCCACCAGCACGAACCTCATGAACCGCTTGCCGGCCGGGGTGCGGAACCTGTCCCGCACGGACGTGACCATCCTGGGCGGCGCTGAAGTCATGTGTTTCCTATGCGTTGCGGGTGGCCGGTAACCATCCGGTCATCTACACAGTACGGGAGCCACCGGGAGCCAGAGACGGGGCAGGTTCCGGGCTCGCCTGCCCACGCTACCGTGACCAGTGCTCTCCCGCAGGCAATGCACGCCGCTCGCCGCCAGGAATCTCCGGTGGCACAGCCGGGGACCCCGCTAACGGCCGCGGCCGGCATCTTCCCGGCCACCGGCACTTTCCCAGCCACCGGCGCTGCCCGGGCTGGCGTGCCACAGCAGCCGGGGCGGGGATGCCACCGGCCCGCCCGGGCCCCCGGTTTCCGCATAGCGGGACAGGGCAAAGCCGTTTGGCAAAATGATCGGGGCCGCCGCCGGGGTGCCGGCCGCCACCCCGCCACCTGGCACGTACCCGGCCCGCATCCCCCCCCGCACCGCACCCAACCCGCCCGCGGCGT
>Ga0306920_100010577_pt1 | contig 12386 bp, 8 predicted proteins | sample flu12Cox44000170_FD_204666 | JGI IMG/M metagenome (GOLD analysis project Ga0306920, IMG submission 204666) | Lab enrichment of tropical soil microbial communities from Luquillo Experimental Forest, Puerto Rico - flux4day.12C.oxic.44.000.170 (v2)... | ecosystem: Environmental > Terrestrial >...
GGATGAGCCAGGGGCGGAGCAGCGCTTCGACCGCAGGCTCGCCGAGCCACCCCAGCGTCAGCGAGGCGAGCGTGATCCCGAGCTGGCTCGCCGAGAGATAAGCAGGGAGCTGCTTCGTGACGCCGAGCAACACGCGGGCCCGGTGCCCCCCGGCGCGGGCGAGCTGCTCGAGCCGCGTGGGGCGGATCTTCACGAACGCGAACTCCGACGCGACGAAGAAGGCGTTGGCCAGGACCACCACCGCCGTGATGAGGAGGGCGACCGTCGGGTGCATGGGCCCCGAGGATCGCACAGCGTCGGGGCCGAATCTAAGCGCGTGAGGGTAGGCCGGCTTTGCAGGCCTACCCTCATCGCGGGAGGTCTGGAACCCTCCCAGGGTTCCCGAGGAGCGACAGCCGCCCCGCGGCAGGTCCCGGAAACGTTGGGCCGGGGGGGCCAACTCCTGGTAATGTCGCGCGGTTATGGCTGGAACTAAGTTCACGGCGGTCGCCGTCGCGCTGGGCGCTGCGCTCGCCGCGGCGGGGACCGCGTCGGCGCAGGGAGTGTCTTCGGCAGCTTGCGGGACGGAGAACCTGCTCGCAGGGCGGCTGCCCTCCGGCCGCCAGGACATGCGCGGCGATCTCCGGCTACCGACCGACGGCAACGTGGCCCCCGAGGGGGCGCAGTGGGACGCGCCGGTGGGCGTGTTCTTCGACACCGCCGCGGGGAGCATCACCTGGGATCTCGGCATGGTGCGGCCGGTGTCCGCCTTCTTGATCCAGGCCGACGCCAACGACACCTACAAGATCTTCGGCGCCGAGGCGGACACGCCGTCGGCCTACAAGCTCCTCGTCGAGGTCGACAGCGTCGTCGCCACCGGTCACGGCCTGCGCACACGCACCGTGACCATCGACCCGACGCCGGTCCGCTACTTGCGGGTCGGCGAGCCGCTCGGCGACGGCGCCTACTCGATGTCCGAGTTCCAGGCCTACTGCCGCGCCCCCAGCCCGTTCCCGCCCAAGCTCCCGGTCGTCGACGCGCCCGCCGCCAAGGTGGTCGAGGCCCCCTGGTACGATTTTTACTGGTTCGAGAACGACGCCAGCGCGCGCTTCGAGATGGCGCTGGCGCTGCTCGCCTGCGCCCTGCTCGGCTGGGGGGTCTGGCTCGAGAACCGGGGGCGGCCGAACGAGCACCGGAAGCTGCGCGACCGGCTGCTGGCGCTGGTGGGGCTCATCTCGTTCGCCTGCTACTTCAACTTCGGCCTGTTTCACTTCAGGAACTACGTCCACCAGTGGGACACGTTCCACTACTACGTCGGCTCGAAGTACTTCAACGAGCTGTCCTACGATCGGCTGTACGAGTGCGTCGCCGTCGCTGATTCAGAAGAGCCGGGGCTGCGCCGCCGCGTCGAGCTGCGCAAGGTGATGAACCTGCGCACCAACATGATGGAGGGGACGGAGCAGATCCTCGCCCACCCCGAGCGCTGCAAGGACCACTTCACCCCCGAGCGCTGGGCGATGTTCAAGCACGACGTCGCGCACTTCCGGGGCAAGCACGACGTCAAGCGCTGGGAGGAGGCCCAGACCGATCACGGGTTCAACGGCTCGCCGGTCTGGACCATCATGGGCAAGACGCTCGCCAACCTGTCGCCGGCGAGCGACTCGCAGATCGACTTCCTCACCAAGATCGATCCGCTCTTCATCTTCGGGCTGACGTTCATGAGCCTGTGGGCGTTCGGCTGGCGAACGACCTGCGTGGCGCTCGCCGTGTTCGCGACCAACTTCCCGTCGCGGTTCTACTGGACGGGCGGCGCCTTCCTGCGCTGGGACTGGCTGTTCTACTTCGTGGGCGGGATCTGCCTGGTCAAGAAGGACAAGCCGCTGCTCGGCGGGTTCTTCCTCGGCTACTCGACGCTGCTGCGCATCTTCCCGATCTTCACCTTCATCGGGCCCATCCTGGTGCTCATCCGGCAGCTGTGGGGGAAGCACGAGGAGGACAGCCCGGCCTGGGAGATCTACGGCTGGCGCCGGCGCCCGGGCAGCGAGGAGCTGTCGCCGGAGGGCGACGCGGACGACAAGGCCCGCGACAAGGTCGCCGGCGAGGTCGCCGAGGAGGCCGAGGAGAAGGCCGCGTCCGGAAAGGCGGCACGCAAGGCCGTCGCCTACAAGACGGCCTGGGAGAAGGACGCCGCCGAGCAGGCCGAGGACGAGGCCAAAGCGGCCGAGGCCGCCGCGGACGCGGCCGAGGACGAGCCCGAAGGCGGCGAGGAGAACGACGACGGCGAGGCGCCTCTGCTCAAGATCTACAAGCCTCAGCCGGCCGGCTCGCTGCGCGAGCTCCTGGCTCGCGTCGACCGCCGTCTCATCATGATTCTCGCCGGCGGGGCGCTCGCGCTGGCGATCCTGTTCCCGATCAGCCTCGTCACGTCGAGCGGCATGGACGGCTATCACGCGTTCGCCTTCAACACCAACAAGCACAAGGAGACGCCCCTCACCAACTACATGGGCCTGCGCACGGTCGTGATCTACACGCCGTCGGAGGCGGGGCGCGTGCTCAAGAACGATCGCCTCGAGGATCCGTGGGGGACGTGGAAGAAGACCAAGCTCGCCACCTTCCACCGGCGCGCGGTGCTCTATCTGGCGTTCGTCGTCGGGTTCATGGTGATCCTGTTCGGAGCGCTGCGCGACGCCGAGCCCTGGGTCGCCTGCGCGATGGGCGCGATGATGATGGCCGTCGGGGTCGAGCTCACCTGCTACTACTACTCGTTCCTGTTCGCGGTCACGTTCCTCTACTACAAGCGGCACGAGGTGGGCGCCATCTTGCTGGGCGTGACGGCAGCGACCGGCTTCATCGACTGGGCTCCCACGAAGTACCTGCCCGACACAGGCTTCTGGGCGAACATGAAGATGTCCCAGTGGCTCGATGAGCAGTACATGTGGATGTCCGTCGCCACGCTGGCCGGCTTCGTCTGGATCATGTACCGCTTCGGTTATCTGCCGACGCCGGCCATCGGCGAGGCCGAGCGCGCCGCCGCCACACCGAAGCGATCGGCGCGGAGCACGGGCCCGCGGCGCACGGGCCCCGGGAAGCCGCGCAACGCCCGCCGGCGCTAGCTAGCCCGAAACGAAACGAGGGCCACCGGCGCGTGGCCGGCAGCCCTCGTGGTGAGACGGCGTTGCCGCGTTGCCGCTAGCGGCGGCCGCGCTTCTTCGCCTTGCCCTTCTTGGCCGCTTTCTTCTTGCCGGCCTTCTTCTTGGGCGCCTTCCGCGCCGACTTCTTGGCCGCCCGGCGCTTCTTGGAGGCGCCCCGGCCGGCCTTCTTGCGCTTCTGGCCGCCGACCGCGCGCTTGGCGCGGGCGACGTCGCCGTCACGGTCGACGAAGTAGATGTAGTTCGTGTCCATCTCGAACCCACCGTCCGCGACCTTCTCCGGGCGCCCCTTGGGCACGCCGGGCTGCTTTCGCTGAACCTTCCAGACGCCTCCATCTTTCACGTAGTACATGAAATCCTTCTCACGCCCGATACCCAGCTTTGCGACTTTCTCCGCCATCTCGGCAGCCCTCCGTCAGAAAGTTTGCGAAAAACTCGGGTCATCGTATCGGGGGCCACGATCCTGTCAAGAGGGTTGTCCCGCGCTCCGACGGAAAAACTCGGGGTTTTTGGGCCTTCCGTAGCCGCGGGTTGGGAGTGACGCGGGTTCCGGATACGTCACTACGGGCGGCGCGACGCGACGTTCCGGCGACCGGGCGCGCGGGCCAGGTAGACGTGCTGTTCGGTCTCGCCGTCGAGCGGGCGCCCGTCGAATCCGCCCCACGTCCCGACGAGGCGGAAGCCCGCTCGGGCGAGCAGCGCCTCCACCTCCTCGGGCGCGAGCAGGCGGTGCGCGAGCTCGACCCGCCTGACGGGCCCGTGGGGCCGGCCCCGCCCGTCGAGGGATTGATAGTGGAACGTCATGGCCAGGACGCGCCCCCGCAGGCGGTGCGTCTCCCAGGTGAGCGTCGGGCGGCCGGTGGCGGGGTGGCGGAACCGCGTCGGCGCCCAGCGCGCCGCCGGGTCGCGAGCCAAGAAGCTCGCCGCGGGGGCGAAGGTGTCGAAGGCCAGCCACCCGCCTGGACGCAGCGCGCGAGCCACGCCCGCGAAGAACAGGTCGAGCTCTCCGTCGGTGTGGAGGTGCTGGAGGCTGTGGAACGCCGCCACCGCGAACCCGAAGCGGCGCCGGAATCCGAGGGCCCGCAGGTCGCCGCGCACCAGGAGCGCGCGCCGCCGCAGAGGGGGCCCGAGGCGGCCGACACGCGCCGCGGCGCGCGCCAGCATCGGCGCGGAGCGCTCGACGCCGACGACGGTCCGGCCGGCGCGGATTAACGGAGCGAGCAGTCGCCCCGTCCCACAGGCGAGATCCAACACCGGGCCCGGCTGGTGGTCTGCCAGCGCCGCGTAGAACCGGACGTCGTCGCGGCGCCGGCGGTACTCCCAGTCGTAGAGCACCGGATCATCGAAGGGATCGCGCGGACGGGACATCCAGCGCTAATCTAGTCGGACGATGAGCGACGCGATCGTGCTTCTGTCGGGTGGGATCGATTCGGCGACCGCCCTGGCCATGACCCGGGCCACCGGCCGGCGCTGCCACGCGCTCTCCTTCCGCTATGGCCAGCGCCACGCGGTCGAGCTGGCCGCCGCGGCCCGGGTGGCGGCCGCGCTCGGCGCGCTGTCGCACGAGATCATCGACCTCGACCTCCGGGCCATCGGCGGCTCGGCGCTGACCAGCGACATCGCGGTCCCCAAGGGGCGCGACGAGGCGGAGATCGGCGCCGGCATCCCCGTCACCTACGTCCCCGCCCGCAACACCATCTTCCTGGCCTACGCCATCGCCCTCGCCGAGGTGCGCGAAGCCTCGGAGATCGTCGTCGGCGTCAACGTGCTCGACTCCTCCGGCTACCCGGACTGCCGCCCGGAGTGGCTGGCGGCGATGCAGGAGGTGGCCCGCCTCGGCACCAAGGCCGGCGTCGAGCGCCGCCCGGTCACCATCCGCGCGCCGCTCATCAAGATGACCAAGGGCGAGATCATCCGAGCCGGCGTGAAGCTGGGCGTGGACTACGGCCTCACCCACTCCTGCTACGACCCGACGCCGTCGGGCGCCGCCTGCGGCGCTTGCGACTCCTGCCAGCTCCGCCGGCGCGGCTTCGAGGCCGCCGACGTCCCCGATCCGACCCGCTACGCCTGAAGGTCGATCGCGTCGGGCGAAGGCGGCTTCGCCCCCTGAGCCCATCGCGGGAGGTGTGGAACCTCTCAGGGTTCCACATTTCTAGTCGTCCCGGTTCCAGGGGCCGCCGAAGGTCCCGGTGCCGTAGAAGGCGGGGCGGAGCTGCGGGCCGACCAGGTTCCGGACCGCGGCGGCGAGCGCGCCGAGGTCCATCACCAGGGTGGAGGGCACTGGCGCTGGGGCGCGGGGCGCGGGTGTGCCGCCGGGTCCGCGCCCGTGGCGGCGGCCGCGGTCCCGGTCCCGATCCCGGTCCCGATCCCGCGCCTCGAACATGGGGGCCGGCGACTCCGGGATCTCGAGCTCTTCGGGCTCCTCGGGCCCCTCGCCGAGGACGGTTCCCTCGGCGATGATGGGGCGGCCGGCGAGCGGGGGGTCAGCCATCTCGGCGTCGGAGACGATCTCGGCGAGGCGGAGCGCCTCGTCGAGGTACTCGCGAGCCATCGTCCGCGGCCGCTTCCGGCGCGGGTTGCGCGACGGGAGGATCGACCGGATGGCGAGCAGGATCTGGCGCGCGAACTCGCTGTCGCGCCGCGACGGACGCAGCCGGTCCAGCGCCGTCGCGATGGCGTCGCTGACGAGCCGCCCCACGTCGCGCACCCCGTTGCTGTCGGGGTCGAGCGCGTCGCGCAGCCGCGGCAGCACCAGCGCCGCCAGCAAGAGCGCGTTCGTGGGCGGGACCGGGCGGCGCTCCGTCGAGCGATCGACGGCCGCCAGATAGCCCCAGAGGCGGGCGCGCTGGAGGACCGCCTCGGCGTCGGCCGGCTCGCCGCGCAGGCCGCGCGCCAGGTCGGGCGCCAGCAGATCGAGCAGCTGCGTCTCGACGAGCAGCTCCATCGACCGCTTGGCGGCGCCGGCGCGCAACAGCCGATAGAACTCCTCGGAGACGCGCGACTGGGCGCACTTCGCGATCTCCTCCCGGTGCTCGATCATCCGCCGGTAGGTCTCGGGCTCGATGGTGAGGTCGCAGCGCGCCGCGAACTTCACCGCCCGCAGGATCCGCACCGGGTCCTCGCGAAAGCGGATGTCGGGATCGCCGATCGTCCGCACCACGCGGGCCTCGAGGTCGGCGATGCCGCTGACGTAGTCGATGACCTCCTTGGACTCGAGGTCGTAGAACAGGCCGTTGACGGTGAAGTCGCGCCGACGGGCGTCCTGCTCGGGCGTCCCCCAGACGTTGTCGCGGCGGATGAGCAGGTCGCCGCTCTCCGTCTCCGATGGGTCGCTGTCGTCGTCCTCCATCTCGCGCGGGTTGGCGCGGAACGTGGACGTCTCGATGATCTTCGGGCCGAAGAAGATGTGCGCCAGCTTGAACCGCCGGCCGATGATCCGGCAGTTCTTGAACAGCTTCTTGATCTGGTCGGGCCGGGCGCTGGTGACGACGTCGAAGTCCTTGGGCTTGCGGCCGAGCAAGAGGTCGCGGACGCCGCCGCCGACGAGGTACGCGGCGTGCTCGTATCGCCTCAGCCGCTGGACGACCTTCGCGGCGTCGGGATCGATCTTCTCAGGCGCAATCTGCATTGCGCGTAGGGGTAACACACCAAGGCCGTGAAATCACCGCGAAAAGCGGCCTGGGCCGCTCACTCGGCGGTCGACGGCGGGAGCGTGGCATCCGGATCTTCGTCGAGCCCGCCCTTCTTTTTGGGCGCTGGCTTGGGCGTCTCGGGCACATCGGCGGCGGCGGGCGCCGCTGTCGGCGCGTGCCGTTTGTCGGCGTGGGTCCCCCGGCGGCGGGGGCGGAGGTCGCTGCCGGTGGCGGCCGGGGGCGGCGCGAGCGCCGCGCTCGGCTCGGCGTTGCCGTGCCGGGGCGGGGGCGTGTCGCCGAGCGGCGGATCGCTCGCGGGAGAGGGCTTGGCGGCGGGCGCGGCCGCGGGTGGGGCTTCGGCGACGCTCGGCTCGGCCGCGGCCTTGGGCGCCGTCGGGTCCGCCGCTGCGGCGGCCGCCGGCGCGGCGGCCGGCGGGGCGCCGGGCGGCGGGGCGCTGGGCGGCGGCGCGCCCGTCGGCCGCGGGCTGACCGGCTCGGCGGGCAGGACGGGCACCGGGGAAGACGCCGCGGCGTCGTCGGAGCGGTAGTAACGGTAGGCGAGGGCGCCGCCGCCGCCGAGCAGCGCGGTCCCGATGAGCGCGCCGATCACGCGCCCGTAGGTCTTCTTCCCGAGCGGCGGGATGGTCTCCGTGCGGAGCTCGGGCTCGTTCGATGGGAAGGGCGAGCGGCGAGCCGGCGGGGGCCCCATCGGGTACGAGTGCGTGCTCGGCACCGACGGCGCCTGGTAGCGCACCAGTTGCTGCGTCGCCGCCGGCTTGGGCGGCGGCGTGTAGACCGGACCAGACGAAGGCCCCGAAGGCTCGTCGGTGTCGATCGGGATGTGCAGATCGGGCAGGTGCACCATGTGGCCGAACATGGTGCCGCGCAGGTTGTCGATCTGGCCGACCGGCTGTTGCTGCCCCGGGGGCTCGTCGCCGATGCTGTGCCCCATCGCCGTCGGGCGCTGGTGGGGCATGCCGATCTTCGTCGGCTCGGACGAGTCCATGTCGGCGACCAGCTCCGACACCTCGCCGATCGGATCGGGCGGCGCCAGCGCCGGTGGACCGGAGCCGACGGCCGTCGTCCGCTCGAGGGAACGCAGGCGCTTGAGCCCCTCGGCGACCTTGTCGTCATCGACGACGGTGGGGCCGGAGTAGACGCCGCGGATGTCGCCGTCCTCTCCCTCCTGCGCGTCCGGGTTGCGCGCGGGCACGGCGTCAGCCGCGCCATCACGGCCGACGGGCGGGATGAGCTTGTCGAGGTCGTCGACCCCGATGCCGCTGAAAGTCTTACCCGCCATCGAACAGCGGAATTTTAGCGGAGATCACCGGAAACACCCACCGTTCATCCTATACTGGCGCCGAGGTAGGTCGGTATGCGCGTCTGCTTCGTGGTCAACAGCCCCCGCACGCAGAAGCCGACCTACACTACCCTTCACCTGGCGTTTTCTGCCCATCGGCGGGGGCACGACGTGGCCTTAGCCTCCGTCGACGCTTTCTCGCAAGGGGAGGGCCCGGATCTCGTCGCCGAGGTGGTCCGGCCGAAGCCCGGACGCCTCCGCGATGCCGCCACCTATGCGCGGGCGCTGACCGCGGCCGATGCCCCCCGCGAGGACGCGCGGCTCGTCGACTTCGACGTCATCTTCCTGCGCAACAACCCGAGCGCGGGGGCGGCCGAGGGTGATCCTTTCAACCCGGCGCTCGACTTCGGACGCCGGCTCAAGCAGCTCGGCGTGCTGGTGGTCAACGACCCCGACGGGCTGTCGCGCGCGGGTTCCAAGATGTACCTCGCGGGCTTCCCGGTCGAGATCCGGCCGAAGACGCTGGTCACGCGCTCGGTCGAGCGCGTGCGGGCCTTCCTGCGCGAGCTGGACGGACCGGCGATCATCAAGCCGCTGGCGGGGTTCGGCGGGCAGAACGTCTTCTACGTGGCGCGCGGGCAGAGCGCGAACCTGCAGCAGATCGTCTCCACGGTGCGGCGCGCGGGCTACGTGATCGCGCAGGAGTACCTGCCGGCGGTGGCCAAGGGGGACAAGCGTGTGCTCCTGCTCGGGGGCGCGCCGCTGCGGGTGGGGAGCACGGTGGCCGCCTACAAGCGGATGCGCCCCAAGGACGACATCCGCAACAACATGCACGTGGGCGGATCGCGGAAGCCGACGGACTTCAGCGACGCCGAGCAGCGGATCTGCGACCTCTTGCGCCCGCGGCTGGTCGCCGACGGCCTCTACTTCGTGGGCGTCGACCTCGCGGGCGACAAGATCCTCGAGATCAACGTGTTCGCGCCGGGCGGCGTCGCCAACATCAACGCGCTCTACGACATCGACGTCGGCACGGCCGTGATCCGCGACCTCGAGCGCAAGGTGGAGCTGCGCGGCGTCTACCGCGAGCCGATCCCGCCCCACGTGTTCATGCGCGCGTGACTACAGCTGCAGGTGCAGCGGGAGGTGCTTCTCGATCGACTCCGTGGCTCCGTCGGCGACGAGGTGCCAGATGTGCCGGAGCTGGGCCTCGATGACCGTCCCCTCGTCCTCGTCGTCCTCCTCTTCGTCTTCCTCGTCCTCGTCGTCCTCCTCGGCGTCGACGTTCAGCTCCTCGCGCATCTCCTCGAGGACGTCGAGCAGCGCCTGGGACGACGCGACGCGGAAGTCGCCGACGGTGACCCGCCCCTCGAACTCGAGGGGGACGTAGATCTCGGCCCCGAGATCGTGGGCGTCGAGCCGGTCCAGAAATTCGGTCAGGGCCTCCTCGGACAGCCGGGCGGCGATGGTGTGGGACGCGTGCTCGTCGGCCTTGTCGAACGCCGGGGCGCCCGCCTCGGTGAGGAGCTTGCCGAGGGTGCGCACCTCGTCCTCGTCCAGGCGATGTCCAAGCGGGGCCAGCTCAATCTCGGCCATGGCCTTACCGTGCAACACGCCCCGACCGACGTCAATGCCGGCTCCCGAGACGATCGCGTATTTGCTAATCTGCAGTCGTGCCGCCGGGCATCGCCCAAGCCTTCGCGTCGGCCCGTGAGCGGGCCGGCGCCGCCGTGCGCGCGGGCGGCAGCGGCATCGAGGCGGCCCGCGCGCTGTCGCGCGAGGTGAACCGGATCATCATCGACGTCGCCGGGCCCGAGGTGGCGAAGTGCCGGACGCCGGTGGCGATCTTCGCGACCGGCGGCTTCGGGCGCGACGAGCTGGCGCCGTACTCCGATCTCGATCTCCTGGTCTTGTGCGCGAAGACGCCCGGCGCGGAGGTGCAGCAGCTGGCCGAGGCGATCCTCTACCCGCTCTGGGACGCCAAGGTCGACGCCGGCCACGCCGTGCGGTCGTACGATCAGGCGCTCGCGCTGCCGGCGACCGATCTGGCGGCGGCCACCGCGCTGCTCGACGCGCACTTCATGACCGGCGACGAGAAGCTGGCCGGAAAGTTCCTCGACGCCTTCCGGGCCCGGGTGGCCAAGACCGCGGCCGAGGACTTCGTGGCCCGGCTGCGCGCCGAGCAGAAGGAGCGCCACAGCCGCTTCGGCGACACCATCTTCCTGCTCGAGCCCGATCTGAAGAACGGCCCTGGCGGCATGCGCGATCTCTGCGTGGGGCGCTGGGCGGCGATGGCGCGCTTCGGCACCTCCGACCCCGCCGAGCTGCAGCGCCAGGGGGTGATGACCGGGCGGCTCGCCCAGGCGTTCACCGCGGCCACCGAGTGGCTGCTGCGCGTTCGCATCATGATGCACGCTTCGGCGGGGCGCCGGCAGGACCACCTGCGCTTCGCCTTGCAGGAGGCGATCGCCCCCGTCATGTGCCCCGACGCCCGCGACCTCGGCGGCGTGATCCGCCCCGCCGTCCACCCGGCGGTCGAGGCGCTCATGCACCAGTACCACGCGCACGCCAAGCTGATCCGGAACGAGACCGAGCGGCTCCTGCAGCGGGCCTCGGCGCGCGAAGAGACGCGGCGAAAGACGCAGCCGGTGATCCCGCTCTCCGGCGGCCTGGCCGATCCCAACTTCGTGGTGCGCGAGGGGGCGCTGGAGCCGATCGATGCGGCGCTGTTCGAGAGCAAGCCGTCGGAGATGGTCCGGATCTTCCAGGTGGCCATCGCCTTCGACCTCACGCTCTCGCTGCGTACGCGCGAGCACATCGCCGAGCTCGCCGCCTCGCCCGCGGCGGCGCTGCGCGACGACCCGGAGGCGGGTCGCCGCTTCGTCGAGCTCGTCTGCGACGGGACCGACCGCGCCAACCCGTCACGGCTCGAGCAGATGCAGGACCTCGGCCTGCTCGAGGCCATCATGCCCGAGTGGCAGCCGTCGACGGGCCGCGTGCAGCACGACATCTATCACGTCTACACCGTCGACCAGCACGCGCTCTACGCGGTGGGCCGGCTGCACGCCCTCGGCCGCGGCGAGCACGCCGCCGCCTTCCCCATCCCGAGCGACACCGCCAAGCAGGTGACGCGACCGGTGGCGCTGGCGATGGGGACGCTGCTCCACGACGTCGGCAAGCCGTACGGCAGCCCCCACAGCGAGATCGGCGCCGGGCTGGCGGTGGCCATCTGCCGGCGCCTGGGCATCGAGGAGCAGGACGTCCGGCGCGTGGACTTCCTGGTCAAGCAGCACCTCGTCATGGGGCAGATGTCGCAGCGACGCGATCTCGACGACATGGACATGATCTCCGACTTCGCGCGGCTCTGCGGCGACGAGGAGAACCTGCGCGAGCTCTACCTGCTGACGTTCTGCGACCTCGCCTCGGTGGCCCCCGACGCGATGTCGAGCTGGAAGGAGACGCTGCTCGGCGAGCTCTACACGAAGACGCTGGCTTTTCTCCGCCGCGGCCGGGATCTGCTCGGGGCCGAACGCGCCGAGACCGTGGTCGAGCGGCAGCGGGCGGCGGCGCGGCTGCTCGGCGAGGAGAGCCAAGGCGCGCCGGCGCCGCCCCTGGCGTCGCTGTTCGCGGGCTTCCCGGCCCGCTACTTCGTCGAGAACACCGAGGCCCGCATCGCCGCTCACGTGCGACTGGTTCGCGCCCGGCGGCTGGCGGGAGCCAGCTCGCTCATCGAGGTCACGCACGACGCGCGGCTGGCGATCACCGAGATGACGCTGGTGGCCCCCGACACGCCGGGCCTCCTCGCCGAGGTGGCGGGCGTGCTCTACGCCAACCGGATCGAGGTCGTCGACGCCGCCATCTACTCGCGGCAGGAGGCTGACGTGACGGACACGCCGGAGGCGCTCGACCTCTTCCGCGTGCGCGACACGGTCGGCCGTCCGGTGACGGACGAGGCGCGCTGGAAGAAGGTCCGCGCCGATCTCGACGGCGTGCTCACCGGCCGGATCAAGTCCGAGGTGCTGGTCGCCGCCCGCCCGCGCACCGAGTCCGTCGCCGCCTGGCGCACGCCGGCCGTCCCCCCCGAGTGCAAGATCGACAACGACGTCAGCCGCGACTTCACCGTCGTCGAGGTGATCGCCGAGGACCGCCCGGGCGTGCTCTACGCCATCACCCGCACGCTGTTCATGGACGGGCTCGACATCCACCGCTCGAAGATCGCCACCGAGGCCAACCGGGCCATCGACGTCTTCTACGTCCGGGACAAGGCGACGCTGGTGAAGATCACCGACCCCGCCCGCGTCAAGCGGTTGCGCGACACGCTGCTCGGTC
>Ga0306920_100010578_pt1 | contig 12385 bp, 9 predicted proteins | sample flu12Cox44000170_FD_204666 | JGI IMG/M metagenome (GOLD analysis project Ga0306920, IMG submission 204666) | Lab enrichment of tropical soil microbial communities from Luquillo Experimental Forest, Puerto Rico - flux4day.12C.oxic.44.000.170 (v2)... | ecosystem: Environmental > Terrestrial >...
CGGTGACCTCCTCCCAGAGGGTGCGTATATTCAGGCATCGTCCACCTGCACCTAGTAGCACGCAAAGGCGTAATGAAAGGGAGAAGTGTGCGCATCGTGTGCGCACAACGGCCTTCATGGGCACGGATATGCGCGCGGCGGACCGCACTGCCCGGGCCTGGGCTTCATTCCGTGGGATTACCCGGCCAGCGTCGTTTGGAGGAGCTACGCGGCGCCCATGGCCCGCCGACTGTGGGCAGGTCGCCGGGCCACCGTAGCATCACCGGTCATCCGGCGTTGCGGCCGATCCCTTGTGCCCGGCGGCCCTCGGACCACCGGTGACCGCGCCGACGTGACCGGGGCCTCCGCAACCCGGCCACCGTGACCGAGCCACCGTGACCAGGCTGTTGCGGCCCGCCTGCCGTAACCGGTCACAGAAACACCCTCGGAGACATCCAGCCAGAAGCCACTGCCTTCCCGCCGCTGCTAATATGAGGCGATATCCGCGTTTCATGACGCGTAGGAAGCGCTGCGGTTCTGTATGAGACGGACGGAAACCATTTGCCACCGGTACCCGTGTATGTGCCAAAGAGGCGGCCGGATGACACCGAGCCGTGGATTGCATTTGGCTCTGGCCAGCTGGAATATCAGCGCTGGATCCCGGAGATCTGCGGAATCTGCTGCCTGAAGATGGTTGGTGACACCATTGGCGTCACTAACAACCTGAACCTCTATCAGCTTACTATGATGGCCGCGGCGAACGGCACGTTCATAGTGAACGGGCACGGCACCATCGAGGGTGCATTTCATTATCCCCTGGCCGCGCTGGCGGAGAGCCTCGGCATACGCTGTCGCGTCATGAGGACGCTCGGCATCGGAGAGATCACCGAGGCGCTAGCCCAGGGAATGTACGCGATCCTGTCCATCAATGCCGCGAAGATTGACAGCTCTCGGCAGGGTGGTCATTTGGTGCTCGTATACGGGTACGACGAGCCTGCAGGCTCCTTCTTGCTTCATGACTGTTCATCGATGATGCGGCCGGACGGGTGCGGCGTGGGCATCTCCGCGGACGCGCTGGCAAGGATCTCGAACAACAAGGGCCTTGTCGCGGGCTGGGCCGTCAACATCTGATATTGCGAGTTCACCCGCCAGAGCCTAGAGGCGCGGAGTGCCAGAAGAATACAACTCCGGAGTTCGGCTCTATAAGCGAGTCGTTTTCGCCGATCTCGACCGACAGTTCACTAAGGTCGAAGCCGCCCGGATGCTCCCATGACGGGGTCTGGCCAAGAAAGCGCAGTGCGTGTGGTTGCCCGGCGCACTGCGGATCGGTCACCATCGTGATCTCGGCACGCCCGGCCACCGCGTAAGCTCCAAGCATGACGGGGTACATCGTCAGGTCTGCCGGGTAGGGCAGGCATGCGGTGAGCCTGATTTCCGCGGCTGGAACCTCTTCGTTGTCAAATTGATAGATTTGCCCGCCCGCATCGCTGCTCTGAATCTTTGCCTGTTCAAACGTTTGGCTGTTGGCGGCCTTGAAGCGGAGGCCCGGCTTTCGACCCTGCAAGGCGGACATTGCGATGGCGAGCTTTTCGGCGCCAACCGGCACCAGCTCCCGGAAGATGCATTCGCCGCGCGTGTAAGCCTCCACGAGATTCTCCTCGTCCGAGGCGATCACGACGCTGGCTTGCGCCGGCAGGCGTCCCACCCAGCCAAGGCTCAGATCAAGCCGGTGGCAGTCTTCGGTCAGGCCGCTGTGAAGATCGATCCGCATCGTGAACGAGGTGCGAGTAGCGGTGTTATCCCGGAACGACTCGTTGACGAACGCCCGCACGTCACGTTTATGGGCGGCGCTCAGGCGGCGGAAGCGGGTAAGCATATCGAGGACGTCACGGTTGGTCCCGCATCTGTCGTCAACCGAGGCGGACACGATCTCCTGGTCACCCAGCTCATCGGCGAGCGCCTTGATGAACCTCTCATCCGACGGGGTCGACTCACCAGATAGCCACCGTGGGAGCGTGGTCCGGTCATAGGTCCGTGTGTCCCGCATAGCGTTCACGCGGTCGAAGGCTCCCTTGAGGCGACCCCCCTCCGCGTGGCGCGCCAGCACGACGGGAAGCCGCTTCGGGGGCTGCATCGGCATGGGCTATAACTCGCCAACTTACAGGCAAAGATCGCAGGCAGGACCGCTCCCATGAAGGGTAGCATCCAAAGAAGCACTTACGCTTCCGTTCCGTAATGTCTGGTATTGTTCGCCATAGGGCCAATGGCACCACTCAGCCGGATAAGTTCACAAATCCGGCGGCAGTCATTGCAACTGCGCGTATCACAGCCGCGCCCGATGGCATCGCTGCCCGCGAGCGGTCAGTGCGCCGCGGGAGCGGCTGGAAGCTTGCCCAGGAAGCGCTCGATCCGGGCCAGTGCCTCCTCGAGTTCCGATAGCGCTGTCGCATAGCAGCACCGAACATATCCCTCGCCCGATGTGCCGAAGACATCACCAGGAACCACGGCAACGTGCTCGTCGTAAAGGAGCCGTTCGGCGAATTCCTGGGAGGTCAGACCGGTGCTGCTAATGGAGGGGAACGCATAGAATGCCCCGCCGGGCTCCGGGCAGTCCAGGCCGGCTTCGCAGAGGCCCTTGACAAAGATACGGCGGCGGCGGTCATAGTCGGCAATCATTTCATCCGCGTCAGCTTCGCCGTTTCGTAGCGCCTCCAGTGCGGCAAGTTGCGATACATGTGGCGCGCAGAGCATGGTGTACTGATGGATCCTGCCGGCCAGCTCCGATATGGGTGCGGGGGCACACAGATAGCCGACACGCCATCCCGTCATGGCGTATGCCTTCGAAAAGCCACCAAGCAGAATTGTCCGTTCGAGCGCGCCCGGCAAAGCGGCGACGCAGACATGCGGCGAGAGGTAGCTGAGCCTCTCGTATATCTCGTCAGAAATCAGGTAAAGATCGTGCTGCACGGCCAGCTCGACCACGGCCGCTAGATCCTCACGCGCCTGCACGGCTCCGGTCGGGTTAGCTGGCGAGCTGAGCAGGATCGCCTTTGTTCTTGGTGTAATAGCGGCGGCGATCCGGTCAGCGTGCAGGCGAAAGCCGTCTACTCCGCTGGTGGCAACGGTTACCGGCGTGCCTCCCGCCAGGCTCACGCATGGCCCATACGCGACATAACAGGGTTCCGGGATCAGCACCTCTTCGCCCGGCGCCAGCAAGGCTCGTAGTGCCAGGTCAAGCCCTTCCGACACGCCAGCGGTAATGAGGCATTCGTCGGCCGGCCGGTAACTCAGGCCGTGGCGGTGATTGAGGTCCGCGCAGATGGCCTCGCGAAGTTCCAGCAGTCCCGCGTTCGACGTGTAGGTGGTGATGCCACTTTCCAGGGCGTATATTCCTGCTTCCCTTATTCGCCAGGGAGTCGCATAGTCAGGTTCGCCCACTCCCAGCGAGATGACGTCCTCCATGCTGGCCGCTATGTCGAAGAAGCGGCGTATCCCGGATGGCGGGCAGGCGACGACGGCCGGGTTCATGGGCCTCATGGCGCCACTCTCAGGCGGTGGTCCTCGGTGGCCCCAATAAGCATTTCGCCGTCATCCTTGTACGTCTTCAGTACGAAATGTGTGGCGGTGGCGGTTACCCGATTTATGGTGGCAAGCTTCTGGGCAACGAAATCGGCGACATCATGCATGCTGCGGCCGGTCACTACACAACGCAGGTCCTGGGCGCCGGATACCAGGTACACGGACCGGACCTCTGGGAACTGCGATATCCGTGCGGCTACGTCGTCGAAGCCAACACCACGCTCCGGGGAGACCGATACATCTATCAGCGCAGTGATCACCTCGATGCCACTGATCTCGCGCATCCGGTCCAGATCGACTACGGCCTTATAACGCCTGATGATCTTCTCCTGCTCCCAGGTAGCGATCTGATCACGCACGCTATCGGCGTCGAGCCCCGTCATGGTCGCAATGCGCTCCGGGGTGGCGTGCCCATCGGCTTGCAGGATGTCAATGATCTCTCGCATCCGGCAAGCCTACCGTGGCGCCTTTCTCGGCACCGCCGGTTCGCCATGCGCTGGGATTCAAGTGGTTGGGGCGGCAGGCGGTGCACGATGAGGATCAATCGCCCGGTGGCGGCCGCGCGCACGGTCATGCGCGAAGCCACCGCCGGTCAATGCTGGGTCAGTACCCGCAGCACCCGCGGCTGCACCCGGGAAAGAAGCTCGTAGGGGATCGTGTCCATTGCCGCAGCCACTTCCTCGATGGACACACTCGACCCCCCATGCCGGCCGTAAATCAGCACATCGCTGCCGACGGCAGCACCCGGGCAAGCGCTGACGTCCACGACCATCGAGTCCATGGACACCCTGCCCAGGATGCGGCACTTGCGGCCATCGACAGAAACGTAGCCGAAATTTGACAGGCACCGGGGTACGCAATCATGGTAACCGGCGGCCACGACGGCGACCCGCCGCCGCTCTCCTGCCGACACCCGGTATGTCCCCCCATAACCGATGCGGTCGCCCTCGGAAAGGTCCTGGATTTCGACGATCTGGCTGACCAGTGCCACGACAGGAGTGAGGTTGATCTGCTGGGCCGTCTCTGGTGAGGGATAGACCCCGTAAAGGCCGATGCCGATACGCACCATGTCGAAGCGCGCCGCCGGAAAGCGAATGGCCCCGGCCGTGTTTGCCGCGTGCTTGATGAAGTCCTTGAACCCAAGCTCTTCCGCGGCGCGTGCGACTTCTGTGAATCGTGCGATCTGCGCCAGCGTGAATTCGTCCTCGTCGGGCTGATCCGCGCAGGCGAAGTGCGTCATGAGCCCGGCCAAGCTCACGGATGGCTCGCCGCGAAGGCGTTCCAGTGCCTTGATGGCGTCGTCCGGCTGGAGCCCCGTGCGGTGCATGCCCGTTTCAATTTCCAGGTGGATCTTCAGCGGCTGCCGCCGCGCGCTCCCCCGGGCATGGAAGATCACCGAGTCCAGCATGCTGGGCGTATAGACCTGCGGAGTCAGGTCATTTCTGATGACCTTGTCCATCTCCGTTGAGGTGGCGAGCGTGACGAGGATCGGCAGCGATACCTCGGCGCGCCGCAAGGCAACGCCCTCATCCACCGTTGCCACGCCGAGCTGGTCGATGCCTGCGGCCTGGAGTGACCTGCTGACATGGATTGCGTTCGTCCCGTACGCCAGTCCCTTGACCATCGCGAGAAGCTGAACCTGGGGCCCGACAAGCCGCCGGAACGCGATGACATTGCTCTCCAGCGCAGCCCTGTCGATATGGAGCCGGGTGGGGGCGAGCGGCTCTATCAGCGTCGAGGTCACGTCGGCGAGCGAGCGTTCCCTGGGAGACTCGATCAGGACGATATCGTCGTTGCCGAGATTGTCACGAAGGGCAGGGCGCATCGCCTCGAGGCTGGCGAAGTAGCGAACTTCCACGCCGGAGCCCATCGCGCTGAGCGTTTCCCCGATCCCCCGGTGTGCGGCACACTCAAGCGCCCAGAGGCTGTCCACCTTTGAGCTGCCAAGAGTGCGGCCCAGGGCATGCACGCTTTCGGTTTTGCAGGAGCCGAGAGGATCGGACAGCACGACGCTGAACCGGCTCGACCGGCGTGCCAGGCGACGGGATACCTGCAGCGCGGTGCCCAGCGTGACGGCATCCGTTGTCGCGACGTCGCGCACCACGGTCCAGCCCTCGGGTGACTGCCAGACCTCCATCCGGGTCTCGGTCGGCACGTAGTCGGTCAGAGTCTGAAGCGCGGTGCCCGGTTCCACGCCGAGCAGCCACGAGGCAGCCAGGGCCACCTCTACATCCATGAGGATTTCCTCGAACGGCGTCTGGATGACGACGTGGCCGTCAGCGCTGCCGGGGAAGCTGACCCGGACCAGCGTGCTCCTCGGGTCGCTTTCCAGGATCGTGAAGGCGGGAATCGCGGTGGCGTCGCCGCGGTAGTAGCCGCGGGCGGCCAGGCCCTCCGCCACGCCGCGGACCACCGGCTGCGGATCGCCGATGACCAGCCAGCCGTCCGGGCCGTCCCCCTTGATGGACAGCAGCTCCCGTGCGTGCGCCTCGGGGCCAGGAAAGCTTGAGGCATGCCGCGTGCCGAGGTTGGTGAAGACCACGTGATCGGGGCGAATGATGTCCTGAAGGAGGGACATTTCACCTGGTTCGGTCGCTGCCGCCTCGAAGACGGCGATGTCACAGCCGGCCGGGCAATCCAGAAGCGCAAGCGGAACCCCCACCTTGCTGTTGAAGCTCCCTGGCGTGCCGAAAACGCGCCGGTCAGCGCCCAGGATCTGCACAAGAGCATCCTTGGTGACCGTCTTGCCGCTGCTGCCCACGACAGCGACAACCGTTGCCGGCAGCTGAGCCCGCCACCATTGAGCGAGTTGCTGCAATGCCTCCAGTGGGTCCGGCACAGCGATGACGGGGCCGCCAAAGTCATCCCCCTGCCCCTGGCCCTCTGCGAGTACCACTCCGACGGCGCCGTTAGCCAGCGCATCGCGCGCGAACTTATGACCGTCAGTTCGCGCGCCAGGCAAGGCGAAGAAAAGGCTTCCTTGCATGATGTGCTTGGAGTGGATGGTCACATGACGGACGAGATCGGCTTGTGGTGTCCAGCCGGTCACCGTGCCGCCAACGATGTCGGCTAGGTCGGCGATGCTGACTGCATCCAAGGGGGTCCTCCGAGCCATCGAGCTTCGAGCGGCACGCGACGGCTGCGCTGCCAGGCAGTGGCTGCAACGCAGGACAACGACTTGTGCCGCTCGGCCGGCCACCAAGCTTACTAGTGCGCGGCCCGCGATCGGCCTGGTTGCCGCAGGTCAGGACCGGCAGGCCAGCGGCCACCAGCTACGTCCGCGGTGAATCAGCCAGGTCGACGATCATCTCCAGAATGTCGCGCGGTGGCAGCGGCGGTTCCTCGGCGAGTCCCTGATGATAGAACACGGTCGCGGGGGTCAGCCCGGGCAGGGAGTTGGCCTCTATGACAATGATCTCTCCGGTCTCCCGGTGCATAAACGCATCTACGCGCCCATAGCCAGCCATTCCAAGGGCATTCGCCGCGCGAGCCATTCTTTCTTTCGCCATGCGCACGGCCTCGGGGCGGACCCGGCCAAGTGGTGGCGCGGGAGGCGGAGTGATGTTGACACCGGTGCCACCCATAAATTTCTCTTCCAGCGAAAGGATGCCGCTGCTGGCAACGGTGATGCTCGGATTCATGGCCATCATAGAACCTTTCTTCCCGAGCACTCCGACGGTTACCTCGACCCAGCCGGTGTCACGTTCCCGGCCCCAAATGAGGCTGGCCGCGCTCGAGGTGTCGAGGCTGGTGTCATCGACCCGGATATCATCGGTCTCGATGTACTTCTCGAACAGCAGCCGCGTCTGCTTCTCGGCAGGCAACTCGATGATCTGACCGGCCGTCAGCAGCGTGAACGAACCCCCCTGCAGCCGCGATGCGCCAATGTCGATCAGGTGCAGGTATTGCGCAAGATCCTCCGCACAGCCGAGCGGCACCACGCCCGCCGAGCACCCGTCGCCGACGGGCTTCACCACGACGTGGGTCGCCCCGCAGGCCTCCGCGATCTCCCGCCACAACGCGGAAGGATCCCGCGCGAGCGCATCAGGCAGCGGCACACAGATTCGCCGTGCTGTGTAGATACCCTCGGGGGCCAGCTCTGCGATGATCTTGCCGGTCTCGTACTTATCCATGCACAGGCGCGACGCGGCCACGTCCGACCCGTTGTAACGGACGCCGTGGGAGTTGAGCACCTCTTGCAGCGTGCCGTCCTCTCCCTTGCCGCCGTGCAGCGCAATGAACACAAGATCATGCTGGTCAAGGAACTCGTCCATGGTGAGGCGGACGGGCGGCACCACGGGTGAACTGAGGTCGTCCACGGAAAGGCCGAGCCGCTGGAGTACCGCGGACGCGAGCTTGCTGCGGACGTCGTCGAGCCGTTGCGCGTCGCGGCAGGATTCCACGATCTCCTCGACGGAGTGGCGGAGCGCTGCCGAGTACGACAGCTGCCATACAGAGCCATCGGGATCCAGCAGGTAGGGCACTGGCAGGTAGCGCCGCGAGCCGAGCAGCTTCAGCCAGACGTTGGTGCCGGACAGGACCGACACCTGCCGCTCGGCGGTCGCGCCGCCGAACAGGACCCCGACGCGCTGGCGCGCCGGGGGAGCGCCTGCATCGACCGGGCTCTGGCCAGCCCCCTCGATTCCGATCCTCCTGGCCGCGGTCCGGACGATAAACCGCAGGATGTCCGCATGGCTCATCCCCAGCTGCGCGGCGGAGATGAACAGGAAGCTATTCTGTTCCATACCGCTGATGGGGTTTATCTCGGAGACCAGAATCTCGCCGTCCGGCCGTAGCCAGCTGTCGATCCTGGCAAAGTCCCTGAGGCCAAGCAGCGAGAACGCCTGCTCAGAGACACGCTGAATCTCTTTGATGACCGCCACGTTCTGCGCGGGCGGGCAATAATAATGCGAGTCGTTGCTGGCAAGGTACTTACGCCGGTAATCGAATATATCGTTGTCGCTCAAACGATTCCTCAGCTCAATCTGCAGGGGAATCAAAGCAACCGGCCCGGACGGCCCTTGCATGACGATCGTGGTCATCTCGGTGCCGGTGATCCACGGCTGGATGACGACGCGGCTGTACCGGCCGACCATGCCTTCGATGATGCCGGCTCCCGCGCTTCGGTCGGCCAGGACATGAACATCGATGCTGGACCCGCCCTGAGCAGGCTTGATGACAACCTTGGCGGCTTCGGGGAAGGCGCCGAGAAGCGCCTGGGCGCGTTCGGCGGCTGACTGCTGCGATGTGACCAAGACGCCGGGAACGGCACCGATGCCCGCGGCCCGCAGCGTGTCTGTTGCCCGGAACTTATCGAACGCCACCTGGCAGGCGCTGGCACCCGTTCCGATGAATGGGACCTTCGCCGACTCGAGCAGTGCCTGGAGTTGCCCATCCTCGCCGAAGGCACCGTGGATGGCCGGAAAGACGAGATCCACGCCTTGGAGCCGGGCAACGAGTTCTTCCTCGGTGAGCGCGCTGCCATCCAGCGTCAGCTTGAAGTCGAAATCCGAGGGAGTATTGCAGTACAGGAGGCTCCGTGAAATGGGGTACGCATGCAGGCGGCGATCGAAGTAAATGACCTCTTTGAGTTGTACATCCGTGCCCACGAGATGGTCAGCGACGGAACGCGCGGAGTTGAGAGAGATACCTCGCTCCTGCGAGGGACCGCCGAGCAGCAACGCAAGCGATACCATCAATGTCCCACTTATCTTTTGGCAAGTATTTAAAGGATACCCGTAGAACTAAATTCCCCCGCGGGAGGGCTGCGAGACGACCGTGCCTCGTCAAGCCTGACTGCGTTGTAGCATAGGCGATCCACGGACAGTACGAGCACTGTGGAACAAATCGGTTGCCAGGCGTGACGGCAGCCCCGGTAGGCTGCGGTTGCCAGATGCCCGCAGCGGAGACCGGCGGCTCACCTGATAGCTTCAAGATCACCTCCGCGCGTAACTTCAACCGCGAAATACTTAAGGCGCAGATCCCTTTGCAGCCTCATTCGCCGTTAGCCTCCGGGGTATTATCCCAGGTAGGAGCAGACGTCACGACCATGTCAGCACTGCAGCGCGGGTTCGGGCCGGAAGGCAGCACGGCAGCAGAGCGTGCACGCACGATCGCGCGGCTGGACATAGCCCCCATTGCTGTGGGACTGACCGAAAGCTTCGCCATCTCCAAGGGCACTGTTGCCACAGCACAGAACGTGCTGGTACGGGTGGTATTGCAGGATGGCTCGGCTGGGTACGGCGAGGCCGCTCCGTTCGAGGTGATTACCGGGGAAACCCAAGACAGCACGCTCGGAGCATTGCAGGCGATGATCACGACCGTCACGGGCCGCGACGCGGCAAGCTGGCGGGTTCTCGCGGCTGACCTGCGCAGCCAGCTCCCCGGGGCGGCCGCAGCGAGGTGCGCCGTGGAGCAGGCGGTCGTCGATGCCCTGGCCCGCCACCTCGGCCTGTCACTGCCGGCCTTTCTCGGGGGAGTCCCGCACGAGCTCATGACCGACATCACCATCCCTGTTGGCGACGTCAGGCATAGTGTGGAAGCCGCACATCACGCCGAGGCTTCTGGGTTCAAAACCGTCAAGGTAAAGATTGGCGCCGATGACTGGGAGGTGGATGTCGCCCGCGTTGTGGCTATTTCCCAGGCAGCACCCGAGCTTTTCATCATAGTGGACGGGAATGCGGGTTTCTCTCGTTCACAGGCTCACAAATTTCTAGACGGTGTGACCGGGGCACGCGCGGCAGTCATCCTTGCCGAACAACCGGTCGCCGCTCCTGACATCGCCGGCCTTGCCGAGCTGGAAAGGGAGCACGGCATTCCTGTCTGCGCCGACGAGTCCGTCCGTTGCCCCGAGGACGCCATTCGCGTTGCCGAGTGTGGCGGCATCAGCTCGGTCAATGTCAAACTGATGAAGTGCGGTGTCGCCGACGCGCTCGACATAATAACAATCGCCCGGGCGGCGGGGATGACCGGAATGATCGGCGGTATGGTGGAAACGGCCGTCTCCATGTCATTCTCGGCAGCGGTGGCGGCCGCGAGCTATCCCTTCTTCTCCTACATCGACCTCGACACTCCGTTGCTTATGCCAAAGAGGTTCGTCCGCGGCGGGATGCGCTACAGCGGCCCCGCTGTCCGCCTTCCGCGGCATGCCACGGGCACCGGTGTCGACGCGGCGGCACATTTCGCAGCCTCGGCTGGCTGATGCGGCTTACACGGCACGCCGGTGCATCCGGCTGACCTGCCGTGCCGTCCTAGGGTGAGGGAATGATCACCGACCATGCCGCCGGGCCGCCCGGGCCCCCGTGAGCGGAGTCGCGCTCGCCCTGGTCCTCGCGGCGGCCGTGCTCCATGCGACCTGGAACCGCGTACTTCACGGGGCCGGGGATCGCCTGGCCGCCGCGGCGGTCGGCGCGGCGGTGGGGGCCGTCCTGCTCATGCCGGCCACGATCATGGCCCCGCCGGTGCGGGTCTGGCCGTCCGTTGTTGCCTCCGGTACGGCCGAGGCCGCGTACTTCGCCTGCCTGGCGGCCGCGTACCGGCGCGGCGAGCTTTCCATTACCTACCCGGTGGCTAGGGGCATCGCCCCCTTCCTGATCACGCTCGGCGGCGCGGCCGTGCTCGGCCAGCCGCTGAACGCGGCGCGAGTCTGCGGGACACTGGCACTCGGCATCGGCCTCGCGGTCATCTCACAGGTGGGCCTGGCCCGCGGCCGCGGCACCGCGCTGGCATTCGCGGGCCTGACCGGCGTCGCCATCGCCGTCTACTCCGTCATCGACGCTGGGGCGGTGCGGTCTGCGAACGCGGTCGGTTACCTGGGCGCGGTCACCGCCGTGCAGGCCCTGATCCTGCTCGCCGCGACCAGGGTCGACTGGGCCCGGCTTCGTGCGGCGGCCCGCGCCGGGACCGGTATCGGGGCCGGTGCCGTCGCCGCCTACCTGCTCGTTCTGCTGGCCTACCAGCGTGCTCCGGCGTCCCCGGTCGCGACGATCAGGGAACTGTCCATCCTGCTGGGCATCCTCATAGCCGGGGACCGGCCGGGGAAGCGCGTCTGGCTCGGCGGCGCGCTATGCGTGCTCGGTGCCGCGCTCACCGTGCTGTGACGCCGGCCAGTCCCGCGGACGCCGGCGGGCTCGGCGCGCCGGGAGGCCCACGCGTGCCAGGAGGCCCACCGCACATCAAGGAGGCTCGCGCCCGCCGCCGGCTCAGGCGCACGACTCCAGGCCCGGCTCACAACCGAGGCCCAGCGCACGACCCCAGGCCCGGCTCACGATCCCGGGTCCGGCGCACGACCCCAGGCACGGCTCACGATCCCGGGCCCAGCGCACGACCCCAGGCCCGGCTCACGACCCCAGGCTCAGGCGCACGGCCCAGGCCCGGCTCGCGACGGGCCACACCAACGGACGGCTTCGGTCACTCGAATATGTGTTTGATAATGACTATACTTGGTGTCGTGAAGACCGCGCTTCAGGGCTCCCTGCTTGACGAGTCGGACGAGGCTGGCCTGGGGCAGCTGGGCCCGGCCATGCGGCGGACGAGGCTTTCCCACGGCGCCTGGGTGGATTTCCGGCCGGGCTGGATCACGGGGGCCGATGCGCTGTTCGACCACCTGGCCGAAGCGGTGCCGTGGCGCGCGGAGCGGCGCATGATGTACGACCGGATGGTCGACGTGCCGCGGCTGCTCTGCTTCTACGCGGAGGGACAGGCCCTGCCCGACCCGGGGCTCGCCCTGGCCAGGGATGCGCTCAGCGACTACTACCAGGCCGAACTTGGCGAACCGCTGTGCACCGCGGGGCTGTGCCTGTACCGGGACGGGCGGGACAGCGTCGCA
>Ga0306920_100010579_pt1 | contig 12385 bp, 13 predicted proteins | sample flu12Cox44000170_FD_204666 | JGI IMG/M metagenome (GOLD analysis project Ga0306920, IMG submission 204666) | Lab enrichment of tropical soil microbial communities from Luquillo Experimental Forest, Puerto Rico - flux4day.12C.oxic.44.000.170 (v2)... | ecosystem: Environmental > Terrestrial >...
TCGGTCAACGCGATGGCGAGAATTCCATGCACAAGCACCTGCGTGAACGCGCCAGGATTGCGACCGACCGCGCTGGTCATTCCCAAGCCGGTCAAGCCGATTCCAATTCCGACGCCCATCGCGGCAAGCCCGACGTGAATGCTTCCGCTCATTTCTGCTAGTATTGGTAGTATCATATTTTGTTATTTGGTTTTGGAAACCTCGTCATGAGATTACCGAAAAATCAGTGTGCGTGTTCCGGTCCCTCCTGATGTTCTGCAATTAACATTGTAAAAACCGCGGTTAACAGCATGAAAACGAGCGCCTGCACGAATCCTACGAGCACTTCGAGGAAATAAAACGGAATCGGCAGGATCGGCGACAGCCACGGGTTCATCGTGGACATTGCCTCGAGAATGCTTTCGCCGGCGTAAATGTTTCCGAACAATCGAAAGCTGAGCGCAACCGGTCGAAATATAATCGAGATCACCTCTAGCCAGCCGACGAGGAAAAAAACGACAACCATGAGGACCTTGATTAGTCCGGTCGTCTCACCTTTTGGGCCAAACAACTCTTTCAAGAACCCTCCGAAACCGTTGGCCTGAATCGCCCAGATAAACCACATCACGAAAAATATGGCCGACATTGCGGTCGTCATGTTCAGGTCCGCGTTGCCACCTCGGAACAACGGCCGATCGACATGGAAATTTCCGGTCGCGTCGTAGTGACCCCAGCCGATTGTTCCGATTCCCGGAATCAGTCCAAACCAATTCGCGAACAGAATAAAAATGAAGATTGTCGCATAGAACCAAAATCCCTTTCGCACGAGGTCACGGCCGATGATGTTTTCCAAAAAATTGTGCAAACCCTCGACTAACCACTCCCAAAAATTTTGTCGGAAGCCTGGAATTGGCTTGGGATTGCGCATAGCGGTTTGCGCAAGAATGATAAGACCAGCCGCCACAATCCAGGTCACCAGCATTGAATTTGTGATTCCGAAGCCGCCGAACTCAACAAGCATCTGCGGTTTTAACGAGACGCCCTCGTGCTCCGTCGCGCCTGCTTCCGCTGCGAAGGTCGACGTGGCAAGCATTGTGCTGGAAACCAGCGCCAGAGCCGACATCAGTAAACAACGATTGTGCATTTTGTAAGCTACAGTTGTAACCGGCATCGGGTGATACCGACCTCCTACCGACGAGGTCATCCACCCCCGATCCACACATCGCGAGTCTACGGCAAAAAAGCCGCCCCGGCTACAACTTGAACGCGCATATCAAAGCGCATTTTCCTCGGATGACAAACAAAATTCTCGGGTGCGAACTACTCTGCGGGCAAACCCTCAGCAAACCGCGGAGCGATTCGGGCGACGGGCCTCGAGTCCACCCGTTCAGCCGCGCCGTTCATTGTAATCGCTTCTTCGTAAAGCGATTCCAAGTGATCAATCTGGACTTCCTGTGCAAAGCGTTCCTTTATCGTCGCGTGCGCGCGCGCTCCCATTTCCTGCAACAGTACGGGCGAACTCGAGATCAATTGCATTGCGTTTGCTAAAGCAACGTGGTCTTCCTCCGCCACGAGAAAGCCGGTGCGCCCATGATCAACTGCTTCGGGTATTCCACCATGTCGCGTCGCAACTACTGGTAAGCCTGTTGCCATCGCTTCGAGCGCTGAGTTCGGCACACCTTCCTGGTCCTGATTTGGGGAAATTTCGCTGGGATGCAAAAACAGATGCGCAGTAGCGTAAAGTTCATGCAGCTTCGCTTGCGAAAGAAAGCCGACAAAATGCACGTCCCTGGCAATGCCTAGTCCGCCGGCAAGCATCTCCAACTCCGGCTGTAACGGGCCTTTTCCGGCGATGAAAAATTCCGCAGCAGGATAGTCCTTCTTGAAAATTGCAAAGGCACGTAAGCTCGTTGCCAGGCCTTTTTTCGGGATTAGCCGGCACGCCTGCACCACTTTCCATTTGCCATCTCGCGGCGGTTCTCTGTGCACAAGCGGAAATTCATCAAGCGGGATTCCGGTGCGATTGATGCGAAGCTTTTCCGGCGGGCACCCCAACTGGGTCAGTCGCTCAGCGAGCGATTGAGAACGGGCGAAAACGAGCGGGACGGCGTTGAAAAGACGGCGCAGTTTGCCGGGATAATCTTTGATCTCTGGCTTATGCGCGACGTCGGCGCCGTGGAAAGATACAACGCACGGCTTGTGCCATTGCTCGATAAACGGAAGCAGGTGCACGCCCGTATGACCGAAATAAATGTGCATCAGATCAGCTCCGTGTCGGCTCAACAATGAGTCCAACGTTTGATACTCGCCGCGATAAACAATCGGCGGGCGCCGTTCGACGAATTTCAACCAACCGTGCACAAGCAGGTTAGTGCGCCGCTTCGGAATCACTTCGATGTCAGCAAACGGAAATCGCTCAGCATTCTGGACTTCTTTGGTGACAACAAAAGTGTGCACGCCGCGCAGCGCTTTTACTTGTCGATAGATGTGCAACATCTCCGACTTCAGAAAACTGGAACAATAACTAGCTACAACCCGCCTGCTCATAGCACAGCGCCCAGTTTCGCTAGGGATGCTCCCCTTGTCTACATCAAATCGCCGTGGAAGCATTCTTTTCGGGGTCGGTTATGCCTGTTGCCAACGCCTGTTTAAAGGCATCGATTCCTTCTCCTTTAGCTGCTGAAGTTGGAAGTATCTGGAGTTTTGGGAATCTTTTTTGCAGCGCTTTTAGATTTTCTTTCGCACCGGCCAAATCCGTTTTGTTGGCAACCACGAGCCACGCTCGCGACGACAAGGTCGGATCGTAAAGATCAATTTCCCGGCGCAGATTCTGCAAATCTTCGACTGGATTGCGTCCCTCACTTCCGGCGACATCCACCACGAAAACCAAGACGCGGCAACGCGTAATATGGCGCAGAAATTCGTGACCCAACCCGAGTCCGCGGTGCGCCCCTTCGATCAAACCGGGAATATCCGCGACTGTGGCGCGTTGGTAACCTGGAAATTCAATGACGCCGACGATCGGGTGCAGCGTCGTAAACGGATAAGCCGCGACCTTTGGTCGCGCCGCCGAGATTTTCCGTAACAGGGTTGATTTACCGGCATTCGGGTACCCAACCAATCCCGCATCGGCGATGGTCCGCAGCTCAAGCAGGAAATACCCCTGCTCGCCTTCTTCGCCCTCGGTGTATTGGCGAGGCGCGCGGTTGCGCGAGCTTTTAAAATGCACATTCCCTTTTCCCCCTGCTCCGCCGCGGCATAGCACAAATTCCTGCCCATCTCGCGCGAGATCGGCAACTGGAATTGCCGCTTGCTCCGAACTCCACGTTGGACCCTGGACGTTGGATGTTAGGTGTTTTTCTTGTTCCGCCGGCCAAACGACCGTTCCTACTGGCACCTTCATGATTCTATCTCCTCCGGCACGGCCGCTCATTTTTTTCCCCATCCCATGCCCGCCGTTTTTTGCCTTAATCAGGGGCTCGTAAAAAAGATTGGCGAGATTATCGACGTGCCGATCCGCTCGCAGGATCACGTTACCACCACGCCCGCCATCGCCGCCGTCCGGTCCGCCTTTCGGCACAAATTTTTCCCGTCGAAAACTGACGCACCCGCGTCCGCCTTTGCCCGCCTGCGCAAGAACTTTCACACGATCAACGAACATGGCTTCGCCCTGGTTACATCGTTGAATCGTCGAAGGGCTGAACGGGTAATTGTCTCACACCTGAACCGCTTCAACGCTTCAACACTTTAACGCTTCAACGTTTCGTACAACGCCTTTGTTTTCCCCGCGATTGCAGCCCAACCAAAATTCTCTTCGACCCGTTTGCGGCCAGCCTTTCCGAATCGTTCGCGTAGTTGTCGATCTCTCATTAACTCATTCACGCGTTGCGCCAGATCACGCGCGAATTTTTCGGGATTTATTGCTTCGAACGGGCTCTGCTCCATCTGCTCAAGCGGGACGAGGAAACCCGTTTCGCCCTCAACAACGACTTCCTTGATTCCGCCAACAGCACTGGCAACCACCGCAGTTTCGCACGCCATTGCTTCCAGGTTAATGATGCCAAACGGTTCGTAGATCGACGGACAAACGAATACCGCGGCGTGCGAGTAGAGTTCGCAGGTGGCTTGCTGATCGACCATTTCGTGAATCCATATGATTCCTGGCCGCTGCGCCTGTGCCCGCTCGACAGCAATCCGCATTTCCTCGGCCAGTTGCGGTGTATCTGGCGCGGCTGCGCACAGCACGATCTGAAAATCGCGATCCATGAATTGGACTGCGCGCACCAGATGTTGGAAGCCTTTCTGACGCGTGATCCGTCCGACGAAAAGCAGATATGGCCTGGTTGGATCGATACCGTAACGCTTGAGTGCGCCAGTTGAATCGACCTTACGATATTGATTCAAGTCGATACCGTTGTGGATCACGTGCACACGCGCAGGATCCACATCGAAGAGACGTTCGACGTCGCGTTTGGTGGCGCTGGAAACTGCAATAATCGCATCCGCCATTTCCAGGGCTGTCTTTTCGACCCAAAGTGAAAAATCGTAGCCACCAGCGAGTTGTTCGCGTTTCCAGGGTCGCAGCGGCTCAAGGGAATGAACAGTAATCACGAGTGGTAAAGTGTAATTCTTTTTTGCCAGGATTCCGCCGAAGTGGCTATACCAGGTGTGACAATGCACGAGGTCGGCACTGATGTTCATGGTATTGAAATCCGTGCAACGCCGCACCGCGCCGAAAGCAGAACGCAACGGCTTTGGGCAGGTGAAAGTCGTTGTGTCGAGTTCGAAGCCGATCACCTTGAGATCGCCTTCCTCAAGACCCTGGTTGCCAAAGCAACGCACTTCGACGGGCATCGTTTTTGCCAACTCTTGCGACAAATAGCCAACGTGAACGCCGGCGCCACCATAGATGTTCGGCGGATACTCGTTAGTCAGGAACAGGACCTTCACGAGCGTCTTAGGTCGTTGTAGCGGCGCTTGTGTCAAGCGCAGAATCACCCGAACGGGCATTTGGCACTGATCTCTCTACACTTATTTCGCGCGCACAAGCAGTACTGGGATATCGACCGCATGACGCACTTTGTCGGCAGTCGCCCCGTACAGAATGTCGCTAATGAAGCGGTGCCCGTGTGTAGTCATGGCGATCAGGTCGACATCTTTCTCGCGGGCGAGCTTGATGATTTCATCAGACGGCTCGCCCAAAGCCAGCATCGTGTCGCAGAGAAAGCCATCGTTAGTTAGCTCGCGCTGCCGTTTTTTCAAATACACCCGGTCTTCCTTCATCTCCTGGCTCTCGGCAAGTTGGAGTTGATTGAAATTGCGTGCCACCCATCCATCAGACACGTGAACAAGCAGAAGCTTTGCGCCAGTCATGCGCGCCAGCGGCTTGATATGACTAAGGATAGTCGCGTCGGCGGGACTGTTCTCGAGTGGAATCAGTATGTGTTTGTACATGGCTTCGCCACGTTAAAATCGTTTAATCGTTGAACGGTTGAATCGGCTCTGAATTATCATTTGGGAACGGGTAGTCCAAGGAAACCGTATAAGGCCTCCAGGACGGAGTCGGGCAGAAAAGTGTCCAAGAGCAACTTCAGATTGAGTACAATGATTATACCTGCAGTCGTCCATCCCAGAATTTTTATCCACACGGGGTTCGCAAACTCACCCATTTTCGCTTTTTCGCCGGTAAATCGCATTAGTGGCCATACAGCAAACCCCAGTTGCATGCTTAAACACACCTGGCTGGCAATCAGCAATTCCGTGGTCTTGCCTTCCCCGAAAACACCGATCACCACGATTGCAGGCACAATGGCTATCAGCCGCGTGATCAGGCGACGCAACCACGGCGTGATTCGGATGTTGAGAAACCCTTCCATCACGATCTGGCCGGCAAGCGTGCCGGTAAGCGTTGAGTTTTGTCCGGACGCGAGCAACGCGATTGCAAACAGTACGCTCGCTATGCCAACACCCAGCAACGGACTCAGCAGCTTGTACGCGTCCTGAATTGCGGCTACATCTTGATGGCCGGACCAATGGAAAGCGGACGCAGAGAGAATCAGGATCGCAGCATTGATAAACAATGCGAACATGAGCGCCCCACTCGAATCGATCGTTGCAAACTTGATAGCTTCGCGTCTGCCTTCCGGCGTCTGCTCGAATTTTCGCGTCTGCACAATGGACGAGTGCAAATACAGATTATGCGGCATCACGGTGGCTCCAAGGATAGCGATGCTGACGTAAAGCATTTCCTGGTTTGTGACGATGTGTGGCCCAGGGATAAACCCAAGTGCAACTCCGACGACGCTCGGCTTGGAAAAAAATAGCTCCAGCGCGAAACACGCGCCGATTGTCCCGATTAACGTGATGACAAGCGCTTCAACGTAACGAAAGCCTTTGTTTTGGAGATAAAGAACAGCAAGCACATCTAGTGCGGTGATGAGGCACCCCCACACCAGCGGGATGCCGAACAGCAGCTGCAGGCCGATCGCCGAGCCAACCACTTCGGCCAGATCGCATGCAGCGATCGCAATCTCGCACAGAATCCAGAGAAACCAGACCACCGGTGGCGCGTAATGGTCCCGGCAAGCCTGGGCGAGATCGCGACCTGTGGCGACGCCCAGTTTGATGCACAAATGCTGAAGCAAAATCGCCATCAGATTCGAAATCATGATGACAGATAGAAGCGCGTAGCCGAACCGTGCGCCGCCGGCCAAATCGGTCGCCCAGTTGCCCGGATCCATATAGCCCACGGCAACCAGAAATCCCGGACCGGAAAATGCCATGAGCTTTCTCCAAAACGACGCTGTCGGTGGTACGAGGATGGTGCGATGGACCTCCGGCAGAGAAACCTGACCGCCAGTCCGTCGCCAGGCCGCGCGAGGTCTTGCTGTGGTTGCGATTTGCGGGTGCGCCATGGATAGTTGTAGACGGACTTAGGCTAGACTAATTTAGTTAAAATAGAATGGTATTCTGTCAATAGACAATCTTTCTTTGTTGACTCTAGTACTGATGTTCTTATGTTCGCCGGCATGCGAAACAAAAAGGCGTCTCAAACGGCTGGCACTTCGACGGCTGTGGAGGATTATCTCGAGCGCATTCTCGAACTCATCAATTCCAAAGGATACGCCAGGGTCATTGATATCGCGGCTGCCCTAAAAATTTCGCAAGCCAGCGTCACGAACATGGTTCAACGGCTCGATGCCGAAGGGCTTCTCAAATATGAAAAGTACCGCGGCCTTATTTTAACGGGCGCCGGTAAAAAACTGGCCCGCAGAATCGCCCAACGACATAACCTGCTCACCGAATTTCTCAGACTGCTCGGTGTTGATGACCGAGTGATTCATCAGGATGTCGAGGGCATGGAGCACCACATCAGTCCCTCCACATTGCGCGCCATTGCGGCGCTCACACAGCAATTGCGGCACAGACCCGCCTTACGCGCCCGATTACAGGCCCGTCCGGCTTAGCAACTGCAGAGAATACTTTACGCATTCCGAGAGCTTGTCATCGTGGCAGCAGCAGTAGTAGGGTCGCTCGCCTTCTTGAAATGCAGCTGCTTGACGCGGCGGTTATCGGCTTCGGAAACGGTGACCACATAATTATCAATCTTAACCTGTTCGCCGGTCTTCGGTAAATGTCCCAGCAGGTGCGTCACGTAACCGCCGATGGTGCTTACGTCGGGGCTTTCCAAATCAAGCTTCGCCAGATCGTTTAACTCGTACAGGCCAAGCGCTCCGTCTACACTGAATTCGTTCGCGTTGATTTTTCGAAACTCTTCCTTTTCGAAATCAAACTCATCCTGAATGTCGCCAACGAGTTCCTCCAACACATCTTCCAATGTCACAAGCCCCACCGTTCCCCCAAATTCATCCACTACGATTGCGAGGTGCGCATGCTTGCTAAGGAATAATCTAAGCAGATTTTCCAGCGGCATCATTTCTGGGACCGGAAGCAATTCGCGTTTGATGTTCATCAAATCGGGATGCGGCTCGCGCATCATGGGAAGCAGATCCTTGATATTGATGAGACCAATCGTGTTATCGAGATTTTCACGACACAGCGGGAACCGCGTGTGCTGGGATTCGATTGCCTTTTTCATGTTCGTCTCGAAACCATTCTCCACGTCCAGGTAAACGATTTCGCCGCGAGGTGTCATGATATCGCGCACGACGCGATCGCGCAGGTCCAGCACGTTAAATACAAGTTCACGGCCAAGAGGCGTCACCTCGGCTGATTTTTCGCTTTCGCGTACGATCAAGCGGAGTTCTTCTTCGCTGTGTGCGAGTTCTCCTTCAGCAATTGGTTCGACGCGAAGAATCCTCCGAAGCACCCAGTTGCTCGCGGCGTTTAGGAACCAAATCGCCGGTTTGAAAATTACATAAAACCATCGGAGCGGCGTGCTAACAAACAGGGCAGCAGGCATCGCTTTGCGGATCGCGAGAATCTTTGGTGCTTGTTCGCCCACCACGATGTGCAAAAACGTGATGGTTGAAAAAGCCAGCGCGAACGAAATCCATTTGATCAGGGCGGAAGATTCGATTCCTGCCAAAGCGAAAAACGGCTGAAGCATTCGCGCGAGGAAAGGTTCGCCCAGCCAGCCAAGGCCGAGACTCGCCATGGTTATGCCGACCTGGCACGCAGAAAGATAGGCATTCAAATTGTCCTTGATGCCTCGGAGTAGACAAGCTCGCTTGCTGCCGCCAGCTGCCATCGTCTTCAGGTGGCTTGTACGAATTTTGACGAGCGCGAATTCAGCCGCGACAAAGAATCCGTTCACCAGTACGAGAACGCCAATGGTGAACAATTTGCCAAACAACACCATGGGCGGATCCCACTCTTGCCCAAGGGTTTCGGCAATTGGAGCCAAAGCTAAGGGAAGCGTTACCAAGTTCATCTGTAGCAGCACGGACGCGCACGCCTAACGCGCCGCAAAGCGGTCTGGTTGCAATTTACCAGCTTGATTTTGTTACGCCAGGGATCAACCCCTGCGAAGCTAGCTCGCGAAAGGCCAGACGCGACATCTTGAACCGGCGAATGAAGGCGCGCCGGCGACCGCTGACCTCGCAGCGGTTGACCACGCGCGTAGGACTCGCGTCACGCGGCAGCTGCGCCAGCCCAGCGTAGTCCTTTTTCGCCTTTAGCTCGGCACGCAAGCCAGCATACTTTTTCGCGGTCGCGCGTTTGCGTTCATTACGGTTGATCCAGGCTGTCTTAGCCATAAAGAGCGCTGACTATAGCGCCAGCATCCTAATTTGCAACCGCGAGCCGAAAAAAAGCTAGCCAAGGGCGCCTGCGCGCCGCCGCTGTTTAGCTAGGGCAGTGGTGGACCGGCGAGCGTCGTCCCGGCTGGAAGAGCGCTTCTGTTTTACCGCTTGTGTCTGGTTCAAGCTGTCTTGTAACACCTTCACCAGATCAACAACGTTGGTTGGCGTAGGAGCAGCTGGCGCCTTTGCTGCAATCTCCTTGTGCTGTGCCTTTTGTTCGATGATCTCCATCAGCGCCGTTCGGTATTCATCCCGATATTTCTCCGGCTCCCAAGCAACACTCATGCTTTCGATGAGCGCCTGCGCCATTTTCAACTCCTTGTCGGTGACTGCAGCCTTCGAACCGTTTTGCAAGACGTCGGCACTTAAGATTTCGCTCGCGAAATGCATTAACTCCAAAATCAAAAACAAGCCATCCGGTTTCACCGCCGCGAGATGCTCGCGATTGCTGATCACCACCTTGGCAATACCGATTTTGCCCGTCCCGCTGAGCGCTTTGTGCAAGACTGCGTAAGCTTTCTCCCCGCCTTTTTGCGGCTCAAGGAAATATGGTTTGTAGAAAAATTTCGGATCGACCTGCTCCAAATCGACGAAATCGGTAATGTCGATCGAGTGCGTGGACTCGATGCGCACCTTCTCGAAGTCCTCGTCTTTCATCACGACGTAACGGCCGCGCTCGTATTCGAAGCCCTTAACGATCTGGTCGGCTGGAACCTCCTTCGAATCCGCTTCTGCCACTTTTTTGTATTTGATCGGACTGAGATCGCTGGAACGGAGCTGCCGGAAACTAAGCTTCTCCTCCCGTGTGGCGGGATAAACCGCCACTGGAATGTAAACCAGCCCGAAGCTGATGCTGCCTTTCCAGATGGGACGCATATCAGGGAATGCTTTCCTATAGCGCTCTGCCTGTCAACCTTAACCAGTCTCCCGCCGCCAGCTCGTCCGCCTCGCTGAAATTCCTTGCAACTCGGAGAAACGGTCTGATGTTTCCAGTTGAAATGAGCCTCCTTGCTAGCTTCATGAACTTGGCCGGGCCGGACTTGATCGTCATCCTGCTGATCATCCTTGTTCTATTTGGGGCAAAGAAATTGCCAGAACTCGCCCGCGGAATGGGTCAAGCGGTCAAAGAGTTTCAAAAGGCGAAGGATGAGTTCAACGACGAACTGCACAAGGCTGGAAAGTCTGAGACACAAGTTGCCAAGCCGGACGTGAAACCGGCTGAGTCGACCGTCGCGCGAACCGACAACCAAAGCGCTGCCAGCGCTACCAGTACAACGCCGCAGCCAACTGCAGTGGTCACTCCCGCCGATAAAGCCGATCAGGTCTAGCTAATTTTCGAAAGCGACGCGAGGACGCCCGCACCCCGGCAGGCAGACCGTGCGCACTCCAAAAGCTTACGCGAAACAAAGGGCAGCGTTCCCGTCGGTTTCAGCAAGGAGTGGCTGCAATGCGCTACGTCCTCGCATCGCTTTGACCGAAGTGACAACTTCTGGCGTTCTGCACGTTTGACCGAACACGCAATTTACGGCAAAATCCCCGCTCGTTTATGTCTGAGTCGGATTTGCGCGCCCAAATCAAGGAGATGCTGGTCAAAAATCTGATGCTGCAACTTGCTCCCGAACAGATTGGCGATGACCTGCCGCTTTTCGGTCCGGATGGATTGGGCCTTGATTCCATTGACGCGTTGGAGCTGGTTGTGAGTATGGAAAAAACATTCGGCGTCGGCGTCCCAAATTCCGATGTGGCCGGAAAAGCGCTTCGAACTGTAAACACGATCCACGATTACATTCTCGAAAAGCGCGCCGCGGCTGCGTAGATGTCCTGACGGCGCAGCGCCGTGGCGTTTCGATGTGAACATTCTCTACGTCGAGAGTAGTCGCAGCTGGGGCGGACAAGAGTATCGCACCTGTCTGGAAATTAATTGGCTCAACGCACACGGGCATCAGGCATGGTTGATCTGCAATCCAGACAGTCAGGTCCACTCGAAGGCGTCTGAACTCGGCACGCGGCTTGTCACCATGCCCCTCCACAGCCGCTTTGACCCGCTCTGCTCATTGCGCCTTTGGAAGTTTTGCCGGCAGAAGAAAATCGATCTGCTCAAAACGTATAGCTCAAAGGATCATTGGATTTGTCTGCCACTTTTCCTTTTCGGAATTCCATTGAGCCGCGCGCGGTGCATCACCGATCCAATCGGCAGCCGAAGTCGCGCATTCGTTTTTAAGCATGGCTGCTCGCAAATCGTTGCCGACGCTTCAGTGATCAAACGCGAATTGGTGGAAGAACACGGAATTCAATCGAAAAAAATTGAAGTCATCGGTTCAGCTGTTGATTTGGAAAAGTTCAAGCCTCCGCGCGACCGGACAAAATTCCGCCGTGAGATCGGCATCGGCGATGACGTCCCGCTGATCGGCAACGTGGGGATGATTCGTCCGGACAAAGGTCAACTTGAGCTGGTTAAATCAGCGCCTCTGATCTTGGCGAAACATCCCGATGCGCGATTTGTCATCGTCGGCCAGGGCACCGGGATTTTGAAGCGCGGCATCAATGTGCGGAACGCAATCGATCGCGCGGGACTTGGCGACAAAATCGTCATGGTTGGCTATCGCTGGGACACGCCGGACGTTTTCGCAGCATGCGACATGATAGTGATCGCATCGCTGCGCACCGAAGCCTCTCCAATTGTTCTGCGTGAGGCTTTCGCCAGCGGACGACCCGTGATTGCTACGAAAGTGGGCGATATTCCAGAAATTGTTCGCGATCGCGAGAACGGCCTGCTCATTGAACCGGGGAATAGTCAGGCATTGGCGGCGGCAGTCTTGGAATTCATTTCCGATTCGGAACTGGCGGCGCATTGCGCAGCGAACGCCCTCCGCTACGCCACCGAAAATTTTTCGTTCGACAAAATGATGGAGGCGAAGCTGCGCGCCGATTTTAAGATCATTCGCAATAAACGCGCAACGGAGGAGCGAGCTCCCGCGGGCCCCGCGTCGCAGGATCTCCACCCTCCATCAGAAAAGCTCAGCTAGCTCAGGAAGAATTGATCGCGTCGATCAATTGGCGGAAACGTCCAAATCTGGCCCGAAAGGGCGTGAAAATCAGCTGGGGCAAGTTGAGAGTTTGAAGCTCATCGTTTTCTTTCCCTG